>TARA_R110000868_G_scaffold226872_1_pt1 | contig 343668 bp, 297 predicted proteins | sample TARA_R110000868 | Tara Oceans TARA_R110000868 (sample SAMEA4397489) | marine metagenome | biome: Polar Biome; feature: [SRF] surface water layer (ENVO:00010504); material: water (ENVO:00002006), including particulate matter (ENVO:01000060) such as... | depth 5 m | reverse complement strand
GGGCTGTTTGGCGGGGGGATTGGTGGATGGTTTGGTGTGTATGGAGAGATCGCGGGGTTGCTGGTGCGGGTGTTGGTGGTTGGGGGGATTGTGGGTGCGGTGGTTGCGGGACGCGAATCGGGGGAACTGGTGTCGCAGCGGTGGTCGCTTGGGGGCGGGGTGCTTGATTGGTGGAGGGCGCACGGCAAGACCGGGATCGCGGCGTGTGTTGGCGCGGGGGTGCTGTGCGGGTTGCTTGCGGTCCATGAGATCGAGGCGAGCGTGATGATTACACGCGCGGGGGTGTCGACTTTGTCGCAGTCGTTGCTTGCGGATCTGCATTATGCTCGGCTTGAGCGGTTGTCGGCGGCGCTGCTGAACCTGATGGGGGCGGCGATGGTTGTGGCGGCGATTGGTGGGGTGCTGGTGGGGAGGGGCAACCGGAAGAACATCGGGCACTAGAACCCACTATGATGGGTGCTGCATGATGTTGAATCGATTATTGCAACTTGTTGGGGGGGTAGGCGTGCTGGCTGTCGGCGTGTCTGTTGGTGGGTGCGGCGCGCGGGGCTCGGCAGATGCTACTGATTCGACAGGTCGGCTCAAAGATGCCGTGGTGATCGGGGAGACGGGGACGCATCCGGGACAGTTTGTGTATCCGCGGGCGATGGATGTGTATGTGGATGACGAAGGACGCACGATCGCGGTGGTGATCGATAAGACCGCTCGGATGCAGGCGATTGATCTGGGGACGGGGGAGATGGTCGGGTCGGTGGTGATGCCTGCGTTCAGCAATGGGATGCCTACTGGGGTGACGGTTGGGGTGAGTCTGCTCGATGGGTCGAAGATGGCGGCGTATGTCCCCGACACGCATGAGCACCGGTTGTTGGTGTATCCGCTGCCGTTGCCTGAGGGGATTGAGGATGGGGAGGATGTGCCCGCGTTTTCGTTTGGGGTGTTTGGTCAGGAGCACGGGGAGTTTGTGTATCCGACGGATGTGGTGGTGCGGGTCGATGGGGATGGGGCGGTCGATGAGCTGTTGATTTCTGAATATGGGGGGAATGATCGGATCACCAAGTATCGGGTGGTTCGTGGGGATGGGATTGGTTTGGAGTGGGCGGGGCAGATCGGGATCCCATCAGAGACGGTGGATGGTTCGGATGGTGCGGTGGCGTTGTCGCGTCCACAGTCGATGGGGGTGTGGGCGCATGATGGGGTGGAGGAGTTGATTGTTGCCGATTCGTCGCACCATCGGGTCGGGCGATTGACGATGGATGGGGGGGTGATCGCGTGGTATGGGAAGGATCATGATCCGGCGTTTGCGACGATGGGGTTCCCGTATGGGGTGACGGTGCTGGATGATGGGTCCGCGCTGATTAGTGAGTTTGGTGGGAATGTGGTGCGGCGGATGGATCTTGCGACGGGGAAGACGGTGGCGATGTTTGGGGTTGGGGGTCGTGGGGAGGGTGAGCTTGCGACGCCTTGGGCGAGCGCGGTGGTTGGTGGTCGGCTGGTGATTCTGGATTCGGGGAACAACCGGATTCAGGTGGTGGGGTTTGAAGAGGGCGTGACGATGGCGGGGGGGCATCACTGATGCAGATCGGACCGATTGATTTTGGGCAGCCGATGATGCTGGTGCTTTTGGCGGTGTGTGTGCCGCTGAGTATTTTCATTGCGCGGAAGAGTTTGGCGGGGCTCGGGAAATCGTCGAAGGTTGCGGCGCTTGTCATTCGGATTGTTGCGCTGGTGCTGGTGGTGTCGGCGCTGGCGCGTCCTTCGTATCGGGATGAGGCGACGGCGGTGAGTGTGACGGTGATCAACGATGTGTCGCGGTCGATCCCGTCGAGTGTGCAGCCTCGCGTGGATTCGTTTGTGGAGTTGGCGCAGGAAGGGTCGCGGCAGCCTGATGATAAACTCGGGGTGATCACGGCGGCGCGGGATTCGATTGTGCAGGCGTCGCCATCGAAGTTTGTGCGTGGGATCGAGCGGCAGTTTATTGGGGACACCGAAGCGTCGAACCTCGCGGCGGCGGTCAATCAAGCGATCGCCAACAGCGCGAAGGACGCGGCGTCGCGGATATTGCTTGTGACGGATGCGAACGAGACGGAAGGGTCGCTGTACCAAGCGGCGATGCAGGCGAAGGCGGCGGGGATCCCGATCGATGTGCTTCCTGTGGAGTTTGAGTACGCCGAAGAAATCATGATGGAGTCGGTGCAGGCGCCGGCCAATACGCGCGTGGGGGAGACGATCGCGATCCGGGTGGTGATCACGAGCACAACGCCGGCGGTTGGGCGGTTGATGTTGTCGCGGGGGGGGACGCCGATCGATCTTGATCCTGCGGCGGATCAGCTTGGGTACTACACAGAACTGAAAGCGGGTCGGAATGTGATCCGGGTGCCTGTCGCGGTGCAGCAGCCTGGGCCTCAGCTGTATGACGCGGTGTTTGAACCGATCGCGTCGCTTCAAGCGGATGGGACAACTGGTAGGACGATCGGGGATTCGCTCCGCGAGAACAACAACGGATCGGTGATCACCTTTGTCGGCAGCGAGGGGTTGGTGCTGGTGGTCGCCAACGATCCGCGCGAAGCGGTGCGGATCGAAGATGCGCTGCACGCTGCGGAGCTTGAAACACAGCGGGTGAGTCCTGCGGAGTTCCCGGGATCGCTCCCGGAGCTCGCGTCCTATGAAGCGGTGGTGATGATCAATCAGTCGGCGTATTCGTTCGCGGAGACGCAGCAAGAAATGATGCGTCAGTATGTGCACGATACGGGTGGCGGGATCGTGATGATTGGTGGTCCCGAGTCGTTTGGTGCGGGGGGTTGGATTGGATCGCCGCTTGCGGATGCGCTGCCGATCCGGTTGGACCCTCCACAGAAGCGGCAGATGCCGAGAGGTGCTTTGGCGCTGGTGGTGCACTCGGTGGAGATTCCCAAGGGGGTGTTCTACGGGAAGCAGATTTGTAATGCGGCGGCCGATGCGTTGTCGCGGTTGGACTTGATCGGGATTGTGGAGTATCAGGGGATCGGGGGGACGGACTGGGTGTATCCGCTTGCGCCGGTTGGTGATCGGTCGGCGGTTCGCAAGGCGATTAACAATCTTCAGTTTGGGGACATGCCGAGCTTTGATCCGTCGCTGCAGCTGGCGCTTGCGGGATTGCAGAACGCGCAGGCGGGGCAGAAGCATTGCATTGTGATTTCTGATGGTGATCCGTCGATGTCGCGGAGCTTGCTGCGTGAGTTCAAGCAATCGGGGATCACGATTTCTGCGGTGGGAGTGAATCCGCACTCTGCGGGGGACACGAACACGCTTCGGACGATGGCGCGGATGACGGGGGGGACTTATTACCATGTGGCGAACAACGCGCTGGCGACGCTGCCTCAGATCTTTATTAAGGAGGCGCAGACGATCCGTCGTGCGTTGATCTGGGAGGGTCAGGCGTTTGCTCCGGCGCGGACGGGTGTTCCGACGGAGACGATGCGTGGGATCAGTGGTGTGCCTCCGATTTCGGGGTATGTGGTCGCGGCGGAGCGTGAGGGGTTGTCGCTGGTGACTTTGCGGGGGAAGGAAGAGGACCCGATCGCGGCGCAGTGGCAGTATGGCTTGGGGAAGGTGGTGACCTTTACGAGTGATGTGTCGTCGCGGTGGGCGCCGGCGTGGGTTGGGTGGAGTGGGTTCAACCAGTTCTGGGAGCAGCATGTGCGCTGGGCGATGCGTCCGGGTGGGGATTCGACCTTGCGCGTGACGACGGAGAATGTTGGCGAGCGGACGAGGGTTGTCGTCGAGGCGTTTGATCCGACGGGCGAGCGGATGGACTTTGCGAACTTCCGGGCGCGTGCGTCGACTCCTGATGGTGTTGGCGAGGTTGTTGAGTTGAGACAGGTGGGTCCGGGGCGGTACGAGGGGGACTTTGATTCTTCGAAGCCCGGCTCGTATGTGGTGAACATGCAGTACCGATCACCGGGTGATGATGGTGCGGTGTTTGAGGGATCAGCGCAGGCGGCGGTGATTCGTCCGTTTGCCGATGAGTACAAGTCGCTCAAAACGAATCTGCCATTGCTGAGACAAGTCGCTTCGATTACTGGGGGTCGTGTGCTGAGTGCGGATCCGACGGTGTCGGATCTGTGGTCGCGTGATGGGCTGACGATGCCTGTGGCGTTGACCCCGATCTGGATGCTGATGGCGATTGTGGGGATCGGGATTTTCTTGCTGGATGTTGCGGTGCGGCGGGTACGGATCGATCCACGCGCGATCGCGGCGTTTGTGCGGCGCGGGGCGCACAAAGAAACCGATCGCACGATGGACGCGACGGCGGCGATGCGCGCGGCGCGGGTGCGGACGGGATCTCGGACGGGGGATGATCGCCGGGACGGGACTGAGAAGAAATCGGCTCGGAAGTTTGAAGCGGACGAGTCGATCGCGGTTTCCGGTGAACCAGTAGCGCTTTCTGGGCAAGAGGAAAGCTCTTCTGGAACCGGGGGTCCCTCGATTGGTAAACCCAAGAAGGTTGAATCGAAGGAAGATGAGACGATGGATGCGCTCAGTGCGCTGCGGGCTGCGAAGAAGCGGGCCCGGGATGAGTATGACGGGAATGACTGATGGGAATGAATAGAGATCGCGTAGTATCCAGTGCCGAGAAAATCGGCGAGGAGTTGAATCATGAGCATGAATGAGAATCTTGAGACCCCGGCTGAAGTCAAGGCACAGTGCGATGCGTTCCGCGCGTCGTTTGCACAGCTGCGATCTGAGATCGGCAAGGTGATGGTGGGTCAGCAGGCGGTGGTGGATGCGGTGCTGGTGTCGCTGTTTGCGGGTGGTAATGTGCTGCTGGAGGGCGTGCCCGGTCTTGGGAAGACTTTGCTGGTTCGGACGCTTGCGACGACGCTGCATCTGCCGTTCTCGCGGATTCAGTTCACTCCTGACTTGATGCCTGCGGATGTGATCGGGACGAACATTGTTTCGGAGAATCCGGATACGGGTCATCGGAGCTTTGAGTTTCAGCAGGGACCGATCTTTGCGCAGGTGGTGCTTGCGGATGAGATCAACCGTGCGACTCCTAAAACTCAATCCGCGTTGCTTGAGGCGATGCAGGAGCATTCGGTGACGGTGGCGGGTGAGACATACAAACTTGATGAGCCGTTCTTGGTGCTTGCGACGCAGAACCCGATCGAGCAAGAGGGGACCTACCCGCTTCCCGAAGCGCAGATGGACCGGTTCTTGCTCAAGGTCGATGTTGGGTACGCGGGGCTTGCGGACTTGATGGAGATCATTGATCGCACGACCGGCGCGGACAATCCGGTCGCGAGCAAGGTGATTGATGGTCCCAAGATTCGGGAGTATCAGGAGCTTGTGCGTCAGGTGGTTGTTGCGCCGCATGTGAAGCAGTACGCGGCTCGTCTGGTTTTGGCGACGCATCCCGAATCGGATACGGCGGCGGGTGGTCCAAACGGTCCAACGAATCGGTATGTGCGGTGCGGGGTTTCTCCACGCGGGGCGCAGGCGTTGATCCTTGCGGGCAAGGTTCGCGCGCTGGTTGATGGACGGTTCCATGTGAGCTATCAGGACATTCAGGATGTCGCGATGCCTTGTCTTCGGCATCGCGTGCTGATGAACTTTGAAGCGGAGGCGGACCGGGTGCGTGCGGATGATCTTGTGCGCGAGGTTTTGAAGCTGACCCCGACACAGCCGACGGCGATGGTGGGGTCGTGATTCGGTTCGGTTCCATTTTGATTGCTGGCTTGTTCTTCTTTGGGGCATTCCTGGGCGGGTGCTCGATGGGTGGCGGGCAATCGCGCGGTCCCAGCGAGACCTGGGTCGTGGGGGTCTCGGATGATGTGGGGGCGATGGATCGAGCGCGGTCCGCGGTCGCGGAGCAGCGGGGGTATGGGTGGGATACGCATCTGTGCGAGTCGGAGCAGGATGGGAGCTTGGCGGAGTTTGTGGTTGGGCCTGTGGTGTTTAGCGAGCGGGATGAGGATTGGATGAGCGTGCCGTATGCGATGATGGCGGATGGGGGGATGGACGCTGGGCTGGTGGGGTTGCTGTCGTTTGAAGCGTATGGCGTAGGGAAGGATGCACTGCGCGAAGGGTGGGATGATGGGTTTGTGTTTCGGGTGGTTGTGGATGAGCCGTTGGAGACGGGGTTTGTGACGGTTCCCAAGCTTGGGAGCACAGGGATGGTTCGCGTGCGGTGGGACGCGGAGCGTACGACTGGGCGGGATGAAGGGAGCGATCAATGAAACGAACTGTTTTGCGAACTGGCATACGAAGAATGCGAACGGGTCTGGTTGCGGCGGTGTCGCTTTGTGTGCTGAGCGGCGCGGGCGGTTGCTACAAAGAGGTCGTGGGCAAGAAGGGGCTGACGGTCGATTCACACCATCCGGGGCAGGCGAAGTCGAGTGAGACGAAGATTGATAAGGCGATCGATAAGGTCATCCGGGAGATTGAGAACTGATGCTGAGATCTGAGAATCCAACCCGGCCTGCGACGATTGAGGAGTTGCTGTCTTCTGAACTGATCGGGAAGATTTCGCATCTGGATGTGTCGTCGCGGAAGATCTTTGCGGGCAAGCTCAAGGGGGAGCGGCGGTCGAAGAAGCGGGGCGAGTCCGTTGAGTTTGCGGATCACCGGCCGTACGCGACGGGGGATGACCTTCGGCATATCGACTGGAATATTTATGCTCGTCTGGATCGGTTCTTCATGAAGCTGTTCATGGAGGAGGAGGATCTGTCGTTGCATATTGTGATCGATGCGAGCGCGAGCGCGGATTGTGGGGAGCCGAACAAGTTTTATTACATGCAGCAGGTTGCGATGTCGCTTGGGTATATCGGATTGCTGAATTTGAATCGTGTCGCGGTGACGGCGGTGGGGATGCGTGATGAGTTGGTGCTTGCGGGCGGGGATCAATCCATCGCTGGGACGATCCGGGATCTGCGTGGTCGACGAAGGACGCACGATCTGGCGCGGTTCTTGTGCTCGATGACTCCGGAGGGCGGGACGGATTTCGGACAAGCGTGCAAGCGGATCGCGATGAGCCGGCGAGGTAAAGGTGTGATGATTGTGCTCAGTGACTTCTTGATGAAGGAGGGGTACGAGACGGGGCTTCGGATGCTTGTTGGTCGTGGGTACGATGTGTTTGCGATCCAGGTGTTGTCGCCTCAAGAAGTGAATCCGGATATTTCGGGTGACTTGCAGCTGCGGGATGTTGAGGATGGGGACATGGCGGAGGTGACGATCTCGGCGCCGTTGTTGAAGAAATACAAAGAGAACTTGTCGGCGTACTGCCAGGAGCTGCGGGATTTTTGTGCTCGGCGGGAGATTACGGGGTTGACGATTCAATCGGATACCCCGATTGATACGCTGTTGGTGGAGTATCTGCGGAAGCGGGGGTTGTTGCGGTGAGCGGGAGATTGGATAAGTGTGATAAGTTTCTTGCGAAACATGGAAATGTTCGTATATCAGATGGCCTGTTGGCCCTCCTTGGGGCTGTATGTATTTTCCTCAGTGTCACCTGGGCATTTGAGACTATTCGCTATTGGTTTACGGGACTTGAAGATTCGCGTCACAATGAAGATGGGCTAATTGTTGTCGTTTTTGTTTGTGCAATGGGAATGTTCATGGCCGCACTTTTTCGAGATCGGATGATCAATCAACCGAACAACAAACCAATTCGTGGGAATACTCTCGTCTTGGTATTGATATGGATTTGTGGGATTTCAGGAGTTGTCTCAACCATTGGCGAAACTCTTGACTGGCTAGGCCTTACTGGAGGTTCCGCATGATCTGGGCGACACCGATGTTGGCGGGGTTGGATGTTCAGCCCCGAAAACGGGGGCTTTTGAGGTAGTCAGCGCTGAAAAATAATGCCGATTTGATTGGCAGGGTCCGATTTTTTGAGGTATTTTCAGGATTCACGGCCCGCTCGAGGCCGGTCAACTTTGTGTTTGTTGAGGGAATCCAATGAAGATGTATGTTTCTGGTGCAGCATTGGTGCTTGCGTCGGGTGTTGCGTTTGGTCAGTCAACCGTTTCGTTTGAATCGATGGGCTGGACTGATTTGGGAACTTCCGATGTCATCGGTGTCGTAGGGAATTTTTTGCCTGGATGGACTTCGATCGCTGCGACTCCGGATCTTGGTTCGAGTTTGTTCTCAGCGTCGAATGTGACGCTGACTGGTGATCCGGATGATGCCGCGATCTGGTTGAATCAGTTTGAAGCGGGGTCGCCTCAGGCGGGAGCGAACGAGATTGTTGAGCTTTCACTCGATGGCTTTGCTGTTGGTCAGACTTATGAGCTTTCGTTCTACGCGACCATCCTGACTTACACTTCGAACGGTTGGGCCGGGAATATGGATTCGATCGATGTGGGGATCGATGGCGCTGATGTGAGCGACTGGGACTCGGAGATTTTGAGTTCGGCGGTTGGACAGGGCAATACTTGGGATCTGCAGTCGTTGGTCTTTACCGCGCAATCGGACACGGTCAGCTTTGCGTTTGGTGAAGGGGCCGACGGTCCTCAGCTGGGCGGGTTTGCGACCCGTTTCGGGATGGACGGCTTTGCTGTGCGTGTCATCCCAGCACCATCGGGTCTGGCGATGCTGGGTCTGGGCGGGCTTGCGATGGGGCGTCGTCGTCGGTAAGTTTGATGAAAAAAGTTGATTGAGATACAGCGGGCCTATATGGCCCGTTGTTTTTTTGTAATTTGCAACGAGAATGCCTGGTTTCCTGTATAATCGCGTGAAGCCTTTGTTCTGAGGGTTGATGAGAGAGAAGAACAGTTTTAGAGAGGGAGATATCCATGAAAGTATGCTTTGGTATTGCTGTGTTGTCGTGCGCTGCTGGGATGGCTTGGGGGCAGGCGACTGTTGATTACACCACGATGGGCTGGTCGGACTTTGGGACGACGGATGTAACGGGGGTCGCGGGGAACTTTCTTCCGGGATGGACGACGATCAGTGCCACTCCTGATCTTGGGGATGATGTGTTCTTTGTTCCGACCGATTCGTTGTCCGGCGTGGACAACGATGCGGCGATGTGGTTCAACCAGTTTGATCCATCCAGTCCTACGGCGGTGTCCAACGAAGTGGCACGCCTTTCATTGTCAGGGTTCACAATCGGTCAGACCTACAGCTTGGACTTCTTTGCGACCATCGTGTCGTACTCGTTCTCGGGATGGACTGGAAATGACGATGCGATCGATGTGGCGATAGTCGGTGCGGATATTAGCGATTGGGACTCGACGATTCTCAATGACGCTGTGGATGCTGATGGATTCAACGAATGGGTTGAGCAGTCGCTGGTGTTTACCGCAACGAGTTCGGTCGTGAGCTTCGACTTTGGCAGCAACGCGTCGTACCACACAGACATCGGAACACAGGCGACCCGTCTTGGGATCGACGGGTTCAGTGCTCGCGTGGTGCCTGCACCTTCCGCTCTCGGGCTGCTGGGGCTGGGCGGGCTTGCGATGGGGCGTCGCCGGCGGTGATTTGATTGGATAGATTTGTTGTTGCACAGCGGGCCGTTGATGGCCCGTTGTTTTTTAGGTGCGGTTGGTGTGCATCGGGGGGAGCGTGGTTGCTGTATACTTTGGTGGGTGCATGAATCCTTCTTGATTGGAGTGTGAATACAGATGATCTGGGCGACTCCGATGTTGGCGGGATTGGTTGCGGCGATTGCGGTGCCTTCGCTTGTGATTCTGTATTTTTTGAAGCTGCGAAGGATTCCACGGGAGGTGTCTTCGACGCTGTTGTGGAAGAAGGCGATTCAGGATCTGCAAGCGAACGCGCCGTTCCAGAAGCTGCGCCGGAATCTGTTGCTGTTTCTGCAGTTGATTATTCTGGGGTTGATCCTGCTGGCGCTGGCGCAGCCGCGCTCGACGGCGACGGCTTCTGCTGGTCGGAAGCTGGTGATTCTGATTGATCGCAGCGCGTCGATGCGGGCGGTCGATGGGGAAGCTGCTCGCAGCACACCAATCACTCGGCTTGAGGTTGCCAAGGAGCGGGCGATTGGATTGGTGGAGGGGCTCGCATCTCCATCGTTGTTTGAAGAGGCGGACAAGGCGGACGAGGCGATGGTGATCGCGTTTGATCGGTCTGCGGAGATCGTGTCGCAGTTTACATCCGACAAGCAATCACTGATCAACGCGATCAACGGGATCGTGCAGACGGATGGGCCTTCGTCAATTGAAGAGGCGTACCGGCTGGCGCAATCGCAGCGTCCGAATCGGATGTTTATTGATACGGGATCGACGGGTGAGGGGACCGATCCCGTTGAGATCGAGGGCATCAAGGGTGGGGATGCGTACTACTTCCATCTGTTCAGCGATGGGAAGATTTCGGATCTGGATGTTGTGCGCGCCGATGAGGATGTCGCGGAGGCACCGAGCTTTGAATACCACGCGATCGGGGAATCCTCGTCGGTGAGTGTTGGATTGACCGCGCTGCGCGCCGAGCGGGATTATGAAGATCCGACGAAGCTGAGCGTGTTTGTCGGGGTGCAGTCGACGGACCCGAACCCGCGATCGGTGGATGCGGAGTTGTTGGTTGGGGGTGCGGTGGTGTCGGTGCGGTCGGTGGTGCTGCAGGGTGCGGAGGTTGATTCGCAGACCGGGGCGCGCGGAGTGAGCACCGGGGGTGTGGTGTTCGAGCTCAATGAACCCGACGGCGTGGTTGTGGGGGTTCGGTTGTCGACTGGGTTCGGTGAGGCGGGGCTGGATGTGCTTGCGACGGACAATCGTGGGACGCTGATTGTGCCTCCAGCGAAACAATCGACGGTGGCGTTGGTGACGACGGGGTCGTTGTTCTTGCAGGAAGCGCTGCGGGGGTTGTCGATCTCGGATCTGAAGATTATGACGCCGAGTCAGTATGAAACGATGCGCGACGCGGGGGACGCGGGGGCGATCGATCTGTTTGTGTTTGACGGCGCGATGCCCAAGGCTGGCGACGGTGGGGTGGTGTTTGAACCGGGGCGGTATTTGGTTGTGGGGGATGTGTACACCGGTCCCGGCGGCGTGGTGGACAAGGGGGATGGTCCCGGGACGCAGATTATCAACTGGAGGCGGACGCACCCGTTGCTGCGGGATCTGACGCTTGACGCGGTGGTGATTGGGAAGTCGCGGACGATTGAGATCCCGGAGGGGTCGGAGCTGGTGTCGCTTGCGGAGACGACTGAGGGGCCTGCGATTGTGGAGATGAGCACGGGGGATGTTCGTGCGGTGATGGTGGGGTTTGATCCGGCGTTTTCCAACTGGCCGTTTGATGTGAGCTTTGTGGTGTTCCTTGCGAGCGCGGTGGATTATCTGGGGACGCAGGTGGGCGTGGATGTGGATGTCAACGCTCGGCAGATTGTGCCTGGGTTTGTGCTTGCGGATCGGGTGCCGACCGATGCGGGGAACATCCGCGTGAAGCTTCCCGATGGATCGATCAGCGGCGAAGTCATCGCAGCTCCCGACGGAAGGATCGTCTACGGACCGATCCGCGAGACCGGGGTGTACAGCGTGCAATGGACCGGGAGCGCGGGGGTGGGTGATGTCAAGGACGACGGGAAGGTCTTGCGGTTCTACGCGGCGAACCTGCTCGATGCGCCCGAGTCGGATCTGGGGACCTCGGAGTCGCTGGATTTGTCGAACCGGGTGGTGAGCGCGAGCGGGCGGGGTGAGATTACAAGGTTGAAGGAGTGGTGGCCTTGGCTGTTGATCGGGGCGCTGGTATTCATGATGTTTGAGTGGTGGATTTATAACCGGAAGGTGTATTTGTAGTGGGTCTCATCATGGGTCGTTTGGGGCGATCTGCTTTAGATGCTTGCTGAGTTTGTAGTGATTTTTAAGGTATGTTGGAACGATGATGAGCTTCTTGTCTGCGTGTCGAATGTGCATGTAATCGAGTGATCGATCCACTCGGGTGATTTCGTTGATGAGCGCCTGATGGGTGCCGAAGATTGATTTTGAGACTATGCGATCTTCGTAGACATGGACGCGGTGTCCGAACGAGATTGCCCCAGCGATCAATGGGACAATCAAGACTCCTACGCCGATGAGGATTATGGTTGCCTGTGGGGGTTGGGTATTTTTCAGTTCATCAATGATGATGAAGATGCCACCGGCAAAGATTGCGATCAGGAAGATCCACGCCAAAACACGAGTTTTTAGGATGAGGATCGTTTCATCGTTTTGAATGGTATCAATTGCAGGATCAGTCATTGTGTATGCTAGGTGTATCATTCGGGTATGCGTATTCGCTTTTTAGGGACTGGGACTTCGGCGGGGGTGCCGATTATTGCGTGTGGGTGCGCGGTGTGTACATCGACTGATCCTCGGGACACGCGGACGCGGACGAGTGCGACGGTGGAGTTTGTGGATGCGACGGGTCAGGAGCGGGTGATTCTGATTGATGCGTCTCCTGATCTGCGCGAGCAGGTGCTAAGGGAGGGGATGACGCGGGTGGATGCGATCTTGATTACGCACAACCATGTGGATCATGTGTGGGGGCTTGATGAGGTCCGTCGGTTCAATGAGATTATGAAGCAGCCGATCGAGGTGTGGGCGGATTCGCATACGCACGAATCGTTGCGGCGGGTGTACCAGCACATCTTTGAGAAAGAGAAGAATATCCAGAAGTCGTTTGTTGCGGATTTGGTGCCGAGGGAACTGGTGGCGGGGGAGGCGATCGAGTTGTTCGGGATGACGATCACGCCGATGGTGTTGATGCATGGGGTGCAGGAGATTCTGGGGTTCCGGTTTGAGTCCGCCTATGAGGGGGCGGTGGACGATCCGGCGGGGGTGCTGCCGCTGGCGTATTGCACGGATGTGGTGGAGATCCCGGAAGATTCTCGGCGGTATCTTGAACAGGCACCGGCTGGGGTGAGGACTTTGGTGCTCGATGCGTTGCGGGATCGTCCACACCCGACGCACTTTACCGTTGAGCAGGCGGTTGTGGAGGCGGAACGGATCGGGGCTTCTCGGACCTACTTTGTGCACATGACGCACGATCTTGGGCACGCGGCGACTACTCGGGCGTTGGCCGACGGGATTGAACTGGCGTATGACGGATTGATCGTGGGAGATGGGGCGGATTCTTGACAATTGGGTGGCGGGGGGTGTGATCGGTGGCATTCTCTGGGATGAGAGCCCCGCGTTGTGGCATCGTTGTTTGAGTCGCGGCGGGTGTGTACATCTGAAGAGAGGTCTGGTATGGCTGATATGCATCAATCGTCGGATTCCCACCAACGCGCGCTGCCTGAGAAGGTTGAGCTGCCTCAGATTACGGGGTTGTCAACCGCGTTCCCGATGGAGATTGAATCGTCATCCCAGACCAGCCCGCACCGGATGGGTGAGGATCGGGCACCGCTTCGGCATGAGCCTGGCCGGTCGAGCCGGGGGCTGAACTGATCTGAGGGGAAGGGCCGGATTTTGGGGACGGTTTCGCGGCTTTCTAGGCGGATCGGTGGGTCAGAATTGGGGAATTCGATTGTTGCTCATGGGGTTGTGTGGTGACGCACTTTGGGGGGGTGCCTACGATCCACTCCTATGGGTAATGCACGCGATATCAAGAAGCGGATGAAAGCGGTCGGGAACATCAAGCGGATCACCCGCACGATGCAGATGATCGCAACGAGCAAGTTTGCCAGAGCGCAGCAGACCTCGCTGGCGTCTCGTCCATACACCGACACTTTGTTCGGTTTGGTCGCGAAGCTCGCGGAGGCTGGTGTTGGTGAGGGGCACCCGCTGCTCACCGAACCCTCGGCGGACACCAACGAGCTGACGCTGATGATCTCAGCGGATCGCGGGTTGTGTGGTCCATACAACGGCACGATGGTCCGCACCACGCTCAAGCACCTCAAGGGGAGCTCAGAAGCGGGCAACGGGATCATCGAAGTGGTAGGCAAGAAGGGTGCTTCGGCGCTCAAGTTCAATGGCTACTCCGGATTTACACATCACACGCATATCGGTGATAAGCCGGCGTTTGAGGATATCGAGCGGTTGGCTGATCGGTTTATCGAGATGTTTGTCAATGGCGAAGTCTCGGCGGTTCGCGTGGTGTACATGAAGTACTTCAGCGCGGGTCGTCAGCGTCCAGAAGTGATGCAGCTTCTCCCGTTCTCAGCGCCGGTCGTTGAGAGTGATGCCGACGCATCGGGCACGCAGGACTTGTACGAGTTCTCTCCAGACGCGGATTCGCTGCTCGACTCACTGCTTCCAGCGGCGGTCAAAGCGGTGCTGTTCCAGAGCTTCAACGACGCGGTCGTATCTGAGCACATCGCTCGGATGGTCGCGATGAAAGCGGCAACGGACAACGCTGGCAAGATGGGCGGCTTGCTCAAGCGCCAGTACAACCGTGTGCGCCAGACACAGATTACGACCGAGCTCACCGAGATCATCTCGGGCGCGGCTGCTCTGGAATAGGTTTGAATCCAAACAGATCACAGAACGCTCCAGCAATGGAGCGTTTTTTTCATGTCGAACTATTCGACGAAGACGCTGATTTCGTCGAGGGACTTGCGGTCGATATTGGGGACTTTGCAGTCGTCGGCGGGGAATCCGATCGGGATCATCATGTAGGGGCGTTCGTGCTCGGGACGATCGAGGATCTCGCGGAGGAACTTCATCGGGGATGGGGTGTGGGTGAGGGTGGAGAGTCCCGCGGCGTGGGCGGCGGTCAGGAGCATCCCGGTCGCGATCCCGACGGATTCGTTGAGGTAGTAGACCTGTCCGCCTGCGTCGGTGGTGCGGAGGGCCATGACGATGATGAGCCAGGGGACGGTGTCGATGTAGGATTTGTCGGGGTTGGTCTCGAAGGGTTCGAGGTCTTCGAGCCAGCGGTTGGAGGCGCGGTCGGTGTAGAACTCGCGTTCGACTTCTTCGACGGCCATCCTGATCTGGTGCTTGATTCCGGGATCGGAGATCGCGATGAAGCGCCAGGGTTGTTTGTGGGCTCCGGACGGCGCGGTCCCGCCGGCGAGGAGGATCTGTTCGATGACTTCTCTGGGGATGGGCTTGTCTGAAAAATGGCGGACCGTCCGGCGTTTCTTGATGAACTCGTAGTATTCCGTCGCGGCTTGGAGCGGGGTGCCTTCGGGCGTATGTGGGTTGAGCGGGGTCCAGAGTGGAGGCTGCTGGGAGGTGTTTGGAGTGGTGTTTGGATCGTTCATGAGAGGCGTGCTTTCTTCAATGGGTCGGGAGGATGGTATTCATGGGGGATCGTGAGTGATTGGGGGCGTGGGAAATGGACTGGGATGGCTCCAAATGCCGATGTTTTGGGGAGATGGGTACCAACGCGCGAATGAGATCTCGGTATTCCCCGCTGGTGTGGGGTTCGGTCGTCGCGATGACGGCGGGGCTGTCGATTGGTATGCAGACTAAGGATTCGAGTGATGGGGGGACGATCACGCGTCCCGCTTTTTCGGGTCGGATCACGCGTGCGTTTGACTTTGAGGAGATGTACACGAACCCGCTCCCGGTGCCCAAGGGGTGGATCCGGGCGCAGCATGATCCGGAAGTGCCTCGGGATCGTCCTGGGTTTCCGATCTGGAATGGTGCGGTGCTGGACTACGAGAGTCCCGCGTATTCGGGTCAGGGGTCGGTGTACTTGCCGACCAATGGTGGATCGACGAGTTTGATCCTTCGGCATGGGGAGCTGACTGTCTTTCCGAATGCGGATTACATGATCAGTGCGCGCGTGCGGACGCAAGGAATTCTGCACGCTCGAGCTCGGATGGTCGCGACGCTGATCGATCGGGCGGGGAACGATATTCCGGGTTCGGAAGTCTCCACGAAGTTGGTGCGAACGCTTGGGGCGTGGGACCTTGTGAATGTGTTTGTCGAGGGGACGGAACCCAGCGCGGCGTTCGTGCGTGTGGAACTGGAGTTGTTGCAACCGGAGCAGCAACCGAGGGTGCGGAAGCCCAAGCCGTTCACGGTGTGGGAGCAGGACTTTGATGGTGGGGCGTGGTTCGATGATGTCGTTGTGGCGCAGGTCCCGATGATCGGGTTGGATACGGGGACGGCGGGGAATGTGGTTTCGGGTGAAGTGCCTCCGACGCTGAATATGACGGTGCGGGATTTGACGGGGGATGATCTCCGTTCGTTTGTTCGTGTGTTTGATGCGTCTGGGAAGCTGGTTGATCAGCGTGGTGCGGTGGGCGGCGCGGATAAACTCGGTGACCCTTGGACGCCGGCGCTTTCCGGGTTTGGTTGGTACCATGCGGTGTTTGATGTGTTGTCCGGTGAGGGGGAGAGTTCGATTTTGGTTGGTCGGCGTGAGCTTGCGTTTATCTGGCAGCCACCCAAGTCTCGGGGGGAACTGGTCGGGGGGTTTGGGGCCAAGCGGATGGTTCCCGAGGAATCGTTGTTTGTGCTCCGTTCGTCGAGCATGGAACCCAACTTGTTGACCTGTCTTCCAGATCTTGCTGAGATGACGGGGGTCAAGCATGTCGAGATGCGCGTGTGGGACGGCAAATCGGTTGCTGAGGATATGCTCAAGGGGTCGGTGCTGTTGAACTCGATCGATCGCGCGATCGGGATGGGGATCGAGCTGAGTTTTTCACTGAGTGAAGTCCCGGCAGAACTCGCAGACCAAGCGGCGATTGATCAGGACGCGATCTTCAAGCTGTTGCTTGAGCATGAACCGATCGTAATGCCATTGCTTGGGCCGTTGATGGACCGGTACGGTCAGCAGATCACGGATTGGCGGCTGGGCAGCGGGGTCAATGAAAATGATGGCGAACGGCTGGTCGGAGAGATCGAGGGGATCGCTTCGCTTGTTGATCCTTACATCCCGGGTGCGGTCCTTGGCGTGGGGTGGGCGATGGACCGTCCGTTTGAATCCAATGTGCTCAAGAGCTCGGTGCGGCTCTTGGTTGAAGATGACGCGAGCTTCCCGGATGATGCGATCCCGGACATGATCGAGCAGTGGTCGCAGGCGCGGGGGAGCATGGGTCAAGCAGAAGGTGTGGACTCGAGCCGATTGAGTGTGGTGCATCGCGCGTACCAGATCGACGAGGGGCGCACGGGGAGCGAGTCGGTGTGGTCACGGGTTGGGTGGCTTGGACGACGCGCGATCAACTCGTGGTGGGCGAGCAAGCTGATGAGCCCGGGCAATGACGAGATGGAGATTGTGCTGAGCGACCCATGGGTGGTTGAGAAGGGTCAGCGAGGGCGGGTGATGCCTGGTCCGGAGCTGCTGGTGTGGCGGACGCTTGTTGATTATCTGGGTGGACGGTCTGCGGTTGAAGAGCTGAGCTTTGAGCCGGGCGTTCGGATGCTGCTGTGCTCGGGCATGGAGGGTGGGGATGAATCGTCCAACGGTGCGTTGGTGGTGTGGCTTGATAAACCGATGCTTGATACGACGATGATCGAGTTGCCTCTGAGCCGGGGCGGTGTTGAGGTGGTTGATTTGTTCGGGAATGTGTCGAGCGTGGAGCTCGAGTATGAGACGGAGCTGAATCTGCCTGTGCATCGTGTGGAGGTGACGCGGACGCCTCAGATTATTACTGGGGTCAATACGAAGTTGGTGCAGTTCCTTGCGAGCATTCGGCTGAGTCCGGATCGGTTTGAAGCGACGACGGGGATGCACAAGCACGAGCTGGTGATGAAGAATCCTTGGCCGTTCTCAATCCGTGGTCGGGTGTACATCGTTGAACCCGGTGGGTATTCGGTTCCCGGTGCGAACACTGTGGATCGGGCGTGGGAGATCAAGCCTCGGGTGGTGAACTTTGCGATTACTGGCGGTCTAGAAGATCGCGTGGAGCTTGATGTGTCGTATTCGTCTGCGAATCTTGCGGGGATGAAGGATTTGGTCTTTGATGTCGAGCTGGCCGCGGATGAGGATTATGGGTTGATGCGGGTGGAGCGGGAGATCGAACTGGGGACGGATGTGATCGAGGTTGACCTGCGGTTCCAGCATGTGGACGACGGATCTGGATTGCCCACCCGTCAGATCGAGGTGGTCGCGGTGGTGTCGAATCGAACCGATGAGCCGATGTTTGCGGAGGTCGTAGCGATCGCGCCCAAGAACGCGAGGCAGGAATCGTCGATCAGTTCAATCGAGCCGATGGGGAGCGGGGAGCGATCGTTTGTGTTTGAACGGCTCGTCAGCGGTGATGAGGTGGTGATCCGGGTGCAAATCCCCGGCAGGAGCATCCAGTTCAATAAGGCGATCATGCTCCCGTAGGACATCCGTCTGGTGTTTGTTTTTGGAATGCTCGAATAGTTCGGTATTTCAAGGGGTTTGGCGTATACTGGCATTGTTTGAAATTGCTTAGGAGTCTCTGCTGTGGCGCGTCCCAAATCCTTTGATCCCGATACCGTCCTTGCCAAGGCGATGGGTGTGTTCTGGGAGAAGGGGTTTGATGCCGCGAGTATTTCGGACTTGACGGCGGCGATGGGGATCAACCGGTTCTCGCTCTACGACACTTTTGGGGACAAGCACCAGCTGTATTTGAAGGCGCTCGATGCGTACTCGGAGAATGTGGTGGGTGCGATGGTCGAGCGGGTGAACGGGATCAACACGCTCGCGGAGCTTGAAGCGTTGTTCTTTATGATGATCGAGTCTCAGCATTCGGGTGAGTGCTCTCCTTGCTGCATGATGCAGCGGGCGGCGATCTCGCTTGCTGCTGTGGATGAAGAAGCGCGGAAACGGGTCGAGCAAGCGCGCGACCGGTTCCACGGCGCGTTCCATGATGCGATCTCGCGGATCAAGCGGAGCGGGGAGTTTCGCGCGGACCTTGATCCGAACCAGGCGGCGTGGTTGTTGATGATCACCAAGTCGGGCTTGGCGAGCTACACCGGGTCGCCGGTGCCTGAGGATGAAGCGAAGAGCGCGGTCAGGGCGTTGCTTGCGCAGTTCAAAGGGTAACGAATATTGATTTTCACATTGGAGACGAATGATGACCATCAGTGATCCGCACGCGGTGATGATTGCCCATGATCGTTGGGCCAATGGGTTGATGTATGATGCTTGCCGCGCACTGAGCGAGGAGCAGTTTCATCAACGGTTTGAGATGGGCGAGGGGTCGCTCCACGATAATCTGTTGCACAACCTTGGCGCGATGCGGGGGTGGACGGATGTGCTCAACGAGGTTCCCAATCGTGATCGGCTCGAAGAGGGAGGGTACACACTCGAGGAAATCGTCGCGCTGCATGAATCAGTGACCGCGGACTTTGAGAAGGCGGCGTACCGGCAGGGATTTGAGGTGATGATCCATCGGGATCGCGGAGAGCGGTCGTACACCTTCCCGGTTGGTGGGATATTGGCTCATGTGATGACGCACTCGATGCACCACCGGGCGCAGTGTTTGAATATGCTGCGGCATCTTGGGGTCGAGAAACTCCCGATGAGTAGCGTGATGGAGTGGATGCTTGTTGGGGATGTGCAATAAAGCGATGGTTTATTCGTATAGCTCCTGATGAAATCTGGAGCGCGTTCTCTACGCGCTTGTAAAGCACTTTCTTGTAGGCGCTTGTGGGCGCAGATCGGTGACACATGAACCCAACCATGCAACGCAGAGCGTTCCTCGCTGTCGGAGCGATTTCCATTCCTTCCATCGCACTGGCGCGCGGTGGGCAAGCGGCGATCAACATGAATCAGGGCATGGAGTTCCATGAGCTGATGGAACAAGCTGGCAAGCATCTCAAGTCGATGCGGGGGTATATGCAGGATCTTGATGGAGCGGGCTCGCGCGATGAAGCGGCGTTTTTGGCCAATCAGGTGACGATCCTGCTGGCGCAATGCGTCATGGTCGCGGATCAGGCGCCGATCCCGGTGCGTTCGGAAGCGAAGTACGGGGGTGACAAGGAGCGGTTCGATAAGGATCTGCGGATCAAACTCACCAGCGCGGTGTCCGCCGCCAACGCGATGGGGGGTGCGCTGCTGATGGGCAACGACGAGGAGGCGGTCTCGCTCTATGGATCGCTGCGCAAGGAACGCAAAGAAGGACACGACGAGTTCATCAACGATGAATAAGCTTTGGGCCGGAGCGACTTCGCATGCTTGAACATCTCATCGAGTTCTTTGGTCGCACGCACCTTGTGGTGTTGCACTTCCCGATCGCGCTGGTTATTGTCGCGGCGGTGGTGGAGGTGTCTCGCGCGGTGGTACCCAGAATTCGGCGCGAGCCAATGCGTGAGCCGTTCCGTCCGAGTTCTGCGGCGAGCTTGATGTTTGTGTTTGCGTTGCTTGGAACGGTGGTGTCGGTGTCCACTGGATTGGTACTCGGATTCGACGGCGGTCAGCGCGTGGACCTGCATCGCATACTCGGGATTGTCAGCGGCATCTTGATGCTGATGACGGGAATCGCGTTGCTGCTTGCAATGCGTCCGCAGTCGCGTGGGGGGGTGGTGTATCTCGGATTGCTGAGCGTCAGCGCGGCGGGGGTCGGGCTGACAGGTCATTTCGGTGGCGAGCTCACGCATGGGGCGGGGTTCGTGACCAAGCCTTTGGAGCGGATGCTTGGGATGGAGGAGGCGGTGATCTCCGAGTTTGATCTCGAAGCGCTCAATATCTCGCAGGCGTCGCTTGATTCGTTCAACGACACGATCCTGCCGATCTTCATGAACTCGTGTGTTGAGTGTCATGGTCCAGATGATGCGGAAGATGATATTCGATTGGATTCGATCGCGTATGTGCTCGATCCAGCGGCGGACATGATTCGGCGGGATGATCCGGGCATGAGCGAGTTGGTGTACCGGATTGATCTGCCTCATGATGATCCGGACATCATGCCTCCGGAGGAGGATGGGGAGCCTTTGACGAGGGCGGAGATTGAGTTGGTTCGGGGTTGGATCGCATCGCTGAGTGATTAATCAGCAAGGTTTGAGTTCTGCTACGATGATTCACAATGAATGATCAACATGATGGGCAGAACGAATCACGCAAGAAGAAACCAAAGCGGAGTCTGGGGAAGCGACTTCTCAGGATGCTCGTGGTGTATCTGTGTGTGTCGTTGATTGGGATAGTCGTGCTGTGGGTGACGGGGTACGCGGAACGGCTGTTTTACTTCCCGATCCGCGATGCGTTTGAGACTCCTGCGCAGTATGAGGATGTGTGGATCGAGACTGCGGACGGGAAGCGGTTGCATGGATGGTTCATGTCTGCGGTTGGGGTTCCTGAGGGGGAGCAGGGGCCTTCGATTCTGCATGCGCATGGGAACGCGGGGAATGTGTTGTATCACGAATCGTTCTCGTCGTTCCTGACGATGTCGGGGTTCAATGTGCTGCTGTTTGACTATCGCGGGTATGGGCGTTCGGACAAGGGATCGATGAATCGAGAGAACTTGGCGATCGATACACGCGCCGCTCTTGCGTACTTGATGGAGCGGGAGGATGTGGATGCGGATCGGGTGGGGGTGATGGGGGTGAGTCTTGGTGGGCCGTTTGCGCTTGATGTGGCGATCGATGAGCCTCGCGTGGAAGCGGTGGTGACGGTGTCGACCTATGCGAGTTGGCGCGGGGTCGCGTCGGATGCTGCGTGGATTGCGAGTGTGTTGATTCCGACTGGGCTTGATCCGGTGGATCTGGCGCGGAAACTGGAGACTCGGCCGTATCTGATTATGCATGGGACTGGGGATGCGATTGTGGATGTGAAGCACGCCGAGGAGATCCGATCGTCGGCGGAGGATTCGTTTATTGATGTGACGGTGAAGACTTATCCGGGGGATCACAACTCGCTGATTCAGCGGGATCTTGAGGCGCAGGCGGATTTGATTGCGTTCTTTGAGCGGTATTTGAAGGCTGGGGGCAAATAGCTCGAAAGGTGTTCTAAAGGAAAGGATTCAAAGATGATTGGCGAGCGGGATGAGTATGAAATTCAATGCGAGTTGATTCAGAGAATTATTTCTGAGCAGCAACCGCTTGAGATTGCGATGCGTGATGCGATTGAGGTTGTTAAGCCGGGGTTGAGCGATGAGTCGTATATACAGCTTCAAGAAATCGATTTCGGAACAGTCCTAGTTCAATCTGAAGAATGGATAAGGTATGTATTGGAGACTGAACCACCGCCCATGCGTGTATTCGCTTTTTGGTTTGGTATGTTTGACACATCAGATGGACCAGGTGATGATGAATGGCAACAAATGTATATCAGCGGTGCGGATCGTTTTGAAGTTGATGATGAGGGCGAATGGGCATGTGGTTGTTATTGGGAACCCAATTCGCGATACCCGAAAGTTCCTGAATTGGAATTTATTGGAAAGCTGTGTCCGTTCCGTGAGAATCAAGCGGGCTTTACACTGTCTAACTCACTTGTTACCGCGCTTGCAGTGAATCATGCAAAGATCATTTCTGAAGTTCTGGGATTCAAAAGGGGCCTGTTCGGTCGAAGGAAACATAGTGAGTATCCGATTGCATGTGGACACGATGCCGGTGATTGTGTTGTTGTTGGGTACGCCACTTCTGACGGGCTTCGCCGTCCTACTTGAACTGCTACAATGCACCACTGCTCGGGGCGCGGGTCTGATGATCCGCTGAGATGGACCCGTAGAACCTGATCCGGCTCGCACCGGCGGAGGGAATGCAGATGGTCGATTCGTATGGACTGTCGCGCGGACTCCCGGTGCTCACACTTAGGGAGTTGTCATGACCTCGAAACAGCAATCCACCTACCCAAAATCGACCCCCGATCATCTTTCGATCACTTCCCCCGCTGGGAAGGCGGCGTCGTTGACGATGAAGTACAAATCCTCGGCGGACATGCGTGCGTCGTTCCGCACCGTTCAGGCTGGGCCTGCGATTGATGGGGGGGAGTTCATGCTCCCGATTCATGGCGCGTTTGATCCGGGTTCGGATGCGAGTGCACCGACCCCCGGTTCGTTTGCGCACAAGGCGGACATTGGTGGTGCATATTCGTTCTCGTCTCCCGATACCCCTGGGATGCCCGCGCCTTCGAAGAAGACCGCGTGGGATTTCCTTCCTGACGATTGGTCGGTCGAGATTGTCGATGGCGAGGTTGCCCCCGCGGCGTCGTCGCCTTGCGGGTACGAGGCGCATGTGTTTACCGATGCGCTGGGAGTGACGCGTCGCGTGACGACGCCTCCGGGGTTCTCGCCGATCACGCAGATGGAGTCGGCTCGGTTGGGGATCATTACTGCGGAGATGGAGCGCGTCGCGGAGCGCGAGCCGCACCTGACGGCGATGCAGATCCGCGATGAGATCGCGGCGGGTCGATTGATCATTCCTGCGAACCGCGCACACCTTGCGAAGAACCTTGATCCGATGGCGATCGGCCGAGCGAGCAAGACGAAGGTCAACGCGAACATGGGCGCATCTCCGATTTCGTCTGGGACGGATCAGGAAGTCGAGAAGCTGCAATGGGCGGAGAAGTGGGGCGCGGACACCGTCATGGACCTTTCGACCGGCGGCGATCTCGATGCGTGCCGAGAAGCGATCATTGAGCATTCCACGGTTCCCATCGGGACCGTTCCGATCTACTCGATGATCATCGGGAAGAAGATCGAGGATCTGAACCGCGAGCTGATTCTTGAAACGCTGCACAAGCAAGCGGCGCAGGGCGTGGACTACTTCACGATCCATGCGGGCATCAAGCGGGCGCACCTCAAGTATGTCAAGAACCGTGTGATCGGGATCGTCTCGCGTGGCGGGTCGCTGCTCGCCAAGTGGATGCTGGTGCACAACGAAGAGAACATCATGTACACGATGTGGGACGAGATCTGCATGCTCATGCGTGAGCACGATGTGTCGTTCTCGATCGGTGATGGTCTGCGTCCCGGCGGACTCGCGGATGCGACGGACTTTGCGCAGCTTGCGGAGTTGCAGGTGATCGCGGAGCTGACGGAGCGTGCTTGGAAGTTTGGTCTTCAGGTGATGGTTGAGGGGCCGGGGCATGTGCCGTTTGATCAGATTGAGTACAACGCGAAGCTGCAGCGTCGTCTGTGTCACGGGGCGCCGTTCTATGTGCTTGGGCCGCTGGTGACCGATGTGTTCCCGGGGTACGACCATATTACGAGTTGCATTGGTGCGACGAGCATCGCGTACCACGGCGCTTCGATGCTGTGCTATGTGACTCCCAAGGAGCATCTTGGTCTGCCCAAGAAGGGCGATGTGAAGGAGGGGTGCATTGCGTACAAGATCGCGGCTCATGCCGCGGATGTGGCGCTGGGGATTCCCGGGACGCGGGACTGGGATGATGAGCTGACCAAGGCGCGTGCGGCGCTCAACTGGAACAAGCACTTCGAGCTTGCGTTTGATGAGGACACCGCTCGCGCGTACCACGACGAGGACATGGATGTCGATACCGACTTCTGCGCGATGTGCGGGTACGACTGGTGCAGCGTGCGGATCAGTAAAGAGATTCAGGAGTTCCAGTCCGGGAAAGCCGAGGGATTCGAGCGGGGCAAACCCGTCAAGTCCGCGGCGTTGACCGAAGAGCAGCAGAAGATCCTCGAGCAGCGCGGGTATTTGCCTCCTGAGGAGATCCACAAGCTCGCATCCAAGACCAAGAAAGCGGTCGGCGCGGAGGAAGGGAAGGCGTCGTGCCATTCCGACTATGTGGACGACGATGCGGCTCTGGAGAAGCAGGGGACGGTTTTGGTGCAGTTGAATACCGCTCCGGCTCATGGGATTTCGAGTGAGGATCGGTTGATTTGATGCCCAATGTCAACTGTTGTGGGTTTCTGCTATAATAAAGCCATGCCAAAAACAATCACATTTATCAATATGAAGGGTGGGGTCGGGAAGACCACTTTAGCAGTCAATGTTGCGTATGGGTTAGCGTATTACCATGCGCAAAACATTTTACTAATAGATATTGATCCGCAGTTCAACGCATCGACATACCTCATGAATGAAATAGACTATCTGGATCATGTTAAAAATAAAAAAACTATATTAGATATTTTTAGATCTAATGCAACTCCGATTTCGCTAGCTAATCCAGTGAGAAAAAAGGCTACTTCAAGTAAAATTTCTTTATCTTCGTGTGTTCATAGTGTGCATTCCAATCCTGGAAATTTGGATTTGATACCTGCTCAACTCAATCTTATGGAACTTCAAATGTCCGAGCGTGGGACAGAGAATCGATTAAGCAGGTTCATTGAAAGAACCTGTGGTGGGTATGATTTTGTAATAGTTGATTGTCCACCAACGATTTCGTTTTTTACCCAAGCGGCAATATTGGCAAGTGATGCGTATGTGGTTCCGCTTCGGCCAGACCCGCTGGCTTCAATCGGATTGCCGCTTTTGGAGAAATGGCTTGAAGACTACACTTGCGATAGTGCTCATGAATTAAAGAACTTAGGGATTATATTAAGCTACATTCGCGGGCCGCTTCCAAACGCAATGCGGGAAGTCATTGATACAATTCGCCACGAACGTGGCGAGGAAGTGTTTCGTAGTCAAATTAGTGAGCGTACTGGAATCGCTAGTTCTGTGGAAAGTCATCTGCCGGTATTCTTGCATGAGCAGGCTTCAAGCTCTGCGAAGCAAATGCTTGCGCTGATAAATGAGTTTAAAGAACGATTGGATGGAGTTTTTAATGAGTCGTGAACGTAGGCATAAAGCGTATTTGGAATTTGTTTCCAAGCTGACTTCTCTAGTTTCGAAATATTCTACTGAAGATCTCGAGGAGTTTATTGAAATCAGCCATAGTGGGTATTCACATTTAATTCCAATGATAAATGCAATGTCAAGGATTGCAAGTGCGTCCGAAAGCAATGTGCGTCCGATTTCGCGACGATCAAAAATGGTAGTTGAAGCCGGAGGCGGGACCCATCTGTTTGACTTGCTAAGGTCAAAGAAGCTGTTTCCTCGTAATGCTGATTTGTCAGAGTTTGCAGGGCGAATTCTACCAGGGATTGAGTCGCATAGATTCGACAAGATGTCTCGGGGGGACATTGCTGGGCGTATTGTAGAGTTTGTTGAATCCATGGATATGTCTAGAAGGAAACAGTTAGAGCAATCGATGATGGATACTTTAGGAAAAACAGAAGTTGTTCGTGCTGGCGATAAAAAAACTTTCTTTACTAGGTGGGAAGAAATTATTAAAGGTGTGTAATCAATGGCGGTTTATTCCGACAATAAAATTGATGAGGATTGGAACAAGGTTCTTCCTATCTTGCTGCAAATAAGATCAGGTGGGCCTGGTTTTGAAAAATCAGAAATCAAAATGCTGAAAGACTTGCATTCCTATTTGTATGGACTGGCCATTTGGTCATCAAGGCTATGCGACATTTCGCCCTCGGGAAAGCCTTATTTAGATTCATTGGCAGTTTCTGGTGTGCATATACTTTCTCAGGTGGCATTGGGTTCCAAGCGAGGCGCTTCACTGTTTATGCGAAGCATGATTGAAGATGCATTAAGATACGCATATTTTAAAGATCACCCAATTGAATTCATTAAGGGGAATTCTGCTGAAAAATGGTATGTTGGATTTGAGGAGTTGCACATATATTTAAATACCCATCCACTTTTAGATGAATCTGCAGTTAAGTGGGATATATGTGCAAGATTAAAGTCAGAGTATTCGATGCTTTCTGAATGGGTTCATGCTCGGACTGTAGATCACTTGGATATTGGGACTACTCTGTCAGATATTAATTTCAGCGTGGAAAATTTATCGTTTACATTGAATTCCATAAAGAATATGGTTCCATCGATACACTTATTGATGATCTGTTTAAACTCGAAAGATTTAAGATGTATTATTGACTCAGAATATCGAATAATAAGGAGGCATTTGCCCTCTGCGGCTAGAAAATTGCTGACTCGGTTGGAGTAGTGATTTGGAATGGTTATTCACATTGGAGACCTCTTATGGGACGCAAAATACTGGCCGTGATTCTTGGGTATGTGGCGATGTTTGTGGTCGTCATGGGGTGCTTGACCGGGGCGTACATGCTCATGGGGGCGGATGGGGCGTTTGAGGTTGGGGGGTATGAGGTCACCTCGGCGTGGTTGGTGGTTTGGGCTCTTGTCACGCTGGGGGCGGGGGTTGTTGGTGGGGTCGTGTGTGGGATGGTTGGGAAGTCGAAGCGGGCCGTGGTTTCTTTGATGGTGCTTGTGGTGGTGCTGGGTGGGTTGTATGCGTTCTCGATGAGCAACGCGGAAGCTCCCGCGGCAGAGGATTTGGTGCGGACCGCTGAGACTCCAAGCATGGAGGCGATGGGCAAGGCGCGGTCCCCGATGTGGGTGAACATCTCGAACCCGATCCTCGGCGTGCTGGGCATCATGATCGGTGGCGGATTGTCGGGCGCGTGCCGAGATCGTGGGCGATCTGATGCGGGCGAGGCATAAAAACTGGTTGGCTGGTGGGTGATGCAACCGATATTGACATCTGGTATAGTTTGAATACCGATGCCGGTGTGGCACGGTTGGTATCGATTGGACGACACGGAGACACAGGATGCTTACAACACTGGCACAACAAGGCGGGGGCAACGCAGGGAGCATGATCGGGCTCGGGATTTTCTTGATCCTGTACCTGGTTTTTCTCATTGTCATCCTCGCGGGATTCTGGAAGATGTTTGCCAAAGCGGGTCAGCCTGGGTGGGCGGCGATCGTTCCGATCTACAACGCGTACATCATGTGCAAGATCGCTGGTCGTCCGGGGTGGTGGGTGGTCCTGCTGCTGATCCCATATTTGAACTTGATCTTCTGGATCATCGTGATGCTTGATCTTGCCAAATCGTTCGGGAAGAGCATCGGGTTCGCGGTCGGGATGATCCTGCTCAGCTTTATCTTTATCCCGATCCTCGGCTTTGGTGATGCGGAATACCAAGGTCCTGCAGCGGCTTGACGCTGAACTGAACTCCATATGGCGAAGAAGAAAAAGGAACTGCTGCCGTTCCCTCGGCTGCTTGTAAAACCCGAGGCGTGTCTCGGGTGTGGGTATCCGCTCGACGGGATTCCCGCGCCCGGATCGTGTCCTGAATGCGGGATGGAGTTCTACGACCGACTCAGCGGCTTGCAGATCGCGGGGGTCGCGAAGAAGTCCGGCGGTCCCGCGTGGCGGCGCGCGGTGTGGATTGTGATCGCGATCATCTCGTTCCTGTATTTCAATGTGATCGGTGTACTGATCTTCACGCTGCCTTGGATGGCGCTGGTGATTTTTCTTGCGATCGTTGCGGGTGTTCTCGCGATGATTTTTTCGAGTCCCAACAAGAAGGGTGCGGGGTCGGAGTACTTCACCTTTGTACGGAGCGGGTTCTCGCGTTGGCCGACCGGGACGGAGAACGCGGTTCGAGAGTTTCGCGCGTGGGACGGGGTGAAGCCGGGGGTGATGGTCAAGCCGGTGAGTCGGGTGTGGGCGTCGATGAAGCTTGTGCATTTTGATGAACGCGGCAAACGAGAAGTCCTGCTCAGCGGCGGGTTCCGGTGCCGGACTGAACAGATCCCGGTTGTTGAGCAGGCGATCGGGATGCAGATGCGGGGTGAATCGATTGCTGATGATCATGAGTTGATCGGGCAACTGGATGATCCGGACGATCCGTCGAATAATCCGGTCGATGCTGCGTTTAATATGGTATGAGTACAACAACTGCAACTGTGAAGATTGGGATCGAGCCGTACCGGACTGAGGTTGTTTCGGGTGGGCATACTTTTTATCTGGATGAGCCGGGCTCGCTGGGTGGGGGTGATACCGCGCCCGATCCGTATGCGCTGTTGCTGGGATCGCTGGGCGCGTGCAAAGCGATTACGGTGCGGATGTATGCGGAGCGGAAGGGGTGGGCTTTGGAATCGGTGCGTCTGGATCTGGAGCACTCGCGTCCCAACGGGCGGGGTGAGCCGGAGCTGATTGAGATTTCGTTGAGCTTTACTGGTGATCTGAGCGATGAGCAGCGGGCGCGATTGAAAGAGATTGCCAATGCGTGTCCGGTGCAGAAGACGATCACCAATGGCTTGCAGGTTGAGTCAGTGCTCGAGGATTGAATCTGAATCCGTGATCGAGTATCGTGAGAGCAAGTTTCTATTGCGTTTATATCACGATTTGGTTCATGGATCGGAGTTTACAGTTGGCAGAACAATCTTCTCAGCGGATGAATCCAATTGGTGTGGTGGTGTATCCGGTTGGTGCTGTCATCGCGTTATTGATGGGGTTGGGGTTCTCGATCTCGAACAGCACGCATTCGTGGGGGATCGCGACGCCGATCATCTTTGCGGTGTTGTTTGTGGTGTTTGATCAGTTGCTGCCGAGGATGGGTCGGCTTGCTCGGATCAGCACGGAGCGCGGGGGGGCTGTGTATGGCTTGCTGTTGATGCCTTGGTACTTTGTGGGTGAGATGCTTGGCGCGACGCTTGTCGAGCAGGTCTCGGTTCTGGATTGGTTCAGCGGCCGATGGTTCACAGGGTACGAGTTGTTCGGGGCGGGGTCCTTTGCGATCAAGAGCTGGTTGTGGGCGTTGTGTTATAGCGTGCGTGTGGTGATCATTGTGTATTTGTTTGTCGGCATGTTTATGACTGAGGGGGAGCGGACATTCTGTCAGCATTGCAAGCGAGCCGCGTGGAAGATTCGGTGGGAATCGATCGTTGGAAACTTTGATCGTGGGCGGGTCGATGGGATTACGAGCATGGATGAGTTGATGCTCAAACCCGCTCCGTATGATCCTGACGATTGTCGCTCGATTCAGATTGTGGTCCGCACATGCAAGTGCTGCCGGGTTGCGGATCTGTATACGGAATCGTACAACCGGAAGTCTGAGATCAGCGGCAAACGGCTTGTGTATGGAAAGCGTGTTTCACTCGATGAGATTCTTGATCTCGCGGAGTGGATCCAGCGTGTTGATCCACAAGCGAAGCTCCCTGGGACCAAGTTCGATGCGGTTGAGGACTTTGAGGAAGCGTCTGTCGAGCATGTGGCGTTCGATCAGCCGATTGCTCCAGAGGGAGAGGAATGGGGAGCGAGGTATCGAGATTACAGCGCGATGACCGCGATGGAGTGGCGCTGCGATACCGAGTACACCAAGGCGCTGCGCAAGCGGATAATCGTGGGTGATACTCTTGTGGTTCCTGAAGCGCTCGGTATGTCAACCAACATCAACGACACCGCATGTATCTATGAAGCGTCATCAGATTGGGGAAAGCCGCAGGATTGGATAGATCAGTGGTGCACGGAAAGTCCTGAGAGCACGCAGGCGCACACAGTTCGCGGGATCAACCTCGTCAAGCAGGCATGGGTCAAGCGTGGGAGTGGTTGGACTCCGAAGAACTATCCGGAGTTTCAGGGTTTGCTAATCGACGCGATGGATGCGTTGGACTTTGCGACCGCGATCGATGCTCAGAACGCGACGGCACATGCTTGGAAGATCTATGCGGGAAAGGGGCTTCAGCAAGACAGGGAGCAGGTCCGTTCGTACTTCGATCTCGCTGTCAAGGAGCATCCAGATTTACATGCAGCGCACTGGATGTATTACGACTTTGTGACACCCAAGTGGGGTGGTTCGGAAGAGGCGTGCATCGCGTTTGCAAGAGAACGGCTCGATGCAAGTCCTGTCGGATCACCCTCGATCGCGGTGATCGGGCACGCACACTTCGAGATCGCGGGTGCATGGAAAGAGAGAGACAAAAAAAACGGATTCAAGAACTATCTTGCGCAGCCTGAGGTTCGAGCGGATATTTTTCGTGGCAATCAGAAAGCGTTCCGCGATCATCGGATGAGCATGGTGACCCCGAGAGTTCGCGCGTTCTTTGCGTATATGCTCTGGCAAACAGGTTATATAAACGAGGCACGGGCGCATATGGAGATCATTGGGAAAAGCACTCCATGGGATCCGTTTATGCACCCAATGTTTTTCTTTCTTCGAGATACATATCCCAAGGCACGCAAGGCGTGTGGTCTTTAGGTCTCGTCGTGATGTGATGGAGTATTCGGATTCACGGCGCAGGTGCCTTCCATGCACGCGTGCTTCCCGAACCATCGTAATCGGTTTCGCGCAAAGGCGCGGTAGCACGCGTCGACGAGTGGCCGGATGATCGGGAGCGCGGTCCACGATGCGGAGTGTCGATGGCCGAGGATGGTGAATGCTTGTCGGAGTGCTTCGGGTCCGGAGTGGAGGGTCGCGTCGGGGGTGCGGGTATGGATCGAGGTTGCGAGTTGATCCGCGGGAACGCCTGCGAGTTTGACGCGGGGGTCGTCGGATCTGAAATCGATGCAGACGACGAGGTTTCGTCCTTTGTCGAGTTTAGTGAAGAGCTTGGCGGATTTGATGCATGCGCTACACCAGCCGTCGTAGTAGATGTAGGCTGGCATCGGATCGGGCGAGTTCATGGTTGATTCTAGTGTGCCTGAAGGCCTTGTGCGTGGATCATCGGAGCGGCTGGTTCGTTGGTGGGTCGGTCAACTGGTCAGTTTTTTGAGTGTCCCGGTGACGGAGTCGACGACACCTTCGTTTGCTTTGAAGGTTCGCGTTCCTGAGAGGTGGTCCGCTTCGATCGCGCCGGTGTTTGAGTCATAGCGCCAGCCGTGGGTGTTGGTACCCGCGGCATCGCCGTCGATGCGGATGGTTGGCAATCCGTTGTGTCGGTTTGCGGGGATTGACGCGATGTACGGGCCGTAGATTCCAGCGTTCTTCTTTCCTTTACCGACTCCTTTATTCACCGTTCCATCGAGGTCCGAGTTTGAGAGCAGCCTCAGGTAGAAGTTTTTCTCATTCTTTGCATCGACATGGATCATCACGCCCTCGTGTTCAACCTCGTACAGGTCCACTGCACGCTGGAGTGTGTTGCGATCCGCAATGACCGCGTTGACCGCAGCGTTTTCTGCGGAGCTGGACATTCGCGGGACTGCGATGGAACCGATGATTCCGATAATGACAACCACGATAACCAGTTCGATCAGCGAGAAGGCGGGCCGAACCATGCGGCTGTTTTGGAGAGCAAGCGCGTAGAAATACATAAAAAGAACGATCGGTTCAATCTTGTTGCGGCACTACTTGCCGAACGGTAAAAGCGGTGTAGACGCTGCAAATTGGGTGCTAACGACTGCATGGAACGAGACCGAGAACTCACCATATCCGCTGGGGAGGGCTTGCAACCTCCGCAAAGATCTGTATACGGTCAAGAAACAACGCGGAGTTGGGCTTGTCTTGGCCCCAGAGCACCCGGATAGATCCGTGCGGCGATGTCGGTGTTCGCGCCGATGGTGGCGGTCGTCGGTTTGAGCTCGATTTGGGCCGCTTGTCCCTTTCCGGGCGCGGATCGCATCGCGTGGTCCACATCGATCTTCCCCAGTGCGCGGGACTGGGTCTCGATCAGGCATCCTCGGATGACCGCTCCGGGTTGGAGGACGAGTTGCGAGGTGCGGATCCCGCCTTGGACATCGGCGGTTTCGCTGATGGTGGCGCGTCCGCCGCAGATGCACATCGCGTGGACCTTGCCCGCGATGTGGAGGTCTCCGGAGCAGATGATGAGGTTCGCGTGGACCTGCGCTGCTTGGTCGATGACGACGGACCCGGTGGTTTGGATCGAGGTTCCCCAGTGTCCGTGCTCGATGTGGACATCACCGATCTGGAGACGACCGGCGCAGTGGGGGCACGATGCGGTTTCAGCGAACGGCGAATGAGTCGAGGGTCTGGCGCAGCGGTAGCAGGTGACTTCGATGGGGGTGTTGGACACCTGACGCGGAGCGGCTCGCTCGCGGATCAGGAATCGGGGTGGCTTGAAGAATGTGGCCATAAAAACGGCCGGCTCGGTGTTGACCGAGACCGGCCAGGGATGGGTGGTCCGTGTTGATTGGATTGGAATCGCTGGTGTTTATGCAGACTGGGTCTGTGGCACCTGCTGGTTTGCCCATGGCGGGGTCAGGTCAACCTTGGTTGTCAGGTTGTTCTTGAGTTCTTGGGTCGTTGATGGTGCTGCGTTGCTTGTGGTTTGATTGCCGTTGAGCATGTCTTGAGCGGCTGGGCCGACATTGCAGTGGCCGACGAAGCTTGCACCTTGAGCAACGACGAGGGTTCCTGCGGTCAGGTCGCCTTGGACTTGTGCGTTTGCGGTCAGTGTGAGCTGGCCGTGGGCGATGATGGGTCCGGTGACCTGTCCATCAACGATGACGCTCTGGGCTTCGATCGCGGCGTTGCAGTTGGCGCCCTTGGAGATCTGGACTTCGCCTTGTGCGGTGATCTTGCCTTCGAATCCGCCGAGGATTTTGGCTGATTTTTCGAAGAACATCTCGCCCTTGATGCGGGTGTCGGTCCCGATTACGGTCAACTCTGGGGAAGTTGATTGAATGGGCTGTTGATTGGTTTGCTGGTTTGACTGTTGGTTGGTCATCTGTAAAGTTCCTCCCGATCCCTGGGATTGTGTGTCTTGATGGACACGGTGCACACCGATCGCCTGATACGGAGGGTTCCGTATTTCGGGGGTGTTGATTGCTGTGGGTTGTCGCCGAATCCGTCGGCTTACGCTGCCATCCTTGGCACTGCAGTCATCGACAACTTTTATGGGGCGTCTTGAGTTCCGGTTGTGCGGTTTGGGGAAAAAAGTCGGAATATACCGTCTACCAGCGATTAGGGTCCGGAATCGGGGGATATCCCGGGAAGGGCGGGAGGACGATATTGTGCGGATTGTGAGGAAATTCGGGGGGTCTGGTCGATACTGGACCGTTATGGCACCATCTACGAAGAAGCGGAAATCGAGCAAGCCCTACAAGGTCAAAGACCGGTCCGAAGCGAGGTCCGAATCCCGGATTTTGTTGGGTCGGGTTGGTTGGCTCGCGCTGGGCGCGGTCTGGTTGTTCCTGTTTGTGGGGCTGATCAGCTTCGATGCCGGCGATGCGCCGTCGCATACGGTGTATCCGCACAACGCGATCACGCAGAACTGGACCGGTCCCATCGGGGCTCATGTGTCCTATGGCATGCTCCGCGTGTTCGGGCTCGGACTGGTGATCCCGATGATCTTCGCGCTGGTGATGCTCGTGCTCAAAATCATTGGCCGACCCATGACCCAACCGGGCATCCGCGCGATCGGCGCGTTGGTGTTGACGGCATCGCTCTGTACATTGCTCGGGGTCACGCTCCCGAACCTGGGCGCGATCCCGGGGATGAGTGGGGGAACGATCGGTCGGGTTGGTGCTGGGGAACTGGTTCCACGCTTTGCGGTGCCGGGGACGCTGGTGTGGGTTGGTGTGCTGACGGTGATCGGGTTGCTGGTGACCTGTGATAAGTACCTTTGGGAAGTCCCCGTCGCGGTCTGGCACAAGATTACTCCCGCTCTATCCTTTACAGGTCGGGGTGCGGGTCAACTCGCAGGAACCGCGGCGGCTCGCGCCAATGGCGTTGCGGATGTCGCGTCTTCAAGCACACGCAAAGCGGGTGGCGGATTGCTCGGTGGTCTTGCTGGTTTGATGCGGAAGACCAAGCCCGTTATGGTGCGGGTCAATGATATTGATGATCAGATGGTGGAGATGAAGTCGGAGGTTGAAGAGCCGGTCCGCGCCAAGAAGCCCAAGCGTGTGGTGACCCCGGTTCCACAGCAGATTGACGAGGACGAAGACGATGATGATGTCGTCGGCGCGCCGCAGGTGTTTGATCGCGACAAGCTCCGCGAGAAGATTGATGCGCTCCCGGTCCGCTTTGCTCAGGACAACAAATCCATGGCGACCGACGAGGACCTCGCGGAGTTCCAGAACGCGCAGTCGCTCGAAGGGTACCGGTTCCCGACGATGGATCTGCTCGAAGAGCCTGAGATCGGGTTCAACGAGAAGCTGGAAACGCTCGTGCGTGGTCAAGCGGAGGCGCTCGAGCATTCGCTCACGCAGTACAAAATCGATGGCGAGGTTGTGGATATCGAATCCGGTCCTGCGATCACGCTGTACCACATCCGCCTTGCTCCCGGCACCAAGGTCGCGCAGATCAACGCGATCGAGAGCGATCTCGCGCGGTCGCTCAAAGCGGTCAACATCCGTGTGGTCTCCAACATGGAAGGGCGCGACACGATCGGTATCGAGGTCCCGAACCCGACCAAAGAACGCGTTCGTCTCAAAGAACTGATGAGCAACCGGAGCAAGTTCGAGAACATGAAGCTCCCGATGTTCCTCGGGAAGGACGCTTCGGGTGATCCGTTGATTTCGGACCTCACCAAGATGCCCCACATGCTGATCGCGGGCACGACGGGTTCGGGTAAATCCGTGTGCATGAACACGATCATCATGAGCTTCCTCTACACCAAGAAACCCAACGAACTCAAGCTGATCCTGGTTGATCCGAAGATGGTCGAGATGTCGCAGTTCAAGGACATCCCGCACCTCATGTGTCCGGTGGTCACCGAGATGCCAAAGGCGGCGGCGATCCTCGAATGGGCGGTCACCAAGATGGACGAACGCTACGAGCTGCTCGCGGCGGCGGGCGTGCGCGACATCGCGGGATACAACGAGCTGGAATGGGACGAACTCAAAGAACGGCTCGAAATCAAGACGGAAGAAAAAGCAGCACGGACTCCGAAGCAGCTGCCGTACATGGTGTTCATTATTGATGAGCTCGCGGACCTGATGATGACCAACAAGGAGGTCGAGGGTTCGATCATCCGTATTGCGCAGAAAGCGCGTGCGGTCGGTATCCACTTGATCCTCGCGACCCAGCGGCCGCAGGCGAATGTGGTGACGGGTTTGATCAAATCGAACATGCCTTGCCGCATCGCGTTCAAGGTTGCGTCGGGGATGGACTCGCGGATTGTTTTGGACCAGAAGGGCGGCGAGCTGCTGCTGGGTCAGGGCGACATGCTGCAGTTGTCGCCGAGCAGTCACAAACTCTCGCGTGCGCAGGGGACGCTGGTGGACGACAAGGAGATCCGGCGCGTCGTCAAGTTCCTCAAGGACATCGCGGCTCCGAGCTTCGAGCGTTCGCTTATGCAGGTCAAGGGCGATGGCGGCAGCGACGAGGATCGCTTGGTCGCGACCGAGAACAACTCCTCGGCGTCGCTCGCGGCGGCGCAGGAAGACCCGTTGTTCGATCGTGCGGTCGAGATCGTGCTGGAAACCAAGCGTGGATCGGTGTCGCTGCTGCAGCGCCGGTTGGCGATCGGGTACACACGCGCTTCGCGCCTGATCGATCTGATGGGGATCGCGGGGATCATCTCCGAGCACAACGGTTCGCAAGCTCGCAGCGTGATGATCTCGGTCGAGGAATGGGACCTGATGAAGGAGATGGCCGCGGACATGGAAGCGGAGCAAGGCGGGCATGCTGAACGCGAAGTAACCTATGGCACCGATCCAGAGGATGCGCACCAAACCACCATGTTCGTCGCGGATGAAGAGGATGCCGACGATGAGGATGGGGTCGAGGCGTCGGATTCTGATTTGGATGAGGTTCCCTTCGAGGTGGGCGTGAACCAGAACGCGGTCGAGGTACTGGGTCGAGGCGAGGACGATGACCAGCTCGTCGAGGACGGATACGACGAAGATGAGGACGAAGAAGACGAAGAGATCGAGGAGGAGATTGACGAGGAAGAGGACGAGGAAGATGAGGATGATGAGTACGAGGATGAAGACGACGAGGAAGATGAAGAAGACGAGGATGAGGAAGTCGAAGTAGACGAGCTCGATGAGGGCGACGAGGAAGAAGACGAAGAAGACGAAGAGGAAGTCGAGTACGAGTATGTCGATGAGGATGGGAATCCGATCGATCCCGAGGACCTCGACGACGAGTACGAGCTCGAAGATGAAGCCGACGAGGGCGAAGAGGAGGACGACGAAGAAGATGAGGAAGAAGCCGAGGACGAGTACGAAGAAGAGGAACTCGCCAAATCGCCCTCCTGAGTGTCCAGAATAGGTTTGCTGGTCGGATTAGGAGATTTGGGGGGCTGGCGTGGCCGGTTGTCGTCCAGAAATTTGTTTCTGAATGAAACTCGGGTGGGTGTGTTCCTATAGAAATAGAATAGATAAAGTTGCACGGCTGGTTCGAGGGACGGATCGGTCTGTCAGTATCGCACACCCCCGTTCGCTCCACGAAAGGACCGATCCCGATGATCAATACACGCAAATCAACCACACTCCTCCGTTCCACGGCCGTTGCGGGATCGCTGGCGGTGCTCTCGCTCCCGGCGCTTGCTGGTACGCCGCAGTCGCTGACGATGGTGCCCAAAGATTCCGAGCTGGTGGTGGTGATCCCCGATCTCGGCGAGTTGCTTGGGGATATGGACCGGGTCAACGCGATGATGGGCGCGATGGGTCAGCCCGAGTTGATGATGATGACCTCGATGGTCCGCGGGATGCCTGGGATCAACCTCGGTGGATCCGCGGCGATCGTGCTTGATATCGACGGCGAGTTCTCCGGTGATATGGACGCGGTTGTGCTGCTCCCGATCAGCAGCTTTGATGATCTGACGCAGGGGCGTGCCGCGGTCAATGGTCTGGTCGAAATGCCAATGGGTGACCAACCGATCTACTACCGCGACATCGGCGGCGGGTTTGCCGCGATGAGCAATGATACTGATGTGCTGACCGGGTTCCGTCCCGCGTCCAACACCGCCGAGCAGGCGCAGCAGATGTTGGGGACCGCGGGGTCGCGCGTCGCGGATTCCAACGACTTGATGGTGTACCTCAATCTTGAAGCGGTGCGTCCGATGCTTGATGAATCAATCGTCGAGATGGAAAAGCAGGGCGAGATGGTCGAGATGATGGCCGGCCCACAAGCCGCTCAGGGCTTCGACACCATGCTCAACGCGTACAAAACAGCGATCAAGGACGGGCACGCCGTCGTCACCGGCGTGAACTTCGATCCCCAGAAGGGGTTCGCGATGGATTTCGGTCTGCAGTTCGCCGAGGGGAGCAGCTCCGCGTCGTACTTCAACAACGAGGGGCACGCGGATTCGTACTTTGACAAAGTGCCTCAGATGGATTTCTTCTACGCACAAGCGTTCGACATGGGTGGCGAGGGCATCCAGAAGCTGTTCGACGGCTACTTCAAGATGATCGGGGACATTGATGCTGAGGGGATCATGGGGGGCTTTGATCTCCCGAACATGATGAAGCAGTTCAAGGGCGGCGCGATGGTCGTCGGCTCGTCGGACATCATGGGGATGACCGGATTGCTCGCCAACTCGGTGATGTACACCGAGGGCGCTGATGCCGAGGACGCGATCAAGTCCATGCAGAAAATGTATGGCTCGTTGGCGCAGATCGAAGGGGCGGATCAGGCGGGCGTGTCCATCGCAGCGTCGTTCGCGGATGAGCCGATCGATGTTAACGGCATCCAGGCGTACACGCACTCCATGTCCTTCAATATTGATCCAAACGCAATGGGTGGAGCAGGCGGTGGATTCGGGGCACCGGACCCAGCGATGATCATGCAGATCATCTATGGCCCATCACGCGGGCCTTCCGGGTACGCCGCCAAAGCGGGTAACGGGATGGTCTACACCTTCTCCCAGAATGCTGACCTGCTGACCAAATCAGTCGCTGCTGCAAACGGTGAGAACACCATGATGAAGAACGCGGGGATCGCGGCCGCATCGTCGATGCTCCCTGACAACCGCGTTATGGAAGCGTACCTGGGCGCAGGGCAGATGCTCAACACCGCTGGACCGATGCTGATGATGTTCGGACTGATCCCCGAGTTTGAACCAACCGAAGGGCTCACCCCGCTCGCATTCGGCGCGACCGCTGACGGCGGCGGGATGATGATCCGGACCGTGATGCCGCTCGATACACTCAGCGCGATTATGAAGATGGTTCCCGCGGACGCGATGGACATGTTCGGTGGTGGTGGCGATGACGACTGGGACGAGGAAGAGGGCGACGACGATATGTCGTTCTGATCCGAATCTTGTTGATCTCAGCGGTTCGATGGGCACAATACAGGCATGAGCCGCGGCCCACACATGAACCCACACAGTCAATGGAAACTCTCCGACACACGGGCGATCGACCTCGATCGCCCGTGTGTTGTTTGTATTGTGAACACCACACCCGATTCATTCTCCGACGGCGGGCAGTACAACACCACACAAGGCGCGACCGATCGTGCCAAGCGAGCAATCGACGACGGCGCGGACATGCTCGACATCGGTGGGGAGTCCACGCGGCCGGGCGCGCAGCGCGTCGATGCGGATGAGCAGATCAAGCGCGTGGTTCCTGTTATTGAGGCGATCCGCAAAGCGGGGATGGACATCCCGATCTCGGTGGACACGACGCTTTCCCAAGTCGCCGCTCGTGCGCTTGACGCTGGCGCGGACGCGATCAACGATGTCTCCGCGATGACCGAGGATCCTGGGATGCTGACGCTCGCTTCGGATCGTCGCTGCGGGATCGTGCTGATGCATCGGTTGACGACTTCCGACAAGGATTCGTATTCGGATCGGTATGAATCAGAACCGGTGTATACGGATGTTGTCGATGCGGTCTGTCGGTCTCTCGCAAGCCGGCGGGACGACGCGGTCAATGCGGGGGTTCCTATGGATCGGATTGTGCTCGATCCGGGTCTGGGGTTCGGGAAGTCGGTCGAGGACACGATCTCGCTCATTCGTCGGACTGGAGAGCTTGTGGGGTTGGGGTGTCTGGTGATGAGTGGCTTGAGCCGAAAGAGCTTCGTGGGGCGGATGGGGCTGGGACGCGATTCGGACCCTTCGGAGCGGGTTCACGCGACGGTTGGGTTGTCGGTCGTTCATCTTTTGAGCGGGGCGCGGATTTTCCGTGTTCATGATGTTGCCGAGCATCGGAGTGCGTTGGACGCGGCATGGGCGGCGCTCAGCGGCGATCTGAATGGGGATTCGCTGGTTTGAGGGAGTAATTCACGGCGGGAAGTGCTACGATTTGGGCCTGCGGAAGATTCCCGCACTCCGGCTGGATGGCCGGTGAATGATTGAGACGGAATCGACTTCATATTGACGACCAACGAAAGGCACGAACCCATGGCCGGTGCAAATACCCTCGAGTTCAATGACGGAAACTTTGGCGAGAATGTGCTTGAAGCACAGCAGCCCGTGCTGGTCGATTTCTGGGCCGAGTGGTGCCAGCCTTGCAAGATGCTCGCGGCGACGATCGATGAGGTCGCGGATACCTACGAAGGCAAAGCGAAGATCGGGAAGCTCGACATCGACAACAACAAAGAAGTCGCGATGAAGTTCAACATCAGCGCGATCCCAACGGTTCTGATCTTCAAAGACGGCGTCGTTGCCAAGCAGTTCGTCGGACTGACCCGCAAAGAAGACATCGTCGAAGCGATGGACGCGCTGGTCTAAAGCGGCTGCGCACGAAGCGATACAGATGGCTATCAACAACACTATTCTGAACACTGCGAGGAGTTGAGTTCATGACGACTACACCAAACACCCCACTGAGATGCGGGGCCGTCGGCGTCGGCCGCATGGGTCAACACCACGCACGCGTGTACGCGGAAATGGAAGGCATCGAGCTGGTCGGTGTTGTGGATGCGAACTTTGATCGCGCCCAAGAAATCGCAAAGAAGCACGGCTGCAAAGCATTCGCAACCGAACAAGAACTCCTCGATGCGGGTGTGGATGCGGTTTCGATCGCGGTCCCAACAACCTACCACCTCAAGAGCGCTGAGCCATTCCTCAAAGCGGGGATCGCGTGCCTGATCGAGAAACCACTCGCGGGTGATGCGGACGAAGCGGAGAAGATCAAGCACCTCGCCGAAGCACACAACGCATGTCTGATGGTGGGGCACATCGAGCGGTTCAACCCGATCATGCGCGCCATGCAGAGCGCGACGGCGAGTACGGGTGAGCGGATCATGCCACGCTTTATGGAAGTCCACCGCGTCTCCCCGATGACCTTCCGTTCGATGGACATCGGTGTGGTGATGGACATGATGATCCACGACCTCGATGTGGTGCTCATGCTCATGGGTGGACGCGAGCCCGACGAGATCCAAGCGTCCGGTGTCGCGGTTGTTTCCGAGTTTGAAGACATCTGCAACGCCCGCTTGGTCTGGAACATCCCGGAGAGCGATGGGGGCGGTCAGTGTGTGGCCAACATCACCGCGTCGCGCCTTGCGATGAAAACCGAACGCGTGACCCGTATTACCGGCGAGGGCGGCTACATCAAGATCGACTACGCCGCCAAGACCGGCACGATGATCCGCAAGACCGCCAACGAGATCCAGATGCGTGAAGTCCGCGAGCAGCTCAGCTCCGGTCATGACCTGACGGATCTTGACTGGACCGAGCTGATCAATCTTGAGCCGTTGACCATTGATGATGGGGAACCCATCGTCAAAGAGATCGAAGCGTTCCTCGATGCTGTTCGCACAGGCGATCAGCCCGCGATCGACGCCGAAGCGGGGTTCGCCAATGTGCGGACCGCTGAGCGGATCGTCGCAGCGATCCATGTTTCACAAGGCGCGTCGTCGCACGCGGCACTGTCCTAACCCAAACCAGATCCCGTTGGGAACTTACCCAACGCGATACATCGTCCGTCCAGTTCAAACAGTCACCATTCCAAGACCACGCAGGATTCCCAACCCATGACCGATACGCCAAACCAGGCACCTGAAGCCACGACCCCGTCACAGAACCCACCACCCGCACCAGAGGTGATGGCACCTGTTGTGCAACCCGTTGCTGCAGTTGATACCAAACTCGATGCCCAGACCGAAGCGGAGATCGAAGCGGCGATGTCCGATCTCTCGGACTTTGGTGGTGCGGACACCCCGAAGACTTCAGGTAAAATCCGAGGCCCACGCGAAGTGCGCGGTGGACGCGAGCACCGCACCGGCAAGATCGTCTCCGTTGGCGCAACCGATGTCTTCGTTGAGTTCGGTCCCAAGGAACTCGGTGTCGTGGATATCCAGCAGTTCAAGGAAGAGAAGCCAAACGCGGGCGATCAGCTCGAAGTCGTCGTCCAGCGCTACGACGCGGGCGAATCGCTGTACATCTGTGTGCTCCCGGGTTCGGTTCAGAAAGCGGACTGGGAAATGCTGCAGGTCGGTCAGGTTGTTGAAGCCCGCGTCAGCGGCACCAACAAGGGCGGGCTCGAACTCGAGGTCGCCAACCACCGTGCGTTCATGCCTGCATCGCAGGTCGATGTGAACCACATCGCGGATCTGGGTGTGTTTGTTGGTGAGAAGATTACCTGCACGATCCAGAAGATCGACCGCCGTGGCGCGGGGAATATTATCTGTTCACGCCGCGAGATTCTGATGAAGGAGCGCGAGTCGGCGATGGAATCGCTCAAAGATTCGCTCAAGATCGGGGACACGCTCGAGGGCACCGTCCGCAAGATCATGGACTTCGGCGCGTTTGTCGATCTCGGTGGTGTCGATGGACTGATCCACATCAACGACCTCTCGCACGAACGCATCAACCACGGCTCCAAGAACATTGAACGATTCCTGAGCGAGGGCCAGAAGGTCAGCGTGCAGATCCTCAAGCTCGACTGGGACGAGAACCGGATCGGTCTGGGGATGAAGCAGCTCCAAGACGACCCGTTCAGCGCGGTCGCATCGGAAGTCGTCGAGGGCGCGGAAGTCACCGGCAAGGTCACCAAGATCATGGACTTTGGCGCGTTCGTCGAAGTCGCTCCGGGTGTTGAAGGACTCGTCCACATCTCCGAACTTGACTGGAAGCGTGTCAACGCGGTCAGCGATGTCGTCCAAGAAGGTGAAGTCGTACAGGTCAAGGTGCTCGCGGTGAATCCTGAGGACAAGAAGATCTCGCTGTCGATGAAGCAGCTCAAGGATCGCCCACAACAAGCCGGCGGCGGCGGTGGTCGCGGCGGACGAGGCGGCGGACGCGACGAAGCAATGGTCCGCGAGGAAACCCCAGAACTCCGCCGCATGCGCGAGCAAGCGAAGAAGCAGAACAAGGGCGGCTCCCAAAAGGGCGGCGGCTTGGGAAGCTCAGGCGGCATGGGCATGGGCCTCGGCGACCTGAAGCTCTAAAAGATCAGAACATAGCAATATTCATTTCCGCCCGCACGCAAGTGTGGGCGGTTTTTGTTTTGAACTATACTGTGCTCAATGAAGCGTCCGCATCCAGACATCGTGGTTGGTCAGCCGATCCCCGAGATTGAGCCGAGGATTAATCAGCCCCGATTGCGGTTGACGCGTTCGCTGAGCGTATGGTGGGCGGCGTGCATCGTGATGATCCTGATCATGTCCGTTATCCGAACGGTGTTCTCGCTCGGGGTTGAGTACTTCATGTTTTTCATGGGCGCGACGCTGGTGCTCTGGTTTGCGCCGTTGTTGAGACCAACGAAAATCATCGAAGCGGGGTATCGAAAGGCGCGAAACGGAGCGTCGGATCCGGATCATTGGGATATCCCGATCATGGATCATTCAATCCATCTCGTGATGACCTGGGGCATGATGATCGCCTTCTCAACTTTGATTATGATCGGCGGGTTTGCGTTAGCTTTCGCACTCATCGGGATTTACATGGTCGCGGGCGGTATGGCAGTCATTTTCTTGGCGCGAATGGCGCGGCAACCGGCGCAGATCAGTTGCGAGGAATGCTCGTACCCGCTGGTCGGGCTCACGCTGCCTTGCATGTGTCCCGAGTGCGGGCGGTCGCTGCTGGAAGCAACGGATACGACCGATTTTCCGCGTGTGCGTTCGCCTTGGTTTGTGCGTGTTGGGGTTGGGATGATTGGTGTGGGACTGTTGCTTGCGTACTCGGGATTCTTGAACCCGGGCAAGTTCTACAAGGTATTCCCACAGAAGGTGCTCGGATCCATGGCGGTCAAGGACCGGGACGCGTTTGAACAACTGACCGGTTCGCCGATGACCCCGGAACAAACGCAGATGCTGATCGAATCACTGCTCGAGGAATCAACACGCGACGAGCTTGGATACCCGCAAAGCCGATGGCTTGGTCAGGTCTATGAAGCGGGTGGGTTGTCCAAATCACAGATCGAAGCGGTGATGGAGCGTGTGCCGCCGATATCGATACGGGTGCCCATGGGGCCTGTTCGTGTTGGTCAGGAAGTCGAGATTAGTCTGACATCCAACGAAATGGATTTGGCTTCGAGCGGGTTTCGGGTGTTCTACTTCTTTGCAGGATTCCAGGTTGGTGATGATCCGGATTTGCGGGAGGGCAGCGATGATTTTCGGATCTGGATGTATCTGAATCGGGATATGGGTTATGTAGGGTTTGCCCACCAAGTGCGGATGAATCGACCGACCTACGCGTTCACACCTAAGCGTTCCGGTGAGATCACGGTGCGGGCTCGCGTGCTGGTTGTGCTTGCCAATCCCAAGAGTCTGCAGAACTTCACATGGGACAATGAAACGAACGGCGTGTTGGAAACCAAACCGGATTGGTCGCGTGTCCTCGATCTCGAAGCGATGATCGTCGTTGAGGAGTGAATTCGGATTCCACAGAGCAATCACGCGGAAAAATCGGTTAAGTTCGGTTCTTGATGATCAACTGGGTGGAATGACCCGGTTAGCGAGAGTGAAGCGGTTGGGGGAGTGGATTCGGGTCCTATATCAGCCAATCGCTCCTATTCGTTGCAAACGATACGAGTACCCCATGAGCTACAACCGCTATCTGTACCCCAAATACCGGTTAAACGATTGGTTCGTCGTCAATCGTGAATGGATATTTAGCTTGGGATCAATGTTCAGAAATGATTCGTCGATAAAACGGTATGGGTGTGGTTGCCATACAATGCCGCATGAACCACGCAACCAAGTTGTTACACCGCTCGCACTTTCTAGGAGTTTTCACGATGAGTATTACCTCTGCTCTCACTCTATGTTCACTTGTATCTTGCTCCACACTGATCACAATGCCAAGCATGGCATCATCAGCGAACACCGCCCGCGAGGGCGACCGGGGGACGGTAAGCACCAACGATCACTGGCATGGCGATCGTTGGCAGGACCGTGTGCCTCGCGAGCCGATGTGGATGATCAGCGCCGGGAATGGCGAACGATCAACAAGCTTTCATCCCGAAGACAATCCAATTGGTTTGGCGCGGTGGTGGCGGGGCGAGAACGCGGTGGACAATCTTTTGGGTCGGATCCGTATCGGGTACAACGCTGGAGCACGCTGGTTCTTTATCAACCGTCCGATGGGAACACTCTTGTCGGGGCATGTGCCTGCAGCGAGTTGGCTGACTATTGATGATCAAAAACGCGAGGAACTCCCTCGGCTGCTAACCGACGCGCTCTTGGATGAGTTCGAAGATCAAGTCAATATTGTGTGGTTCATCGGTTCGGATCTGAGAGATCCTCGTGATAATCTCGGATGGTCTCAAAGCCGAGGCGACCAGTACTTCCAGATTGGTCAGAGCGACAACTGGAAACAGTTGATTTCAACACGCACGACGCTCGGTGGTTGGATTTCTACAGGTGCTTCGGGCATCGCCATTGACCATTCCGCACCAACGAATGAACGCGAACACTTTATCAATCTATTCAAGCAACTCAATCAGCCACCCTTTAACCTCGCGATCTATGGCGAGGGGTACCCTATTGAGGGTGCTGTAGGCGGTGGGATGGCACGGGGGAGTGATGGGGCTCCGTATTTCAATCAGCATGCGATCGATTCGATGGCGTGGATCGCGACCGATTCCAACATCGAATACCACTGGCCTATCAACCAGAATGATTTCGACGCATTCCCGTTGGATGAAGACGATACCCGATTGTTCGTGTGGATTACGGATGATTATGACGAGTTCCCAGAGTCGTACCGAATCGAGCTCATGCACAAGTACATGGATCGAGGTTTGATCCCCATGACCGGTGATAAGGTCATGTTCCAGACTGCGGTCAATCGGCTCCGTTTGGGTATGCCTCGTCCGATCGCTGATGAAGGATCTGATATAGATATCAATGTTGCATCCGACGAGCAAAACGACGATGGCGAAGCTGGGTTCGGATACGCCTCAACAGTAGCTGGCGGCGGCGGCGGTGGTGCCGGCGGCGGCGGCGGCGGTGGTGGCGGCGGCGGCGGTGGAGCGGGTGCGCTTTCGTCAGCTCCTGGTGTCTCAGGCGGACGCGGTCAATCACTCGGCACAAGCATCATCACCGTGCGTGGGAAATCAGCTTCAGCAACTGAGCACAACAATATCATCGAGTAAACTCTTCGGCTCCACGCCCTGAGTTCATAGATTCACCGGACTGATTAGAGCCCGGTGGAACCGAATCCACCGGCCCCTCGGTCGGTGTTTTCGAGTGAATCGACCTCAACGATCGTCGCATGACTCACCGGCGCGATGATGAGCTGGGCAATCCGCATGCCGTGGGTGATGTCGATGGGATTTCTTCCGAGGTTGATCAGCGCGACGAACATCTCTCCGCGATAGTCCGCATCGACGGTCCCCGGCGCGTTTGGGACGGACAAGCCGTGCTTGGTCGCGAGTCCGGAGCGTGGACGGACCTGTCCCTCGAAACCAGCGGGGATGGCGCACGCAAACCCAAGCGGAATCTTGACAATATCCCCCGGCTCAACCGTGATCGTTTCAGGAACATCGTGGCGGGGCAGACACGCGGCAAGGTCCAATCCCGCGGCCAGCTGTGTCTGGTACTGTGGGATGGTCGCGCGATCGTCGAGTTTCATGAACCGGACGGTCGCGACGGATTGGCCGCTAGCAGGGGATGATTGAAGTGGGGGTGTCGATGCGTCGCTCATGCCGGGAGGATAGGCATGGGGGTGGGATTTGGAATCCGCGTCAGACGAGGGAAAGCTCGTCGTCACCCAGGTTTCGGCGGAGATCGTCGATGACGCGGTTGAACGAATCGATGAGCCGGCGGGTCGAGGTGATCGCGTTGTCCATCGAGGAGTTCCCGGTGACTCGCTTGAGTAGGTCGTCCTGCTTGATGGATACGAGGTTGCGTTCGGAGACCTTCTTTGCATCGAGGAGCGACTCAAGGAGTTTGGTCGCTTCGTCCCGGCGGTGGGTGGTCTGAGAAAGGATCTGTCGTTTGTCGAGGGAGTTGGTTTCACGCTCAGCGGCAGCTGGAGCGGTGGTCAGGATAGATGAAGCGATCGATGAAGCATTCATGGGTTTGGCAATCGTTGACATGCGGCCTCCGTGTGTTGGCATTGTGCCTCTCTTCTCGTCGTCTCCACTTGGTCCCCAGTGGTATCGGTCAGTGTCGCAGGGGTAATTGTCGCATCTTCAGTGCTCAAAGTCAAATAGGGTCGCTTGGTCCACACGAAGTTGCTTTGGAATGGGCCGTAAATGCCCGAAAATCGGGTGTTATTTGCCAAGGACAATCTTTGCGCTTCTTTCGCATTATTTAATCATCGTCGTCAGCATCCGCGTTGGATCGTGAATGTTTCGTTCCTTTCTTGTCCAAGAACCCCAGTTGCACGAACAAACCCAGAATCGCGATGATGATCCACACGATTGCCCACACCACAGCGGATTGATCCAGAAACTCTGGGATCTCGCCGTTGCGAGCGGTGAGCAGTGCTGTTCCTGCGCCGATCCACGCCGCCGATCCGGTCAAACTGGTCACCAGCGCCGAGGCGCGGGTCGGCATGACGACACCGATCAAGAGTCCCAGCGCGAGTCCTGCAAACATGGACGAGAACGCGATCATCTTGTCGCGAGCTGGTCGAGCGTCGAGGTCCGCTTTGACCGTATCGACAACTCTCGTAATAAACGCACGCGAGCGTTCCGCGGCGTCGAGGATGTGGTTCTTTGTCTCTTCATCGATCAATGGCTGATCGGACCCAGAGTTGAGCATGTTCACGGATCGCTCCGCGGCTTCGCGTGCGGCTGAGTCGGCGCCGCTGTTGAATGCGTTGGTTGCGGCGTCCCCGCTCTCGACGATGCTTGATTCGGTCGGAGTCAGGGTGGTGTCGGTGGTGGGGTTGAAATGCAGGAAGACCATCGCGCCCAGCAAACCCGCCGCGGCAAAGGCGATCGCGGAGGTGAACGCGATGACCATGCGGAACATCGCGAGCATGACGAGCGATCCGATGATCGCGCCGACGATCAACCCGGTAATGCCTGGGGTGATGGTGACGCCTCCGATCTGGAACGCGGGGAGACCGGTGAGGGGAAGGACGGTGGTGCCGACGAAGGCGCCGATCGCGAGTCCGAAGACGAAGAAGACGGGCTTGACGATTTGCGCGCCGAACAACCAGAGCATCAGCCCCCCCGCGAGGAGGAAGAACAGCGGGACCGAGCCGCCCTCTGGGAGCGACTGTGCAAGTGTGAAGGTTGAGTTTGAAATGGTGTGTAGGTCCATGGGATGTTCTTGGGGATTCGGGGACGGTGCTTTCTGGAGCGCACCACCCACGGCTGGGCTGTTTGACGCGCCAAGAAGCATGAAATATCGGACAATCATACACGAATCACACAGGTTCATTGACGATCCGTGACCGGATAGGCGATAAGGTCGTATCTATGGCGAAAAAGAGCACCAAGAAGAAATCACCCTCCAAGAGCACCAAAGCGGGTGTTGAGTCCGCGAAGGACTCCGCCGCGCTCAACGATTTGAGGAAGAAGATCGACCGGATCGACAAGAAACTCGTCACGATGCTCAATGAGCGTGCATCGTGTGTCGTGGAGGTGGGGGAGATCAAGCGTGGTTCCGATACCCCGATCTACGCGCCCCATCGCGAGGCGCAGGTGCTGCAGAAAGCGCTGGACAACAACGAAGGACCGCTCCCGAACCGGACGATCGAAGCGATTTATCGCGAGATGATGTCGGGATCGTTCGCGCTCGAGCGGGCGCTGCGGATCGGGTTCTTGGGTCCTCCCGGTTCGTACTCGCACCAAGCATCGGTGAAGCAGTTCGGATCGTCCGTTGAGTACACCGATCTGCGTCAGATCGCCGCGGTGTTTTCTGAGGTCCGGAGAGGACACGCGAACTACGGGCTTGTCCCGATCGAGAACTCCATCGGAGGCGGGATCACCGAGACTCTGGACGCACTCTGGGAGAACGCGGGGAAGGTCCGCGTGTATGCGGAGATCCAGATCGCGATCCACCACATGTTCCTGAGCGATGCGGACCCCAAGCACATCCGCAGGATCCATTCGAAACCAGAAGTGTTTGCACAGTGCAGGCAGTGGCTGAGCGCACAGTTCCCCAACGCGGCGCTGTGTCCGGATGTCTCTACGAGCCAAGCGGTGCAGACGGCGCTGCAGGAGAACCAGACCGCGCGATCCATCGGTGCTGATCCGGGTTCCGCATCGATCGCATCGGAGCTTGCGGGTGAGTTGTACGGGTCGCCTTGCTTGTTTGAGGGGATTGAGGATAATGCGGACAACATCACACGGTTCTATGTGATTTCGAAAGAGAAAGCAGGACGGACAGGTGACGACAAGACCGCGATCACCTTTGTGACCGAGGACAAGCACGGTGCGCTCGTTGAGGTGCTCCAGTCGTTCCATAATGCTGGGGTGAACCTGAGCCATATCGACAAGCGACCATCCGGACGCGAGAACTGGAACTACACCTTCTACATTGATGCGACCGGTCACCGGGACGATCCGGAGATGAAGAAGGCGCTCAAGGATGCGAAGGTGCACTGCAAAGAGATCCATGTGCTGGGGTCGTTCCCGCGATCGCAGCGGATTCTTTGACAGCGATCGGTCTGATCCGCATACAATGTGCGTATGTCCACACAGCTGAAGCCGAAAGAGCACCAGACGCATCGCGAGAGTCTCTGGCGATTTCTGATTCTGCTCTTGCTGCTCGTTGGGTACTTCGGCTACATGAGCTGGAAGTTTGACGCTTCGACCGGGGCGTTGCTCGCGCTGTTGAGTTGGAGTTTCTTTGTGCTGTGCACGCCGATCGCTGACGGCGGGTTTGTGGTCGCGTTTCCTGTTCGGTTGCTCTTCGGGACGCGGATGGTGACGACGCAGATCGTTGTGTGGGTTGTGGCGCTGGTGATCAACATCGTCGCGGTGTCTGTGGTTCCAAAGGCTTACTCCCAGACGGCTCTGACCGATGTGCTGTATTCGATCTTGACCACGCCTTGGCCGAACTGGAGTGTGCTGTTGATTTCGCTTGCAGGCACGATGTTGTCGATCTGGTTTGGGGACGAGATGATTGATGTGACCTCGCACTCGATGCGGAAGAAGCATCATCGGCATGGATTCAAGCACAAGATTCTTTTGGTCGTTGGTTTCGGATTGCTCACCATCTTTGCCTATTCCCATGTGCTTTCGGGTCTCGGGATTGATATTCCTGGGAGCGGCTGAGTCCAGATTGTATTACTGCAGTTGATCGGAGCGGGGCTGATTTGGAGATGGTGGTCTTCTCGTCGCACCCGGATTGGATTTGTTCGCGTACAGTTGTGCTGATGAGCACGCTCCCAACCATCTCGGTATCCATGGGCGACCCCGGCGGGGTGGGTCCCGAGGTCTTGATCCGCGCGCTCGCCGAGAACGGACGACGCAAGCACGCACGCTATCAGATCCATGGCTCGGCACGCGTCATGCATGAAGCCGCGGAAGTGTGTGGCATCGATCCATTCTGGTGGCAGGTCGATGCGAGATCCCCCCTCGCTGGTACGCTCGATTCCCATCGCGTTGTGCTGATGGACACCGATCCGCAGATGAAGGACGAGGGGATCGAGCTCCGCGCCCCTCGCAAAGCGGACCGGGTTTCGGGCGCGATGAGCTTCCATTGGGTCATGCAAGCGACCGAGGACACGATGCGCGCGATTGGTGATCCGCTCAGGTCCAACGCGATCGTCACCGGACCGATCAACAAGCTCGCGTGGTCCATGGCGGGAAAGAACTATCCCGGTCACACCGAACTGATCGCCAAAACACTGAAGCAAAAACGATTCGCGATGATGTTCGTCGGCGACAAGCTCCGCGTGGTTCTTGCGACGGTCCATATCGCGCTCAACGACATCCGCGATGTATTGACCATCGGGAAGGTCCATACGGCGATTGATCTGGGGCATCAGGCGTGTCTGGATCTGGGGATCAAGCGTCCACGGATCGCGGTGTGTGGATTGAATCCGCACGCGGGGGAAGATGGATTGATGGGCGACGAGGAGCAACGGCTCATCAAACCCGCGATCGACCTCGCTCGCGGCACAGGGATCCATGTCGATGGACCCTTCCCGGCGGACACGATCTACCGTCCCGCGATGGAGGGGAAATATGACCTCGTGGTCGCGATGTACCACGATCAGGGTCTGATTCCGATCAAGCTGCTTGAGCGCGATCTGGCGGTCAATATCACGCTTGGACTCGAAGATGTGGTCCGCACCTCCCCTGATCACGGGACCGCGTTTGACATCGCAGGCAAAGGGATCGCGGACCCCGGCTCGATGGCGCACGCGATTGATCTTGCGATCAAGCTCAGTTCGGCGCGGATGCATCAGCAAGTTCCGCCGGTGAATTCACAAACCCCGAGTTGACTTGGACTCGGATTCTGGTGTAATATTGCTCACTATGAAGCCCACCTGCTGACATCACGATCCGTCATTTATTGACTTAAAAGTGAACGATCCCGCACCTGCCTGCGGTGAGCGTCGGTACAAGAGTTTCAGCTACACAGCACAACTGGATATTGAAGATGACAGAAGTCCATGAACCAACTTCGGTTGATCGGTCCGTCCCGACGCATGAAGTCGCGCCGAAGAAACCAAAGAAGACCATCAAGCTTGATGAGGATCACGCGCTGAGCGAGATGATCGCGATCGCGTTGCCTTCGGTCGCGACGATGGCGTCGTACACGATCATGCAGTTTGTCGACAAGCTGATGGTCAAGGAGATCGGTCCTGAGCCGGTGTATGTTGCGGCGCAGTCCAACGGCGGGATGATGGCGTGGATGATGATGTCCTTCGTGCTCGGTCTCACCGGCGTGATCAACTCGTTCGTCTCCCAGAACCTCGGCGCGGGGACCCCAGAACGCGGCGCGGCGTACGCGTGGAACGGGTTGTGGATCGGGGCGATCTACTGGATCCTGTTCATGGTGCCCTGCGCGTACTTTGTACCTGCGGTCTTTGGGACGATCCATAATGGAGATCTGCTGACCCTCGAAACCCAGTACGCGAAGGTCATCATGCTCGGAGGGATCGGGACGATCCTCAGCAGGGGTCTGCACCACTATTTCTACGGCATGCACCATCCCAAAATCGTGCTCGTCAGCGCGATCTGCGGGAACCTCACCAATGTCTTCCTCAACTGGATGCTGATTTTCGGGAACCTGGGCGCACCGGAGCTCGGGCTCATCGGCGCGGGGATCGGTACGGTCTGCGGCGGTCTGGTTGAGTTCATGATCCCGATGGTGCTGTTCCTGAGCCCGAAATACGCGATCAACTACGGCACGCGCAAAGCGTGGAAGTTCTCCAAGCAGTGCATGGCTGGGTTGCTCAAGGTCGGATTCGCGCCGGGGCTCATGTTTGTCAACGAGATGGCGTGCTGGGCGCTGCTCATGGCGTGGCTCGTCCCGATGGGCGGCAAGGCAATCGGTGATGATCCGGTCTGGCACAATACGACGGGATGGATCGCGCTGCAGTACATGCACCTGAGTTTCATGCCTGCCGTGGGTCTTTCGATTGCGACCCAAGCGGTCGTCGGGAAAGCGATGGGGATGAAGCGTCCCGACATCGCGATGGCGCGGACCAAGCTGGCGCTCAAGGTGACTGTTGGATACATGGCGACCTGTGCGTTGGTCTTTGTGCTGTTCAGGGGTCAGTTGATCAATGTGTTCATCAACGAAGACACGCCTCCGGAACTGCGCGCAACGCTGATCGCGATCGGATCGAAAGTGATGATCGCGGCGGCGGTGTTCCAGGTGTTTGACGCGATGGCGATCACGACCTCCGCGGCTCTCCGCGGCGCGGGCGACACGCTCTGGCCTGGGGTTGCAACGATTGTGCTGTCGTGGGTCTGCATCATCGGGGTCGGGTACGGCTTGGTGAGGTTTGTGCCCTCGCTGGGATCGATCGGGCCTTGGATTGGTGCGTCGTTGTTCATTATCACGCTCGGAATCGCGCTGAGTTTCCGGTTTATGCAAGGCAAATGGAAGACGATGACGCTGATTGATCCGGACGCTCAGCCCGATCTGGACCCGTTTGATGACCTGCTGGCGGACCCGACCCTGACAGGAAGCTAATCCGTTGGGGTCCAGTGGGTTGCGTTTACCTTTTCACAAGCCTAGAGTTACCACCGCTCGAAGGAGAATTCGGGCATATTGACCAGGAGAACACATGACCAACGATCCCATGGACATGGTGGTCGGCGCCTCAGCCGCCGCTGCCGACGCTCAGACCGCCCTTGAGCTCTTTGCTCAAGCGAAGGAACTGCTTCAGAACGGCCAACGCGCCGAAGGTATCGAAACAATGCGATCAGCGATGGGCTCGGATCCGCAGAATCTGGACATCGCGTTCCAGCTCGCGTACCAGCTCGATCTCGCGGGTGATGAAGAAGAAGCACTCTCGCTCTACGAGCGTGTGTGCGAGCATTCACCAGCACCGATCAACGCGCTCATGAACCTCGCGGTCCTCTACGAGGATCAGGGCGATTATGTCCGTGCCGAGCGTTGCTTGCGTCAGATTCTTGACACCAACCCGAACCACACCCGCGCGCGTCTGTTCATGACCGATGTGCTCGCGTCCAAGGGCATGATGGTCGAGGAAGAGAACGAACGCGATGTGATGAAGCGTCGTGCGTTGCTTGATACGCCTGTGACCGACTTTGAACTCACGGTGCGTGCTCGTACTTGTCTCAAGAAGATGAACATCCGCACACTCGGTGATCTGATCCGTATCAACGAATCAGAGCTGATGAGCTACAAGAACTTCGGCGAGTCCTCACTCGACGAGATCAAGCGGATGCTCAGCATCAAGGGTCTCAAGCTCGGTCAGGGACACGAGGACGCGCACCGTGTTGCTCGTAGGCAGATCCTTGAGAAGCTCAAGGGTTCGGGCAAGGAGCAACTCCTTGGCAAGCCTGTTTCTGAGCTCCAGCTCACCGTTCGTGCACGCAAGGCGCTCCAGATGCTCAATATCCAGAGCATCGGCGACCTTTGCTCGCACACCGAAGCGGAACTCATGGGCGTCAAGAACTTCGGTTCAACCTCGCTCGTCGAAGTCCATGAGCGTCTGACCAACTTCGGTCTTTCGCTCCGGATTATCGAAGACGAAGAGTAAGAGACAGTTATTGATTCGAAATGAACCCCGGGAATTCCCGGGGTTTTTATTTGCATTCTCTCAATGATTTCAGTATCATCCGGGCTGATGAACGCACCCATTGTCTAAATCCTGATCGTGTCTTTTCTGAAGCACAGCGGCGCTCCGACTGAGAGCGTCCGGGTATCGGAGCTGAGCAATTGAATTGCTCAGCTATCCGACAAGGATTCACAATTGAAATATCAAGACAAGAACGCTCGCCAGCAGGGCGGGTTTCAATGCATTCATTGCAAGGATTTCGTATCGCATCAATCGTTCGGCACCAACCAGCGCAACCACTGTCCCGCGTGTTTGTGGTCGCGTCATGTGGATGATCGCGTGGGTGATCGACGATCGCCGTGCGCACAACCGATGGAACCGATTTCGATCGCCGCTCGCGGCGATGGGGAATGGGTGGTCATCCACAAGTGCGGCGGGTGCGGTCAGCTCCGCACCAATCGAGTAGCAGGTGATGACGACGAGCTTGCATTGCTCGCGCTGGCGCTCCGGCCGTTGTCATCGCCAGCGTTCCCGCTGGATCTGATGCCGAGACGGCGGATGTAGATATCTGTTCCACCTATCAACTCACTGGAGTTTCAATGCCGGGCTTGCCCGGTTTTTTGATGATCGAAATCAATCGCTGTCCCGCTTGCCCGATTTCTTGAATGCGAGCCGTCCTTCTGTGTAGTCCTCGGCGGTTCCCGGGATGTCCGGGGTTTGTCCGTTCTGGTGCTGCGTGTGGAGGTCTTTGAGGTACGGGACGCACCAGCCGCACCCGGTTCCTGCGCCGAGGCACTCGGAGATCAGCGACGCGACCTTGGGGTCCTCGCGCGCGAGGTAGCTGTTGATCTTGACCAGAGGTACATGGAAGCACAGGCAGACATCATCGGTTGGTTTCATGCTCATCGCTCCGTTTGAGGTGGGGGGCCTGTCTGTGCTATTGTATGTGGGCATTGTGTGCTGGAATTCGAGCGATCTGGAGTCTTGATGGTTCTCTACTTTATTATGACGGTCTTTCTCTCTGCGACGCTCTTGTTTTCGGTTCAGCCGATGGTGGCCAAGTCGCTGCTCCCGGTGTTCGGTGGGAGTTCATCCGTCTGGACAACCTGCATGCTGTTCTACCAGACCGTGCTCTTGCTCGGATACCTGTACGCACACTTTGTGATGAAGCGGGTGTCTCGGCGTGTGCAGTTGTTCGGTCATATCGGGATGCTGGTGATCGCGCTGGTCGCGGGGTACATGTTTGATTCGCCCAGTCCACCTCCGAACGCATCGACTTTCCCGGTACATTGGTTGATTCTGCAGCTTGGATTGGTGTCGGGTCTGCCGTTCTTTATGATCTCGAGCGCGGGGCCGTTGGTGCAGGGGTGGTTTGCTCGGACGGGACACAAGCGGGCGCATGATCCGTATTTCTTGTATGCCGCGAGCAATGCGGGGAGCTTTCTTGGGTTGCTCGCGTATCCATTTTTGATTGAGCCGAATCTGGGTCTTTCGGACCAGCGTTCGTTGTGGCTCGGTGGGTTTGCTTTGTTCATCGTGCTGAGCTTCGGGGCGATTTTGATGACGAAGAAGGGCTCGCGCGTTGATCCGCACGCGCCGTCTGGAGAGGTGCTCGCGCCATCGGGGGATGTAGACAGCGGACCAGCAGATGACAAGCCGATTGATTGGGTTCGAAGACTCCGGTGGACTTTTTACGCGTTTGTCCCATCGTCGATGCTGCTTGGGGTGACGAGTCACCTTTCGATGGACATCGCGTCGTTCCCGTTGTTGTGGGTGCTGCCGCTGGCGGTGTACTTGCTGACGATGATTGTTGCGTTTGCGGTGGACTCGAAGAAGCTGGTTGAATCGCTCCGCAGGCCGATGGTCATCGCGATCATCGCGGCGACGATTCTGGTGCTCGCATCCGAGGCGCAGGCCTACGCGCCATTGAAAGCCCTCGTCGCGGTTCAGCTCTTGGTGCTGGGGGTCGTGGGGTTGATGGGGCACGGCATGCTGTCCGCGGATCGGCCCAGTGCGTCGCACCTGACCGAGTTCTACCTGATCATGTCAATTGGCGGGGCGCTCGGTGGCTTGTTCAACGGCATCGTGGCGCCGCTGGTCTTTGAGACGACACTGGAATACCAGATCGCGCTGATGTGCGCCATTGCATTGCTTCCTTGGAAGCGGATCCGCGAGATGACCGATTCGAAACTTCGGAAGAAGGCGATGCTGACCCGAATCGGTATCCCGCTGCTGAGCTTGGTGTATATGCTGGTGATGGGCTTGTACGCGGGTTCGATTGTGGACGCGATCAATATTGGGGTTTCCAACAAGCCCATTCTCCTTTTCGGGATGATGATCTTCATCCCGTCACTGATGATCTATCTTGTATGGAATGATGGGATCGCGTGCATGCTTGTTCTCGCGGTTCCGCTGGGAGCATCGGTGTACGACGATCTGGCCGATCCGAGTATCCAGTTCCGGGGCCGTACTTTCTACGGCATCCTGAGTGTCGTTGATAAAAAGTTTTACGATCCCGATCTCGAACGGATAATGAAAGTCCGGACTCTGATGCACGGGACGACCAACCACGGCGTGCAGTTTCTTGATCCGGAGTTCGCGCATGTGCCCCTGGGGTATTACCACATCGAGGGCCCGTGCGGGATGGCAATCCGGGCACTCAAGGAGATCAGGCCCGATGGGGCACGCTATGGGATCGTGGGACTCGGATCCGGAGCGATTTCTGCGCACGCGCGCTCGCAGGACAGCGTGCGGTATTTTGAGATCGATCCCGAGGTCGCGCGCATCGCAGAGGACCCGGAATACTTTACATACCTCAGCCAGTCCAACTGTCCGATCAGCGTTTCGCTCGGGGACGGGCGACTCTTGCTCGAAGACGAGCGGGCGCAAGGCGAGCCGGTATACGATATGGTGCTGATTGATGCGTTCAGCTCCGACGCCATCCCGGTCCACCTGCTGACGACCGAAGCGATCGATCTGTACTTCGATCGGCTCGCCGACGATGGGATCGTGTTGCTTCATGTTTCAAACCGGCACCTGGATCTGCAGCCCTTGGTGTATCAGCTCGGTGTGGATCACAAAGCATTCGTGATGATGTACGAACAGCAAGGCAACGAGATCCCAGACCACATACGGGACTACTGGTTCCCATCGGTATGGATGGCGTTGACCAAGAGCCCGGTCAGTGCCCAGGCACTCTTGGATGCCGGGATGTATCAAGAAGGCGAGCAGCGATACAAAGTCCGCATGTGGACGGATCAATACTCGAACATCCTCTCCGTGTTCAACAAATAGCATCAATCGGAACACCAAACACGCCGATCGGATAATCAGATGACTCAGCACGCAACACGATTGACTTACCAGACCGCCGGCGAATCCCACGGCCCCGCACTCGTGGCCACCGTTCTCGGTGTTCCTGCAGGTGTTGAGATCGACACCGAGATCATCAATCGAGAATTGGCACGCCGTCAAGGCGGGTATGGACGAGGCGGCAGGCAGAAACTCGAAACCGATACCGTCGAGATCCTCACCGGCGTTCGGTTGGGCAAGTCCATCGGTTCACCGATCACGATGCTCATCAAGAACCGTGATTCTCGTCTAGATGATCTGGAGCGGACACCCGCGGTATACCGTCCAAGACCGGGACACGCGGACCTCGCGGGATCAATCAAATGGCTGACGACCGACTGCAGGGAAACACTCGAACGCGCCAGCGCCCGCGAGACCGCGGCACGCGTCGCGGCGAGCTGCATCGGAAGGCTCATGCTCAAACAAATATTCGAGGTCGAGGTCTTCGGGTTCGTCCGCTCGATCCTCGATGCACAGACCGATGTCGAAGTCTCACACGAACAGATGGAATCCCTCATCGCGGCGCGCGATGAATCGGCAACCTACACCCTTGATGCAAAGACCACCGAACATCAATGCGACATCATCCGCAAGACCAAGTCCGACAAGGACACCGTCGGCGGCGATGTCGAGTGCCATGTGTTCAACTGCCCTCCCGGGATCGGTTCGTCGATGAACTGGTACGAGAAACTCGACGCACGCATCGGCGGCGCGGTCATGGGGATCCAAGCGTTCAAGAGCGTCGGGATCGGGCTGGGTGCACAGTGCTCAAAGCGGCTCGGGTCCGCGCTGCACGATCCGATTGCATTCGATCCGAGAAAGATCAACACGCCGTCGCTTGGATTCGTGCGGTCGTCCAACAACGCGGGCGGACTCGAAGGCGGGATGACCAACGGCCAGCCCATCGTCGTCACCGGGACCATGAAACCCATCGCGACCCTGCTCAAAGGACTCCCGAGCGTGGACCTGAATACGAAATCTCCGCAGGAATCGCAGTACGAGCGGAGTGATATCTGTGCGGTTTCTGCCGCGAGTGTGGTGATGGAGAATGTGATCGCGTTCGAGGTTGCGTCCGCGTTCATGGACAAGTTCGGCGGCGACAGCGTCATCGAAACCCGAGGCAACTACGACGCGTTCCTCGATGTCGCACGCACGCTCCCGCTCGACCATCCGTCGGATGATCCGAGCACCGTGATTGCGTAAATCAACTCAGTCGACCGTGATCCGAACGATTACATTTCCATGTTTGTGTCCGTTGTCCACATGACGGTGTGCTTCAGTGATCTCCGCAAATGGGTATACACTGTCGATCGCGGGGATCAACACTTCGCCTTTCATCAGTTCGACCAATGTCGTCAGTTTCTCTGGATTCGTCATTGCAACACCGGATTTCACACTTCGCTTGGAGAACAGCGGGGTCCAAATGAGTTGCAGGACTTCGGGGAGGCGCATCACCGCTGGGAGGAATACGCCTCGCTGGGTCATGAGGTGCTTGCATTGGTTGTAGCTTGATTTGCCGACGGTTTCGTAGATCGCGTCGAATCTTTGGTGTTCATCAAGTGTGCGTTTGGTGTAGTCTTCCTTGGTATAGTCGATGGTTTCATCGGCGCCGAGAGATCGCACAAACTCGTGGTTCTTACCGGAGCAGACCGCGGTGACATGGGCACCAAGATGCTTTGCAAGTTGAACACCGCTGCTCCCCAGTGCACCAGAAGCACCAACGATGAGCACGCGTTGGCCTGGTTGCAGCTTTCCGAGATCACGGAGAAAGTAGAGAGCCGCCGAACCACCAAAGGTCAATCCTGCGGCGACATCGGTTGGGATCTGCTCCGGGACTTTGACGGTTGCTCCCTCAGCTTGCACCGCGATGTATTCCGCGTGCGCACCCATTTTCATCTCAGTGGAGCCAAGCACGCGGTCACCGATCGAAAGACCTTCGACTTCTGAACCGAGTTCTTCGACGATTCCCACGGCTGAGGTGCCGAGGATCTGAGTTCGCGGCTTGAACACACCAAGCATGATCCGCGCGGGGATCGAGAAGAGCGGGGACGGGATATCCCACGCGCGGAGCCTTGCGTCTCCCATCGTGACCGATGTCGCGTGAGCTCTGATCAGCACCTGGTCGGGTTTGATGATTGGTCTGGGGACCAGCTTGATCTGGACCACTTCGGGTGATCCATAGCGTTCATAGACAGCGGCTTTCATCATTGTGTTCATTGGGTTCTCGTCCAAATGGCGTGCTCGATAGGAGCGGGTTCGTTGTAGGCAGGTCAACCCATAGAGTACGAACGAGGTGCGAACATGCGGGTATTTCCTGCCGAATCCTCGGATTCACGAGTGAATAGACGACTGATTGATGGTTCAAAGTCATCTGCTGAGTCGATCTGAGAATCTTACACAGTATGTGATGTGTGTTGTGAATCAGCGGATCACAAACGCTCTCTCTCGTGTGGCGTCGCTTTCGGGTTTGACGCCATGCTCCTCAGTGCTCCCGTCTGTTTTTAAACAGACGGGAGCATGTTTTTTTAGACATCTCTAAGAGACTTGTTTTTTAGACCGTTGCGTTGCTGATCCGTTTGATCAATCGCTGGGAAACATCGTCCCATTGCTCCGGGGTGATCGTGTACACCGCGGTCTCGCGGAAGTGGCCGTCGGGCATGATGATGTGGTTCCGCATGAGTCCTTCGTAGCTCGCGCCGAGCTTGAGAATCGCGGCTCTCGAGTGCATGTTGCGTGCATCGGTCCTGAGCTCGACACGGATCGCGCCGAGGTCCTCGATCGCGTGCTTGAGCATGAGGTATTTCATCGATGGATTGATCTTCGTGCCCCGGGAAGATTTGGAGATCCAGGTCGATCCGATTTCCAATCCGTAATGCTCATGGCGGATGTTCATGTAGCTGGTTGATCCGACCGCGCGTCCCGTCGCGTGGTCGATCACCGCAAAGACCACCGCGTTGTCGCGCTGCATCTGGAACTCGATGTACCTGCGGACCTGATTGTTCGTCACGACCGCCGATCGCATCGGCATGTACATGAACACATCGGGATCGATCGCTTGTGTGATGTCGCTGCAGTGCGACAGCGAGAGCGGCTCAAGCGTGACCACATCGTTGGACAGCGTGACTGGCTCTATCGGCATCGGGTTCGATCGTTGGATGGGGTTGATCGAGTCGGTTGTGTTGCTCATGCACAAGTTTAGTGCAGGACGCGGAAGACTTCCGCTTCATCGGTCAGTCCTTGGCGGACCTTCTCCATCGCGTCGATCTTCATCGGTTGGAACCCAGAATCCACCGCGGCTTCGTAGAGCGTCACGCCGTCGGCGCGTTCGCCCGTCAATCTGCGGAGGGTGTCGTTCATGAGCATCAGCTCGTGGGCCGCGAGTCGTCCCTTGTATCCGCTTCCGAAGCAAGTTTCGCACTTAGTCCCTTCGACGGTCCCTGTGCCGTGGCACTTGACGCAGATGCGCCGCATCAGACGCTGCGCCAGCACACCCAGCAGCGAACTGGTCACTAGATACGGCTCGACACCGATGTCCAGCAAACGAGGGATCGCGCTGGGCGCGTCGTTGGTGTGCAGGGTTGCGAGCACGAAGTGGCCAGTGAGCGACGCTTGGATCGCGAGCTGCGCGGTCTCTGGATCGCGGATTTCACCGACAAGGATCACATCGGGGTCCTGGCGAAGCAGTGAACGCAGGCCGGTCGCGAAGGTGACCTGTCGTTTGACATTGACCTGCATCTGGGAGATGCCGTCGAGGTGGTACTCGACCGGGTCTTCGATGGTCATGACATTTCGGCTGGCGCGGTCGATGCGACCCAACGCCGCGTAGAGTGTTGTGGTTTTACCTGAACCGGTCGGGCCGGTGACGAGGAGAATCCCGTTGGGACGCTCGACGCAGTCCATGAGCTTGGTCTGCATACTCTTGGCCATCCCGACCGCGTCGAGGTCGAGTTCTTGGTTGGACTGGTCGAGCAGGCGGAGCACGATCCGCTCGCCGAAGATGGTCGGGATGACGGATAAGCGGATGTCGATCTTCTTGGACCCGATCCGCACCGTGGTCTGTCCATCCTGAGGCGAATGCCGATTGGCAATGTCCAGCTCCGTCATGACCTTGAGACGCGAAGAGATCGCGGGCGCGAGGGTCTGGGGAGGTGAGAACGCATCGACGAGCATGCCGTCGATGCGGAGGCGGATCGCGAGCCGTTCTTCCATAGGATGCACATGGACATCCGACGCGCCGCGCCGGAGCGCTTCAAACAAGATCATGTTTACGAGACGGATGACTGGTGTCTGGCGCGCCTGGGCGAGGAGGTCGGTCGTCTTCCCGATCGATCCCGCGGCACTCTCGATCGCGGATTGATCCAGCGGGATGTCTTCAACGATCTCGGTGACGAGATCACCACGCTGTTCAAACCCACGATTGATCAGGTTCGCGACGGCTGAGCGAGGACTGAGCACCATGCGGATCGGCGCGTCGAGTTCGTCTTCGAGCATCGAGAACACGCTGGGCTGCATCGGACGCGAGGTCGCGATGACAAACACAGGTCCATCCCGCTCGATGCACGCGACCTGCACGCTCCGTGCTTTGGTCGGATCAATCAGTTCGTAAAACCGCGAAGCGGATTCGGAAAGCTTGGGTTCGGGCTCAAACGCGAGTCCGGTTCGTTGCGCGAGCAGCTTGAGGGCGCTGGTCTCGTCGAGCGCGAGCGACTGGAGCATCACATCCCAAGGCTCGTCGTCCGAGCCGTCGATGGAAGCGAACGCTCTGAGCTGGTCCCCGCTGAGTTTGAGCGGCCCCAGCGCGCGGGACGCGTCGTCCCATGCATCCACAACAACGGGCGCCGCATCGCTTGCACGCGACAGCGTTCCGCCGTCCTTTCCTCGTCTTGCAAGTCCGTTGCGTTTGGCCATCGGTTTAGTCCATCGTCTCGTTTGGATCGATCATCACGGGTGAGAGCGAAGGGGTCTGTTGTGGATCGGGTGCCGCGGGGAGTTGCTCAGGATCGACCAAGAATGGGTCTTGCTCGGCTGGTTTTTGTAGCGATGGCGACGCGGTGATCGTCACGCTCTGCAGGTCTGGAACCAGTGGATCAAGATTCATGTCCGCATACGGCCCTTCGCTCATGAGCTTGAGGTCGATGAAGTTCGGGTCGGTCATGATCCGTGGGGTAAGGAATACATACAGCTTTGTTTGTTGTTTGACCTTGGTGGTGTTCTTGAACAACTCTCCGAGCAGCGGGATGTCACCAAGCAGCGGGACCTTGATGACGGTGTCGCGGGTGTTGTCCACTGTGATCCCACCGATGACGATGGTGGAGTCCGACGGGATGGTCGCGGTGCCTTGGACAGTATTGCGGTCGCGGGGAGGAGGCGAGCCCTCGGATCCTGATGCTGCGGTGAAGTTGGAGAGTTCGACATAGTAATCCAAACGGAGGAACCCACCATCGGAGATTGATGGGGTGACGCGGAGGGTCGTGCCCGCTTCGGCAAACCCGCCGAAACCTTGGATGTTGTTCCCGCTGTCACTCTGTGAGATTTCTTGGTAGGGTTGTTCGGAGAGCGACACGATTTCAGACTCTTGGTTGTCATTGACAAGAAGCTGCGGCGTTGACAGGATCTGGACATCCGAGTTGGTCTGGCTCGCGTTGATGATTATGGGGATCTGGTTGGTCATGATGACCGCGGAGGTCAATCCTGCAAGACCGGTGCTCACATTCCGGATGTCGCCGAAGCTTGATCCGGCACCGGCACCGGAGAGTGCGCTTCCGGTGACGACCCCGAACTGTCCCGCGTTGAGCTGGGACTCGATCGCGAAGTTGAAGTTCTCGGTATCGGAGACCGACACGATCATCGCTTGCAAGAATACCTGTGGCTTGCGACGATCCAGACGGTTGATGAGCTTTTCGAGCGCGTCTTGTTGCTTGATCGGCGCGGTGACGATGACCTGGTTGTTGTCGGGATCGCCGATGACCGAGACGATGTTGGGGTCGAACGCCGCGGTGACATCGCTGCCGCTGTTGGTTTGGCCGTAGAGACGGAAGACATCAGCATTGTTGCCACCCCGTCCGCTGGAGGTGTTTGCAAGGAAGTCCGAGGTTCCGGTTTGTTGTTCGCCGGTGATGATCGCGGTCATGAGTTCCGCGACGACTTCCGCGTCGGAGTGGTTGAGGACATAGTCCTTGATGACGACGCGTTCGTCTTCGGTGCCGAGCTCTTTCATAAGATCGCTGAGTTGTTGCTGTTGTGCTGCGGTGCCGTAGTAGATGATGTTCCCGCGCGTGGTGTCCACGACCATGACGGGGCCACCGACATTGTTGTCGCCCTGCTGGGATTGGAATCCGCCCTGGTTGTTGATGCGGATGTTGCCTTGCCCGAACGGGTTCTGAGATTCATTGGAGATGGAAATGACCTCTCCGAGACCTCGGCTCTTTGCGATGTCCGCGATCTGGGCCGCGGAAGATCCCGCGAAGTAGTTTTTGGGTTCGAGTGTGTTGGGGACATCGATGACATCGAGCACCGATTGCACACGAGCGATTTCCGCGTCGGTGCCTTTGAAGATCAGCGCGTTGCCTTGCGGGTCGGTCGTGATCCGGTCCGCCATGTTCGAGAGCGATGCGGAGGTCATCCCTATGCTGGGCTGGTTCCCGCCTTGATTTTGGACGACGCGGTTCTGACCAGAGTTGTTCCCGCCCACCAGACCGATGGCGCGTTCAAGCGCTGCGGGAGCCGCGAGGTGCTCGAGCTCAAAGCGGATGTATCGTTGGTCGTCATCAATCTTCAGAAGCTGGGCAACAAGCGATTTGACTCGCTGGATGTCGCGGGGTGGTGCATTGACGATCAGCACCCCGAGCTCGTCGATCGGCTGCAAAGGACCACCCTTGGCGCCGGGGGCTGAGTTTGATGCGGTACCAAGCAACGAGTTGAGCGCGGGAACGATCAGCGATGGTTTGATGTTTGGGGTTGGGATGATTTCGGTGCTGGATCGCTTGGACCCCACGCCACCGGCGCGGATATCGGTAATCGGTTGAACAATCCAGAAATCAGAGACCGGCTCATGCGAGATCGTGAACGCGTACTGCTCAAGCATCACATCAAGCAACTCGATCAGGCTGCTCTTGGGAACACTCAGCGGCGCGTTGAACATCACCTCACCGGTGGGTTGCCCCTTGACCACGATGTTGATGTTCAGCGCGTTGCCAACATAATCAATCAGTGTGTTGAGTTCCATCGGCTCAGAGAACGCCCCGAACGATACCGTCGGTTCTGAAGCGGCCCGCTTGTTCGGTGGCTTGAGCGTGTTGCGGGTGGGCTCGGGTTGCTGGGTTTCCTCGGCAGCAATCGGCTGGTCGTTCCCCCAGTCCAACAACGCTTCGACATCTTCTTGGCTGGGTTGGGTTGCCGGTTCGCCGCCGCTCTGCGCGAGCGTGGTCGATGAGCACAGGAGCCCGGTCAGGAGCATCGCTTGGGCGGTGTGTCGGATCATGTCTCGTAGCTCAATCACAGGCCGTACTCCATTCGAATCTCGGATTCGCTGTTGTATCCATTGGGTGAATCCGACCCGGAGTTGGTTCCGGGGTGGATCCTAGACACGCCGACGAAAATCGCCGCTTTCTACACTCTTTTCGGAGCGCGTCGAGGTGTGCCGTGAGTTTGATCTGGTCTGTCGCGGCAATCATTGCATTCTTTCGATCCAGATCCGGATGATGGCGTGATCTTGGTTTCAGTCCTCAAGAGCAATCGGCGGCTGCAAAAGTCTGTATATTCATATTTAGCAATGATTTACAGACTTTTGGACATGGAGGGCACGAACGCCGTCATCCTCCACAGTATCCAACGACCGCCAAGGGTTCGGATTGCTCGATCCGCTTCGATTTCTAGAAATTCATCAACCAACATCAAATGAGGCTGGATGATCCGAGAATATCCCCGCTCAGTCCGCGCCCTGCATCCCGTCGTCGTACTCGATGACGACTTTCGACCCATCGAACGAGATGGAATCAATCGGGAGCCGCTGGGGGATCATCGCCGACGGGACCTGATCCGATTGAACTGGATGCTTGATCTCGGTCTGGGCCGCGGACTCAACGATGGGTTGTGTCTCTGGTTGAGTGGCGGTGGGTGTATTGAGTTCAAGCACCTTTGCCTGCACTTCTTCGACGCTCTTGAGCACTTCGGAGACCGATGTGGTCGGGTCGGCACCCAGATCGTGACCGACCTGCTCGGCGCGGGTGATCAGTGATCCGAGCCAGACCCCTGCTTGTTCGACGCGCTGGGTCAAGCGGTGGAGCGATCCGTCGAGGAGGGCTTGGAGCTGTGATGCTTGGTTGGTGAGTTTGTCGGTCGCTTTCTCAGCGAGCGCGGAGGACGCATTGATGGACTCTTTGAGGTCGCCCGATTGTGTGTTGAGGTGTTCGAGTTTGTTGGATGCGAGTTCGAGCTTGTCTTCAAGGTCCGGGCTGATCTCTCCGATGCGAACCGCCGCGTCGTGGATTGGTCCTTGCAGCAAATCCTTGCGTGCTTCGAGCTCGTCGAGTTTGGTTGCCGAGTCGATGAGCCAGACCCCGAACTCGCCCTTGACGCCCTCGGCTTGATTCCGCAGTTCGTTGAGCTGACGCAAGACGCGATCGACACCCGCGATGTGCGACTCGCCACGCTCGACGAGCGATTCGATGCGAGAGAGCGGAGAGTCTTCAAAACGAGGGTTTTCTGGGTCGATCCCGAGTGAACGCATCGCCTGCTCCGCGGCGGCTTTGACCGGTTCGATCGATTCACTGAGCGACTGGACGCGTTGATCGGTGAGTGTGCTTGCGTGCTCGACGCGTTCTTCGATGGTCGCGGTGGTCAGCATCGCATGCTCGACGACCCGCTCGATCTGTGTGTTGATATTTTCTTGGAACGACACCAATCGGCGATCAATGATCCCGATGGTCTGCCCGCCATGATCCTCGGCTTCGCGCATCCGCTCCTCGATCGCGCTCATCCGCATATCAAGATCCGCGTTGAGCGCATCGAGTTTCTTGGTCTGCTCATCGGCGCGCTGCATCGCAACCCGCGCCCGGTGTTCCGCGGCTTGCGCCCGGATGTCCGCATCCTTGACCATCGCATCAAGCTGCACCTGGGCGCTGTCGAGTACGGTGTTCATCATGGTCTCGGCTTGACGACGCATCGTGTCGGCGTTGGGGAGCATCTCGCGGACCTTGTCGAGCGCCGCATCGGTGCGGTCGACGCGCTCGTCGATCATCCGCATCATGCGGATGCCCGCTTGCAATCGTTTGTCGAGGGTCGTGCTGGATTCACCAGCGCGACGGATCATTTCCTCGGCGTCCGCCGAGAAGTCTTCGAGCGTGCGGCCCTGCGAGGTCGCTTGAGCGATGATGGACTTGAGCATTTCCGAGTACCGAGCGAAGGTTCCCGCATCCATCACGCGAGGGGACAAGAACATGTCCTCACTCGTCGGCATCGCAGCACGCGTCCCGTTGGGGTGTGGTTCCGCGAGCATTTCGGCTTTGCCGTGCGTCAGGGTTGGATTGGAAGCGGCGGTGGGGGTCTGCATATCGGTTCCTCAGTCGTCAGGAGTCGCGGGTGTGAACACGCGCGTAGCCGTCTACTTCGGCGTTAAAGACCGAATAACTCGAAAATCAACCGCGATAGATTGAGGTGCTCCATACAAGAATCGCCAACACGATCAACCCGCTGCGTACACTCTTGGGTGAGCAACCAACACCAAAAGCCGCATGCCCGACCATCCAAGAAGGTCGCCGATCTCCGAGACGCCAGCCGGGGCGAGCGTTTGCAACGCGTTATGGCTGATGCCGGTGTCGGATCGCGCCGCACCTGCGAAGGACTGATTGAAGCCGGGGAAGTGACCGTCAACGGCAAAATCGAGACCAACCTCCCGATCTGGGTGGACCCGTCAATTGATCGTATTGTCGTGCAAGGAAAGGTCTTACCGCAGTCCGAACGGCTGCTGTATGTCATGCTCAACAAGCCGCCCCGCACGCTCAGCTCTGTTAAGGACGAGCCGGGCTACGACCGCCGGACGGTGACCGAACTGGTGAATCACCCAGCAGCAGCACGCTTGTTCCCGGTCGGACGACTGGACTACGAAACCGTCGGTCTGATCCTCCTGACCAACGACGGCGAGATGGCCAATCGCCTCACCCACCCTCGCTACGGGGTCCCCAAGACCTACCGCGTGACGGTCAAAGGCAAGCTCGACGAAGAAGCGATCCAAGAACTCGAACGAGGGATCTTCCTGGCGCAGCGCAGCGAGGGACAGACCCACGGCGCCAAACGCACCGCTCATGTCGAGATCAAGCTCATCGCACAAGACCGCGACAGCACCGTGATGGAGCTCACCCTTCGCGAAGGGCGCAACCGCCAGGTCCGACGCATGCTCGCGGCGGTCGGATTCCCGGTCCGCAAGCTCGAACGCATCGGGATGGGCCCCGTCGAACTCAAAGGCGTTGCACGAGGCGCTTGGAGAGAACTGACCCGCGATGAGATCAAAGCCCTCAAAAAGGCGGCTGCGATGAAACTGAGCGAAGATCAGCAATCCCCCTCAAAGCGGGGCGGGAACGCGCCGAAAGCACCCTATGTCGATCCGCGTTCGGGTCCTGCACAGGGGGTCCGCCGTCGATCGATCAAGAACGCGATCAACCGCGCTTCCCAATCACCAGACGGGAAAGGCAGCGGCGGGATCACCAACGCGAGCCGAGGCCCACGATCCACGGCTGCCAAACGACGCCCGCCGAAGGATTCCCAGTAAGATTCGATTCTGGGTCCAGAGTCTGGGTCAAGTAGGAAAGATTCACGCTGAGCACCGAACCAACCAACCCGACAACCCCCGGCCCTGATTTACCGCCTGATTCGACAGCGGATTCGCCAACGGATTTGCAATCGGTTGAGCCGAAGGTCGATCCGATGTCCAATCGCTGGGGCGATGAATGGCAACGACTGGTTGCGGTCTGCCGTCTCGGGTTTGGTGGGTTGTACCGTTCACAGATTCCACGCATGGCGGCGGCGATGTCCTATCGCACCATCTTCTCGATCATCCCGGTCATGGCGATCGGGCTCCTGATCTTCGGATCATTCGTCTCAGAAGAAGAAGTCGATTCCGGAGTTCGGCGAGTGCTCGACTTTGCCGGGATTTCGCAGATCACCGTGGGTTCAAATAACGACACGCCTTCGACCACCGATCCTGCTGTTGTTCCAACGAAAGCCGATCCCGGTGGAGTCATGAATCCAGCGGATGATGAGCAAGAATCATCATCCAACATCGAGCAGCTCATCTCGGATCTGATCATCCGCGTGAACACTTCGATCCGCAATGTCCCGACGGGATGGATCGCGATGGCTTCGTTCATCGTGCTGATTTACGCCGCGATGTCGATGCTGATTGAGATCGAGAAGTCGTTCAATCAACTCTGCGCCGCGCCGTCTGGACGGCCGTGGTTGCGACGATTGATGCTGTACTGGACGATGCTCACGCTCGGGACGCTCCTGCTCGCCGCGACCTTTATTGTCGGGGATTCGCTTGCGGATTGGATTCTGTCCGTCTCGGGCAAAGAAGGGAACGGCGGCGCGATCGGGGCCGCGATGGCTGGGTTCGGGGTCTCGGTCCTGATTTCGACCATCCTTCTGCTCACCGCATTCCTGACGATCCCGAACACCAAGATCAAGATCCGCCCCGCGCTCGCTGGCGCGTTCATCGCTGCGATCATGTGGGAGCTTGGCAAGTCCGGGTTCACGATGTACCTCCGATCCGCGACCGGGTACACCAAGTTCTATGGGTCGCTCGCGATTCTGCCCCTGTTCTTGCTGTGGGTGTATGTGACTTGGGTCATCGTCCTGCTCGGGATGCAGATGACCCACGGCCTCCAGCACTTCACCCGATTGGTCAACTCCGGACTCGCGGCCCTCAGCGGTGAATCCGAATCAAACAAGCATGTCTTGCTCGATCCACTGATCCTCATCGCGGTGGGGGGGCACATCGGTCAGCGGTTTGCCAACGGACAAACCACCACCGCCGACCAACTTGCCGCCGGGCTCGACATTGATCCATCTCTTGCCGCGATTCTCATGAGGGCTTTGCAGAAAGCCGGGCTGCTGAATCTGATTGCGCAGGGGGAGGACGCCGACGATGCGTACACGCTCTCTCGTCCGATGGATCAGATCCAGCTGATCGATTTGTTGAACGCTGGATCGAATCTGGACCGTCTCCGCGACCAAACCCGCGCCAAAATCCCGGGTTCTTTCCTGGGTGCCGCCCGTGCGTCGATGGGGCAGCAAACATTATCCGAACTTCTCCGCTGAGCTTTGGTCAGAAACTGATTCAGATCGAACCGAACCGATGTGCTATCCGATGGGTATAGATAGGCCCGCCTATTGGGCCGTTTCTCGTATTTGCATGAGGAACAGACGCATATTTATGCCTAGAATCAAGGTTCCTATGCAAAGAATACAGATGTCCGAATTCAGCGTATATCTCCAGCAACGCCCAGGCGAACTCGCCGGCGTGCTCGACGCGGCAAAGGCCGCCGGCGTGCAGATTTCTTCTATATCAACAACCGAATATCAGGATCGCGGATGCGTGCGTTTGCTCGGCACTCCTGAACAATCGCTCCGTACCATGTGCGAGTCACTCGTGGATGCGGGGATCGGTCCGGTCGTCGAAGCACCGGTCGTTGGTGTCGGTGTCGAGAACCGTCCCGGCATGATCCGTGATCTCTCGGTCCTCATGGCGGACAACCGTATCAACATCCGCTACTGCTACCTCATCCCAACAGCGGACGGCATCGAAGGCCCGGTCTGTGTGTTCCGGTTTGATGAGCACGATCGCGCGATGGATCTGATCGATCAAGCGGATTGGCCCGCTCCTGAAGTGATCGATGATCAACCGGGTGAATCCGCCGCGTGATTCGGCTCAAATCCTCGACGCGATGCGTACACTTGCTGTATCATGCTCAATCAACTCCGAGCATGATTGAAAGGGTGATCCATGGGTATTGAAGCCGCCATCCCAACCGATAACTTCCTGACGACCCAGCTCCGGCACATCGTCAACTGGGGCAGACGCTCGAGTCTTTGGCCCATGCCCTTTGCAACCGCGTGTTGTGGTATCGAGCTCATGGCGACCGCATCCTCCCGCTACGACATCGCCCGCTTCGGGATGGAACGCATGGCGTTCTCCCCTCGTCAAGCGGACCTGCTGATCGTTGCGGGTCGGATCTCTGTCAAGATGCTCCCGGTTCTCCAGCGGATCTACGAGCAGATGCCCGAACCCAAATGGGTGATCTCGATGGGTGCCTGCGCTTCGACCGGTGGCGTGTTCGACAGCTACGCGACGGTGCAAGGTGTCGACCAGTTCATCCCCGTCGATGTCTATGTCCCGGGATGCCCTCCGCGTCCTGAGATGCTCCTTGAAGGCATCATGGCGATCCAGCGGCACATCGACTCCGAAGGGATGCCACCCAAGGGCGGGAAGCGCCAACCGCTGGGCGTGGTCGTCCAGCCAACCCATGCGGTAAATCCTCAGCCGGTGGGTCTGACCCAGTCCTGAACCGCGAGGTTGTTGAACAGAATGATCGTTTGATCGAAGGGTGCTCAGGCACCCTTGTTTTTTTGGATGGGTTATTGGGAAAAGAGTGTTCAAAAAAGAACAGGCCCTCAGCAGAAGCTGAGGGCCTGAGAGTGTTCGTTTATCGAACAACCGGTATACGACCGGCGGGTCAAGTTCGAGTCACAAATCAGATACTGTCCCAACGGTGAAGAAGGGTGTATCCATCGTCGGATTAGCGACGACGACGACCAGCGACGATGCCGCCGAGGCCGAGCATTGCGAGTGCACCTGGAGCAGGTACAGCAATGTACTGAACCTGAACGCTTGAGCCGGAGTTGAAGATGCCGTCGGCAGCACCGAGGACATCGTCAAAGCTTTCGAAGAACTCCAAGCGGAGGAGGCCGTCACCATCGACGAAGAAGTCGAGTGGGGTTGCCAAAATGGTGAGGTCAAGGATGCCGCCTGAGCTGTTGGACTCGGAGGTGCCAGGAGCGCCGGTGCCCGAGGTGGTCAGGAAGACGCCGGTGTCCTGTGCGCTGTTCTCGAATGCGACGGACATTTCTGAGAGCCATGATGCGCCGAACGAGGTCTGGTTTACATCCCAGCCGATACCCACGACATGTGAGCCAGCACCGATGTTGATGTTCATCACGGAGTTGAGTGCTGAAGCGTAAGCGTCCCAAGTTTCGACACCTGAGAGGTCGACGGTGATGGTTGACAATGCGCCAGCAGGAGCTGAGCCGACACTTTCGTAGCCGTTGGCACCGGTGAAGTAAGGTGATGCGGTTGCAGCACCAGCGATTGCAGCGATAGCAGTGATTGCGATCTTCATTTGTATTTCTCTCTTTCGTTTGAATCAAACACATTCGCAAGAGCAGGCAACACACCTGTTCTTGACACAAACCCGTTGATAACCCCACAAAGGGGCGGCACATCAAGTTGTTCTTGTGGGTTCTCTCTTCTCTCTGGAACACACGGAACGGATGTTGTGCGGCGCTGTATTGGGTAACAGACTTACAACGCTCCCACTAGGATAAACGAAATCGAGGAACTGTCAATAGCCTTTGAGAGAATTGAGGCATGATTTCTGAACATTCGAGCGGGCTTTTTTGTCCTAATAACCTCGATTTTTGGATCAAATCTCTCCAAGTTCACATCAAGAGTCGAAATTTAGCCTGAATACAGATGAAATGACGGCACTCCGTATTTCAGTTGCTCGAGAGTGCCGGGAAACTGTGACCTAAATATTTTGCCCTATAAATTGGTTATCGGGCGTAAAGAAGTCATGGCTCGAGATATGCAAGAAGCGACCCATTGAAATTGACCAGTCCGGGCCGGGTCCAAAATGCTGAAATGGTCAAGGTGTTCGCACTGAAGGAAACTCCGCAAGGATTGAATCGGATCAAGAATCCAGAACAATCAAACTCAAGACACACAAAAAGCCCCGACTCATCGGGGCTTCAAATCGAACTTTGGTGTCTATCGGATATCAGACGAAAATCAGAGACGAAGGCCGAACCAGCAATCGATTGCAAGATCGACCAAAGGCTCTTTACTTGCAGCCGATCTTCCGACCAATGCGACGACGACCGTTGAGGATCTTGCGACCGCTCTTGGTCGCCATGCGTGCGCGGAAGCCCACGGTGCGGCGGCGTTTGATGTTGCTGACTCGTCTTGGGTAGTGAATTGCCATCGTAAATCTCCATCAATCAGCGAGCTGCATACCTGTGTGCGGCTCCATTTGGGCCACGACTGTAGACCCCGCTCCATGACAGGTCTAGCACCGAATCCATTGGGGATACACAATTTGAGGGTGGGACTGGTAATTGATCCGGAATTCAGCGATACTAGAGCAGTGAGCGCATGCAGAATCCCTGCGGGTACTCGTTCGTCGTCCAAAATGCTCAGATAAGCTGGACGGTGAGCGAGTGATCGTTGGATTGGAAAACGCATCGGCTCCGGTACTCGGGTTGTGTTCGGATGATGCTATTGTGGCGCATCCGCTGCCTGAGGTCGCTTTGCGGAGATGCCCATGTTGAGCAACGATCAACTCGATGAAGCACAGTCCATCCTTCAGCACACCTTTGCGGATCGCGATCTGCTCCAGCGTGCGTTCGTCCACGCGTCGGTCACCGATTCCCGGCTCGATTCCAACGAACGGCTCGAGTTCCTCGGCGATGCAATCCTCGGGATGTTCGTGTGCGAACGAATCTTCAAACGCTACCCGTCATACCTCGAAGGCGAGATGACCAAAATCAAATCGCACGCGGTCTCGCGCGCCACCTGCGCGACGCTTGCAATCGATGTTGGCCTAGACCAGCTGATCCGGGTTGGGAAGGGGATGCAGTCCCAGCCGAACCTGCCCTCGTCACTCGCAGCGGCGATCACCGAGTCCGTCATCGCGGCGTTGTACCTCGACGGCGGGATGGAAGCGGTCGTGCGGTTCTTGGAGCCTTTGATTGATCCGCTGATTGACGCTGCAGTTGAATCGGGTCACCAGCACAACTTCAAGAGCGTGCTCCAGCAGCATGTTCAGAAGCTTCATGGCGTCTCTCCGTCGTACCACATCATCGAGGAGAAGGGGCCGGACCATGACAAGCTCTTTCAGATCGGTGTTCAGGTAAAGGGCGAGAACTTCGAACCAAGCTGGGGGCAGTCCAAAAAACAAGCCGAGCAACAAGCGGCGATGAACGCGCTCCACGCGATGGGCGTGGTCGAGATGGACGATGACGGCGAAGCACTGATGACGGAATGACCGATGGTGGAATGACCTTGGTCAGTGAACGCCGTTGATGATGATTCAATCAGACTTCGGAACCAGATCAACCACGATCGGCAGGTGATCCGTCGCGCGGGAGTCGTCGCGTTGTAATCCCGATTCCTCAAGCACATGATCGCTCAATCGTGCCGTGTCCAAACTCCACGAGTTGACCGGTGTCCACGCATGATCGTCGATCAAAAGCCAATCGAGCCGTCCCGGCGTGTACGAACTCTTTGCCTGCGTCCATGTGAGCATGGACTGGGTACCGAGGACTGTTGTGGGAACAGGGACGAGGTCTTGGTGATCGATGCCCGCGCCCTCACTCATCATTTCGAGGGGGGTGCGTGTTCCGACGAGGTTGAAATCGCCTCCGATGACGACGCCGGTGTCGGGGTATTTTTCGCGGAGTTCGAGGATGAGGCCGTGGATTTGGTGTGCTTGTGCGATTCGTTTCGCGTCTTCGTCCGAGCCCGCTCCGCCGCAGCATTTGAGGTGGAGGGAGATGAGGATGAGGTGATCGCCGTGATCCGTTTCGACGACCGCCGCGACGACCCGGCTGGGATATTTGTCGCCGTGGGCGATGATCGGTTTGGTGATGGCATCGACGACTTTAAGCCGGGTCGCGATCGCGACGCCGCTTCGGTCGTCCATCATGATGAGCGACCAGTCCTTCCCGAGATGCTCGTCGATCCATCCGCGTACATCGTCCTGTGTGGTCTTGAACCATTCCTGGTACAGGATCGCGTCCGGATTCATCGCATCGAGCACGCGAGCGAACGGCTCCGGATCTTTGAGCGGCGATGAATACAGCACATTCGTGCTCATCACCCGCACGCCTTCCTTCGGCTTCTCGGCAATCGGATCGTTGATCGGTTTGCTTGGTGCATATCGAGGGAGGGTGGTGGTGAACGACTGGGTTCTGAGGATGTCCCCACCGATCGCGCGATGCTCGACGACAATGCTGATCGGGCCGTCGTGCTGGAGCAATGGCATGGTCGCGCGATCAAGTCGCATCTCATAGCGCGGCGAACTGTGCGTCGGGAGGAAGTAGAACCCGACATCCGCGTGGCTGATGCGCGAGGTCGAGTGGTCGGTGTGCATACGGATGTTGGATCCACCCTTGAGTTCGCCAAACTCTTCGCTTTCGGGAGAGATGTCGATGGTCAGGTCCACGCCTTGGGAGAGCATCATCTTTTGTCCGGACTTGGGATCGTCCGCGTTGTACATCGAACGCATCCCGGTGCTTTGGTCGCCATCAGCGTCGATGCGGATGCGGGTCGTAAAGTCCGCGGCTTGAATCGCCTGGGTTTCGTCGTACGACTCGAAACACACAAACACCTCATCGTTGTCCGCGCGGATGCCGGTCTGTCCATACCAGTCGGAGAGTTCGCCATCAAGGATGATCTGCGCCGGTGGGACACTCTTGGTCAAACTTGTACTCGCTGCAGGCTCATCGCTGAGCTGGGTCGCGGCGCAGCCGGGGATGGTCAGGAGCATCATGAGGAGAAGTTTGGTGATCATTCCCAAGGATATGCGGCGATGCTGTCCGAGCATTGAGCAAACGGGATGAAACAGTCTTGAATGACAGGAAGTTCAAATTCCTGCCGGCCCTCTGAAATACTCTTTGTCTGAATGCGGTTCTGCTATCTTCATCCAGATCAACAAGAACCCAATTCCTCACAGGAGTCCCCATATGAACCGTTCACAGACATTGCTCGCTTCGACCATCGCACTCTCAGCTCTCGGAGCGGGGCTCGCCGGCTTCGGTCTCAAGACCGAATCCACGACCGCGACCACGGCTGTCTTCGCTAACGAATCCCTCGCGACCACAACCTACGCCGTGGATCAGGTCCACTCCAATGTCCTCTTCAAAATCCGTCACAGCGGAGTCGCCAATTTCTACGGCCGATTCAACAAGATCGAAGGCGACATCGAGTTCGACAAGAACGATGTCACCAACTCCTCGATCAACATCACCATCCCGGTTTCGTCCGTTGATACCAACAACAACGACCGCGACGACCACATCAAGAACGCAGAGTTCTTCAACGCTCGTCAATACAAAGAGATCAGTTTCGAGTCCAGCTCCATCAAAGTGACCTCGGAAAAAGGTGTCTACGAACTCCACGGCACGCTCAACTTCCACGGCGAATCCAAAGAGATCACCGCACAGCTCATCGATGTTCGCACCGGTGAATCACGCGGAAAACCAGTCCTCGGATTCGAAGCTCGTTTCTCGATTCTCCGCTCGGACTACGGCATCACCAAGTACCTCGCGGATGACCTCTCAGACAACGGCGGACTCGGCAACACCGTCGAAATCATCGTCGCGATCGAAGCCGCGGGATAATCAGTTCGACTGATACAACTGAGGGACACCATGGATCCACAAGTCCAGCAACAGCTCATGATCTGGGGCGGCGCATTTCCCGCCGGGCTCGCGATCGTCATGCTCCTGATCTTCTGGTCGATCCACACGCGCAAAGCGATGTGGACCGAGGAAGAAGCGGGGGAACAAAGGGACGATCAACCAGCGAATTCCAAGCTCGGTCCGGTGTGGTTGATGCCGATCCTGATCGCGGTTGGGTTTATCGGTGCGGTCAGCGCGCAGTTCCCATCGTTTGATCTTTGGCCAAAGGACAACTCGTACCGCCTCCCGCACGCGATGGTGCTGGTGGGGCTGCTCGGATTGGTCGGCGCGGTGTTCCGATTGTCGCTCGTCCCGATGTTCGTGCTCCGCGTGCTGGTCTTTGCTGGTGTGTTCTGTATGCTCGCGTCGGGGTATCGTGGGAACGACATCGTCTTTGCAGACGACTGGGCGTACTTCGGATGGATGGCGGTCGCGGGGCTGATCCCAGCATTGCTCGCGACGCTCCACGAACAATCCTCAGAAACAACACCCGGATGGATCGACAGCGGATGCTGGATGCTTGTGCTTGGAGGGATGATGCCCACGCTCTTCTTCAACGGCAGCGCGACCGGATCAACCGTTCTCCCCGGAGTCCTCGCTGTGCTTGGACCCGCGGCGGTGGTTGGATTGATCTGCAAGCCGCTCACCCTCCAACGCGGCGCGATCACAACGCTCGTCGGCGTGGTGCTGATCGTCATGATCGGTTCAGCGGTTCATTCTGAACTCCGCTCACTCCCAGCAGCGATATTGATGCTCGGTGCGGTCGGGACGGGCCTGATCCGCTACGACGGCAAGTCCGCGATGCGGTACATCTTCGTTCGCGCCGGGATCGCTGCTGTGTTGCTTGGTGGAGCCGCGGCGTTGTCGTACCACCAGCACGACCTCATCGTGAACGGCACCAGTTCCGACAACGGATACGACCCATACGCGGAATACGAATAAAAACTCGCTCCATTCGGGAGCGTGCTCAAGGGTTCTCAGTTGTTTGAGTGAAAACTCAGCGACGACGACGCGTTGCAACGCCGAGACCGAGCAGCGCGAGTGCACCTGTTCCTGGTGTTGGGATGGTGGCGAGGAGTTTGTCGGATCCGCCGTTGTCAAGACCACGGAAACGGACGGCAAAGTCGGTTCCATCAAGGCCAACAAAGCTCATGGAGTTCAATGACCCCGCGTCGCTCGCAGTGATGGTGAATACGAAGCTTTCAGTGATCCCGACTGCGATACCTGCTGATGGGCTGCCGCCACCGGTCCAGTTGGCACCGAGTGCTGCACCAGCATCGAATGACCCAAACGGGGCGGCGTTCTCTGAGCCGGTGTCCAAGAAGTTGGCGTTGGTCGCGGAGAACAACGAAGCGGACGCGGCGTTGTCTGAGCTGTCGATGTTGAAGACGAATCCGGTGAGGTATCCGCCGATCGATAGACTGGTGGTGTTGGTGAGGGAGACGGTGAGGGTCCCGGTGTTCCCGCTGTTGAAGACATACTCCATTCCACCGGTAAACGCGCTGCCGGTGCCGCCATTGCTGGTGTTGATGTCACCGGAAATGTTCAGCGATGCTGCGGATGCTGAAGTTCCGACAAGCGCCAAGAGCCCGATCGCAGGGATGATCATTGATTTCATGTTTTTCTCTTTCTCATGTTTACTCAGCGAGGGGTCTCAATCCCACGCGAGGGTGTGAATGGTCCACATCATGACCGTCGTCATGAAACATATTTGTGCACCTCTCGTATTCTACATCCAGATGGATGGAAAGAAAAGAGAAAATTCGTAATGTCTGTCTTCACCAAGCTTTGAATACCGGTCTGGTAATCTGGGTCAAATGGACAGCCTTTCAAGACGATCAGTCTACCGCCGCCCCGATGAATAGACTCAGCCCGGTGTCTGATTTCAACCCTCCCATCCCAATCATGATCGGCCAGCGTGTGCTGCTCCGCTATCCGAGCCATACCGACCGAGACGAGTTTGTCGCGTTGCGAAGATCGTCCCGCGAGCATCTGGAACGCTGGGAACCGATCCCGCCGTCAGGGTTGGATCTGTACAGCAATGAAGCGTTCGATCGTGAACTCGAAACGCACAACACGCCGACCGAGCAACGCTGGTTGATCTGTCTGAAAGACACCGGCGTGATCGTCGGACGCATCGCGCTGGGGAACATCGAGCGTGGCCCATTCCAGAACGGCCGCTTCGGGTACTGGATCGGCGCGGAGCATACCGGCCGAGGATTGATGAGCGAGGCCCTGTCGCTCGCGGTGACGCATGCGTTCTCAGCGCCCGAAGACGGCGGACTGGGCCTGCACCGCGTCTGCGCCAACATCATGCCGAGCAATACACCGTCACGAAAGGTGCTGGAGCGTGTGGGGTTTGTAAAGGAGGGGTATTCTGAGAATTACCTGCAGATTCAGGGGAAATGGGAAGGTCATGAGCGGTGGGGGATGACGGCCAGCAGCTTTGTGTAAAGTGCAGCCAAGTCAGTACTTACAAGGCGTGCGCCTGCGGAGTTGAATAAATCCTTTGGTACATATCAAAACTCGAGTATACTTTGATTGGTTATTCGGTCAGGATATATCAACACAATTTTAGAATGGAGATTTTCGATGATGAAACAAAGCATGAACTCCGCATTACTCGCTTGTGCGATGATTTCGCCGCTTGCAACAGCTGAACCGGTCGTCCATACCAACTTCGATCTCAGCTACGACATGGGGGTGTTCCTAGCCGATTTCCCGTGGTTCGCAGAAGTTGCCCCGTTGGACATTTCCCTTTCCGCAGCTGAGCAAGCCCCCAAGGACTTCATCGGCTCTATTCCTGAAAACAGCATCTCGATGTATTTCCGTGCCTCGCAAGCATCGGGCGACATCGGATGGAATGGCATCGGGGGGGAACTGAGCTTGGACACCAATGTGTCCATCGTCTCAGGAAACATGTACACCGTACATTCGCAATCCGAGCCCGATACGACTTTGGAATTTCTCGCGCCAGCAGAGCTTCAAGCCGGGGATATTGTGGGACCAGATCAGGACAGCGTCTTGAAAGTCTTCACCGCTGCGAGCCCAACCGACGAAGCAGGATTTGACGACTACTGGTTTATGCCAAAGCGGATCATCGTTGGGGTCATCATCGCCGAGGATGACGGCATGCACTACGGCTTTGCCGAGTTCGAGGATGTCAGCTCGATCGACACCAGTGATCGCGAGTACTACGCAGTGCGCTGGGGGTATGAATCCGAACCCAATACGCCGTATGTCATTCCCCAAGATTGCGGCAGCGCAGACGCCGACCGCAGCAACTCACTGAACTTCTTGGATGTGTCAATGTTCCTCAGCGCCTACGCAGATCGCCGATTCACTGCGGACATGAACAATGACAGCCAACTGAACTTCTTGGATGTGAGCGAGTTCCTCGCCGAGTTCTCAGCGGGTTGCCCGTAACTCGATTCTTGTATCACAAACGCCCATTGCGAAACGGGCGTTTTTCAATTGTGCTGATATAGTGTTCCACTTTGCACGGACCCCGGAGCAGTATTCTCCAAGTTCAGGGTGTGTGGGAAGACCATGAGCGTTGGGCGATGACGCATTCCTGAAAGTGATACTGATCAGCATCCCATCGGTGGTATTACTATTGCAAATAAACCAAAGAGAATAACAAACAAACTGACTGGCCGGAGTATACATCGTTCTGGTAAGCTGAACTTGCTACGCAAACTGTCGATCAGGCACAGTGTGCCCACACCCAGTGTGAGTAACCCCAATGCGTTTGTAATCCCGGAACGGGCGATATCCTGACCCCAATCACGATCGCAATTGTGAAACAGACTGATCCAACTCAGCGACAAGACCAAACCAGAGAGCAAGAGTTGAATTCGAATCAGTGGCCAGAACAACTGGCATCTTGAGTAGCTTGCTGACGAGTTGAGTGGCGCCCAGTGGGTGCAACCACAACTTGAGCATGGCTCAGAATTTTCGGCATCGGTTGCCATATTGGCACACTGAGAACAAATCCAGTTGGTAGTCTCGTAGGTATTCATCGATTCGCCTCATGAATGGCAGACACTAAGTATCCGTATCCTAGGGCAATTCAGATTCACTACTCCCACTCAATCGTTGCCGGCGGCTTGCTGGAGATGTCGTACACCACCCGGTTCACCCCACGCACCTCGTTGATGATGCGGGTCGAGATCCGCGCAAGCACATCGAACGGGATCCGAGCCCAGTCCGCGGTCATGAAGTCCTGCGTTTCCACGGCTCGCAACGCGATCACACGCTCATAAGTCCGACCGTCACCCATCACCCCGACCGATTGGATCGGCAGCAGCACCGCAAAGACCTGGCTGGTCTTGCGGTAGAGTCCTGCCGCGACGATTTCTTCCAGCAAGATCTCGTCCGCATTGCGCACGATCTCAAGTTTCTCTTCCGTGATGTCCCCCAACACACGCACCGCGAGCCCCGGTCCGGGGAACGGGTGGCGCCAGACGATGGCGTCGGGTACGCCCAGCACGGTTCCGAGTGCCCGCACTTCGTCCTTGAACAGCTCGCGGACTGGTTCGATGAGTTTGAATCCGAGTTCTTCGGGGAGACCGCCGACATTGTGGTGGAGTTTGATGTTGGCGCTGTTGCCGGAGTGGCCGTGCCCGGATTCGATGACATCGGGGTACAGGGTTCCCTGCGCGAGGAAGTCCGCGTCGGGGATATCTTGTGCCGCTTCTTTAAAGACCTCGATGAACCGGTGTCCGATCCGTCGGCGTTTTTCTTGCGGATCCGAGACATCCGCAAGATCGCTCAGAAACTCTTTCGATGCATCCACGACACGGAGGTCAATGCTGAAGTGGTCCTTGAAGGTGTGCTCGACAAGGTCGCGTTCTTTTTTGCGGAGGAGCCCGTTGTCCACGAACACGCAGGTGAGTTGATTGCCGATCGCTTTGTGCAAGAGGGCCGCGACGACGGAGGAATCGACACCTCCCGACAATCCACAGATGACGCGCTTGTCACCGACCGCTTCTTTGACTTTGCGAGCCGCTTCATCCGCGAAATCCGCCATTTTCCAGAGCCCGGAGCATTTGCAGATTTCGTATAAAAAATTGCGGAAGATGTCGGGGCCGTGGAGGGTGTGGGTGACTTCGGGGTGGAACTGGAGACCGATGAACCTGTGGTTTGGATTGGTCGATCGCACCCCAGCGGTGGGGCAGGTGTCGGTGCCCGCGATGATTTCAAGATCCGCGTTGTCGAGCTGGGAGACCTGATCGCCGTGGGACATCCAGACCTGTGTGGATTCCGGGATGGAGCTAAAGAGGCCTGCATCCGTGTTGTTGATGTTGAGCATCGCGCGTCCGAACTCGCGGTGGTTTTCTTTGGTGAGCCTCGCGCCAAGCAGATGACAGCACAACTGCATCCCGTAGCAAATCCCCAGCACAGGAATCCCGAGTTCGAGGATCGCGGGGTCCATCGTCGGCGCGCCGTCGTCGGAGACCGATGCGGGACCTCCCGAAAGGATGATGCCTTTGGGGTTCATCGCTTTGAGTTCGTCGGCGGTGATGCTCGGAGCGACCAAAACGGAGTGGACCCCAGCATCGCGGACACGCCGGCAGATGAGCTGCGCGGTTTGGCCACCAAAGTCGAGGACGGGGACGGTTTCGTCGTGGATATGCATGTTCGGCTCCGAATATTGGTCCGATAACGGATCATTTGGGCTCTTTGGAGAGCTAGGGACCAGTCTAGGCACTCACCGAATCAGGATGGGCGATGGAACAGGGGCAGAGTTTGGTCCGAATAGGTCATCTGGACTGTATGGGTCGCTCTGGGCATACCATTGTCGCATGTTGAGAATCGATCGTGGGTTGCGAATGGCGGGATTGATAGGGACACTCTCAGGAGTGGCGCTGGTGTGCGTCGGATGCATGAGCCCGAAAATCGGGTTTGATTCACCAGCTCCAAACAAACGGCTTGATGCAATAGCACTCGCCGCCGAGGAGGATGATCAAGAATCACTGGTGCAACTCGTCAAGACACTCAGCTCCGTTGATCCAAGCGAACGCATGCTCGCGATCCGCGCTCTGGAGAAACGCGAAGGGACCACCCTCGGCTACGACCACGCGGCCCCCAAATGGGAGCGGCTCGAAGCAATCAACCGATGGCGCGAATACATCGGCTTATCGGACGATGATGACGATTCTGCTGATTTGCCGATGAAATCCAAGTGACAGGTTCTTGTATATGAAAGATCAAGAATCAGAAACCCCCAACTACTGAGAGACTACACCCTGAGAACGAGCCAGCGAGACCCTCTACACAAGGAATGAACGAGATTAAGCTCATCACCGCTATGAAACATGCTTCCAAACAATCTGATTCCCCCATCTGCAATGTCAAACCGATCAAGATCGAGCTGGTCTCGGACCCGATGTACCTCTGCGGTGCTCGTGAGCTGGTGTCGTGCATTGCCCATCGTGTGGGATTCGGGGACATGGAATGCTCAAAGATCGCGCTGGCGCTCGATGAAGCGATGTGCAATGTCATCCGGCACGGCTACGACAAAGCGACCGATCGCCCCATCTGGGTCACCATCTATCCGCACAAACCAGACGAGTCGTGCTTCGGTGGGATCGACATCATCATCGAGGATGAAGCGAAGCAGATCAATCCCGACACGATCCACGGGCGGGACCTGGAAGACATCAAACCGGGCGGATTGGGTGTCCACATCATGCGCGAAGTGATGGATTCGGTGGTCTTCGAGAAGCGGGAAGGCAAAGGGATGCGGCTCAAGATGAGCAAATCCGCTCCAAGACCCGAAGAAGAACCCAGAATCGGACAAAGATCGTCCGGCTCAACCCATACACAACGCCAAGTTTCCTGATACCATCCATAGAACTCCCTATTCATGCGGCCGATCCGGTGTGGGTCGGTGTTTGTGTTGGTCTGCTTGCTGAATCAACAGCACACAATGACCAGCGTGAACCAGCAACCAATGGGCGGGGAGAGTGAAGGGACATGATGGCTGCTTCAGACAACGATTTCATACGCACAGAATCACCGACGCAAGGGGTCACCGTCGTCATCCCGAGCGAGGATATTGACATGAGCCGCTCCCCGATGCTGCGGTCGGTCATCAAATCCGAGCTCAAACCGGGGTGTGAACGACTGATTATCGACCTCTCCGGCGTCCAGTACATGGATTCATCAGGACTGGCAACCCTCGTCGAAGCGATGCGGATCGCCAAAACGCAATCGGTGACCCTCCACCTCGCATCGATGACCGCAAAGGTCCGGGCGATTTTCGAGATCGCACGGCTTGACGCGTTCTTCAGCATCAAGGACACGCGCCAAGAAGCGTTAGACGCCTGAGCGGGCTTTCTTGACCCTGTTCCTGATCCTGTTCTTGACCCTGTTCTTCATCATGGGCGAGCACTTTATCCGATGATCTGGTGAGTCAACGATTTTATATCCATTGGACAATCCCGGTTCAACAAGCGACACCATCACCAATGAGCACCACCTCCAAAGACGAAACCGAGACCAAGCTCCCGTTGCTTGTCTTTCTGATCGCGTACCCAATCGCGATGCTCGGACGGCGTGTGCTCGGGATTGTCTCGCACACCGGCGAGGTGTTTCACATGCTCGCCCAAGCGACCCGCTGGCTCTGGCGCGGGTTGACCCTCAAACGGTACCGTTTGGGGAAGAACGCGATCATCTCGCAGATTGTGCGGATCGGTGTCCGTTCGATTTTCATTGTCATGATCGTGTCGGGAGCGGTGGGGTTGATCCTCGCGCTCCAGCTTTCTCCGCCATTGGAAGAGTTCGGGTCCAAGGACAAGGTCGCCAACATCATCGCGGTTGCGGTGCTCCGTGAGCTTGGGCCTTTGATCGGCGCGATTGTGCTGACCGGATTCGCCGGCGCGTCGATCGCGGCGGAGATCGGGACGATGGTCGTGTCTGAGGAGATCGAGGCGCTCGAAGCGCACGCGCTGAATCCGATCCGGTTCCTTGTGGTGCCTCGCGTGATTGCATCGACGATCTCGATGACGATGCTCGGGGTGATGTCCAGCTTTGCTGCGATTGTCTCCGCGATGGTGATCTCGATCATGGTCCTTGGGATTCCCTACGAGACCTACATGGACAACATGCTGATGCAAGCGAAGCAGGTCGACTTCTGGACCGGTGTCGCCAAGGGCGGCGTGTTCGGGACGCTCATCGGGATCATCGCGTGCACCAACGGGCTGCGTGTGACCGGTGGTGCCGCGGGCGTTGGTCGAGCGACGACTTATACCGTTGTCGAGTGCATCGTCGCGATTGTGATCGCTGACCTTGTGTTTACCGCGATCTTCTTTGCTCTTGAGCTGTTCTGATCTGGTGCAAGTTCGGCACTCGTTGGGTTCAGAGCCGGTATCCGACGGGCTGGTCGATCAATCCATAGAACTCACGCAGACTCGCCATGGACAAGAATCCCACGGCACTGAGTCCCGCCATCAACAACGCTTCAAACTCATGACCCGCACCAAACAACCACGCGACCGCGTAGAGGGTTGGCCAGATCGCGCCATAGCGGGAGATGCGTTCTCCGAGCTTGGCGCCGGTGCCATGGCGTTTGGTTCTGCGGAAGATGAAGAGCGTAAAGAGGATCACGCAGAGACCGGGATAGAAGAGCGCAGTCATCGGGACCGCGTTTGGCCAAAGCCCATCGGTGCCTTTGCGGTACCACGCGAGCGCGAGGAGTAATAGCGAGCACACGCCCCACCCGACCCCCGCAAAGATCGCGGCACGACGCGAGATCGGTGGTGAACGACGACCGAGGTACTGCGCCAGCGCCACAACAACCATCGCATGGGTCATCACGAGCCAGACTGGGAGCATGAAACGCATCCAGATGTTGGGGATCAGCATGTGTCCCGCATAGATCACGCTCAGGAGGACCATGCCCATCCCAGGGACATATTTCCCCAGCGCGTTGAAGATCAGGATCGCGATCGCGAGGACGAGGGTGAGGAGGATTGCGCCGGTGCCGAAGAAGGTTGCGCCGAGGATCGCCATCATCAGTGCCCCAGCGACGGCACAGATCGCGAGTTCGAGCGATGCGGAACCATCGACGATCGGATGTCCCGGAGTCCCCAGCGCTCGGTCTTTGTGCAGATCCAGCAGATCGTTGAGTGCTGCCCCAAACGCGTAGAGACCGAGCCCGACGAGCAGGCCTCCAGTCAGCGCCGCCCAGAGTGGTTCTTGACTGAGATATGCTGGGAGATGTTCGTTTGGGGTGGTTCTGGACCAGAGGATCACGAACCACAGATTCCCCACAGCACCAAACCCGGTCGTGACCCGGGTGAGTTTGAGCATCGGCGCGGCTTTTCGAACCCAGTAGAGCATCGACCAATGGTAGCAATTCCATCATCGGGTGGGTCTACCATTCCCTCCCATGTCTACAGATGCTTGCAATCAGTCCAGACTCCCCGGCCCATGCGCCATTGTGGTGTCTCGGTACAACGACACGATCACCTCTGTCATGCTCGACGGCGCGGTCAACGCGTACACCGATGCGGGTGGATCCCCCGATTCGCTCGCGGTTCTCGAAGCACCCGGCGCGTTCGAGCTCGTCTCGATCGCAAGTGTGCTCGCGGGTTCTGGGATGTACGAATCAATCGTCTGTCTGGGATGTGTCATCAAGGGGGAGACCTCCCACGATGTCCATATCTCCAGTGCCGTCGCCGATGGGTGTGCGGAGATTTCGATCAAGACCGGTGTGCCGGTCGCGTTTGGGGTGCTGACGACCAACACCATCGAGCAAGCGATTGAACGGGCAGGTGGGCGCGTCGGCAACAAGGGCGCTGAAGCGATGGCTGCGGTGCTTGGTGCCGCGGGAGCGATTGCTGCGATTCATAAAGCGAAAGACACGAAGACTCCGGGGTTCCGTTACGCTCCGGGATTCGAAGTACCTGACAAAGCTTCGGCTGCGAGCGAGGGATTGTAAAGCATGGGTTCACCACGAGACATCCGCAGACTCACACTGATGGCGCTCTACCAGCTCGACGCGCGAGCGGGGCTCGACACCGAACTGATCCGAAGCTCGCTCGACGACACGGACACTTTTTTGAGCGAAGGCCTCAGCTTTGCGGACCCAACATCGAAGCTCAGCGAGCGTGACCGGGACCGTGCGTTTGAAGCGGCGGTGGGGGCGTATGCCAATATCGAGGTCGCGGATGCGGAGTTCAACGGCCTCTCCGAAGAATGGTCCGTGCACCGGATGCCCGCGGTGGATCGCGCGATCCTGCGTATGGCGCACTACGAGATGACGATGATTGAGGACCCCAAACCCAAAGCGAGCGTGAACGAAGCGGTGGAACTCGCCAAGCAGTTCTCGACCGCTGAATCCCCAGGATTCGTCAATGGCTTGCTCGATAAGGTGCTCAAACGCGTATTGGCGCAAGCGGACCAAGCCGCCGCGGGATCTGCAGAGCACTGAGAGGGGACCGGTCCATGGCGATCTTCAGAAAGACACTCGATAAACTCAAAGCGGGGCTCGGCAAAACCCGCCAGACCTTTGTGTCGTCGCTCCGGTCGGTGCTTTCTGGCAAGCAGCTCGATGACGCGCTCATCTCCGAGATCGAAAAACGACTGATCGAATCCGATGTCGGCGTCAGCGCGACACGCAAGCTCATCGACGGGATCAAAGCGGACTACAAAGCGGGCACGCTCACCAAGGGTGAGGATGTCATTGAGTACCTCAAGACCGAACTCAAATCGATGTGGCCCGAGCAGGACCGGACGCTCAACACGACGGACACCAAGCCCATGGTGATCCTGATGACTGGGGTCAATGGGGTAGGCAAAACGACTTCCATCTCCAAACTCTGCAAACAACTCACCGGCGAAGGCAAGACCGTATTGCTCGGCGCGTGCGATACCTTCCGCGCCGGAGCCGTGCGGCAGCTTGAGATTTGGGGCGAGCGATTGGGTGTTGAAGTCGTCAAGGGTCAGCAGGGCGGAGATCCAGCAGCGGTCGCGTTCGACGCGTGCAGCGCTGCGGTCGCTCGTGGGGTTGATGTGCTGATCTTGGACACCGCGGGCCGCTTGCACACGCAGGCGGGGTTGATGGATCAGCTCTCGAAGATCCGTCGCGTGATCGATAAACAGATTCCGGGTGGTCCGCATGAGACACTTCTGGTGCTCGACGCGACGAGTGGACAGAATGCGCTGCGTCAAGCCGAGGAGTTCAACGCAGCGGCGGGGGTGACGGGCATCTTCCTCAGCAAGCTCGACGGGACCGCGCGAGGGGGGATCGTGGTTGCAATCAGGGACGCAACGAAGATCCCGGTCAAGTTCATTGGTTTGGGCGAGACCCCCGATGATGTCGAGCTGTTTGATCCTGAACGGTTCGTAGAGGCGATGTTTGCGATTGATTAATCGGTCTTCGTGACTTGATTTTGAATGACGCGAACAGTTTAAGGTTTCTTTGTCAAGAACGGACGCCCTCGAATGAGGTTGTTCGCGTTGGATATTCATTGCGTACCTGAGACCGATTGTGTGATTCCGAGAACTCTCGAGTTCGGTCCCATAAGCCCGCCGGTGGCCAGTTTTCCGATGAAAGCAGGCGCGTCGGTCACAATTCGGTAGGGATTGTGATGGGAGTTGCTTATATTGGATTCAAGAGAGAAGGGCGGTCGTTGTTTGATTGCCTGGTTTGTTTTTGTACACGAGAGAGAGAACACAAATGAAAGAACAACTTTTGAAAGTTGCCGGCGGTTTACTCGCCCTAGGCATGGTCGCGGTTTCGTCCGCGAGTGCTGGTGGTCTGGTCATCGCTGAGTTTGAGCTCGGTGATCACCCGGACGGGAATGTCGCGCTGCCGTACTACGGCTTTCGTCTGGACAACATCCTTGCGCCGGGTGTCGTTACCCTGAGCATGAACCACTTCGGTGACACACGCCTGAGCGTGATCGAGGACAACGGTGAGCTTTCCATGCACATCACCGGCACGCTCTACGGCGGTGCTGTCAGCGGCAACGCATATGTCGATGCACAGAGCTACGCGGTGGACTTCACCTACGCGCTCAATGTCTCCGACGCCGGGAATGGTTGGGAAGTCAACGGGTTTGATGCCGGGAACACAGGCACGCTGATCAATCTTGACACCATGGCGGTCACCGAGCTCTACTCCAAAGAGAACGGCGCCGGACTCGTCTTTGCGATGCTCGCTGACGGCCACCGTTTGGGTGACAGCTCCAGCTGGGTTGGTCGCGGGTGGGTCACCACCAACGACGATGGCTCGATGCCCGGCGCTGGTTCGCAGGACTGGTTGTTCACCGCGAACAAGATCCCAGCCCCTTCGGGAATGGCAATCCTCGGCTTGGGTGGCATGCTCGCAACCCGTCGTCGCCGCTAAACGACCGCTCGCAAGAGCTGTCGAAATGCAAACTCATTCCGAGGCACATCCCGCACGGGGGTGTGCCTTTTTGTTTGTGATCGAGACTGCTTACCCGTCGCCCCGCGCTTCGTACTCGGATTCGAACTCTTCTGCGAACAATACAGGCCCGGGGAGCTCTTCTTTCCAAGGCTGATTGCTCGTCAGCTCGCGTGCGATCTTGCGTCCCTCGATCACCGATCGGCGCTCTGAATCCGTATCGGGGACCGCTTCCGGTGTGTGCTGAGCGGTTGGATCGAGCTGTGCGACATGGAGGGTCTGGGTCGGGAACGCGAACTCCACGCCGAGCCGATCAGCGAGACGGACGACATCGAGCATGAAGCGGTGCTTCTCGCGGAGTTCGATGGACCAGTCGGGACATTCGAAGAAGATGTAGACAAGGACATCGAGGGAGTGGGCTCCGAAGCCGTTGAGCCAGACATGGTAATAGTCTTTGCGGGTGTAGGGGTGGAGCTTGACGATCTCGCGTATGCCGGCACAGAACGCTTCGATCTTGTCGGGGTGGGTGTCGTAGGTGACATTGAGTTTGGTGGTGAAGCGTCGGTACTTTCGGCGTCCATAGTTGTCAACCGTCGCGCGGACGAGCGTCGCATTTGGGACGGTGACGAGGGAGTTGTAGAAGGTTCGGATGCGGGTGGAGCGGAATCCGAGGTCCTCGACGGTGCCTTCGGTGTCGTTGACCACGACCCAGTCCCCGATCTCGAACGGTCGATCGAGGATGACCGCGATGGACCCGAACAGGTTCTCGATGGTGTCCTTTGCCGCAAATGCGACCGCAAGACCACCGATCCCGAGCCCGGTCAGCAGGGGCATGATCTCGATCTGGAACGCGTTGGCGATGTAAATCAAACCGATCGCGGCGAGGAAGATCTTCGCGGTCCGCTTGATCATCGGGATGAGGAGATCGTCGAACTTGGTTTCTGTTTTGGACGCCTTTGCGGAGAGCCAATCACCGATCAAATCCGTGACGCGGAACGCGGCCCAGACCATCGAGACCATCAGGAACAACCGTACCGCAACCAGCAACACCGGAACGACGGCGGTGGGGAGGAGTCCTTGATCGAGCGCGAGGTACCAGATTCCTGCCGCGGCAAGCAACCCGAAAGGACGCACGGCTCGGCCGAGCGATGCGTTCTCGACCTCTTTGCCCCGTTTGGTCTCAAAGCGGTGCCAACCAGTGCGGAGGATGCCTCGGACGATCTGGTCGGCGATCATCCCGATGAAGATGACGATCAGGATTCCGATCCACTGCCAGAGTTCCATCCAGAGGAAAAGCTCGCCTTTGAGGGCGTTTGGGACCTGACTTCTGATCCGCTGGCTGAGGGTCTGGGTGGTCTCGGAGTCCACAACCGGGGTTTCATTCTCGGTCGCGATCCAGAACGAGTGGATGTTTTCGATGGTTGAGCGGGAGAACCGCCAGGACCCTTCGTCGTCTTTGGTGATGAGAATCTCGGCTTGGTCGTATTTCTGCGACCACGCGAGGTGACGGAGCGAGCGGGTGGTGTTGGGGTAGAAGATGTAGGTGTCCGAGTCCGTCAGCGACTTGGGATGATCCGAGTAATCGATGAACTCCAAGCGATTGAGGACCTCGTAAAGCTCAAACGCAGCGGTTGTTTTTGCAGAATCGAGCAATCCGGGAGGGAAATCGATGCTCCGGAGCGCGTCGCTGAGCCCCTCAGGGGGGGTGGTGATCCCGGTCAGGAAGGTATGGAGCGTCTGACGAGGCGATTCGAGCCCGGTTTCGGGGGTTGGGGTCGATTCGTGCGGGGAATCCGCGTGTTCAGTCGCGGCGTCTTGAGCAAACGCGGGGCTCAACCAAGCGGCGGAGACCATGAACAGGACAAGGGTCCAGATTGCGAGTTTTGGAACGGGAATTCGATGGGTTTTTTGATTCATCACGCCTTCATGCTAGGCAATGGACGATCGGGTGCCCTATCGTTTGGGCCCAACGGGGCGCGTGTGGAACGGGCCTCGGATTAGAGCGAATCACGCGATTTCACCGAAAGGAAAGCGCTATGGCAGCTGGAACAAAGGGCACCATCACGCAGGTCATCGGATCAACATTCGATGCACAGTTCCCAGAGGGCGACCTGCCCGATATCTACAACGCGGTTTACATCGAGTTTGAACTCGGTGGAAACGCGGTCAAGCTGACCGGTGAGGTCCAGCAGCACCTTGGCGGCGGACGCGTCCGTGCCGTGGCTCTGGGTACAACCGACGGTCTTTCACGCGGCATGGCGATCACCGACCTCGGTGGTCCAGTGTCCGTCCCGGTTGGTGAAGCGGTCCTCGGACGCGTCTTCAACCTGCTCGGCGACCCGATCGACAACAAACCAGCACTCGAAGGCGTGAAGCGGATGCCAATCCACCGCGACCCGCCTGAGTTCTCCTCACTCAACCCTCGTACCGAGATCCTTCCGACCGGTATTAAGGTCGTCGACCTCCTCTGCCCGTTTGTGCGTGGTGGTAAGATCGGGCTCTTCGGTGGTGCGGGTGTGGGCAAGACCGTTATTATTCAGGAAATGATCGCTCGCGTTGCTCGCGAGTTCGGTGGGTACTCCGTGTTCTGTGGTGTGGGCGAACGCACACGCGAAGGAAACGACCTCTGGCGTGAAATGTCAGAAGCAGAGTTCACCGAAGAATCAGGCAAGACCGCGTATGTCATCGATAAGGTGGCGATGGTCTTCGGTCAGATGAACGAACCTCCGGGATCGCGTCTCCGCGTTGCACTCTCCGGCCTCACCATGGCGGAAGAGTTCCGTGACGAATCCGGTAAAGAAACCATGATGTTCGTGGACAACATCTTCCGCTTTACCCAAGCGGGTTCAGAAGTGTCCGCGCTCCTCGGGCGTATGCCTTCAGCGGTGGGTTACCAGCCAACACTGTCCACCGAAATGGGTCAGCTCCAAGAACGCATTACTTCGACCGCGAAGGGTGCGATCACCTCTGTGCAGGCGATCTATGTGCCTGCGGACGACCTCACTGACCCGGCACCAGCGACCGCGTTTGCTCACCTCGATGCGTTCGTGGTTCTCGAGCGTTCGATCGCTGAAAAGGGTATCTTCCCTGCGGTTGACCCGCTGTCATCGACCTCCCGTATTCTTGATCCGGGTATCATCGGCGAGCGTCACTACGCTGTTGCTCAGCGTGTTCAGAAAATTCTTCAGCGTTACAAAGACCTCCAGGACATCATCGCGATTCTTGGTGTGGACGAGCTTTCGGACGAGGACAAGCAGATCGTGGGCCGTGCCCGTCGTATCGAGCGGTTCCTTTCCCAGCCGTTCTATGTTGCTGAAGTGTTTACCGGCTTCCCCGGTATCTACACCTCGCTCGAAGAGTCCATCGATTCGTTCGAGCGTCTGTGTGACGGCGAAGGCGACGACCTCCCAGAATCGGCATTCATGTATGTCGGTACCTTGGACGACGCGCGTGCGAAGGCTGACAAAGCCGCCGCAGCTGCTGGCTGAGTCAGCGATTACGAGTTCAAATGAGAACACCCGCTACGGCGGGTGTTTTTTATTGACTTGTTGAGCTCGTTACTTGGATTCGGATTCTTGCTCGATGGTCCAGCTGAGCTGGTCGCCTCGGCAGTCGATGTGGATGCAGAAGAATCCTGGGCCGCCGTCGGTGCCGGTATTCTCATGCTTGTTGACCATCGGCCAGATGATCTCGCGGTCGGTGTTGGGGACCGGGAGTGAATCGAGTTCGGAGAGTTCGTGCCAGACGAGTTCGCCCTCGTTCATGTGTCCGTCGACGACCTCCACGGGGACCATGACGCGGTAGTAGAACAGCAACCAGTGGGTCTTGCCCTCGAACGCGGTCTCGGCGATGAGCCCGACCAAGCGGATGTCGTTGATATCCACATGGATCCCGGCTTCTTCCATGATCTCGCGCTGGGCGCACTGCGCGGGGGATTCACCGAGGTGCATTTCGAGCTTGCCCCCGATCGGGGAGCAGAGGCCCTTGTTGGGCGCTTTGATCCGGTGGAGGAGCAGGATGCGCCCGTCCTTGTCGCGCAGATCGCACAAGCACGCGAGCTTGTACGGCAGCGCACTGTTCGCAGGGTCCTCGGTCATTCCGGGCAAGATATTGGCGGCATCACTCATGAACTACGGTAGGCACGCACGAGCGATGAGCCTGATTTGAGCTACGCAGGGATCTCGCAGGTGTAGGCCGCGAGGATCCCGCCGGAGGTGACGGCGGGCTCGAAGTGCTCCGCTCGGACCTTCTTGTACTCGGGATGATTGAAGAACCGTTCCATCGTCGCTTGGTCCGGAAAGGACAGCACGAAGACGCGGTTGTGGGGGTGGTCTGCGTTTCCCTGGAGCATCGTGTCGATGGTGTAGTCGTAGCGGAAGAATCCGTTGTGGTCTTTGAGGATCGGGGTCATCCCGGCGCGGTACAAGTTGTACCCGTCTTGGTTGTTGACATGGAGGCCGACGAGGATTTCATAGCGTGTTTGATTGGTCATCTTGGTTGTACGAATGCTCTTGGTCGGGGTTCTGATTCTTGGATTGTTTCTTTGAACCTTGGTACATCTCGTAGCTCAGGAGCCGGCATTCGATCTGCGCGTTGAAGAAGACATGGCGTGCGGAAGTTTTGAGCCCGATCTCATGGGACAGCACCTTGCTCCCGGTGAACACATGACCCATGTAGCCCTTGCAGTTTGATTTGAAGAAATCGCCGATGTCCGAGTAGGTTTGTTTGAGATTGCCCGTATCACCAAGACGCAGCCCGTATTCGGGATTCAGGATGACATGACCTGACTGGTCGTCGTCGAGGTGGGGGATCTCGGTGTCCATGAAGTCGCAGGTTTCAAAGTCGATCAGGTGCTCAACTCCCGCGGTCAGCGCGTTCTTGCGTGCGGCTTGGATCGCGCGGGGATCGTTGTCCGTCGCAATGATCGGCATCGGTTCTGGAGTCATCGGCTTGGATTTGCGTGCTTCTTTCCGCATTGCGATGTAGGAATCATCAATATCAAGCGCGGTGTGCAGAGCGCTCGCATCGCTGCGGAGCAATCCGGGGGCGCGACCCGAGGCGATGAGCGCCGCTTCGATCGCGAGGGTGCCAGATCCGCACATGGGATTTACAAATGGTGTCGTCCCGTCGTATCCCGCCGCCATCAGCACCGCGGCTGCGAGTGTTTCCCGCATCGGCGCGTCGTGGGGCATTTTACGGTATCCGCGATCCGACAAGCGGATGCCGTTGGTGTTGAGGTAGATCCACGCGCGGTCGTTCTTCCAGACGAGGTGGATGACGACGCACGAGCGGTCGGGACCGGTGTCGGGCCGTGCGCCGGTTTTGTCCTTGATGCGATCGACGATCATGTCCTTGAGGAGGAGGTTGGGGTACATCGAGTTGTCCACGCTGTGGTGTTCGATGTTGGAGGTGATCGTGAAGTAAGAATCGTTGTCGATCAGGTCTTCCCACGGGAACGCGCTCGCTTGCTTTGCGAGCGCGTCAAGCGAAGGACAGCGGAATCGGGAGAGCAACCACAAAGTGTGGTGCGCGGTGCGGAGGTGCAGGTTCAGGCGCAGGCAGTCTTCGAGATTTGCGCCGATGTGGACCGCGACATGGTCCTCTTCTTGGATCTCGAATCCGAGCGCCTCGACCTCTGCTTTGAGGAACGGGGTGACATACTCGGCGCAGGTGATTCGGGTGAGCCGTTTCTTGGTTGGGTCAATCTGGCTCATCACTGTGCTCGCATGGGGGCTGGCGTGGGGATAGGAGTAGGGGGGGAATGGTATCAACCCCTATCGTGTCAAGCCGCGAGATTCGCAGATTGGTTTATGGGCAACCCGCGCCATAGACGCTGAGGTACTCGCTGATGTCCAGGAAGTTCCAAGATCCGTCTTCTGTGAGATCGGCGCTGGGGCTCTGGGCGCTGAACGCCGCGATGAACGCGCTGATATCAAGGAAGTTGAGCGTCCCCAACGGCTCGGCAAAGTCCGCGGCCGAACAACCCGGGATCTCCGGATTGTGCTGGAGAACCATGAATCCGTACGCTGGGATCTGCAGCGTGGTCTGCTGATCGAACCCGTCGCGAGCGATGGGTTCGCTCTGGAAAGTGCCCGCGGTTCCCAGTCCGTTGCCGTCGTATTCAACCGCGTCGTTGTTGATGAGGACGCCCCAGTCTCCCGCTCGTGGGAGGCCGATGGTGTATTCGTTGAGGGTGTTTGCGGAGAAGTTCCCGATCACGACATACGAACGGCCGTCATCTCCTGAACGCTCGAATGCGATGACATCCGCGCCGTCGTTGACATGGAAGATGTCGATCGCGCTCTTTGCGAACAGCGCGGGCTTGGTCGTGCGGAGTGTGATCAGGTCGCGGTAGAACGCGAAGACCCCGGCGTTGGAGATTTTGTGCGACCAGTCGATTTTGTTCGCTTCCCAGCCGTCGTCTTCGAGCCATTCGGTGCCTTGGAGAATCCCTGGGACGCCTTTGGACATGATGGTGATGCCGTTCCCAAGTGTTTGGAGTCCGCGTGCTTCGTCGTTGTTGCTTGGGAGGACGGGATCGAACTGACGCACCGCACGCTCGTGATTATTCAGCGGCCAAGCGTCGTCGTGGAGCTCGAAGTAGTTGAACGCTTTGTCCGCGGTTGCGCCGTTGGTGCCGTCGAGTGCGGCGGCGAGTGAACCCATGTTCGGATTCCCGCCCAAACCTTCCGCGAAGATTGCGCCGCGGATGGAGTCTTTGTACGCGTTGTGGTATTGAGCATCGAACCCGATCCCGAAGGAGGTGTCGCCGACCGTCCATGTGTCGTCGTCGTATTTTTCAGCGATGGTGTGTTTGTCTGCGTAGCGCTGGTTGATCAGGTCGTTCATCCCACGCATGATGACCTGTCCCGCGAGGTACTGCGGGGTCCATCCGGAATCGACCATCGACATCACCGCATCGACGCGGTATCCGTCGAGCCGGTAGTCACCCATGAACAGGTTGATGCTGTCGAGGAAGTACTCGCGGACTTGTGGGTTGTTGTAGTCGTGTTGCGCGCCCCAAGGGGTATCCACGACCGGGTTGTCGAAGTAGATCTGCGAGCTGTCGTAGTTCCAGAGGTAGTTCTCGTTGCCGTCGAAGTGGTTCCAGACGATGTCGAGGAGGACCGCGATCCCGTGTTCGTGGAGTGCATCGACCATTGCTTTGAAGTCATCGACATCACCCAGCGCACTCTCGATCGCGTGGGCGCTGATGGGGTTGTAGCCGCCGGAGTGTGAACCGGGGAACTCGTTGATCGGGTTGAGCATGACCGCGTTGACACCAAGGTCTGCGAGGTGATCGGCACGCGCCGCGACATCGATGTAGCGTGATGGGTTTGGTGCTGTCCCCACCGGGTCGTTGCGTCCTGCGAACGAACCAACATGCAGTTGGTAGATGACCATCTCTTCGAATGGAGCGGGGCTGAATCCTTCGGTGTTCCAGACATATGCATCCTGATCGACAATCATGGTGTTGTAGTTGTCCGATGGGACGAGGAGCTGCGCGTTGGCGTCAGGCTTCCATGTGGAGGTGCCGAAGAAGTACTTGTACATCTGGCCAGCTTGTGCGCCGGGGACGAACGCGACAAAGTCTTCTCCGACACGGCTCATCGGATTGAGCAGCGACCAGTCATTGAACTCGCCTCGCACTCGGCAGGTTGCTTGGTTGGGTGACCAGACTTTGAAGACCGCGCCGCCGGTGACGAGTGTTACCCCGCGTGGTGCGTGCTCGAAGGTGGACGAGTCGATGACGAACGCGGTTCCCGTTTGGTCATCGCGGACGCCGTCGGGTCCGAGGTAGTCGATGTCGGGGCCGTCTTGGAGTTCGATGGTGTAGGTCATCGAGGTCGCGACGGTCGCGGGGATGGACGCTTCCCAGATGTCGTACGGCCCGCGCTGTGCGATGATGGATGCGGGAGAGGATTGGGGCGAGCCGTCATCCCAGAGGACCTGCGCTCCGGTGAGGTCGCCTTGGTAGGACTGGAATCGGACGGCGAACGCTTCGCCGTTGATGGGGACGCGGGGCGTGCGGTCATAGGACTGGGCGTGGCTGAGCCCGTCCCATTCGACGATGTTGTCTTGGGTTGCTGCGATGAGCTGGCTGGAGGTGATGGCCGAGAGAAGGATGAATGATGACAAACGCATGGGTGGAGACTCCAGCTTTCAGCTGCGGGAAATGATGGTTCAGAATGCAACCTTGAGGATACTACACGCCGCTCAACGGAGCAATCAAAAAACAAGGGATTGTCCGATTGTTGGTCGGTTTTTGTGTGTAGGTCGTGGTTCACGGTTGTGTGAAGAAATGACCATGAGAAAACTGGGTGGAATGCTTTATATAAATCTTCATGTTCAGCGTCCAAGTCAGGACCGATAGTCGAACTGGAGAGTCAATCGGACACCAACCTCCGGCATCGTGAAGGCGTCCAGACATGAGCTATCGCTTGGGGTTGGCTTTGGTTGATCTCAAGAAATCCCATGCAAAGAGCGATCCGGATGTGATCAAGAACGAGACCAGATGTGAAACATCCGCGAGCCAGAACGCGGGTTTGGTCTGCAGCAGATGGGTCCGCATCAGGATCAATCCCACCAATACCGACGCGATCACGCTCCATACCAGCATTCGATCGCGAGCTGAGCGGATGGATACCACCGCCAATGCGAGGCACGCGATGTATCCCGCCGAGGGGCCGACATCCGACGCGACCACGATCAGGTCACCCGCTTGAGGACGCGCCAGCAGCACGATCGGGACCACGACCCACGAGACCAGCAGGATCGTCGCGGCATGACCCAGCCAGAACGCGGCCAGTGCTTTGCGTGTCCCTGCGGTGTATTCGCACCAGAACAAGCATGCACAGAGCATGGTCCACGCGCGCCAGAAGATGATCCCGCCGTGGGTGAGAAACGCGCTGGTGATCAAGCGGTAGAGATTGAACGCGTAGACATGGTTTGGAGAGAGGCCGAAGAGTTTGATGGTTGTGGAATCGATCCTGTCCCACGCGGTCGCGCTCATCAGACCGATCAGCAGGACGGTGATGCCCATGCAGATCGTGAACGGGAATCGCTTGATGATCCTCAATGATCTGCTCCAAGGCGTGCCTGCGCGATCCGTGCTTTGTCTGCTCGGCTCCGCGCTTGGACGAGTCGTGTGCTCGCATAGAGTGACGACGCCCAATCCCAAGGCTGCTCATACGCCATGTATCGCGGTTCCCATTGTGGGTGGAACTTGTTTTTGTACTTGAGCAGCCCCTGGTAGTTGTAGAACCGCTCGGCTTTGGTCGAGAAAATATGCATCATCCGCTCTGGGATCCTCGAACCTTTCCAGACCCCGACATCGCTGAGCGGTGCGCCACCCAGACTGAATGAGGTGTAGCCTTCTGCGGCGAGAGTTTCCATCGTGCGGATCATCAGGAAATCCATGATGTTGTCGACCACGCCTGGGATGTACCGCATGAAGTCGAGCGTCGCTGGTCCTCCCACGCGCGTGGTCAGGATATTGACGAACGCGATGATCCGTCCTTCGGAGTCGCGTGCGATCGCGATTGGGTTCCTCTGGATGTATTTGGGCGAGAAGTAGCAGGCGCTGAACTGCAACTCGCGGCCGCCCTTGGCGTCAATCCATGTATCGCTGACGACCCGGAGTTGATCAATCGTCGCTTGGTCAAACGGCGGGGCGAGGACTTCGTACTTGATCCCCGCTTTGTCCATCTCACGGATGTTTCGACGGAATCCCGCGTTGTGTCCGCCTTGGAGCGTGAATCCGGTCAGCGGGACGATCCCCTCCTCGTTGACTTTCAGGAACCGGTATCCGAAGTCGTGCAGGTGACTCATCCACATCGCAGAGATCATCGAGAACACCACATCGACATCGAGTTCTTCTCCATAGCGGAGGAACGCGTTGATGATCTTTGCTGGGTCTTCACCGGGTCGCAGGACGGGGTCCTTGAACACAATCAGCTTGTCGCCATGCCGTTGGTACAGGATCATCGCGGCGATGGTCCCCGGCGACGGTTCATAGAACCAGATGCCCTTGTCACCCGCGCCGACCAGCAGCGGGTCCGCAGAGTTGGAAAACTCGCGAGCGAAGGCTTCTGCGCGTTCGACATCCTCGGCTTCGGGTACCACCCAAAGATTCACAGGCCGCATGGCTTGGCGGACCAGAGCGACGATGACGACAAACCCGAGCAGCACGGATGCTCGGAGGAACCGGCTCGCTTCGGCCATCTCCGCAAAGTCGGTCCAGAGTTCGGGGTGGTAATGGACGCGATCGAACGCTGCGAATCCGGAGATGAGGAACAGCGAGAGCCCCCCGATGCACGCCGCGAGGGTGAGTTCCCATCCGACCGGGATTCGACCTTTGCGGACAAACGCGCCGCGCACACCAAGGAGCATCAGCAGCAGCACCAGTGATACAGCGGATTCTTCGAAGTCCCCGCCCTTGAGCAGGTGCGCGATGACCGATGCGCCCAGCAGCGTCAGCGTGAGCAGGAACGCGCTGCGATATCCCCGGAGCAAGCCACGGACGAGCAGGAGCATCATGAGCGCGGAGACCGTCGCGACGGCGTGGGAAACCTCGATCGCGCCAAGGGGTACAAACTTCGCCAGCGAGTCCAAACGAACGCGGACCGCAGGGGTCGCGGCACTGATCAAGAGGAGCATCGCGTTGAGCATCACAGCGCCGGCAACAAGCCGGCGCTGCCAATTGCAAAGAAACTCGGAGTTCATCGCAAGGACGATGTAGATCGCGACAAAGGAGATCGACCACGGGATCAGGTAGTACCCGGCGCGGAAGATGAGGATCCCCGCCGCGGCGGAATCATGTGGGATATCGAGCAAGCGGTACGCATGGAACCAGACCGCGTCGGCGCTCCCGATCCCTCCCGGGATCATGCTCAGAATCCCCGCGACTTGTCCGGTAAACACTGTGCGAGCGGCGTTCACCGCGTCCAGCGACACCCCGACCGATTTGGTGAGCAGCCAAAACGAGAGCAGGGTTAAGCCGCACTCAACGAACGAGACCAGCCCAAGCCGCGCCAGCGGCACTCCGGCAAGCTCGGTACCGATCGAATGCTTCCTTATGATTCGGATCCCCAATCGGCCCACGACGGTGGAAAGGGTGATGGATCCGACAAGCGCGATCACGGCGCGCGAGCCGTACCCGAGGGGACCATGCAACCCGGGAATCCAGACGGCGATGAGCCATGCAAAGAGTCCGGACATGGATCCGATGTAGTGTCCGACGAACCCTCTTGTGATCTCCGGCGCGGTGAGCCCGCTCCTGCGATAGGCAAAGACGCGCATCGCAGGACCCCCGATTGGTCCCATTGAGACGAAGTTGGTCCATCCAAAGAGGACGGCCCCCATCATCCAGCGTTTGAAGAAACCCAGTGTCCCCGACGCTCCGCGCGGGAACGCGATCGCGTCGTAGAACCCCATGACACAGACCGCGAGCAGCGCGGCCGCGGTCCCGAGGAGCATTAGCTCCCGATCAGCTTGAGCGACCACCCCACGCACCTGATGGATGTTGAGCGAGTGGATCTCATGGGCAACCAGATAGACCACGATCGCGGGAATCCCGATCTGGAGTGCGATCTTGGCGATTCTCCACCACCTCGCCCTGCTCTGGGGTTCCTCAGCATCTTTAACAAGCTGGGCCTCGTCCGTCGCTGGGGGTGCGGTGGTGGTTCGTTTGGGCATCGATCGATTGTACGGTGTCTCGTACTCATATACTTGAGGGTGAAAGAAAACACGACGAGTGGAAACGGCATTGCAATGCAATCACAAGTGAACGATCCGTGATTGAGAGAACGACACATGCTCTTGAGATTCTTGAAAGCACGCAAACGAAAGAAGCTTATGGGCATCCCGCTTCCTGAGGAGTGGTGGTCGATTATTGATCGGCGCGTGCCGATGGTTCGGAAGATGAACGAGTCGGATCGACAGGAACTCGGAGCGAGTATCCAGATCCTGCTGCACGAAAAACGGTTCGAAGGGTGCGCCGGTCTGGAGATTACCGACGAGATCCGGGTGACCATCGCAGCCCAAGCGGCGGTGCTCCTGCTCCACCGATCTACCCGATACTACCCGACGCTGCGAACGATCCTTGTGTACCCGCACGCATACAGAGCGCCTGGAAAGAAAGTGAACCCCGACGGGACCGTGACGGAGGGGGCCCAAACCCGATTGGGGGAATCGTGGTTTCGTGGATCGTTGGTGCTCTCGTGGGATGATGTGGTCCGCGGCGCAGCCGATGAGGACGATGGACACAATGTGGTGTTTCACGAGTTTGCACACCAGCTCGATTCGGAATCCGGATCAGTCGAAGGTGCCCCGGTGCTCCCCAGCGCCGATCGGTATCGCGCGTGGGCGCGGGTGCTTGGACATGAGTACGAGGAACTTGTCCGGGATATCCACCTCGGGCATCGCACCCTTCTGGACCCATACGGCGGGACGAACCCTCCCGAGTTCTTCGCGGTGGCGACGGAGTTCTTCTTCGAGAAACCAAAGGCGATGAAGCGGCATGCCCCAGAGTTGTACGATCAACTCGCGGGCTTCTATCGCTTTGACCCGCTCAATGCTGAGACCTCGACAAAGAGGATCGGGGATGATTGATCTACCCACACATACGGATGATGCTGTACACTACGACCGAGCATCGCGTTCACCATGAATATCACCGATCTGAACTTATTGATTCCCAGCACCGTTCTGTTGATTCTCCACTGGACGCTGATCTCCGCGCTCTCTGTGCGTGTGTTGATGAAGCGGCCACTGGTTGGGGTTGCGCTCGCGTGGCTCGCGGTGATCGTGAGTCTTCCGTTGGTTGGGGCGGTGTTGTATCTGCTTGTGGGAGAGCGCCGGATTGGTCGCGAGCGGATGGGTCGAATCCGCGAACAGTTCGAGCTGATCCAGGAGTGGCAGGATGCCCTGCCCTTCCGGGTTGAATCGCTTATCGACGATCCGAACGACACCACCGATCCGATCCGTCGGCATGCGCGGAACCTGCTCGGATACCCCGCCCAGTCTGGCAACCGGATCGAGCTGGTTTCTGGGAGAGACAAGAGCTTTGATGCGATCATCGCGGAGATCAATGCGGCGCAGTACACATGCGATGCGGTGTTTTACATCTGGGAGAATACCGGACGAACGCTCGAGGTCGCCAAAGCACTGGTCGATGCCGCGGCTCGCGGGGTACAGTGCCGAGCGATGGCCGATGCGATCGGGAGCCGAGAATTTTTGCGCAGCCAGCACGCCAACGCACTCCGTGATGCGGGGGTCGAACTGGTCGAATCACTCCCAACCGGACCGATCCGGACACTCTTCGTGCGTCGTGACCACAGAAACCATCGCAAGTTCATTATCGTTGACAGTCAGGTCGCGTACATCGGGAGCCAGAACATGGTCGATCCCCGATTTTTCAAGCGTCATTCTGGTGTTGGAGAATGGGTTGATGCGGTCGCGCGCGTCACGGGACCCAGCGCGTGTACCCTTGCAGGCGTGTTTGAGTTGGACTGGGCGGTGGAACAATCGACCAAATGCATCTTGCCCATCGCGTCATCGGTGGATAAGAAGGATTCGGATGGAGCGGTGATCCAGGTGTTCCCTTCTGGACCGGATCACCATCCCGGCGCGATCCATCATGTGCTGCTTACAGCAATCTACTCGGCGCAGCATGAGTTGGTGTTGACGACGCCGTACTTTGTGCCGGATGATTCGCTCCAGACCGCGTTGATGTCCGCCGCACTCCGAGGCGTGGATGTGACGCTGATAGTGCCTGCTCGTGTGGATTCCATACTTGCGCGGTATGCAAGCGCATCCAACTTCGCGGACTTGATGCGGGCGGGGGTCAAGATCTACAGGTTTGAGGGAGGACTGCTCCACACCAAGAGCATCACCATCGACGGCACCGCGAGCATCTTCGGATCGGTGAACCTTGACATGCGGAGTCTCTGGCTCAACTTCGAAATCTCGCTGCTTGTGTACGACGCGGAGTTCACTGCGACCCTCCGCGCATTGCAAGAATCGTACCTCAAAGACTCCGTTCAGTTCGATCTGGAAATCTGGGAACGACGGCCATGGACTCGCAAGTTTTTCGAGAACGCGGCGCGGTTGGTCGGACCATTGATCTGAACCGAGGCGGGTTCTTCATCACCAAGAGCATGATAATTTGCGCATCGTGTAGGCACACTTCGTGTTGATGAACGCCAATTCATCTATGTGTCACTTCCGTTTCATTTGTCGATGAGAGAGTACATCTGTGGTGAGATATCTACTGATCCTCGGCCACCTTGAACATCAGTTCACTTTCGCAAATCGCATATGGAGCACATCATGAAGCACAAAGATCAGAATCATCACGGTGCGGGATCGCCATACATCCGCTTCGCCTTCATGATCACCACATCGATGCTGGTCATGTTCTTTCTAATGTACCTTCATTCTTATAAAATCTTGGGCCATGCGTGGTTCAGCGAGACCCGTTTCTTCATGACCATGATTATGGGTGGTGGCATGATCATCGTCATGCTTCTGTTCATGCTCGGCATGTACAAGAGCAAAGCAAAGAACGCGGTCGTCATCATGGTCGCATTGCTGCTCATCGCCTGTGGGATCGGTCTGGTCCGCAGCCAGATTACCGTGAGTGATACGGATTACATGGAGGGGATGATCCCGCACCACTCCATCGCGATCCTCACCAGTGAACGCGCCCAGATCGAGGACCCACGCGTACGGGAACTCGCAGATGCGATCATCGAAGCGCAGCGCAAGGAGATCAAAGAAATGGAATGGCTCATCGCCGACATCCGCGCCAACGGCATCGCCCACAGCCCAACCGAAGCGGAGAATCGACCGATCCCGGACTTTAAATAGATCCTTGATAATCTGGTCGGCACGCATTATCAGAGGCGTGGGGCTCCAACAAGTTGAGCACCCAAAAAGGCGAAACGGCGTCGGATTGATGACGCCGTTTCGTATGCCATTGAAATAACGGAGAGGGGGGGATTCGAGAAGTGCTCTTTTTCAAAACCGACGCCGTATACTAGAATCGCCATAATCACCTGCAGGAACCGAACTTCCGTATTCTGCCTCGTGTCCTATTGTATCCGATTTTCGAATCAATCCGCGCGACCTGAGTGCTCACCCGGTGCTCATCCCTCATTCTGATTGCGGAGAGAATCCCCTCTCCGCGTAAAGCTCCCAGACGATCATCAGCCAGTATTTTTCGCACATTTGGACAGGGGATAGACGTACAAGAGTCATTTGCGCAGAGCGGAACAAATTTATTGACAGGCCTATGATCCACGCCCGATACTCATCAGGTGCCAGAACTGTCTAGCGGCCAAGACAATTTTGAGGTAGAGTATGGTTCGGAGATCGGTTATTGAGACAATTCAGTCGCCTATAGGGGTATTTTTCATATGTTAAACATCACTGGTCCGAAGAAAATGATGTTTTTACATCTCAAATTGATCCATCAAAAGCGGTGAAGCGATGAATGCAGAAATCACAAAACGAATTGTTCGCGCCATTGCTGAAGGGTCACAATTAGATCTGGATAAACTGGCTCTTAAAGTCGTCGAGGCAGAACGCAAGTCTGGTCATCACCTGCTAGCCAAGCAGCTCGAATCTATTCTAGTACAGGCAAAGGAAAAGCAAAGCAGAGGCCGAACTAGAAAGCCAGACAGACTCGAATCTCTAAGAAGTTTACCACAAAGCAAACGCTTCGGCGACCAGTTAGCCACACTTATTCCAAGAGATGAGCTTGAACATCACATGGTGCTTCCACCAGAAACCGAAGCTAGATTTGCCCGGATCGAATCAGAATATGCTGCCAGAGAAAGACTTGGGGCATATGGCTTGAAAGCGAGAAAAACAATTTTGCTTTACGGCGCACCTGGCTGCGGGAAATCACTCGGGGCAAATAGAATTGCTTGGAATACTGGTTTGCCATTAATGAAAGTAAGAATAGATGCATTGATTTCATCATATTTTGGCGAATCAGCGTCTAATCTTCGATCTGTCTTCGATGCTTCTCAAGATCGACCTTGTGTATTACTACTTGATGAATGCGATTTTATCGCACGATCGCGATCAAATTCTAAAGATATTGGAGAAGCCAGCCGGATCGTTAACTCACTACTTCAGCTGATGGAAGACTATAATGCGCCCGGCATTCTAGTAGCCACAACAAATGTAGAGTCTTCTCTAGATGAGGCATTATTCCGTAGATTTGACGACGCTTTTCAGGTGCCCCTTCCTGGGTCAATAGAAATAGAGAAACTTCTTAAAACTACACTTTCAGCAGTTACTACCGATTCATCTATAAATTGGCATGATATCATTAGTAAGCTTGCTGGAAACTCTGCTGCGATGGTTGTTAAAACAGCCCGCGATGCTGCCAAGTCCGTAGTATTGACTGGGCAGAAGATCGTGACCGAAAAACATCTACAGAGTGCTATTTTGGAAAATAGTAAGCTTGAACCTCGCAAATAAGAGTTGAGTGCTATGGCAAAATCGCATAATTTTGAGCATCTTCCTCTTCTCTTTCGAGTTCAGGGGCCAGCCCGATTCCCGCCAGGTGGTAAAGCTAATCCGATTACAAAAAAAGCGCAGGCAAATCGGGCTGAACATGTTTCATCACTAAAGTTGCCTGCAAGAAACTTGTCAGAAAATTGGATAACTCAACAAAGAGCACGATCAGATGCAGGGCTCCCAACATTACCTGTCGGGGTTCCAATTCTACTTAAAATAGACCCGAATCTTGATGTAGACCAATTGCGAAAATTTTTTGAATTTGAAATAATTTCCGAAGAAGGCGATGGTTTTGTTATTGTTGCATCTGAGGATATTGAACTTATACAATTTCATAAAAAACTAGACGAGTTTGAAAAAACAATCAGAGGTTCTGGAAGTGTCGCCAGTATACATGAGCTTGATATAGATACGCTGAGTAATCGGCTTGAACGAATACTCTCGGAAATGTTGCTGGCAGAATGGTCTTCAATGCCAGACGACGGTCTGTATCTCTGCGATCTTGGAATTGCCTGCACTGGAACATGGCAAATAAAATCTAAGCCCAAACAAGGGCGACAATCCGAAGAAAAGTTCAAAGAGAAACTTGCGACTTGGGAGCAAAGTAGGAGAGAAGCGTATGAGAAATGGGATGACCTACACTCTTCCCGATCTGACGAACTCCGCCAACTTGTAAAAGCATACGACGGAGAAGTACTAGCTATATCAAGCGATGATTTTACAGATGCCTCGCCGTTGCTACCAGAGGACTTTACCGTTCGGATTAAAATAAAGGCTTTAGGTCTTAGGGATATTGTTTTAAACTATCCATACATCTTTGAAGTCGTAGAACCTGAAGATGTCTTAACCCCTCAGAGTCAATCAAGAACAGAAGTTCAGGCCATGAACGATGTGCTGCTGATCCCCCCAGATGTTAATCATCCTGCGGTTTGTGTGATTGACAGTGGGATACAAGAGGGGCATTTTTGGCTCAGTCCTGCAATACGTAACCTTGATTCAACATGTTTTCTTCCAGGTACCGCATCAGATATATCTGATCATACCATTGGCGGTGGCCATGGAACACGAGTTGCGGGAGCTATTCTCTATGGATCATTAATTCCTACTACTGGAACAGTACAACTCACTACTTGGATTCAAAATGCCAAAGTTTTGGATTCTGACGGTAAACTTCCAGACACAACACCGCCGCACTCCTTAATGAGAACAGTTGTCGAACGATTTCATCAAGGTGAAAACAAAACTCGAGTTTTCAACCAATCGATCAATGCGACTTCTCCAAGCCGTACTAAGCATATGTCAGCCTGGGCGGCAGAGATTGATATATTGAGTTATGAAAATGACATTCTCGTTGTACAGAGTTCAGGAAACATCCCTTCGTCAGCAATGTATAACCAAGCCGGTGTGACAGACAAATTGCGAAATGGCGAATCCTACCCTGAATATCTTCGACAACCTAGCTGTAGAATCGCTAATCCATCTCAAAGCTTCCAAGCATTAACAGTTGGATCAGTCGCCCACGATGTTTTCTCAGGAATCGGGTGGAAAAGTTTTGCAACTAAGACGGGGGACCCTTCTGCATTCACTCGAACAGGGCTAGGAATTTGGGGATCCATAAAGCCCGAAGTTGTGGAGTACGGAGGAGATTTTTTGTATAGTGCTAGCCAGCCATCGACGGCAAGTACGCCAACGATCGGACGGGACTGCTACCCTGAGTTGCTGCGTTCGACCATTAACGGCGGACCAGCCTATGACAAAGATGGTGTAGGGACCTCTTTCTCAGCTCCCAAAGTATCGCGCATTGCTGCTCATCTGCAAAACCTACTACCAGATCACTCGTGTTTATTGTACAGGGCGCTAATTGTACAATCTGCAAAATGGCCGGAATGGTCCATCGGCCTTGAGCAAGAAGAAAGAACGGACCTGCTCAAATACATCGGTTATGGCATTCCAGATATAGATCGTGCAACAACCAACACAGACTTCAGAGTAACATTTATTTCAAGCGAGGATACAGAAATCGCCGCAGGCGAATGCCATTTGTATCAAGTCCGTATTCCCGATAGTCTTCGTGCAGCAGCTAGCGATCACAACGTTGGAATCGAAGTCACATTGTCATATGCTGCAGTCCCTCGCAGAACTAGGCAATCCAATAGAGGGTATCTTTCTGTTTGGCTTGATTGGATGAGTAGCCGTCGTGGAGAAATAGCGGAGGATTTTCAAAGTCGAGCAATTAAAGATGAAAGCCCTGCAGATGGAGGCACCAATTTTAAATGGACCATCGGTCGCCAATCCACATATGGTAAACTGCGAGATGTTCGCCGTTCCACGGGGACTATCCAAAAGGATTGGACAAACGTTAAATCACATGATCTCCCTGAAGATTTTTGCATCGCTATTCGCGGCCATAAAGGGTGGAGTCATGATCCTGAGGCAACTGCTCGATATCGCCTTGCTGTAACTCTTGAGGCTCAAGATCAAGATATTTCAATTTACGAACCACTTCAAATTGCTCTTGAAGAACTCAGACTTGAGCTGGATGAGATCGAATCTAGAATAGAAGTGCGCGGTTAAAATCATCAGAAATAATTTTTAACTAGCGTTGTCCTCCAAATGTCACTTCTTTTGTTTAGCGCACTGAATCTCACAGGTGCTCTATTTGGCGTAAAACTCATGAGTACATTGGTTATTCAAGCGACTTGTTTTGTACATAACTATGCTCCGATTCCAGACATCCTCTCAACTACGAACTCTCTGTTGGCAACGCCATCTGTACTCCTGTGCGTTGTTTGTTGATGTTCATGATACGCCCTTGCCGTGATGCTCGCGGTGTTCAAGCGGCCGTCGGCTTCCGTGACTCAAAAATGAGTCGTGTGCAGCCGATTCCCCACTGTTGTGGGCGGCTATCGCTGGATCACCGCTCCGCTCACGCCCATCCAGGGCCATGATCAACAACAACTACAGGAGTACTACACAATGTCTACCAATCAAAAACCATTCGATAAAGTCGTCCTTGGATCCATCCAACTGGCGATCTGGAAAAACACCAATGACAAGGGCAACGCCTACTACAGCGTGACCTTCGAGAAACGCTACCGAGATACCGAGGGTGAATGGAAGTCCACCTCATCACTCAACCGTGATGACCTGCTTGTTCTTGCCCAAGCATCCGAGATGGCGTTCCGTTCCATCCACGATGCACAAGCAAAGGATCGAGTACAAACTGTGGCCAATGCCCAAGCTCAACAGCAAACCGCAACCGCTCGATGAGCACCGCGAGACGCACCGGGACAGTTCCCGGTGCGGCCTCAAAGGTCGAGTTCGCCAAAGAGGTCGTTGCAACCGCCGTAGATCAACTGATCGAACAGATTGAATCCGGTAAGAGCGAAAGCTTGCTCAACTACTTGAGCACCATGGCACGGTTTCATACTTACAGCTTCGGGAATGTGATGCTCATCATGAGCCAGTGCCCTGATGCTCAGCGGGTTGCCGGGTTTCATACATGGAAGTCCATGGGCCGGTTCGTCAAGAAGGGCGAGAAAGGAATCATCATCGTCGCGCCGATGATCTTCAAGAACTCGGACACCAAGTCAGTTAAGCCGCAGTCTGCCGAAGACGATCCGATCGTGCGATTTCGTGCCGTGCATGTGTTCGATATCTCGCAAACCGAGGGTGATCCGTTGCCTGAACCCGATCGGGTTGATGGAGATCCGGGCGAGCTTCTTCCAGCACTTGAAGCCGCGATCACCAAGTCAGGTATCTGCCTCAAGACCGTGTCAGACTTGGGTGGTGCTGAGGGTGTCTCCTTGGGCGGCAAGATCAGGGTACTCGAAGACCTGAGCCCCGCCAGTCGGTTCTCCACGCTCGTCCACGAATGGGCACATGAGATCCTCCACCAGGTCGATCGTAAGGCCCGCCCATCAAAGACTATCCGCGAGACCGAAGCGGAAGCAGTGGCCTTCACAGTCTGTCATTCGATAGGGCTTGAGACCGGTACGGCATCCTCTGACTACATCCAGATCTACAACGGTGACAAAGCAACGCTTCTCGAATCCCTCGATCGAATCCAGAAAGCAGCCTGCACGATCATCGAGGCCATCAATGAACCCGAGCAATCGACCAAGCATGTGACGAGCCAAGCACGCAGCCGTGCTCATCAACGGTGAACATGGCCTACTCATCGGGATTCGCGCCCAGTATCCGGATCGTCGTCACCACCGGGGTGCCGTCAACAGAGATACCGAGACTTCTTTCATTGGAACTCGTCTCAATCCGGTTGCAACGGTGCTGGATGATGGCTTTGTACAGGCTCTCCAGCGCCGTGCCCTCAACCAGCACCTCGTCCGCCGAAAAGCTCAGCACGATCCCCCGGTCTGGATCCATCAGCACCCGCGATAGGGTCGCGTACGGAAAGGCGATCCGTGTGCGATCGGCAAGCACCAGATCGAGCATCGCGACCGGTCGGTCGAGTGTCTGGCCCCCAGAGGTCTCGCTTGATTCTTGCGGCGTTGTATCCGTTGGCCCTTTCGACGGACTCTTTAGATACTGATCGATGATGCTGCTCATGACCAATCCCTCCCCATACTTCTGCCCTCACTCCTGCCCCGGTTCCGACCATTAGTGGATTTGCCCTGAGATCTGAGACGCGATCGTTGACGCTCAAGATCCTGCAGCCGCATGGGTTCTTTCGATGCCATCTCGCGGGCTCTTCGCCCCAACGCCTGGGCGTTGCGATGCTGGAGCCACTGCCCAACCCTCTTGAGGTGCTCGGGCGACCGGCTGATGCCTTTCGGGGGAAGCAACGGATCCAGTTTCTTCACCGCCTCCGTGGCACTCACCCGCGAGGCATCCTTCATAACAGACTTGAGCAATCGTTTCTTGCTGTCGGTGATGATCGTGACCTTGTTCTTGCCGCGCGTCACCGAGGTATAGAACTGTTGGATGCTCGACGCCGCAGAAGACTCAGCCGCCTGGGCGATGATCACGTGCTTGACGCCCCGGCCTTGGGATGAATCGCTGGTGACGCAGTACCCGTGGGCTACATGCCCAAAGCCCTTGGAGACGACCCAGCCATTGTTGAGTCGCATGTCCCCGCCGCGTGTAAAGCCGTCGATTGTGTAGATGCTCCCGTTGCTGAGACGGTGATTGTTGTCCATCGACCGCCCGTTGTTGGTGATGCGGATGCGATCCCCCTTGGCAAGCTTCGCCTCAGCTTTCGAAAACACCCCGAATCGATCGGGTTGGTGGGTTGGCAACGCAACCGTTCGCCCGTCCCGTTCCCGTTTGATCACCACGCCCTTGTTATTTACCTTGTACACTTCGCCGCGATCACCGGCTTTGATCCCGTCTTTGGCGTGCTGGAAAAACTGAATCACATCGCCCGGCTGATACTGGGTGTGGTCCATTTTCTCGGAACGGGTCAGGTGCTTGGGTTCAAGCTTGGGGATGCACCGATCTTTCTTTCCGATGATCTCGTCTTGGCGGAGTTGTTCCCGGATGGCGTGGGTTACCCGGTTGCCCTCTCGGTGGGTTGGCGAGATCACCAGCGTATCAATCTTCTTCTTGATCGAATCCAGATATTCACCCGCCAACACCTTGGCGCGATCCTGATCCTCCACCTCCCTGATCGATCCCATCTTCTCAAGCTGCCGGAATCCCTTCTCGATCTGTCCATCGGCGAGGCTCTCGCACGCCTCTCGATACTTCGCATGGGTCTGGCGTCGGATCTTCTTCACCTCAGCAGGCTTGATGTAGGCCAGCTCTTCCATGAGCTTTAACGGATCGCCCCTTTGGACCGCATGGTGTTGTGCGGTATCACCCGTCAGGATCAGCCGTACACCTGATTCTTTCGCGAGCGTAACAAGCCGGTGCATATCCCGGATCCCCATCAATCCCGCCTCGTCGACCCACAAGACCTGACCTTTGAGTTTCGATCGGAGTTCGTCGTTGCCCAAAAAGTGCGCCACCGTCTGGGCTTTCTTAAAACCATCCTCACGCAGCACCTCATGGGTAGCGTGTGCCGTGGGGGCAACCGGCTGGACGGTGACCCCTTGTGATTCGATGGCACCAACTACCTCGTTCATCAGACGGGTCTTACCAACGCCCGCCTTCCCCCGGATAATCATCACCCCGTTGCGGGAACGGAGCACCGTATTGACCGCATCGCGTTGCTCGGCTGACAACGCCTCGTCGATAAACTCATGCTCGATCTTCAAGGGCTGGAACTGACCCTTGCCATCCTTGACCATTTCAAGCATTGCCTGCTCCTCGGCGTGGACCTCGGGTGTTGTCAACAGGGAAACACCCTCATGGTCACCACGCAGAATATGACCATCCGCAATCTGGGCCTCGATGTACATCCACATCTCTTCGGGGGTCACGCCGCCCTCTGTGCGATCGAGAGCCGCCGCGACCAGTTGCCGATCCGGGATCGTCGATCTCCGCTCAAGCACATGATTCAGCGCAGAGTCTAACGCGGAATGAAGCTCGCTCGAACGGTTCAGGCGAGAACCACCGAGCCCCTCACGGCAACGCTCCAGCACATCCAGCAACGCTTGGTGTTGCCCCTCTGTCAACCGGCGATCCCAATGGGCACGGAGTGTCTCCATTGAGGTAACCGAAAGTTTCGCTTGGCGCGTTCTGGCACCAAGCTCTCCCTTGGTTGCCGCATCGGTGATGCCCTTCTCTTGGGCGATCCGCTCGATCTCATCCGTTCGTCTGCTGAACTTCCGCGTCACCGCATCAGGAACACCCGCAAGTTCCCAGCTGTTGCGACGGCGTTCAATCTCGTACCCAAGATATGCAAGGTTGCCCTTGAGCCGCGCATGAAACGTTGCCTGGAAGTACGGGGCGTCGTATTTGATGGGACCAATGTCTGCGGCCTTCCATTGCTGCTCGGTCTCATCGAAGGTTGCGTTGAAAGCAAAGCAATGGGCGTGGAGGTGGGGGTCGGGAACGCCATCGACTGGCCGGGCCGTCAGGTGTACGAACTCCGCCCATGCAAGGTTGCCGGTCTTGCGGGTGGTATCGGCCCCACCCTTGCGAACGCGGGTTTCGGTGTCCTTCTCCAGCTCCCGCATAGTGTGCTGTACCGCATCCCGGAACGCGGCCAAGATCCGTTGATCACCCCCAAGCTCAAGCATCACCGAGACGGACTTGGGAACATGGAAGTTGAGGTCATACCCGACCCTCCGACCATCGACGGTTTTCTTGGTGAGACGCTCGCCGGTCTGCGGGTGCAGGTTCGTGCAGAGCCGCTCGAACGACTCGCGATCAACACCGCCCTTGAGCTTGAGCATCTCCGCCGCCTTGCCGCCCCACAAGCCAACGACTTCCTGGTTCAATATTTTCTGATCCATGTAGTACTCGCCTCGGCTGAGTCCTTCACGGAAATAGCTCATCGCGGCATCCGCCGACGAAGACATGTTGATGCGCAACATCTTGTGAACTCCTGTAGATCTGAGAGGTGATTGAGAATCACGCAGTCTCTCGGATCCAGAGCACAATTGGAATGGGTTGTTGCCAGCACACTTGAAGATCGTGTTGATTGTGTTGACGCGTTGGCAACACCGGAAAACATCGGGAGTTTGATGACGCGTTCGATGGGAGATTTATTGCCGGGTGAGCACTCAGCCCTCTCCGCGAATAACCGTTGGCAACTGTGGTGGAAACAACTATTCGTGCTCAGTCCTGTTGCCAGTGAGACAACAGGTTTGGCAACAGGTGTTTCAACGGCTGTGTGTGTTGCCCGTGTGTCATCCAAGTGTTGCCAGATGCGTTTCCGTCACCACTCTGGGTTCAGTTGAGTTCCCAGAGAAGAGACGAAGTGTTGGCAGTAAGGAAACAAGAAAAGAGTATAAATCCTGCAGACATCTCCCCGTCACTGCGCGATGGAGCCCAGCCAGCGGGGCTTGTGGCTGCTTGTGGGCGGCCTTTCTGCGATCACCATTATCGCGGCAATAACGCCATTTAAAGCGTTTCCGTACTAAATACGGAGATTGGTAGGGTCTAAATGATCGATAAATATTCTAGATATCGATCAAGATCTGTGATAAATTGATCGATAAACGCATAGGATATCGATCATGACATGGAACTGGGAGCAATCTGACTGGCCAAACTTTGAGTGGGATGCTGCACGCCTGGCCAAAGCTGAGCAGCAGTTTATGGTCAGTGGCGGGGTCATCCTAGGGTCTGTTGCTCACCTTGAGGATGAGGTGGCAGAGACCCTCATGGTGCAGACCATCACAACCGAAGCGTTGACGACCTCAGAGATCGAAGGCGAGCTTCTTGATCGCGATAGCGTCCAGTCATCGATCCGCCGAGAGTTTGGGCTCAAGACAGACCTGATGAGAGCCAAACCTTCCGAGGAAGGAATCGCTGAGCTCATGGTTGATCTGTACAAGCATGCCGATCAGCCGCTAAGTCACGAGATGCTGTACCAATGGCATAGGCATGTCACCAAGGGTCGATCCGATCTTCGAGAGATCGGCAGTTACCGCACTCATCCAGAACCGATGCAGGTTGTGTCGGGCAAAATCTACGATCCGAATGTTCATTTCCAAGCACCGCCATCTGGTCAGGTACCTGAGGAAATGGATGCCTTTATCACATGGTTCAACGAGACGAGCCCAGAAGGCGCAAACCCATTGCCAGCGGTCACGCGAGCGGGGGTCACTCATCTCTATTTCGTATGCATCCACCCCTTCGAAGATGGCAACGGCCGCATCGCGCGGGCGCTCTCGGAGAAGGCTCTCGCTCAAGGACTGGGCCGGGCAACACTTACCGCCCTTGCGGCAACGATCCTCACCCACCGGACGGAGTACTACGACCAGCTCGAACTGGCCAACAAGAAAAACGAGGTGAGCGACTGGCTGGCATGGTTCGTGGGCATCACACTTGAAGCCCAGCAACGCACACAGGCTTGGGTCGAGTTCATACTCGCCAAGACCAAGCTGCTGGACCGACTCCAGGGCAAGCTCAATGACCGACAGGAGAAGGCCCTCCTTCGCATGATGCGAGAAGGACCAGATGGGTTCAAGGGTGGGCTATCCGCCGGGAACTATCAATCCATCACCGGTGCCCCCACGGCAACGGCGACACGCGATCTCGCGGATCTCGTCGAACATGGTGCCCTGAACCGAACCGGAGAGCGAAAAGGCACCCGTTACCACCTCACGATCCCGGTTAAACCAGCCCCGCGTGTGGTCATCGAAGAGGATGGATCGATTAACCAGGAGCCGATTCTTTACGGTTAGGAATGGGTGTGATATGACCGTATGGTCGTTATGATAAGTACAGCTTAAATGATTCAAACTGATATATAGGCGAGATTTAAATGGCACTACGAAAATCCGAACTCTACTCATCACTCTGGTCAAGTTGCGACGAACTTCGTGGCGGCATGGATGCCAGTCAGTACAAGGATTATGTCCTCGTGCTGCTCTTCATTAAATACATCAGTGATAAGTACGCGGGAAAGCCATACGCACCAATCACCGTTCCCAAGGGCTCTAGCTTCGCCGACATGGTTGCCCTTAAAGGGAAAACCGGTATCGGGGACGACATCAATAAGCTGATCCTCAAGCCGATCGCAAAAGAAAACAATCTCGCAGACTTCCCAGACTTCAACGACGCCACCAAGCTCGGTAGCGGCAGGGAGATGATCGAACGGCTTACGAATTTGATCGCCATCTTCGAAAACCCAGCCCTCGATTTCTCCAAGAACCGTGCTGACGGTGACGATATTTTGGGGGATGCGTATGAGTTCCTGATGCGGCACTTTGCCACCGAGAGTGGGAAGAGCAAGGGGCAGTTTTACACACCCGCCGAGGTCAGTCGGATTATGGCCAAGATTATCGGGATTGCCAAAGACAAGACTACCAACGACACCACGGTCTATGACCCTACATGCGGTTCCGGATCATTGCTCCTGAAGATCGGAGATGAGGCAACCGCTGAGGTTTCGCTCTACGGTCAGGAGAAAGACACGACGACCGGTGGTCTGGCTCGCATGAACATGATCCTTCATAACTATCCAAATGCTGAGATCGCCCAGGGAAGTAGTACCATCTCTGATCCTAAATTTATGGAACGAGATCAACTCAAAACCTTTGACTATGTCGTTGCCAATCCGCCGTTCTCTGACAAACGCTGGAGCACCGGCCTTGATATTGAACACGATCCACACAAGCGATTCGATGGCTTCGGCACCCCGCCCGACAAGCAGGGCGATTACGCCTATCTGCTCCACATTATTCGCTCCCTCAAATCTACCGGAAAAGGCTGCTGCATCCTCCCGCACGGGGTGCTGTTTCGGGGGAACGCCGAGGGTGGGATTCGTAAAAACCTGCTCCGTCGTGGGTACATCAAAGGGATCGTTGGTTTACCCGCCAACCTCTTCTATGGCACAGGGATCCCCGCGTGCATTGTTGTGATCGACAAACGCGATGCCAAAGCCCGCAAGGGCATCTACATGATCGATGCGAGCAAAGGGTTCGAAAAAGAAGGGCCGAAGAATCGCCTTCGATCACGCGATATCCACCGCATTGTGGATGCCTTTGACAAGATGGATGACCTTCCAAAGTTTGCCCGTATGGTGCCGATGGAAGAGATCGAACGCAATGACTTCAACCTCAACATTCCGCGCTATATCGACAGCTCTGAATCTGAGGATCTACAGGACATCGACGCGCACCTGAACGGCGGCATCCCGGAACGGGATATTGATGCTCTTACCGAATACTGGGATGTCTTTCCATCACTTCGCAAGTCTTTGTTCAAGCCGAACCGAACTGGATATGTTGACCTTGCCGTGGAGTCTAAGGAAGTCCGTATGGTCATCCACGCCCATCCTGAGTTTGAGGCATATCTGTCTCAGATGTCGAAGCACTTTGAGCAATGGGAGTCCATCGCCTCAGCGACACTCTCAGAGTTGGAACCCGGCCATCATCCCAAAGAAGTGATCCACGAGCGATCAGAAGGACTGCTTGCACACTACTGGGGGCAACCGCTCGTCGATGCCTACGCCGTTTACCAGCTGCTGTTGGACTACTGGGCAGAGACAATGCAGGATGATTGCTACACAATCTCGGCCGACGGCTGGGTCGCCAAGCCTGAGACGATGTTCGAGACCATCAAGACTGGTAAGAAGAAAGGTCAGCAGAAAGAAGTCGGGTGGGAGTGCGATCTCGTGCCCAAGGCATTGGTGATCGAGCACTACTTCGCTGAAGAGAAAACATCGCTCGAAAAAATGGCAAGTGAATCCGAATCACTCGATACTGAATTGGCCGAGCTTGAGGAAGAGCACTCCGGTGAAGACGGTGCCTTTGCCGAGCTCGACAAGATCAACAAAGGCGCAGTCAATGCACGACTCAAAGAGATCAAAGATGATCCTGAAGCCAAAGGCGAGATCGCGGTCCTGAAACAGTGGAAGAAACTGGGCGATCGGAAGACCGCACTGGGTAAGGAGATCAAAGCCGCCGAAAGTTCACTCGACACCGCCGCGCGTCAGCACTATCCCAAGCTCTCTGAGTATGAGATTCAGCAACTGGTCGTCACCAACAAGTGGATGGCATCGATGGAGACCGCGATCGGCGATGAGGTGGACCGTGTGACTCGTGCATTGGTCAGCCGAGTGTCAGAACTTGCAGAGCGATATGAATCAACCCTGCCAGAGCTCACAACTGAAGTGGCTGAGTTGGAGCAGAAGGTCAATGACCATCTTGAAGTTATGGGGTTCGCATGGAACTAGTAGTCGACTCTTCAGGCATGGGCACACCAGTATGGCGACAATGTCATCTTGGAGATCTTGTCCAGTTTTTAGACGAACAGCGTCGCCCAGTAAAGAGAGCTGACCGGATAGCGATGTCAGGTGACATACCCTACTATGGAGCATCTGGGATTATCGACTATGTAAATAAGTACTTGTTTGATGAGCAGCTGATATTGCTAGGCGAAGATGGCGAGAATATTCTCAGCCGTAATCTTCCCCTGGCGTTTCTAGTTTCAGGGAAAACTTGGGTGAACAATCATGCGCATGTCCTTCGTCCTGGCCCACAAGTTGATGCGGTATTCCTAACTACCGTACTCGAATCGATTGACTTTGCAGATTATAACTCAGGGACCGCACAACCAAAGCTGAATAAAAAAACTTGCAAGGCGATTCCTATTGCAATACCACCGTTGCATGAACAGCGGAAGATAGGCAAGGTTTTGTCTTGCGCTGATCAAGTAATAGATTCACTTCAATTACTGATCACTAAGAAACAACGAATCAAGCTCGGGGCAATGCAGGTACTCCTCACCGGCAAGCGACGATTGCCAGGGTTTACAGCAGCGTGGAATACATACTTTTTGGGCAAACTAGGTCAATTCACTAAGGGGCGAGGCATCAAGCGAGACGAGGTCGAGAGCGAGGGGCTTCCATGCATTCGATATGGCGAGTTGTATACTCGATATCACAACTATGTGGTGACTCCTTCATCTCGTATTCCGGCCTCAGTTGCGACGAATGCTCTCCCGATCAAGTCTGGTGACATTCTCTTTGCCGGATCTGGAGAAACTGCTGAGGAGATTGGTCGATGCGTCGCATATATCGGAAATAAAATGGCATATGCAGGGGGCGACATTGTCATTCTTTCGCCCAATGAACAGGATTCTGTGTTTCTCGCTCACCTACTGAATCAGCCAATCATCGCATCTCAAAAAGCAAAACTTGGCCAGGGAGATGCAGTTGTTCATATTCATGCCAATCACCTCAAATCGATACAAGTGTCCATACCAGGCAAGGACGAACAACAAGCGATATCTCGTATTCTGATCGACATGGATGCAGAGATCAATGCTCTCCAATCAAAGCTCACTAAAGCGAAGAACATCAAGCAAGGCATGATCCAGCAACTGTTGACGGGACGGATTCGATTACCGGTTTCGGAGCCCACCGAAGAAAGGGCGTTCGCTTGACTGATATACGCTACCCCGCAGATCTTGTTGTGACCGTTGAGGACTTTCAGGCTTCAGGCTGGAAAGAAGCGATTGCTGAGATCGAGCATCCTGGCTACTCATCAATGTCGCCTGCTCTATGCGATGCAGCGAAAGCTGCAATGGAGCGAGACGAGCAGAAAATTGGGAAAGTACTTTGGCTGCTCGCCGATGCTTGCTCGCCGATGCTCAAGCCAGAAAGCAGCAACGAACCATTTTTCCCTATGATGACTTTGGCAGACGGAAGGCGTTCAGTCCTCCCCGATGACTTCAGCGAAGATGATCTAGTTTTTCTAGCGTCCATCATTGATGAGATCGATGACTCTTGGCTTCAGGCTCGAGTTGCCGACATCCTGTGGACCTGTGTTTCACCGCGAGTTCCCGCTTATGCGCTGGCCGCAATCGATGCGTACCGATCCATCCCAATCGAGCTCGATGCTTGGGTAGGCGACGGCCGAGAGTGCTGGACACGGGCCGCCAAACTTACTGGATTGCTCAAGAAAGGAGCCGGTGATCGCATCACAGAGATCGCTGATGCCCTGTTGGAGGCTTGTCTCAAAGCTACGAAGGATGATGGGTACCTCGCCCTTTGGATCGCCGATCTCCTTGTCGAGTACAGACTCTTACTCAAAAAGCAGCTGGTATCACTGGCCGAGCACCTTGTAACTCTAAGCGCTGATTTCGAAAAGACTAAAGACCACTCTCGGCGTCGTGACTATCTGAATCTGGCAACAAAGCTATGTGAGGGGGTTGATGATACTGAGAAAGCAACAGATTTACTCGTACTCAGAGCTGAGTCTTGGGTCGTAGATGCTGAAGCAAGTCCAAGCGGACTGGTCGCAGCGGGACACTACGAGAACGCAATCCAAACCTATCGCCAAGTGCCAAGAAAGCATCGAGATAGCAGAAAGGTAGATGAGAAGATTGCAGAGCTCCGGCCAAAGCTGAATGACGCCGGAGAGCGTGCTCTTGGTGAGATGGGCACCTTCACCACGAAAGACATTGATATCAGTGAAATGGTTGAAAGTGCTCGTTCTGCTGTCAGGGGCAAGTCTGCAATGGATGCGATCGGGGCATTTGCAAGCCTTTCCCAAGTCCGTGAGGAATCGGTTCGGGAGGCAGCTACTAAATCAATCAAAGAGCATCCCATTTCGCATCTCTTCTCTGCGAGCATGATGAGCAATGATGGGAGAGTGATTGCCAAGAGTCCTGGTGTAGACCTGTCTGGAACAGCTGAGGATCGTGATCAAATTGCCGTTTGGGCGGAGATGCTGAAGCACTATGGAATCCTGATTAGTGTGTCCACGCAGGGCTATCTACTACCCGCTTTAGAGGTGCTTACTCAGGAACAACGATTACGAGAAGGCGATTTTCGTGCTTTAGCTTCTGCATCACCGATTGTTCCGCCAGATCGAGCAGATTTGTTTGGCAAAGGATTATTCGCTGGATACGAGGGAGATTTTGTCACTGCTATCCATCTTCTTGTGCCGCAGATAGAGCACATGGTGCGATACCATCTCAAGGTTGCTGGTGCCAAGACTACCACTCTCAATCAACAAGGTATTGAGACAGAGAATGGCCTGAGCACATTGGTGGGTCTTCCAGAGATGATTCCAGTTTTTGGTGAGGACACTGCATTCGAAATCAAAGCGCTCTTCTGTGATTCTTTCGGACCAAACTTGCGCAATGAAATTGCACACGGCCTTTTGACCGGGCCTGCTTGCAGAACCGTTCAGGTCGTCTATGCATGGTGGCTTTGCCTAAAGCTTGTCTTTATGACATTTCACAACACTCAAAGACGACAAGAAGAGGCAGAGAGCGATGGGGGTGAAGAATGATTTCTAAAGCCGTTCAACTCAACCGCTCATGGTTAAGCAGCATTGTGATTCTAGTCCAAGAGCCGAAGAGGATTCGAGTGATATGAAGAGCTACTACCGCATCATGCCTGGGAGTAAGAGCCGGTTCGCAAGCGAATGTTTCGATGGCGGATACATTGGTGCAGACTATGGAATTGCACAAGATCTGCGCGATCATCTTCCAGATGAATGGCGTGCGTTTAATCGTGAGTTCATTCCTGTGGTGATGGCAAACATTCCTGGCAAAACCAAGGTTGGGGCAGGACTTGCATGTGGCATGCTGCACACGGTTTGCAAAGGGATGCTGAATGGTGACATTGTGCTCAGCCCAGACGGGTCTGGCGTGTATCGCGTTGGTGAGGTTGTCGGGGATTATCACTATGCCGAGGGAGAGAACCTGCCGCATCGTCGTTCAGTCCGATGGTTTGATCGACCAATACCCCGTGCAGATATGAGTGAGGCATTACAAAACTCATCCGGTTCTATCGGGACACTTTGTAACCTGACCAAGTACGCTGAAGAGATCGAACTGCTGATCGGTGATCGGCCAGCAGTGACTGCGATCACTTCGGACCCAACGATCGAAGACCCGTCGGCCTTTGCGATGGAGAAACACCTTGAGGAGTTCCTGGTCGCCAACTGGAACCAGACCGAGCTTGCCCAAGAGTTCGACATATTTCAAGAGGATGGCGAGATCATCGGACAGCAATACCAAACGGATAGTGGCCCGCTCGATATCCTGGCTGTGAGTCGAGATCGAAAGCGTTTGCTCGTTGTTGAGCTCAAGAGAGGTCGCGCGAGTGACGTTGTAGTCGGCCAGATCCTGCGATATATGGGGTATGTTCAATCCGAGATCGCTGAGCCAGAACAGGCCGTCGAGGGGGTAATCATCGCACTTCGCGATGATCCCAAGCTTCATCGTGCCTTGCAGATGGTGCCGTCGATCAGTTTTTATCGTTATGAAGTCAGCTTTAAGCTGCGAAAAGGAATGACATGAGCAGTCTCGGCCAACCAGAACGCATCACGCAGAACCGAGTCGTCAAGCTCTTCCAGAATGAGCTGGGGTACAAGTATCTCGGTGATTGGAGCGATCGGGCTGGCAACAGCAATATCGAAGAGGAGTATCTTGCCGCTTGGCTGCGAGAGCAAGGGCACGAAGAGGAGCAGGTCAGCCGTGCGATTTTCCTTCTAAAAACCGAAGCTGACAATGCAACAAGGGGCACCTATGAGAACAACAAAGAGGTGTTCGACATGTTGCGTTACGGCGTGCAGGTCAAAACAGATGCGAGCAAGAACGCCAACCAAATAGACCTTATCGATTGGCAAAACCCAGAAGCGAATCACTTCGCGGTTGCGGAAGAAGTTACCCTAATGGGTGGGCATGAGCGCCGTCCAGATATCGTGCTGTATGTCAACGGCATCGCCTTTGGTGTGCTCGAACTCAAACGAAGCCGGGCCAGTGTGAACTCCGGCATTCGTCAAAATATCTCGAACCAACGCCCAGAGTTCAATGCCTGGTTCTTCAGTACCATCCAGTTTGTCTTTGCTGGTAATGATACTGAGGGGCTTCGATACGGGACGGTCGGCACCGAAGAGAAGTATTTCCTTTCTTGGAAGGAAGATGAGCAGGACGATAGCCGTACGAAGCTCGACAAATACCTGGTCAAGATGTGCCGTAAGGATCGCGCGATTGAAATCATGCGTGACTTCGTCCTCTTTGATGGAGGGATTAAGAAGCTCCCTCGTGTGCACCAGTACTTTGGGATTCTGGCCGCTCAAGATCATGTGAAACGTCATGAAGGCGGCATCATCTGGCATACCCAAGGTAGCGGTAAAAGCATCGCTATGGTGATGCTGGCAAGATGGATCCTACAAGATAACCCGAACGCGCGCGTGGTGGTGATCACCGATCGAGACGAGCTCGACAAGCAGATTGAGCGCGTATTTACAGATGCGGGTGAACAAGTCGAGCGAGCTCGCAACGGTCGTAGCCTTACAAAAAAGCTCCAACAAGCTCGGCCGCGTCTACTCTGCTCATTGGTTCACAAGTTTGGGAAAAAGGGCAAAGAGTTCGACGCCTATATCGCGGAACTCGAATCAAGCCCGTCAAAAACTGTTGGAGAGCTCTTTGTCTTTGTTGATGAGTGTCACCGCACCCAGAGTGGGCGGCTGCACAAAGCGATGAAGGCGTTGATGCCGAATGCCGTCTTTATTGGATTCACCGGTACACCGCTACTCAAAAAAGATAAAGAGACGAGCCTCGAAATTTTTGGTGGCTACATCCATACCTACAAGTTTGGTGAAGCGGTAGAAGACGGGGTCGTGCTTGACCTTGTCTATGAAGCCAGGGATATTGATCAGCGGTTGGGTTCTGAAGAGCAGATTGATGGTTGGTTCGATGCGAAGACACGCGGTCTCAACGATTGGCAACGGGACGAGCTCAAGAAAAAATGGGGAACGATGCAACGCGTTCTCAGCTCGCGTTCGAGGATGGATCGTGTTGTCAACGACATCATCTTTGACTTCGCAGTCAAGCCTCGCCTGTCTTCTGAACGAGGCAATGCGATTCTGGTGGCCTCAAGCATCTACGAGGCGTGCAAGTACTATGAGCTCTTCCAGAAGACAACGCTCAAAGGGAAATGCGCTGTCGTCACATCGTACAACCCGATGACCGGCGACATTACCACAGAAGATACGGGTGCAAACTCTGACACAGACAAGGAAATTATCTACAATACTTATGTGGCCTTGCTTGAAGATGTTGAAGCAAAGCCGGGTAAATCAAAGACAGAGACATACGAAGACCAGTCGAAAGCAAAATTCATCAAAGACCCATCCAGCATGCGGTTGCTAATCGTCGTCGACAAGCTACTCACTGGATTTGATTCGCCGCCCTGCACTTTTCTCTATATCGACAAATCGATGCAGGATCACGGCCTGTTCCAGGCGATCTGTCGGACAAATCGGCTCGATGGCGACGACAAAGAGTTTGGCTACATTGTAGACTACAAAGACCTATTCAAGAAGGTCGAGAATGCCATCGCGGTCTACACCTCAGAAATTGACCACTCCGCAGGTGGCCCTGATCCTGAAGTGATGATCAAAGACCGCCTGAAAAAAGCAAAAGAGCGACTGGATGATTCTCTCGAAGCGGCCACACTGCTGTGTGAACCTGTCCCCCCTCCAAGATCAGAACTCGACTATATCCACTACTTCTGTGGGAATACCGAAATCACGACGGACCTCCGCGAGCGCGAACCGCTCCGTTCTCAGCTCTACAAATCAATCGCATCTCTCGTGAGGGCATACGCCGGTATCAGCGATGATATGACCGCGGCAGAGTACAGCCCTGGTGATGCCACACGCATTAAACAGGAAGTGCACCATTTCGTGATGCTCAGAGATGTTATCAAGCGTGCGAGTGGTGAAACGATTGATCTCAAAGCGTATGAAGCAGATATGCGTCACCTAATCGACACCTACATTGAAGCGGATGCTCCCAGGAAGATTTCGCCCTTTGATGACATGCCGCTTCTTGAACTGATCGTTAAAACTGGGATTGCGGATGCAATCGCCTCTCAGCTTGGAGGCCTCAAAGGAAATGAAACTGCTGTCGCTGAAACGATCGAGAACAATGTTCGTAAGAAAATCGTCAAGGAGTCTCTGAACGACCCAGCGTATTACGAGACGATGTCACGACTACTCGATGAGCTGATCGTCGAAAGACGAAACAAGGCGATCGAATATTCTGAGTATCTGAAACGAATTGCGGACATTGCAAAGAGGGTTGAGGTAGGACATGACGAACAGATCCCAGAGCCGCTTCGCAATAGCCCAGGACTAAGAGCGTTGTTTAACAATCTTAAGTTGGATGACACTGCTTCTGAGCAGCAGAAGCTCGAGCTTGCTCAAGAAATCGATCAGGCCACCCGCATTGCGCGACAAGATAATTGGCGTGGTCACAAAGGCAAAGAGAACAAAATCAAGGAAGCACTCTATCCCATACTTGGTAATAACAAAGATGAGGTAGAGCGAATCTTTCACATTGTTTTCGCTCAAGGAGAGTACTGATGAGTGCGACACTTGTGCTAGGTGACATCGAGCTCGATGTCATCCATAAAGACATCAAGAATGTCCATCTCAGCGTGCATCCACCCAGTGGGCGAGTACGGATCGCGGCCCCAGCCAACACAAGCCAAGAAACCCTTCGAGCGTTTGCAATCTCTAAAATCGCATGGATACGACGTCAACAATCATCGGTCCTCAACCAAGATAGAGAACCTGAAAGGCTGTGCATCGATCGTGAAAGCCACTACTTGTGGGGCGCACGCTACCTGATGGAAGTTGATGAGCTCAACGCCGCACCCGCAATTGAACTCTCGCATCGAACTATTCAGCTCCGCGTGAGACCTGATGCCTCCGAAGAATCGAAACGAGAGGTACTCGCTCAGTGGTACAGGGACCAGGTGCGTCAGGCGGTTCCAGACCTACTGGAGAAGTGGCAGCCCCTCCTTCAGGTAAACTGTGAACGGGTGATCGTACGTCGCATGAAAACCATGTGGGGAAGCTGTACTCCAGCGAGTAGCACAATTCGACTCAATACTGAGCTTGCAAAGAAGCCACCAGAATGTCTGGAGTACATCGTAGTGCATGAGCTGGCCCATCTCATTGAACCAACGCATAATGAAAATTTCGTGCGCATCATGGATAACGCATTACCGCGATGGAGAGATCATCGTGATCGTCTGAACGAACTTCCCGTTCGTCAGGAGTCTTGGCGCTACTGATTTTCAGGTTTCAGACCATTCCGCGCTCGATACCTATACCGGCCCCATGAGCGGACCGAATACATCAGCAGCACCACAATTGATGCGATTCCTGTTGTGTAGAGCAGTTGCAAATCCGGCTCTCTCTCCATGATGGAAGCTGCCATCCAGAGGCTGATACCGAGCAGTAGACACGAGGCGACCACCACCGCCATGACGGTCTCATGCCCCGTCCGTCCACCGATCGTTTCTCCTCGACTGGGGTGCGTGCTCTGGAAGCCCATCACCTTTTCCCCGACTTGCTTGTTGATGCGCATTTCAAGCTTCTCGATTGCCCGCAACGCATCCTCGAACGACCGGGCATGGTTGATCGTCGTCCGCACGAGCCAGATCAGTGAGATCGGGATCGCGATCAATCCGAGGATCTGAGATGGCCCCGGCAAGACTGGGACTGCACTCAGAAACGCCGTTAGCACGCCCCCGATCAGTGGGATACGCCGGTCAAGTGCCGCCAGACGAAACTCCGCAAGGCGATAAACCGCCTCATACTCATGGAACAATGCATCAAGAACATTTGAGCTTGTTTGGGTGCGAGGGGGAGGCTGAATGGTCGGCATGATTTTTCATGCCACGACGTCAACTTGCTGTCAACTACCCCCGACGACTGCGTGTACCAAGGGCTGATTCGAGGTGCTCGGCAAACTCGGGCAGGGTCGTGCCAAGAGCAATGAGCCAGTGCCTCAACTCGATCACATCGATCCGGCGTTCGCCCCGCTCGCCCTTGCTCACGATCGACTGGGTGGACTTGAGCTTCTTGGCCAGATCGATCTGGGATAAACCCGCATCGGCTCTCGCCTTCTTGAGCTCTTGGAGGAAAATATCGTTGTGTTTGGAATATATGGATTTCTTCATGGGTGGCCTCTTGACACAGGCCACTGTGATGGCGATGATCGAATAGTCCAAAATCGACTATTCGATCTCGGCCTATCCCCCAAATCCCGCCATTCCGGAGCCATCCGATGCCTCGACATTTCATCGAAGAGAGCAAGTCCAACGATCCCAAACCAAACGCTCTCAAGCGTTTACATACTCTTGCCGAGCGGTCACTCGCGGATCTGACCCAACAGAAGCAACAACTCGCCCTGGGCCGCATCCGTGGCACCGGTCCCGGAGTTCATTTTGGCTCGCTCATTGACGAACTGGATATCGCCCATCCAGTCACCCTCAAGTTTCCATTTGAGAACAGCGACCGTGTCGGAGGCGGTATATGGGGAGAGGAAAACCCACCCAAAGGGATGCCCGCCATCGCCAAACTCCAATGGCTAGAACATGCCGACGATCTACCCATCCATGTACACGAGCACTCAGATCGATTCATCGTCGTGATCGGCGGGCGGGGATTCTTCCATTGGTCGGATCAGAGTGTAGATGATTTTGATGGCTCATCGGTTCACACAATCGCCGCGAGAGATCGAGATGTTTTTGTTTTCCGACGCGGCTTACTCCACACCTTCAGCACTGCGGAACACTCGATGACGCTTCTCTCGATCCAGTCGCCCTTCATTCCGTTTGATGCGTCGGAACAATATGCGCTCCCCAAAGCGGCCTGGGCTGCCCAGCATAACCACATAGCCCCTGGAGCAATGAACTGCTCCCTCAGTCCTGTAGAGCCCGCATTTATGCTATGACAACACATCACCATTCCGTGTGATGTCAGGACTGCTACTGAAAAAATCTGCGGATTGAAAGGCGAGCACAATGACAAATATGGTCGATGAAACGCAAGGGTAGCTGTAAATTCTGTGAAGATCTGCCTCTCAGAAAACCTTCCAAAATTCGAACAAATACGACATACGGGCGTACAGACTAGATAAAGACAATCGTTTGCAGCGAAATATTATGGAAGTCAAGTGCGAACAGGGTATTTTTATTGATTTTAACGATATTTTAACCCATAATTGCTGAACGGCTCGTATCTAGAAGCAGATAAAGGAGTAGTCTGGCGTGTAGCATCACGAGCGCACGCTTTAATGGTGAAAGCTAAGCGAAAGGGGGCACGGATTGCCCAGAGACAAACTATATCGGTATACAGCTCAGCTTGATGCGGGCAAGACTCCTCTCACTAAGGATCTATTTGCGGAATTTCTCCGAATCCCCGTTTCGCTTATAGGAGATGCTGACCTTAAATGCCTTTCTCGTCACAGATATGTCTATGAAGTTTGGCTAAGGCTACCCTCTGTGGACGAAAACCTAGAAAATGCTTCTCAGCGACTTGAGGTTCTTGGACCCATTGCAGACCCTAGTGTGCTTGATGCAACTAGAAGCAGTAGTATATGGAGCAGATTCTTGGGCCGACAAAGGGCTTAGCAGAAAGCAAACAGCCCCGGATCACAGCCCTTGCGATCGCAACGAGTTAAGTATTGCACCGTGATTGCTGGCAGGTAATTGGCCGGTCCTTGCAATTGCTCCAGTGATTAAGGCCGTCGAAATAGATGTCCCCTGAGAGTGACCATGAACCCAGCTGTTCAGACGGGAACCTTTCAAAACAGTTCCCATGAGATCGCCATAATAGCTGATATCTGGCTTGGAACTGTGCTTGGGGTTGTTCGAAATTAATGAGAATGGAAGCCGCTTCCCCATACCATCTTTTGCTCCCACTGTAATAACCGACTTCGACACTGCCATTCCAGTCATGCCATCGCTGGGCTTGCATGGGTCGCCCCAGGGACATGTGCAGTTACCAGCTGCCGCAACGCAGCATACGCCTTCCGCAGCCAGGTCAGAGAGGGCAATGTGCAATGGGTGCAAGGATGCTCAACAGACATGCGTTCCCTTGGTGACAATACCGCCCCATTTATGAATGCGGCAAGACATGCAATTAAGTTTGTCTGTTGATTGCCTTGCCGTTCTCCACAGAATCTGTATTGACGGTGGACGACTTGCCTGAACCAATAACTGTCCCCTACGCCATTATGAGCGATGCAATAATCGTAATTGCAGCATAGTACATCCAATTAGTCCGTCCAGAGGTAGGTGCTTCGGGGGTTGATGCTTGGCTGCCCATAGGATCCTCGCTTTCACGACACCCAGAATACAGCCAATCGCGACAAATCAAGACAGACACGCAACATAAATGACAAAATTGTCATAAAAATTAATCTTATCGACTTCTGATCAAAACCCTATCAAACCCGATTCTCTTCAACAGTCGCCTTACCCCGGTTGGATTTGCATATCGGATGCCGAACTCCTTCTCAAGCATGTCATTGACCTCGGCAAGAGTTGGAGTTCGCCCAAGCTCCGTGTTGAGATTCTCAACACACTCGCTGAACTTGTCGGCTTGACTACGGGGCAACTTACTTTTGGCCCCCAAATCGGAACTACGTAAACCAGAGACTCCATCACGTCGAAAGTCTGCCAACCACATAGCAAATGCACGCGTGGATACACCATTCTCTTTGGCAACCTCAGATTGAGTTTGCGTTCCCTGAAAATACTGGAGAAGGATTTTGGCGCGTTCAACAACCACCTGATCGTGTTCAGAGGGCAGGGCTTCTGGCCTTTCCGAGCCATTCTTGGAGTTTTATGCAAGACTCGCATGCCAAAAAAAATCGTTGGATATCGATTGGATGATCGAAAGCTCAAAATGCGAATCGCCTTCCAAAGAGTTTGTAATTGTAGCTACTGGGCAAGCGAAAGCGAATGCTATAGGATCTGTATTAGCTTCTGGACTAGGCACGACATTGATTATCGACGCTGATCTTGGCGCAAGGATAGTTCAGCTGAGATCCTGAGACTCTCACGCCACTCGGCATGCTGCTTTATCGATCTCGGATCATCCCCGGAAAGGGCTTTGGGCAGATCTCCGTGCCGCTTCGGCTCCTCCTCTTTTCTGTCGAGGTCTAGGCCGTGCACAAATTGGTTACTATACATATCTCACGAATTGGTTGTTGATCCCCAGTGGTTGCAGAATCAATAACACAGATAATTTACAAATCCAAGCTCAAATGCATGAAAAAATATGTAAATTTTCCAGTAGCTAGCTCGTTATCGTTCGATGTGTTGGCGCGCGTTTGGGTGAGCTTGCTGGTATCTAGAGGTATCTAGAGAACTAGAAAGTGACTTGAGAGCTTTGTTTTACGTTAATTGTCCGAGCTCATAACGGTTTGGTCGGGGGTTCAAGTCCCTCTGGGCCCACCAAGCATTCATGCGGGTTTGAGCGATTCGGCTCACTGCACCAGTCTCAACTTTGGCGCGCGTTTGGGAGAATCGTCAATCTCGGCTGTTTTCCCGTTCCCGAGCACACGATCCAACGCACCGATAGCCTCCGCAAGGTATTGTGGCTGGTGCTTGGCATAGTGGAACTCGGTTGTGTGCGTTGTTGAATGGCCAAGCATCCCGGCAATCTGCCGAAGTGGGACACCCGCAGCCGCCAACAGCGTGGCACCGGTTCTACGCAGGACATATGGGGTGACGCCGGTCAGCTCCGCGTGGTTACACGCGGTACGAAACGATCGCTTGACCTCTTTGACCCGCTCACCATTGCGTTCAATGACATAGCCTGATTTTGAGTTGCTGATCGCTTGCTCAACATGTGGTCTGAGCGTCGAGGAGATCGGCACCACCGCTCGCCGCTTGTTGGTTTCCGCCTCGCCGGGCTTATGGAAATCGATGATTCCTTTTTCAAGATTCACCTGCTCGACCCTCAGCTCCAGAATCGATCCGGGCCGCTGCAGCGTGTGTGTGGCCAGCATCACGAAGAGATAGAGGTGTGGCTCGGTGCAGGCATCGATGAGAGCCGCGTGCTCTTGCGGGGACAGCGTCCGCTCGCGTGGCCTCGGATTGGGTAAGCTCGTGACAAACGGCGAGTGGGTCAGGCGCGCCTGCTTCCACGCATCGCGCAAAGCCGCCCGGAGCACATCCAGATCCCGGTTGATCGTGGCGTTGCTAGCCCGCCCGTTCTTCTTCAGCAGACTCGCCCGCCTCCAATCGATATAGTGCTCCTGCATCTTGAGGGTCAGGTCGCTGACCACCACCAAATCCTCCTTCTTCGTAAAAATCATCCAGTGCTTGAGTGCCGTTCGCTCTGCGGTCCAGTGAGACTTGGTCGCGATCTTCCGCTCCACATAATCAACCAGGCAATCCATAATCGATACTTCGTGGGGCTCGGTTCGGACTGGTCGCTCACGGTCCCGCACATACTTTATGAGGATCTCTTGGGCCTTTGCAAGATCGCTTGTCCGCGTGCTCTTGCGTTGGTATTCACTTGAGCCGGGTTTGCACCAAGTGATGTAGATGTTTGGAGTGTCGGGTCTTTTGACCAATTGATATTCTTGATACTCCCAGAGTGGTTCGTAGAACATGACTGCGCTCCTTTATGCTGATGGTTGAGGTACTGTTCAAGGTGCTCGGGTGTGAAGCGAACACATCGCCCGATCCGCAGGCATCCAAGACGCCCCGCACGCCGCTCCCGAGCCACAGTGTTCCGGCTGACTCTCAGGAGCCGTGCAACCTCGGCGGTTGTGTAGACCAGTAGTGGGCCAGGCATCTCATGACGCGCGCGCACCACGGTGAATGTCAACGGGGTCGCCCAAAGATGCATCGTTGATGACACGGACTGTTGCGCGGAATCAGCGCTCCCCTCGGTTTCAGTCATCCTCACCGCCAACTCTCCGCACCCCAGGAAACGGGATCTGGTCTCGGCCATCCTGGTGCAGTGTCTCGTTGGCCTTGCGGATAAGCCCTGATGTGTCAGTCATCCGCCCATCGATCCGGTACATACCCCCAAGCTGTTCAATCGCCCGACGCCCGAGTGTTGCGAGCGCTCTGCGTACAGGAAGGCTTACCTCGTCGTGGTGTGAGTGCGGCTCGTGTGGTGTATCGAGTTCCTCCTCGCTGGTGTGGGACCAGGGAAGGATCCACTTGGTTTTGCTGTTGGGGAGCGTGACGACGATGGCGCACTCGGGCGGGGCGGGATCCAGGAAATCGCGGAGAGTGACATCCCCGTTCGTGAGATCCTTGATCCGCACCATGTATTCTGGCTTGGCAATTCGAGACCCGTGCAACCACCGATGCACGGTGGAGCGGTTCGAGATGCCGAGGCGACGCCTTAGTGTGGATGGTGTCATCGAGTTGAGATATATCCAGTCTGCAAGTTTCATTGTGCTGCCCTTTCATAGAGAGTTGGTGTGAGTTGAAAAAATTCCTTCCCGCCCTGATAGCCGAGGGAACACAGATCGTGAAGGGTGTGTCGCCAATGTGGGAACGCTTTCATACCTGTGTAGCGTGCGAGGTGTATGCGTGTCTGCCATCCGCATTAAGCCAGGAGCCCCCTCACCTCAGCCCGTCCGGCAGCATGGGGGTATTGAGGTCGCATCACCTTCACGAGATCAGATCGGGGGGAAGCTCGGGCGAGCCCCCGATCCGATCCCGTTCCGGCAGCATGATGCTGATGAGATCGATTCAGTTGATGGTGTAGAAGCGAGAGATTTCTCATCGGACCCTGCCCTCCCACACCCGCTTGGTGTGCTCGGCAAGCTCATCCATGGCGTGCTCGCTTACTCGTTCGCTCCGGTGGTAATAGAGCTGCGTGATGCTCGAACTCGAATGCCCAACCCAGTCGAGTACCAATCGCTGGGGTACTTGACTCGTGGCGCACATCGACACGAACGAATGCCGCAGGCTGTGGACAGTGACACGCCCAGGAATCCCTGCCTCCTTCGCAGCCTGCTTGAACTTCGAGAGCAGCATCCGGTCTCGCAACCCTGGCAAGACCAGTGCGTCGCGGCGGGGCTGGGATTGGATCAGCTGTTTGATCCGTGGATGGATGGGCACGAACCGATCATCTTTGTCTTTGGGTGCATCCCCCGATCCACCTCGGCGGATATGGAGTTTCACCGCCTCATCATCGCGAAAAATCACATCAATCCATCTCAGCTGGACAAGCTCATTCACGCGGAGTCCGGTGTACGCCAGGGTCAGAACCGCATCGCGGTGTATCCCATCCAAGCAAAGGGCGGCCCTCTCGATCTCTTCCATACTCAAGCACGGTTGCTCGCGAGGCTTGGCGACCGGGTGCCTGACCATACCCAACGCGTATTCTGGATAGTGCTTCTGCCGCCATCCCCACTTGACGAGCTGCACACAGATCATGCTGGCGGTATAGACAGTCTTGGGTGCATACCCGGCGGCGTTTTGCTTGTGCTTCTTGGCTTTCAACCATTCCACAAACTTGTAAAAGACTTGCTCATCGATCTGATCTGCGTAATAGATTTTTTTCTCGTCGCAGAACTCCGTGAGCTTCTCAAGATCTGTCCTGTACTTGGCGATGGATTTCGATGCTAATCCTTTCGACTCACTGAAGTCGAGGTATTGCCTAGCCAGTTCTTGTATGGTGATACGTTTGGCAACAGTCTTTGGTGGATCAGAGAGTGATGCGGGCGGAGTTCCCTGGCTCTTCTGATCGATCTTGAGAGCCGCCGCGATCGCCTCCGACTGCGTCGTCACCTTCAGGTTTTCAGAAACCAGATTTCCGTCATCGTCTTTGTACTGCGCGTAATAGGCCTTTGAGGCTTTCTGGATGGTTTGATCACCACGCTTGCGATACTGCACGCGCCGACCAACCACAACCCCGCCGACCTCGGCGCGATCAATAAGTTTCATGGGTCACCTTTGTGTTTCAAATGGATGTGTATGACTCGATCTCACGGCAGAGGCGAGAGCTCAAGGCACCGTTCCCGCAACGCGTACGCGGATAATCAAGATCAGAACCCGTCACGGAACAACTCGGCTCGGATGACATCCTCATCAAAGAGCAAGGGCTTCCCCCGCTTGACACCACGGCGAAACCGACCGCTCTGCACCCATTTATAAAGCGTGGATTTATGTATGTTGAGGAGCTCGGCCGCCTGATCCGCATTGAGGATCCGGCCGTGCGGATATTTAAACGGATTGTGTTTCGGATCTGGAGCAAAGATGCTCCTCTCCCAGTCGAAATCGTCTTTGAATCGTCGTGTCATCATGTGCCCTTTCTTAATCGTGTCTGATGGCGAGCTCTGCATGATCTCGCACGGAATCTCTGCCGGGGGCTCTCGCCCCCGGCATCGAGTGGTGTCGGTATCTGGGTGTGATTAAGCGGCGTCCTTGCCCGGCACTCGGATCGGAACGACGAAGCCATTGGATGGGTCCTGCGCTTGCTTTCCTGATTCCATCGCCTCTGTAAGCCGGTTGGCTTCTACCTGTTGATCGATCGCGTCCAAAATCTGGTTGTTGAGTTTTTCCTCGATCACCATGCACTTCATGTGCATCGCCACACCGCAAACGATGAGGTAGCTGCCCATTGATGACCCGAAGAGAAATCGCCAAGCGATTCCGATCAAAATGAAGGCCAAAGGCTCTGCAATCTTGATGACTCTCCACTGTGTGCTCATGCCAGGGATCCAGTACCAGAAGGCATACGGATCCGAGGTTGATTTGCTGTGAATGATCTCTCCCTGCCTGAACCGCTTAATCGCTTTGGATCGGCGGCGCGTATACACGATCACAGTGAAGACCACGATCAAACCAGCGAGCTTTGGATCTGGACTCCCAAAAAGCGGGATCAGCCCCACCGAAGTGATAAAACCGAATGCGATTAGCGAAAAGATCAGGGCAGAGTTCTTCAAAAATCTCAAACCGTGAGTGGTGTGGAACAGCAGTTCTGGGATCACGGTGAAGATCCCCAAGAACGCGAGCAAAAATGCAGTTCCAATTTCTTTCATACCCTGCATCCATTGCAGCGTCTTTTTGTGGGATTCTGTCACTGAACCCGCCAGCTTGCCGAGATCCTTGAACTCCTTCTCGAAGTTGTGATTGCCGTCTGCCATGATGTTTCCTTTCAAAGGTGTTGATGTTCATGACCCCAGCTCCAATCGCTGGAAGGTCGTTTTCAGAAAATTCGTTTGTGATGCGTTCCATGTCCGCCCCCCCTGAATCACGATCGCGTCAGCCTGCCCACCGGTTTCTGGCGAGCAAGATCGAAGGACGGTGAACTTCTGGGCGGGGATCTGCGCATCGAGCGACTGGCTGATCTGTGTGCCCAGGGAAGATTGGTTCTGGCCGGTTTTTTCTTGATCGTTCTTGGTGAAGCTCGTCCGGTTCTGCCAGGTCGATCCGGCGAGCTTTGAGTAAAACTCATTGGTCTCAGAACACTGATTAGACATGGCGACATGCGTCCCAAAGTTCGCCATAAAAGCCATCCCAGCGTCGCGCCCGATCACGCTGTCGATGTTGCACTTTGATTGAGTCAGTGCGATGTATGCACAGCGTGAGCTTCGTGCCGTTGCACAGAACGCTGCGTCTCGGTTACCGATGAGGTTTTCGCTCACCTCATCGCTCCAGAGGAACGCGTTGGTGCCTTGGGACGGATCGCGCCGCTGCACAGCAGTCATGAACATCAGCTTCACTATTCTGTTGGCGATCTTACCGACGACACCCATTACCAAAGACGGGAAATCGACTAGAATGATCTTGCCGTTGAGGGCATCGTCAGGTGTCCAAGTCGTACCAGACCCAAAGACCTCACGAAGCGGACTTCGCGTGAGCATGTCGGCTGATCCTGTAAAAGTTGCGATAACGCTGCTTCTGGTGCGATCACCAAGGGCGCTGAACTCCTCACAGAAAAACGATGTGGTGCGTTCAAGATCCATGCGTTGCGTTGGCTCAGTGACTCGTTCATCAGCGAGTCGGATGCACCGAGCACATTCACTCGATGACCACCACACTGGGTCCGACGCTTGCTCGGGTTCTCTCGGGCACGACACAATCACCTTGATGATTTGCTCAACACTCACCTGCTCACCCGCAAAGCTCAACAGGTCGATGGCGTTGGTAATCGCCCGCTTCATGTAGTTATCAAAGAAAGCATTACTCGGGTCGCCACCTTGCTTGTTGCCCGCAGCAACTTGACACACAGTGGTCAGGAGATCCGCTGCGAGCGTGCTGAACCCGGCGGGTGCGCTGGCAGCGGCAACTTCAAGAAAGTTCATGGGGTTTACGCCATCCGGACGAACGATGATCAGATCATCAGATCGACCCGCTATCGCACAGAGCGATTCCCAGAACGCACGCTCGGGTTTAGCGGAGACAACGAGCCCCGAATACCCCTCCTGCAGCATGTGCAGCGCTAGTGTCCCTCCGCAAGTCGAACTCTTACCCGCACCCGCCCGTCCGCAGACCAACATATGTTCGAACGAATCCTTGATGGCCCAGATATCTTCCGGGCTTAGCTGAAAGAGCGGTCTTCCGGGGTGACCAACAGGAAGTTGATGGCTTGGCCCCTTTCGATTTCGCCTTGATCGTTTCCATGAGATAGCTGGCACACGTTTCATGGTGTGTTCTCCTTGTGTTTGATTTTCAGGATGTGAGCGACCTGCAGTCGCAGTGTTTGAATCCTCGCTATGGCGTTTCCGCCATAGCGAGGAAATTGACGTTAATCAAGACTTAGCCAGGTTTGGCACTTGATCCGTTCGAGACATAGGAGGTGTTCTGGCCCCAGGCATTCAGAACACGCCCAGTGGCTGGATCGACGGAACCGCCTTTATCACGAATCGTGTTGTGGCTATCGCCTGCCTTGATTTGCTTTGTGTCTGACATTGAAAGTCTCCTTTGGGGATGTTGCGGTCTATGCCGCATTTTTGTATTCGTCCGTGACGCTCACGGATCTCTATCTGATTGCTTGCACTCCTGGCCATGAAAATATTGAAGTGAAAGATCTCCGACTCAGTGATGTTCGTGGATAAGTGAGGCTGTTTCCAGCACAAATTAGGTCCGTTTCATTGCAATGCACTGCGGGCAATGAATAGTTTTAAGGTATGATGTTGATGAGCCGGTGGAGCACTGGCTCTGACCTCAAACCTCAGGAGTTATGCCAAATGGGACAGCAAAAGCTCACACTCGTACTGACAATTGATCAAGCATGGGAATTTGTAAAGCTTGAGCTTGAAGGCTTGCCCGACAGCAAGCCAATCGATAGTTTTCCAGCTCAAACGAATACGGAGAAGCTGATTGCACAACTCGTGGCTATCGCTATTCAGTCTGACCCTAGAGCTGACCTCACGCCAAGCCAGTCACGAGTGGTAGAAGAAGTACTAAATCCCGCTGAGTTCAAGTCGCAGTTTGGAAGGTACAGAGGGGATAAGCATCTTGATCTGTTCTCGATCAAGATAATCCCAAAGGGCCTAGTGATTCCCAAGTTGTTCTCTAGTAAGTTCACGAATCTTCCAACACACAGAGATGACGTGCGCCCCTGGGTATTTTTGTTTGATCTAAACTTCCCGAACAAAATTCGGTTTCATGACGACTTGATGCAGTCAAAGCCAGTTCGCATAGAGATTCTCAGGAATGGTCAAGTTAGAGAAGCTGCGCTATCGGATCTCTTCGAAATCCTGAGTGCATTCGTTGGGGATGATCTTCACTCGCCAAGCAATCCGCCATTTGCTGGCCTGAGGATGTATCCCAATGCGATAGAGGGCGACCGAGAGTTTACGAGCTATGTGCGGAATCTCAGTAAGCAGGGCGCACAGGTCCAGCAGCTGCAATTGCTGCAGTACTCGTGCGCAAACTTTGAGGCATCACTGCGAGAACTCCTTGGCACTGGGATCAACGCAGATGTCTGGATTGCTGATCCTGAGTACGAGACGGATGGATTTCAACAGGATCGAATTAATGATATCCTCCAAAAAAGAACCGTCGACTGGAAACGGATTTGCGATGAAAACGATGGGACTCTTCGAATCAGTCTTTATAATCCGCAATATGCTGCCCCACGAATCGCATGGGTTCCGGGGGAGGTCCTGATGATCGGGATGTATTTACGAGACCTATCTCAAGGGCACTCGTTGATCAACGGGCATGATTCACCCGCGACATTGATCACGAGATCGTCCGATCGATTTGATGACGTTGAGAAATTTGCAAACAAACAATTCCAGATGTTGCGTAACACGGAATATCAAGAGTTCGAGTTGCCAAAAGCGGCTTGCAAACGAGCTGTTGAAGAACGTATTTAACGTTGACCGCGACCGAGCATGGCCTGCAGAATCGATGGCGTGCGGATTCCAATTTTCTTGCTTGACTCGGGAAGCATCGACACGATCTCTTCGATTGTAGAGTAATCGGCCACAACTGCGGTATGGCTAGATTTGGAGAGCTGTATCAGCATTGGCTTTTGAAAGGCAGACCTGGCACTTAAGTTTTCCGCTAGCCGGAAATCGTCGAATGGCGAAAGCTCAGAACAGAACCGATCTTCTGCATCTCCGCCGACCTCTTCAATCAGTTGGTCAAAAACACGTGTATCGAGAATACAGAGCTCCAATCTACCATTGATTGAAATGCCAATAATCCCTCTTGTATGGACAGCATCTACCAGCCAGGTTAATTGCGTGCGCACACTGTGCAGCCTCGTGATATAGAGATCGTCGAGTATCGTTTTCTTGTCTGACATAAAACCCATCGCTTTGTTGAAATAAACAATGCGATTCTTATGCCATAGTTACAATATTATGTCAACACGCAATATTTGTGTGCGAATTTCTGCAGTCGCACTTCGATCAACTCGATGAATCTGTCCTTGAATCTCTGTACTTCCAAATCTGCAGCAAGATGATCGCTGAGCACACGCCACCGACTGCATTGGGAACAACAATGAACCAGTTGCCCAGTAGTGATCCGTATATGACCCAGCTGCTCATCGTCGCGCAAAGTAGTAAGGCCATGGATATCGACAAGCCCTCGGTCGACTTGCTCGATGCGTTCTTCTTGATCTGGCTCGGTAGGCCAAGGGATGTATAGAGCAGCGTGATAATCGTTGCTACCCAACCGAATGCTGACACGAGTTCCATAGGTTTTCTCTCAGGGGTGTATCGCGCTATGGGGCTATAACGACTCACCAATGCGGTGCTCCCGGCCTTTGCCAAGCAACAGTCTAGATAGCCTATGGCCATTCTGTTTGCCAGCTTCAAAGGCTTAGGACAGCTCACATGAAGTCCACACATGAGCACTCAATCCCAGTGCTCATCGGTGCTCACCTGAAGGGTTCGAGGGCGGCGAGTGCTCACCGAGTGCTCATTTGGTGCTCATTTTTCACCCATCATTGAAAAACCCTCGCTCCCGAGCGTTCAACGCGGGTTCGAGGGTTCTAACGGAGAGGGGGGGATTCGAACCCCCGAGAGGATTACTCCTCCACACGAATTCCAATCGTGCGCCTTCAACCGCTCAGCCACCTCTCCAGGTATTGATCGGGCTCAGATTGGGGTCTGGGCCGCGGTTCGGATGGATAGTGTAGGCGATCTTCACCGCTTCGACCCTCTGCCTCAGCAGATCGTCAATCGGAAAAATCGTCGGTTTGGCTCAGAGGATTCAGCCCGAGATCGACATCACGAGGGCCTGGATCAGGTCTGCGGGCTCGCTCATCCGACCGGTCCCGTCGTGCCTGCATGCTTGCCACCCGGTGCCGGGGCCGACGATGGTGTTGCCGTCGGCTTTGGCGAGTTCCACATTCCGCAGATTCGCAGGCTGCGCCCACATCGCGTCGTTCATCGCTGGAGCGATCAGGACGGGGGTGGTCTTGCGGTTGATCGCGCTGAGGATGAGTGCGACGACCGAATCGGTCTGGCCATGGACGATCGCGCTGAGCGTGTTCATGGTGCATGGTGCGATCAGTGCCGCGTCGCATCGATCCGCGAGGGAGATGTGCTGGGGGTCTGAGGATTCGAGGTGATCCCACGACGAGGTGTAGACCGGGTTGCCCGACAGTGCTTGGAAGGTGATGGGTGAGACGAACTTGGTCGCGCTCTCGGTCATCGCGACGGTAACCTGGGCGCCCGCTTGGGCGAGGCGCGAGACAACGGTGCAGACTTTGTAGACCGCGATGCCGCCTGAGATTCCGATGAAAATACGCTTGCCTTCGGCGTGGTCCCCTTGAGGACCAAACACGGCGGCAAGTTTCTTCGGATTCAGCCAGTCGTCTGTGTTCTTGAACTCAGGGTGGCTGGACTGTGGTGTCATGGTGAGCCGTTTTAGAGGAGTGCTTCGCTTGCAGCGGGTGCAGTGTTCGAGCCGTCCTGATCTTGGACATACTCGAGGGTGATCTTGTCTTGCATGATCTCTTCGATGACGAGTTCAAGGTCGGTCCGTCCGTCGCGTGAGACGAGAGGACGCGCTCCGTCGAGGAGCTGCTGGAGTCGGCGTTGGATCAGGGCGCAGAGCTTGAACTTGCCGCCAACCTTCTCAACGATTTCATCACTTTTCAACGCTTCGATCATCTGCTATCCTTTGGCATGCCGCCGGTGGGAACGATTCGGAACGCCCGTACACTCTTGGGTGCCAAGAGTGTGTCATCGTTGGCTGGAGCCCCCGATGCGAGGCAGGGGAGAGTTTAGGCCAATCCAACCGGTTTGGCGACAACCATTTGGGATGATTCAGATCCCCATTCCCCCCAAACCCCTGACAGCCCTATTCCACCGATTCAACTGAAGGTATTTCCGTGAAACCGACCAGCTCGACCGATATTCAGCGATTCCAGATGGGTGACCGCGTCGTCCACAGCTCCAAACCAGAGTGGGGGGTCGGGATCGTCGCGACCACTTCGATGGGAGACCACGAAGGCGTCCCATGCCAACGGCTCGTCATCCGCTTCGATCGCGCCGGACTCAAAACGGTTTCCACCGCGTTCGCAAAGATCGAGATGGCGGGGGACCGGGTCGGGGTGGTGACCGAAAAAGAATCGATCAAAGCACGCGACGACGGCGCTGCCAATCCAGTTCTCAAAGCGACGGGTCGGGAGCTGCAGGACATCATGCTGAAGATTCCAGACGCCGCGAGCGATCCGTTTGCAACCCCGGCTCAGCGTTTGAAAGCGACGCTCTCGCTGTACCGGTTTACGAGCTCAGGAGGGCCATTGATCGACTGGGCGGTCATGCAGAGCGGTCTCAGCGACCCCTTGACCAAGTTCACCAGGCACGAGCTCGAGGATTTCTTTGGGTTCTTTGAGAAGATTCTCTGGAAGCATCTTGGTAAGATAGTGAAGGAAGCCCGGGATGTACCAGCCGCTGAGTTGGTCCAGATCCGGGATTCTGCTCCGCTCGCGGGGCAACAAGCGTTGCAGCGGCTCCACCGCTCGCGTTGATTCTGGGCAACATCCGGCACAGCCGGACCTCAGTCGCGAAGGACGCGACCCGTCCCAGAATCGTCATGGATGTCAAAAAACGGATTGGCTCGATCCCAGGATGGGATTTTTTCGGACGCTTGGGGCGTTCGTAGATTTGGCACGCTCGATCGGCTGTTTTGGCCGGGCGTGTGCATCTGTGTGTGGTACCGACGCCTTGGTCGGCACAATCACAAAGACGAAAGGACAGATCATGACCGAAAACGAATTCCAATCACGACTCGCGACCCTCCTCGGACAGATCGAATCACTCCCAGAAGATCAGCGGCCCAAGCTCGCCAAGCTCGCTGCTGAGACCCAAGGCCGCCACGAACGCATGAAAAAGACCATTGTTGAACTCCAGGATTCGCTCGATCACCTTCGACTGAGTGTCAAGTACCTCGTCTTTGATCTGGAAGCGACCCGCCGGGAGAACAAATACCTCCGCAACATGCTCGAAACGGACTCAGGTCACAACGAGGGTGCGGACTGATTGAACTTCGATTGATTCATGGATCAGGCATGTGGACCTGATGTGAGGCAACTGAAGACAGGAACAACCGTGTTGATTGGGCACCCCGCTGGTGGGTAGCGGGGTGCTTGATTGACGCGGGTTTGGGGGAAACGGATCAAGGGATTCTGGCACTCATGCGCTCGGATCCCTTGTTCATTTGTGCTCCGGGGTCTACGCTTCGGGGCTGCGAGCCAGATGTTCTGCTTGCTGTTGGATCGGTGCCCGAGAGGCTGAAGGGGCCGGATTGCTAATCCGGTGTACAGGGTAAACCTGTACCGAGGGTTCGAATCCCTCCCGATCCGTTCATCGCGTGTTCTCATCACGCACAGGACCCGCACTATCCGGGTCTAAAACACGCACATTTGAGGTCAAAACGACAACCGCCTCCCAGATTCTGGGAGGCGGTCGCAATTCTGATCAAACGAATGGATCAGTGTGTTGGATTAGCGACGGCGACGACCGATGAGTCCACCAGCACCGAGGAGCACAGCGATGGAGCCTGGTGCTGGGACGGTGTTGATGGTCAGGTTGTCGAGCAGGGCGCGGGGGCCGGAGTAGTCTTCTCCAAAGGTGGCGAAGAGACGCATCGAGTCGAACACGCCGCCTTCAACGGTGAGTGTGTTGAACGCGATGTTGTCGCGGCCACCGAGATCGGAGATGGAAAAGAAATCCGAATCAACGAGCGCACCATCAAGGTAGGCTTCGAGGTGGTACTGGATACCGCCCCAAGGGCCGTTCTCGTAGTACGCGATCTCGACGGATGCGAAGTCCGCATTGTTGTCCAATGCCATCGATACGGTGGAGAGTGCACCGAGGGAGACATTGTTGCCGGTGACGAACGAAGTTCCGAAGGTGAGCGCGTTGTTGGCGCTTCCCCATGTTGGGAAGTCGTTGTAGAGTACGGCTGCGTTTTCAACGATCACGGTCGTGCCGAGTCCGTTGATGCCGCCGCCGGCTTCGAATGTATCACCGCTTGGGAAGACACCGTCAACATTGTTGACATCGTAGTAGGTGACCCCATCGTAGTTGAACGAGTCGCCGTAGAACGCTTCTGCGAGGTCGTCGTAGGTGCTGACATTCATACCGGCGTACGCGCCGCTTGCGAGGATTGCACAGATGAGTGCTGGTGTTGTGATTTTCATGTTTTCTATCTCCTATATCTTCAAGTGAGTGGACTGGACTTTCATAAACAAACTGGCCGAGCGGCCAAACAACTATGATTCAAAACGACTCCAAAGGCAGGAGTTCGTGCTTTACCATGATGGTGCTGGGGAACGGTGGGTACGCGATGCGGATGCGGTAGAGTTCGTACTCTTCTGGATCCAGCGAGAGGCGCGAGAAGATCGATGCTGCGAGATCGTGGTATCCGGGGAGGTCGGGCGCGTGGGCCAGCGAGATCCCGCGTCCCATGCGGCTGATTGAATCACTGATGGTGAGTTCATCCGCTGACGAGAAGGTGATGGACGCGACGATATCCGAGAAGACTTTGAGTTCGCGTTCCACCTTTCCAAAGAGCCCGGCTTTGACGAACAGATCAAAGTGGAACATCTCCGTTGGGGTACGCACAGAACTTCCGAAGTGGGCGATTTTGTCGTTGGGCATCGCGTGTGTTGGAGCAATGTTGCGGAGGATTTCTCCGGTGAGGAGGGTTCGCTGTCCTTGGAGTCCGACCTCTGAAGACAGGAACTCGTCTTGCATCATGCCGTCGTGTGTGCGTGAGCGTACGAGTTTGGGCATTGGGTTTGAGCAGTATTCTGGGAGAACGGGCACGCCGTTGTGTTCGAGTGCGGCGGCGGGATCGATCGCTTGGCGTTCCATCGCCTGCTCGTGCTTGATGTCGTCATCGACGGCGACGGATTGATTGACGACCCATCGCATATCTGGGCGTGTCTGACGGAATCCCATCATGCCTTTGATTTGGGCCGCGTGGAAATAGTGTTCGCGATCTTCCGAAGGCATCAGGATGCACAGCGCGAGGAGTGTGTTGCAGTGAGCGCCCCAAGTAAAGCTGTTGCCCTCGAATGCTTGTTGTCTCCAGCGTTCTTCTGCATGGAGATCGCCGCTTTTGTTGCACGATTCGATCAACATCTCAAACTCGGATCTGGTGGAAGCGTGCGATGCGATGAGGGATTGGAACTGCTCGGAAGAGGTCCGGATTGAATCGAGGTATTGGGCTGCGAAGCCGTGCTCTTGGACCGCATCGGACCAGACTTTGACGCTTTTGGGAGTCGGCATGTGCTTGGCAGCGACAAAGGGGTCCTCGGCATACGCGACTTTGATCACCTGCCACGCGAGTTTCCGGTGGATTCCAAACGCTTTGGCGACAGAGGTGACGGATTTTGAGCCGGGGCATTTCTGCTCGATGATCCTCGCGTACGCATCGCGTGTAAACCCAACAACCCGAATGGTTTCTGATTCAAAGCATTTGTCAGGGGATGTGATCGAGAGCTGAGTATCCGTCATGAAGGCAGATTAACATGTTTCTCTTATTGTTTCAATAACAATTTCAGAAACACTTGAAGGATCAAAAAACACCGATTTAAGCCACTGAGGATGGATTTGAACTAAAATCCCGGCTTTAGATGAGCGGAGTGTTGTAAAAATTTCAGAAAGGGTGCTTTCAATCTCACGCGGCTTGCGGCGTTGAATCGCTCTCGGGGCCATTCCATTGGTGCCCGCTGTTGATCAGTTGGGCGCACTCACCAATCAAAGACAGCTTGTTGATCGGTTTGGGTTGGTACGCATCGCATCCGGCGCGGAGACATTTTTCGCGATCCCCCGACATCGCGTGTGCGGTCAGTGCGACGATGGGGAGTGTGAATCCGAGTTCTCTGAGTTTAGAACTCGCGGCGTACCCATCGAGCACCGGCATCTGCATATCCATCAACACCAGGTCGTAGTGGGGCGCGCCCCGCTTGGTCAGCGCATCGATCCCGAGTTGGCCGTTGTTGGCAACATCGACCTCCGCGCCCGCTCTGCGGAAGTGGTAACTGATCAGACGCTGATTGTCAGGCCCGTCTTCGACGAGCAAGATCCGACGGCCCTTGAGTTGATCGGGTGTATGGGACACCGTGAACTCTTGGGTTCTGTTGGAATCATGCTTTGGCTTCGACTGTTCAGGGGCATCGACCAGTTGGATGCCGCTGAGGTCACCCGGGTCAATCGTGATCGTGAAGCAGGTTCCTCGGTTGATCGCTGATTTGACCGAGATGTTGCCCCCGAGGATTTCGACAATGGATTTGGAGATGCTCAATCCGAGTCCGGTGCCACCGAATCGTCGGGTCGTCGAGCTGTCCGCTTGTGAAAACGCGTCGAAGACCCGTTCGCAGTGTTCATTGGTCATCCCGATCCCGGTGTCGATGATTTCGAACTGGAGCTTCGGATTGGGGAGTTCGGTGAGTGAGCATCGTATGATGATGCTGCCTTCTTCTGTGAACTTGATGGCGTTCCCGATGAGGTTGAGGAGAACCTGACGGAACCTGGTCGGGTCGGATTGAATGGTTTCGGGGATCGGGGTGGCGTATTGGATGTGGAAGTCGAGTCCTTTCGTGCTGATCCGATCGCTGAGGAGTGTCTCGACTTGTTGGATGATTTCGAGCGGTTTGACCGTCATGCGTTCGATGGTCATCTTCCCGGCTTCGACTTTGGAGATGTCCAAGATGTCGTTGATGACCGAGAGGAGGTGCTGGCCGTTGCTTCGGATGGTTTTGATCGCCTCGCTTCGTCGTTCATTGGAGAACTCGCTGGAGTCATTTTCTTCGAGCAGTTCTGCAAAGCCGAGGATCGCGGTCATCGGCGTGCGGATCTCGTGGCTCATGTTGGCGAGGAAGTTGCTCTTGGATTGGCTGAGTGACTCCGCAAGATCCGCGGCTTCCGTCAGTCGAATTTGTGTGTCGCTGTATTCGAGTTCAACCGAGGCTCGGGCACCAAAGAGCTTGAGCGCGGTTTGCAAATCAACCGGGGAGTTAATGGGTTTGGTGTCAATGATCATCATGATACCGAGGTCCTCACCTATGCTGTTCTGGATCAGCAGTCCAGCATATCCCTGCGCGTTCATATCAGTGAGCAGGGTATCGCTCGGATAGGCTTCAGCGACACACTCTGTGTGTACGCAGAACCTCTGTGTCGATGCATCCCCGCATGGAGTGCCGTCAAGTTTGTATTCGAATGGTTCGACCGCTTCGCCCTGGTTTGATCCTGCGACAAGGCGTGCGTACGGGATTCCGTCCTTTGTGATGAGTCTGGCGATTCCTGCGAAACTTGATTGGGTCGTCTCGCTCAATGCTGCGCAGAGCTTGGTGAGTGTCTGGGCCTGCGTGTTCTCGGGTTTCAGTTCAAGCGCTGTCCGGATCGCGATATCCAATCGTTTGGAAGAATCGATGTCCAGGTGCTGTCCAATCATCCGCTTACCGGTGCCATCCTGATCTTTGTTGATGACCTTCCCGGTTGATTGGATCCAGCGGTACGAACCGTCCTGGTGCATGATCCTGATCTCGATGGTGTAGATCGATTTGTCAGCCTCGATACAGTTGCCGATGAACTCCTCAACTCGTCCTTGATCCTCGGGATGGATTCTGTCAACGATGTGTTCTACAGGGAATGGGCATGGGATCGATTCGATCCCTAGCATTTTGAAGTACATCTCATTGGTATAGAGTGTCCCTTGCTCCATGTCCCAGTCCCAGATTCCGGCTTTGGCCGATTCGATCGCCAGGGCGAAGCGTTGTTCCATTTCAACGATCTCGGTCATGTCGGTCGCGAGGGTGACGATTCTGGAAAAGTATCCGGATGCACCCATGAGTGGTATTTTGTCGATGCGCATCGTCCGCTGAACCCCGTCAGGAAGGGTGACAGGCTCGATGCGGCCCTTCACAGGCACGCCTTTGGCGAGGATTTCCAGATCGGTTTCGTGATTGGCAAGCGCTTTGGAACCTGAAAAGAAGGCTCCCGATTGTTGTCCTGCCATTTCTTCCGGGCTGAGTCCGAATGTGGCTGCGAGCGAGGCGTTGACACGGAGGAGTTTGTCTTTTTCGTCTTTGTAAATAATCATCGATGGGAGCGCATCGAGAATAGCCTGGAGCTCGAGCTCGGTTTCTTTTTGTCGGGTGATGTCCATGCGGAGCGAGTAGTACTGCTCGATTTCGCCTTGAGTATCAAAGAGCGGCACGATGGTGGTGTCGATCCAGTAGAGGGATCCGTCTTTCCGTCGGTTCCGGATTTCTCCGTGCCACAGCTTTCCACTCCCGATGGTCGTGAACAAATCTTTGAAGAAAGATTGTGGGTGGTAGCCTGAGCTCAGGAGGCGGCAGTTCTTCCCGACGAGTTCCTCTCTGGAGTAGCCGCTGATTGTGCAGAAAGCGTCGTTGACGGAAATGATGATTCCTGATGGGTCTGTGGTCAGCACCATGGAGGCTTGATTGGCTGCTTTGTGGTAGACCCCAAGTTCATGCTTGACCTTCATCGCCTGGTCCGCGATCGCTCTTGAATGCTTGAGAACCTTTAGGTTTGCACGCACCCCTGGCTCGATCACAAACATCAGCGTGCAGAGTATGAGCAAACCAATGATTGCCAGATTGATCTTGCCTAGATTTCGAGATTTGTAGTTGTCGAGAATCGAGCTTTGCGTAATCATCGCGGTGCATTGATCAAAGTCGGTTATGTACAATCCGGCTGATTCATCGAGCCTCTCGATCTGTCTTTGCAAAGCGATCTCGGTTTCGATAGAGCCCCTGGGTTCGTGCATCGCGAGCTCGTGAATCCGCTCTGAAGCTGCGATGTACGATCCCATTTTCAACGAAATACTATCGAGGAGCTTCTGAAACTGATCATCGAGACTGTTGTGCATTGTCCCGGAAATCATGTAACTGGAAATGATTCCGTAGCCCTCTTCGAGTCGGTGATGCATTCGTATTGATCGGAGAGCCGCTTGTTCAACCTGAGGCCAGTCGCGTTGGCTATACGCTTTATCAATTCGGTACGCGTTTGTTGCGATGGACTGTATAAGCAGACGCTGCCGACCGGATGTGTTGATGATTGCGGCGTCGTTCTCTGTATGAGAGAGGAGGTTTGAGCTGACCAGTTGATCGATCAAGAAAACTAAAAACAGAACCAAGAGAGAGAATGCAAACCGCAGCCGAAGCCCAGCGAAGGATCTGGAGAGGTGCTTGAGGTCGGGACTCTCAAACGGCGCATCAATGGGCTCCCTCGAGTTCTGATCGCGGATAGCCTCGAGTTGGGGGTCGTTGTTGGGAGCCATGAATGCCGAAGTTCCAGATAATAAGGACGAATGTTCTGTCTTGGAACTTGTCGGCAAAAAGCACTATCTCATCGAACGAATTTAAGCTTCGTGGTAGAATCAATGTTTATAAACGCACTTATTTGTACAACTTAGGTACTCATCCCTAGTGTTAGTGATCAGGTTATCGGGGCAAGGGGAGATTCCTGAATCTTTGGAGCAGTTCGGGGATGAGTGGCATGAGATCTCTGGGGTCCAAACCGGCATCCGCATTGTGTCTCTGCGACCAGACCTCTCCACAGCGGGCGTGGGTATCGACGGCGATGCACGCGACGCCGAAGTCATCGACATCAGGATTATTCAGACACTGGGCAACGAGTGACCCGATCATCCCCGCGAGGACATCGCCTGTGCCTCCGGTCGAGAGGCAGGGGTGCCCGTGTTGACAGACCCATTCGCGATGACCATCGGAGACCACGGTGTGCATGCCTTTGAGTACGACGATGCAGTGGAGTCGTTCTGCGATGGATCGGCACGCGAGCGATCGTTGGGATGCATTGCCTGCAGGATTGTGGTCAATGTCGAGTGCATCGAGGAGCCGCTGTGCTTCTCCGGGATGAGGTGTGAGAATCGTGGGGAGGGTGAAACGCGTTGGGAATGGTTCGAGCGTGCACAGAGCATTCAACGCATCGGCATCAAGCACTAGGTACTTGCATTGGTTGTCTGCAGTGAGCGTGGTGACACTCGCGATGAAGCGTTGAATATCCGCGCCGGTACCAAGTCCCGGACCCACAACCAGCACATCACACTCCATGGACATGCGATCCAGCACGGCGGATTGTTCTTCTTCGGAAATGTACGGGAATCCGGTCGCCATCGGCGCGAGGGTGAGGACGGCGCTGAGGATTGAGTCGGGAGCCGCGATTTTGATGAGCCCGCATCCCGCGCGATTCGCAGCCATTGCGACAAGCGCCGGTGCGCCGATCATGCGGGGCTGCTGGGACTGGGCATCGCCATTCGATCCGCCGAAGATGCCAACAGTCCCGAAGGTGCCCTTGTGGCCGTCGATTTTGCGTGCTTTGAGCTTTGGGAGTCTCGGCGTGTCCATGCGGTATTGTTGACGATCTGATGCGTGCGTGGGGGCTGTGGAGGGGATAGCCGCGCTATATTCTGGGGTGATTGATACCCATTGCCATCTGACATTCCCGGATTATGCCGGTCGGATCGATGAAGTGCTCGCAGACGCGGCTTCACTCGGAGTCACCGGCGCGATCAGCATTGCAACGACAACTCAGGACTCGCTCGACACGCTCCGGCTGGCGCGCGAGCACGAGCAGGTGTGGTGCAGCGTAGGGGTGCACCCGTTGTATTCGGACAAGGGGCCGCATGATTGGAATGTGCTGCGTCAGCATGCGAAGGACCCCAAGTGCGTCGCTTTTGGCGAGCTTGGTCTGGACAACCACTACGACAAACCACCCAAACCGATCCAGCACTCGGTGCTTGCGGAACAGCTCGCGACGATCGAGTCGTGCTGGGATGATGGGCTTGAGCTCCCGATCGTGATCCACTGCCGAAAGGCATTCGAGGACCTGATCCCGATCCTGAAATCATCGAAGCTCGATGCGGACCGGTTCGTGTTCCATTGCTTTACAGGAAACCCCGACGAGGCGCGGATGGTGCTCGATTTTGGCGCGAGCATCTCGTTTACCGGGGTCGTGACTTATTCCAACGCGAAAGAAGTCGCTCAAGCGGCGATACTCGTCCCGAGCAATCGGATCATGGTCGAGACCGATGCACCGTTCTTGTCACCCGATCCGATGCGGGGCAAACGACCCTGCCTTCCCGGATACGCGCGGTACACCGCTGAATACCTCGCCAAGATCCGAGGCGTGTCCTTCGCGGAGTTCCATCAGCAGATCGATGCGAACACCGAGTCGTTCTACGGCATCACCGCGCCCAAACCCGCCGCAGAAAAATTGGAAAGCATCCTATGAACCTCGCCGTGAATCTGGTGCTTGCTGACTCAGGCTGGTTTCATACGATCTCGCCTTACCTTTGGCGGATCTCGGGTGATTTCGGGATCCGTTGGTATGGGCTCTCCTACCTGCTCGCGTTTGTCATCGCGTATTTGTTGCTCCGTTGGCTTTCGGCACGGGGTGTGACCCCGATCCCGAATGACCGCATCGCGGACGCGATGATGCTGCTGGTCGCGGGAGTCATTGTCGGTGGTCGTCTTGGGTACATATTGCTGTACGATCCCGCGCTGCTGGTTGATTTTACAAGCTCGCCGCCGTGGTGGGGGGTGTTCCGATTGACCAATGGCGGGATGTCCTCGCATGGCGGTTTCGCGGGAGTCATCCTCGCGTGCATCTTCATCTCAAGAGGATTCAAAGACGAGCAGGGCAACCGCGTCGGCGCGTGCCCCAAGCTGCATGTCATGGATATGTGCACGATGGTCGCGCCGCTCGGATTGATGCTCGGACGCATCGCCAACTTCATCAACGGCGAATTGCTGGGCAAAGTCCTCGCGCTCCCCGGAACGCCCTCACCCTGGTACGGCGTGCGGTATCCGCAAGAGATTCTTGAACGCCCACTCAATTCATTGCCTCAGACTCCGGAGCAGTTGGGCCAGATCATTGGTCTCTCGACACAGTACATGCTCCCGGGTGAGCAGGACTGGGGGCTCGGGTACATGCGGATTCTGGACATGATCCGCAGCGGGAATGATTCATTGCGGGTGCAGCTTGAGCCTTTGATTTCCGCACGCTATCCCACGCAGCTGATGCAAGCGTTCTTTGATGGGTTGCTGGTGTTCGTGGTGGTCTGGGTCATCGCGTACAAACCGCGGCGTGTCGGTGTGCTGGGTGGTTGGATGCTGATTGTGTACGCGCTGGGACGCATCCCGATGGACTTTGTACGGCTTCCAGATGCGGGAGTCACGCAGTTCGGCCCAATGACGAGGGGGCAGGCGTATTCGCTGCTGATGCTGATCGTCGGGGTCATCGCACTGATTGTGGCGCACCGGTCGAAGTATGTGGTGATGGGCGGATGGGGCCGTCGTTCAGTTTCGCTCGCGTCCGAGTCGGGCGATGCCGAGGGTCGCACCGAATCCAAGCACAATGATCCCGAGTGATCCCGCGATCTGACCCGATGACGGGGTGAACGCACGCTGTTGCCAGTCTTTCGCGTTGTCGTTCGCTTGCATGTCGGTCAGATTTTCAGCGGTGACGAGTTCGCCTTTGATCGTATCTCCAACTTCCGGCACAACACCAGCGCGGAACGGGTAGAGACCTGCCGGTGCTGCGATGATGAGTCCGAGCAGCACGCCGAGGGTGATGCGTTCGTATTTGTGGAGTACCCAGCGGAGCACATTGCTGACGACGATGACGCCGAGGACGACCCCGATCCCGACGGGGATGACGATGGACATCTGATCCATGACCGCTGAGACATCCGCGTCTTTGAGTGCGCTGATGGTGTCCTTGATCGCGCCGATGATGGTCTCGTACATTCCGAGCAGGAGCAGCAGGAACGCGCCGGAGATTCCGGGGAGGATCATCGCGCTTGCCGCCGCGGCTCCGCCGAGGACCAAGCCCACTGGCCCGCTGAGTTCCGAGGAATCCGCGCCGGTTTCTTGGAGGTAGACGAGTCCACCCATGAGCAGGGCGCCGATGATACCGCCGATGATGACTTTGCGTGAGATGGGTCGCGCCATCGCGTAGAGGATGGGGACGCCGCCGAGGGTGAGTCCGATGAAGAGGGAGAACATGATCCAGCGGTTGTAGACGAGCGCGTGGTGGATGATCGAAGCGAGTCCACCGATCGCGACGGCTGCGCCTGCGACAACGCATCCGAGCGTGAGGATATTGCGTTTGGTGAAGCGAAAGCGGGTAATCTCGGAGATCGCGTCGATGAATCGGGTGTAGATCCCGCACGCGACGAGCATGGTGCCTCCTGAGATGCCGGGGACGAGGTTGGCCAAACCCATCAGGACCCCGCCGAGGACGCATCGGAGCACCGGAACGGCGGATTGGTCGGATGGAACTGGGTTTGATTCAGCGGGTTCGGGTTGTGTCATTGGTGTGTCGTTCATATGCTGGGGAGACGATAGGTCAGGTGGATGGTCAATCTGCGGTATGATGGTGTTCAGATTGATTGGGGGATTGAGTGAGCTTTGACATGAAACGAATCGGACAAACCCCGCTGCTTTCTACACTCCTTGCGTCGATGCTGTGCGTGATTCCTGCGTGCCGGAGCGTGCAACTCCAGTCGCTTGGGTACCAAGCCACCGAGAGCGAGAGTGCCAGCGAGTTCATCTCAAACAGCAACACAGCGGCGGATTCGGTTTGGCCCGCTCGATGGGGGGCCGACACGATTCAGCCTGGGGATCGGGCTGGTGTGATCGTTGAGTTGGATCATCCCGTATCCGAACTTGCGCCAGCGCACCTCTCGCGTTTCCATCGGCTCCGGACGGGGGACACCGAATACTCGGACATGGACGCGCTGGCAACGGGGATGGGGATCGATCACGCGTACAAGTTCCAAGCCGAGGGGCCGGGGTGTTATTTGTTCGTGCATTCGCCGCCGATGGATGGGGAGGAACCCAAACCAACCAAGGACGGCGAGCCTCAGCTTTTATTCAAGTACATCAGTGCGCAGCTATCAACCAAAGTACACACAAGCGAAGAGGACCAACTCGAACTTGAGCGAACTTGGTTCACCTATCGAACACCCAGGTCCAAGCAAGACTCAATCGGCACGATCCTGTTGATGCCGGGGATGTTCGGAACTCCAGAACCGGTGATCGAAGGCGTCGAGCGGTACTTCCGTTCAAAGGGGTGGTCCGTGCTGCGGATGCTCTCGCACCCGTCTCGGTTCACAGAGCGCAAGCAGTTCGGGGTGCCTCCGGGTTCAGAAGCGTTTATCGCGCAGCGAATCGCGGAGATGTTCGATACACGCACCGCTGAAGCGGCGTACGCGTCCTCAGCGGCGATGCATTTCGTCCATGAAAAATACCCGGACGACGCTGAGAAACCAGTCGTCCTGCTCGGGATGTCCGGCGGGGCGATGATCCTCCCGACCGTGTACGCCTTCGATCCATCACTCTACAGCGGCGGGGTGTTGATCGCCGGCGGGGGAAACTTCCTCGAGATCAACATCCGCTCAAACTACGCGAAGTGGATCGACGCGATTGATCTGGATGCGGATCCTTCAGAGCCTGAGATTCAGGAACTCGAGAAGGCGCAGCTTCAAGAACTGAGCAACCTGTACATGACCATGTCCAAGCTTGATTCGCTGCACACCGCTGAGTCGATGCAAGGCGTTCCCATACTCATGCTCCACGGCAGCGGAGACAAAGCGGTCCCCGCATCCACAGGAGACGCGCTCTTTGAAGCGCTCGGCAAACCTGAGCGGTGGGTGTACCCGGTCGGACACGAGTTGATCTTCGCGGGACTCCCGCTGCAAACGACGAAGATCGAAAAATGGGTCCGCGAGCAGGTGATCGTGGAAGACTAAAACGCATCGTCCATGCGGAACTCGGCAACAAGCTGCGCGCTTCCGATCGGGTTCTCGCGGTCAACCTTGAACCCATACAACTGACCCGGACGCATCGAATGGAGCCGCGGCGCGGACGGTCCCGCAACCAAGATATCCGCGGCTCTCCCGACCAACGGGTTGTGCGAGACCAGCGCGAGCGATGGCGCATCGCTTTCCTCAATCACCGACATGATGTCCTCGGCAAACCGATCCGCAGCGATCCGGGGTTCATGCTGAACCGGCTGTCCCAGCGCGTTCCAGATCGGAGTCGCGGTCTGGGTGGTGCGTGTGTAGGGGGATGCGAGGACGATTGTTGGGGGACTCTGTCCGGGATCTGAAAGAAACTCCGCGATCGCTGCGGCTTGTTCGTGTCCCTTGTGCACAAGCACGCGATCCGCGTCGTGTCCAGATTCGGAGAGATCCTCGGCTTGTCCATGGCGGATCAGGTACACGATCATGCCGGGGTTCCTGTTGAGAATGCTGCGGTCCCGATGGTGTATCCGCCGAACACCCCAAGGAGTCCAAACGCGAGCGACATGATGACATAGACGCTCGCCATCCCAAGCCGTTGGTTCTGGATAAGTTCGAGCGTTTCCCATCCGAAGGAGGAGAAGGTTGTAAATCCGCCGAGGATGCCGACGATGAGGAAGACCATCGCGGGGGAGGATTGCTGGTCGCGGGAGATCGCGTACGCCCATGCGAGACCGATGAGTCCGCACCCGATGATGTTGACGAGCATGGTCGCGAAGGGATACAGGTTCAACCAGTGGGGGGGTTCAAGATCGGTCGGGGTGAATCGCGCGACGAGTTGGCCGATTCCATACCGGCTGATCGATCCGAGTCCGCCTCCAAGAAATACCAGCATGAGTTTGAGCACGGATGACTTCTTTCGTTGGGACCAGAGTGTCCAAGAAACGCTTACTGAGTGTAGCAAAGTCTATGTACCCGGTGCTCGCGGCCCGGTGTCTGATGCGTGCCTCCACGCGGTGAGCATCCCCAGAACCGCAAACGCAATCGAGGACGGCGCGAGGAGCCCGTGGAGAGCGCCTTTGGAGTTGTGGTAGAGAAAGTCGCTCGTCGTGCTGTTCGCGGCAAAGTTCCAGTTGATGACGGTAATCGGGAACGAGATCAACACAAAGACCAGCAGCGTCAAAGCGGCGGCGACGATCCCGAGCCGCTTCGAACCACCACCCGCGAAGTGGACCGATGCAAGACCCACGGCCGACCCACCGATCCACACAAGTTGATCGAGCCGGGGTTTGATGTCGGGGTTGATCTGCTTGATGATCCAGATGATCCCGATCCAGAGGAGTCCCCAAGCGATCGCTGCGATGATCGCGCTGCTCAATCCCAAGAGTGGCCTGAATGTCCGAGCAGGATACGGAGCGGGTGGGAGTTTGACCCGCTCCGGAGTTGGCTTTGATGGATGCAACGCGCGGAGTTGTGCAATCGTCTCCGATTCTGTCGGCGTGGGCGTTCCGAGATCAATTGCAGTATGGAATGGACGCTGGTACGCGCCGAGATCGTTGAGGTATTGCGTGATTGCGTTCTGGTGAGCAACACTGTGTTCCAAACCGAGGGTTTGGTAGGCCGTCGCGAGTTGTCCAATCGGATCGGCGATCAACGCTTCATGGGTGATGAACGCGAGGCGTCCCTCGTCGAGCGACTGGGACTGGGCGATGGTCGCGTGCTCAATGTCACGGTATTCGGTGACGATCCGGTCGCGGAGCGTGGATGGATCGAGCGGTTGTTCGAGCAGGTGCGAGGCGAGATCGTCGTGCATCCGCATGTTGGATTCGATGACTTTGTTTGGATCGCGGGAGACATGGAGGAAGCGGACATGGTCGCCGAAGATTTCAACCAGTTCGGTGATGTGCGCGCCGTGGCTTGGGGTTTTGAGGACGAGCATCTTCTGCGGATGCCTTCGCGTCACCTTCCACGCGAATCCCGCGAGCGTGCGCCGCCAGCGGGCACGCTCAGCATCGGTGCATGATTCGAGCGTGTTCCATTTGCTCCATTTCGACCATCTGCTCGGGAGGATCAAGCGTCCCGGGAGCGTTGAGCACGCGCCCCATCCCGCGAGCGCAAAGTCGTCCTCGGCGGGCCACATCGGTCCGAACCCGACGCCGTCTTGTGGACGCGAAGCGCCGAGGAACGGGACCAAGAGGAAGCGGGTGACCGCCCAGCTCAACCAGCATCCTTGACCGAGCAGAGCTTGGTACCAGCGAGGCGTGACCGCCTCGGGGTCGCACGCGATCAGGTTGTGTGCGTGCGTGGTTCCGGAGCGGTAATACCCCACGATCACCAGCACGCCGGGGGGGTGATCGAGTTGTTCAGGGTTCTTTTTGAAAAGTTTCCAGCAGATTGCGAAGATGATCCGTTCCGGGAGTGACCAGAGGGTGCCTACCAGACTGGTGAACCCGATCCCGAAGAGGCGGATCCAGTAGCGGGGGTGGATGGGTGTGCCGAGGAGTATCCGAAACCACACATCGAGGGGGGCGAGTGCGAGCAGGTGCGCGACGGGGGCCGCGGGCAATGGATTGCGTTTGGGAACCGGGTTTTGGTCCTTTGGAGGGGTCACTGACGAGCATATGCAATCGATGACCCGCCTATTGGTCGCTGTGCTTGGGAAGTGCGTGCGGGAACTGTTCGACAGCGTGGATGATTCGTGATATACCCGGATTCTCTGCGTATTGTCTCCTAATGACACACACCACCACGACACAGCCCCACCCGCTCCTCATCAAGCTCAGTCTGACCGATCACCCTCGCGTGGTCATGGACATCACCGGCAACGAAACCCCTGAGAAGGACGGGATCATCGTCGTCCGCAGCCCCGCGACGGGGTTGCCCCTCGCTGGGGTTCGCCTAGACGATGCGGCTTCGTATGAAGCGACCACCGCAAAGGCAGCAGCAGCATTCAAGAAGTTCCGCACCGTTCCTGCACCACACCGTGGTGAGTTAGTTCGTCGAATCGGAGCCGAGTACCGGAAGGTTCTGGAAGAACTCGGGTCGCTGCTGTCGCTGGAGATGGGCAAAATCAAAGCCGAGGGGATCGGTGAGGTTCAGGAGACGATCGACATCGCGGACTACGCGGTCGGGATGTCCCGTCAACTCTGCGGCATCACGATGCCATCGGAGCGCCCAGAACACACGATGAAAGAACAATGGCTCCCGCTCGGACCGGTCGGGGTCATTACGGCGTTTAACTTCCCCAACGCCGTTTGGGGATGGAACGCGATGCTCGCGACCATCGCGGGAGACACGACTGTTTGGAAACCCTCACTGCTCGCGCCGCTGACCGCGATCGCGACCAACATGATCGCTGAGAAAGTCGCGGCGGACATGGGGTTCGAAGACATCTTCCAACTCGTCATCGGGACCGATGATGTCGTTGGGGAGACCATGATCGCGGATCGTCGGTACCCGCTCATCAGTGCGACGGGGTCGTGCCGAATGGGACGCCGGGTCGGTGCGGTGGTTGCGGGTCGATTGGGCAAGTGCCTGCTCGAACTGGGTGGCAACAACGCGGTGATCATCGAAGCGGACGCGAATCTTGATCTGGCGCTCAAATCGACGGTCTTTGGTGCCGTCGGGACCGCTGGTCAGCGGTGTACCTCGACGCGCCGCATGATTATTCATGAGTCGATTGCTGATGAGTTTGTTGCGAAACTGGTCAAAGCGTACGAGACAGTCAATATCGGTGATCCTCTGGATTCGTCCGTGCTGATGGGCCCATTGATTTCGGAGTCTGCGGTCAAGCAATACGAGCACGCTGTCAGCGAAGCGGTCAAGCAAGGCGGGACGCTGCTCACGGGCGGCCAGCGCGTGAAGCTGGACGGGGATCTCAGCGGCGGACACTTCGTTAAACCAACCATCATCAAGGTACCAGCATCAAACCAGCTCCCGATGGCGTTCGAAGAAACCTTCGCGCCGATCATGTATGTGTTCACTTACAAGACCCTCGACGAAGCGATCGACATGCAGAACTCAGTCGATCAGGGACTCAGTTCCGCGATCTTCACCGGATCATCAAACGCCGCCCAACGCTTCCTCGCCCCGACCGGCGCGGGTTCAGACTGCGGCATCGCGAACATCAACCTCGGGACCTCCGGTGCTGAAATTGGTGGCGCGTTCGGTGGCGAAAAAGACACCGGCGGCGGACGCGAGTCAGGTTCTGACGCGTGGAAGGTATACATGCGCCGTCAGACCTGTACAATCAACTATGGTAATGAGCTCACACTTGCACAGGGGATCCGCTTTGAATAAGCAAACGACTACCGTTGATTCGTTAGCCAGCGCTGCGGTCGCCGAGATTGTCAGCGGGATGACCGTTGGTCTTGGTGCGGGACTCACCGCCGCTCGTGGGATTCATGCACTGGCGCAGCGTGTCATCGACGAGGGACTGGACATCAACTGCGTCGCGGCATCCGAGCGTGCCGAGGATCTCGCGCGCTCGCTGGGACTGAAAATCGTGGACTTTGCGATGCTCGAAGAGATCGATGTTCTCATCGACGGCGCTGACGAAGTGGACCGTTCGATGGTCGTTCTCAAGGGATCACGCGGCGCAATGACCCGAGAGCGCATCCTGTGCTGGGCATCCAAGCACACAATCTTCATGGTTCACGAAAAAAAGGTTTCCGAAACACAGGTTGGTTCTTTGTGCGCCATGCCCATCGCGGTGATGGCCTACGGCGTCGCTTCGACACGCAAAGCGCTCCGCCATATCGGGATCAACGGCGTCATCCGTCAGGACATGGACGGACGCCTGTTCCTCACCGACAACGGGAACCTCGTTCTCGACGCGACCATCCACGGCAACGAAGACCTGCTGGAAATGGCGCTCGAACTCAACGACATCCCGGGTGTCATTGATCACGGACTCTTCATCGACGAAGCGGACACGATCCTCATCGAAATGAGCGATGGAACAATCGAGCGTCTCGACCGTCCTGCTGTCGAAGACTAAACAAAGTTCAATCTAGTTAGACGGGGTAGCCGTGTTTTTCGCAGATCGCGTTGAGACGATCCAGCGATGACCCCATGAGTTCCGCGTACGGCTCCCATTTGGCGAGCGATCCTTTGTAGACCCCTTGTGCCGCTTGATGGGGCTGGAGGGTCGGGACGATCCGCTTGCGTTTGGAGAAGTTCAGGCACGCGTCGTCCCAAGGCAGTCCCGCGAACTCGACGATTCTGCGTGTTTCTGCTTCGGGCTCGTTGACGATTTTCGCGTAGTCGCCGACGGTTAAGTTGATCCACGGCGCGGCTTCGGGGATGACCTTGAGCCAGTGCTCGTGCATCTGGAATCGGATTTCGATCATGTCGACGATCGCGTCAAACTCGTTGGTCCAGCCGTGACCTCGCGCAAAGTTTCGGAAGAAGCACGAGAGCGCGATGTCGCGTGGATCTCGTCGGGTCAGGATCATCTTCGCGCCGGGCGCAATCGCTGCAAGGAACCCGATCTGCTCGTCATTGCTCGGATGCTTATCGACGACATACTCGCAGCTCCCGGAAAGCTCGCGGAGTTGATCGAGAACTTGGCCTCCGAGCTTGGTGCGTTTGTTGCGGGAGATCCGCGACAATGCTTGCGCGGTCGGATTGGGGTACAACTTGCATTCGGACGCCGCTTTGATCAGGAATGGTGCTTCACCAGCACTCTCCGCGAGCGGATGCGATGACAGGATCTGCTCGATGAGTGTGGTTCCCGACCGGGGCATCCCTGAGATCATCAGGATGTGCTCGCGTTGCTCAGGTCCCGAGTCGTTGGGTTCGAGGGTTTTGAGTGTTTCGACGCTGAAGATGTCCGTGATCGCTTTGATGCGTGCGATATCTTTGTCGATGTTGGTGCTGGATTTGGTCTTGGCAGCACCCTGAACGGCGTAGCCACCCATGCCGTCGCTGGTTTTGATGTTGCCACCCCTGTACGCGGCGGCCCATGCTTCGGTGTAGTTTCCCTGTCTTTCGAGCAGGGATGCGAGCAGGTATTCGAGCTCGATGCGTGGTGCGGCTTTGATCGTGGAGTCGGTGAGCCGACGCTCGATGCGCTCGACCGCCTCATCCACGCGACCCGCTTTGGGCGCGAGTTCTCCGAGCGTCAAATCGAGATCCCATGAATCGATGCCACGCGCGTGCGCATCGTTGAGGATCGCGAGTGCTTCGTCGGATCGTCCCTCGTACTGCAGAATCGTCGCGAGCCGACCGATCGCGGGGGCAAAGTTGGGATCGATGTCGAGGGCTTTCTTGAGTGCGGCGTTCGCTTCGTCTAGTCGTCCAGCGTATGCGTTTGCTTGCGCAAGCGTGTACATCATTTTCAGATCTTGTTCGCCAGCGCCGCCGGCGCGTTCGATGAGTTGGATCGCATCATCATGCAAACCAATCATCACGCTGAACTGGGCGGCTCTGTTCCGGACCTTGAGCGCGTTGGGGTGCGTACGGTGTTTGGAGAGGAAAGTTTTGTAAACCTTGATCGCGCCGGCGATGTCCCCGGCTTTTTCGAGGTTCTGCGCGTCGGTGAACAGTGCTTGTGGGCCTTTGGGTGCCATGGACGGAGGGTAGGCGATGAATCTCGTTTATTCCGGTGCGGGAAGATCGCGGAGGAACTCGATGAGCCGATCCCGGCTCGGTGATTGAGCATCACGGACATACGCGCCAGCAACCCCGCACGCGGCGGCAAGACATTGTCCGAGATTCAGACCAACATTCTGCGCGAAACTGAACCCGCCTCCGAAGTGATCCCCCGCGCCGGTCGAGATCCGAGGTCTGCGTGTGTACGGACCCGCGAACCAGCCCGAGTCGCCTTGGTCGTCTGCGGCACCCGCTCCGGTGTGCTGATGAATCACAATGCAGGTGAGCCCGAGATGCTCGCGGAGTCGAGCCGCGGCTTGGGGCACCATCGACGAGAGGGACTGGTTGTGCTCATCGTCGTACGCGTTGATCCCGACGACATCCGCAACGCGCCCGCTCTCAGCGAGATTGAGTCCCAGCGTGACCGGGATGTGCTGCTGGAGTTGCTGGATCAGTTTCATGGCGCGAGCGATGTCCGCGTCGGTGCGCTTTGCGGGATCGGAGAGATCGAGGAACAGTCGTCGATCTTTGTTCGGAGTGAGCTTTGGGAAAATGTCGTCGCAGAGTCCTTGCCAGATCCCTTCGACGCCGGCAACGAGTGTCCAGTTGACGACCGACAGCAAAGTCGCGGCTTCGAACATCTCGATCAGGGTTTCGAGGGTCAGCGTCTGGATGATGAGTTCCCAGGTGACGCGCTGGACAGATTCGGGCTTGCCGAGCATAATCTTGCCGTCCTCGAACTCGAGCGCGTCGGTGCGTCCGGGAGGGCAGATCGGGATCACACGCTCGCATTTGTCCGCGAATGGTTTGTAGATCGGATCGACGCGGTACCAATCGTCTTCTTGGGATACCGCTCCAATGTAGGTGACCGTCGCGCCAAGCGAACCCAGCGCCGAAGACAGGAGCGGGCCATTGCCCCCAAAGCGGACATCCTGCACGACCATCTCCAGATTCGCGCTCTTTCCCGCGGCGGCACCGCATCGAGCGGCAAACTCGGGGATGGTCTTGATCCGGTCGTAGTCGTCTGGAGCCATGGAATGCCGTTGATTGACGACATGGATGATCGAATCGATGAACCCATCGAACCCAACCAGCGCGTGAATCGGACAGGACGGATCAATGCCTTCGATTGCGTCGGCGGCTTGGTTGGCAAGATCGGTTCGGCTGGTGTTCATGGTCCAAGCATAGACCGGTTTTGGCCCATACAATCCGGCATGAATACCATCGTTCTTGCAACCCAAAATCCAGGCAAAGTCGACGAACTCCGCTCTCTCCTCGCGGGATCACCGATCAACATCATCGGCTTATCCGATCTCGATGATTCGTTCCCCGAACCGGATGAAACAGGCGCGACATTCATCGACAACGCGACCATCAAAGCGATTGAGTATGCAAAGCTCACCGGAATGCCGTGTCTCGCGGATGATTCGGGACTCGAGATCGACGCGCTCGGTGGACGGCCCGGAGTGATTTCTTCGCACTACGCGTTTGATGGTCAGGTCGAAGGAAGAGCGGCGACGATGACGCGACAAGAACGCGATCGACACAACATTGAACGCGTGCTCGCGGAACTCGAAGAAGTTGAAGCCAAAGACCGCACCGGACGCTTCAAGTGCGTGATGGTGCTCGCGGATCCAGATGGCTCGATCCTTGCGACCAGCGAAGGCACCTTCGAGGGACGCATCGGGGACCACATCCAAGGGGAGAACGGGTTCGGATACGATCCGATCTTCCTCGTCGGCGATGACTTCACGCGGACGAGTGCGGAACTCTCAGCGGACGAAAAGAACGCGGTTTCCCACAGGGGACACGCTGTTCGGGGGATGATCGAGCAGATCGCGACACTCAATCCAGCGTGATTCTTCATGATCTGACCGGCGTTGGAACCTAGAATGGTGCATGACCACAGCCGTGCTTCCGAATCTTGATCCCGCGTTGCAATCCATTTCTGAGAAGGTCCATCGCGGCGAGCGTCTGACGCTCGACGACGGTTGGGTGCTCTACAACACCCCCGATCTGTGGACGGTTCTGGAACTCGCGAAGCTCGTCCGCGATCGCATGCATCCCGGGGTCGCGTACTACAACATCAATCGGCACCTGAACTACTCCAATGTCTGCGCGCTCTCGTGCAAGTTCTGCGAGTTCTACCGCAAAGCGGGCGAGGACGGCGAGTACACCCGCGATCTCGACTACATCCGCGAAGAAGGACGCAAAGCCGCGGCTTCGGGCGCGACGGAGATGCACATCGTCGGGGGTCTCAATCCGTACCTCCCCTTCGAGTTTTACACCGACATGCTCAAGGTCTTGACCGAGGTCGCGCCCAATGTCCACCTCAAAGCGTTTACTGCCGTCGAGCTTGTCCACCTCGCGCGGATCGCGAAGGTTTATAAAAAGGACGACACCAAAGCGGGTGTGCGTTGGGTGCTGGAGCGATTGAAAGAAGCGGGTCTGGGTTCACTCCCCGGCGGCGGCGCGGAAGTCTTCGACGAACGCGTCCACAAGGAAGCGTTCAAGACGAAGATCGGCGCGCACGAGTGGCTCGATGTCCACCTTGTCGCGCACGAGGTCGGGCTGAACTCCAACTGCACGATGCTCTACGGGCATGTGGACAAACGACGCGAACGCTTGCGGCACATGGAAATCCTGCGCCGCTCCCAAGACCAAGCACTCGCGCGCCTGGGATACGAGGGCGAAGACGGCGCGTACATCGCTGAGGGGATCGAAGAATCCCAGCAGATCACCGCGCCGGTGATCACACTCAACAAAGAAGGCGCGGTGCTCCCGACCCCAACGATGTCCGAGGGGGGGCAGGTCAAAGGCGGGTACTACCAGACGATCACGCCGTTGCCGTTCTTTCCTGATGGATCAGCACTTGAACATCTCCGAGGACCAGCGGGTCTGGAGAACCTGCGGACCATCGCGGTGACCCGATTGATGCTCGACAACTTCCCGCATGTCAAAGCGTTCTGGATCATGCAGACCCTCCCGATGGCGCAGCTGATGCTCGAAGCGGGGGCCGATGACATTGATGGGACGGTCGTGTGGTACGACATCACCAAAGCGGTCGGCGAAGGCACCCACCAAGAAACCACCGAACGCGACCTGATCGAAGCGATCAACGAAGCGGGCTACGAAGCGGTCGAACGCGACACGCTGTATCGGCGGGTGGAGCGTGATGGGAATGCGTGGTCAGTGTCAGAGGATTGATGGTGGCGAGTTCACCCAATGATTTTCAATGCGAGTGCCTTCTGAACTTCGAAAATATTGGCACCCTTCTTTCGAAACTGCTTTGAAATAGGCACAGGATTTCCAGAGACATAAATTTTGAGTTCTGCATCAAGGTCTAGGGTTCCAGCTGTTTCCACAGAGAAATGAATGATGCTCTTGTAGGGTATGGAATGAAACTCGATTTTCTTTCCGGTAATGCCCTGCTTGTCGATGAGTAGCAATCGAAGATTTGTGAAAATTATGAGATCACGCACCAGCTTGAAAGCAAGATTAATTTTTTCATCCGGTACCAATATGTGATCGACTTCTGGTGCCGCATGTGCGGGATCAATCGAGGACGCATTTCCAAGTATGGCATCGAACATGCCATGCTTTGCTTGTTCTCGTCTTTCACTTTGGGGTGCTTGTATATCTGGGAGCGTAGTTGAGCCTGGTCTTGTGACACGGGAGTTGGTGCCACATTTTGGGCATTCGATCGTCTCGCCGACCATTGACTCTGGTGCGTCAAGATTTTCATTACATTGTCTACATTCAATGGTAATCATTCGATGATGATACCATATTTTGTAATCAATGTGATAGGGGATTTGTTATCAAATCGGCGAGATGTAGAACTTGCGTGAGACGCCTTCGACTTCGTGGTGGTAGTAGAACGCGTTGGGGGCGGCTTTGTTGATTGCCGCGATGAGCTTGGGGAGTTCTTCGAGGGTGACGATCGTGCGGATCATCGAGAGTTTCTTTTCCTCGTAGCCGCCGACGCCGGGGTGGATGGTGTAGGTGCGGTGGGGGGATGCTTTGCGGATCGCATTGCCGATGACATCGGGGTGCTCGTGGATGACCGCGAGCATGGTGAGTTTGAACTTGTGGTAGAGGGTGTTGAGTGTCTCGGTGCTCACGAAGAGGTAGAGCGCGGTGTACATCAGCGTGTTGATGATCAGCGCGAGGTCGTTGGTTTTGAGCAGTTGGAGCGCGAGACCGAAGACGGTGGAGACGACGCCCGCGATGATCGCGATGGACCCGACGGGCTTGAGGTATTTCATCGCGTAGAACGCGGCGATGACATCCTCGTCGCCGGTGGATCCGCGGTTTTTGAACGCGACCGCTTTGGCGCAGCCCGCGAGGATGCCGCCGAAGAGGACGAGCATGATCCGCTCGTTGTACGCGTCGGGCTGGGTGATGTGGAACTCAGGGAGGAACAGCAACGCGAGGATGACTGTCGCGACAACGATGAGCGAGCGGTATGCGAAGGTCTTGCTGATTTTTCGATACGCAAAGGCCATCAGGAGGGTTTGGAACAGTGCGTAGAGGATGATGAAGATCGTGGAGTTGTCGAAGTAATACGAGATCGAGACCGCGATCCCTTCGCTTCCTGTCAGGATGATCCCTGCTGGGATGATGAAGTACTTGAGCGCGATCGCGTACAGCAACCCTGCAGAGATCGCGAGCACCCAGTTGATGGGTGTGAGCCGCTTTGGGTGCTCGGATTCTTTAGACGATGATCGTTGCTTGCTCATCATCGATCATAGGAGGCGAGGGGTGTTTGCCAACCGCTGTAGCCAGTGACTTCAGATCGAATCAGAACTTCCAGCCGATTCCCATGAAGTAGTCCACATCGTTCGGGCGGACCCCACTGCCTGGCGACGAGTCATGGCGGTGCTCAACACCCGCGTTCATCGTCATCCCGGTCTCGGCATCGAGGATGACCTCGATCCCCGCAGCGGAGTTCCAGCGGAACTCCCCGAGTTCGTCAAAGCTTGGGTAGTAGGTTGTCCCTGCGAAGAGCTTTGTGTTGTCGGAGAGTTGGTGGGTCCAGTCGAGTCCCAACAGTCCTTCCGGGATGACCTTCTCATCCGCGTTGGATCCGAACTCGTAGGAGGCACCCACACCGACGCGACCGATGAGGGTGGTTTTCTCGTTGTTGATGAACTCGTACCCAACACCGACCGCGCCGCTCAAGCGGTGCTGCCATGCTTGGAACTCGTCGTACTCGTATTTGCCTTCAGCGAAGTAGCGCCAGGGTCCATCGAGGAGCCAATCGTTTTTGAATCCGAGTTCGCCTCGGGAAGCGGATTCTTGGCCGTCGGAGGTGGAGTAGAGGTACGACGCGTACGCGTGGGTCTCGGTAGAGTCCGTTTTGCGATCGCCTTTGAGACTCACGCGTCCAGCGAAGTTCTCGTTGTTGCCTGAAGTCCCTGAGATCCCCGCGCTGAAGCTGTACTCCCAGCCCTCGTTCCACGCGAGTTCTTGCGCGGCTTCCGAAGCTGCTTCGCCGTCCTCGGATTCGGGTTGGGACTGAGCGGTTTCTGAGGCAGATTCGGAAGTGGATTCAGCGGTCTGGGTGTAGCTCGCGGCTTCCGCTTGAGCCGCGGCGAGCTCCGCTTGTGCGAGTTCGAGTGCACGCTGAGCGGCTTCGACGCGTTGAATCGCGTCGTTGCGGTCGTTTGCGAGCGCTGAGCCGCTGAGTGTGAGCAGAGCGATGGCGGAGATTCGGGTGATGTTCATAGCTGGATCCTCCAAAGGATTGCGTGGTCTTGCGTTCGTTCCGGGGTCCCCACCGGGACAAGAGCAAAGGAGCGTGAGCGGACGATGTCAACCGTGTGTGCAACGCGAGTTGGGGATTTCCGTACAATGAGAATCGTGCCCCGATCACATACCTGCCCATCCTGTTTGACGGAACTCGGACGAATCCGTGCGGTGCCCGATCCGCACTATGGATTGCCTGTGGTCGTGTGCCCATCGTGCTCGCTCGCAACCGTTCGGCAGAGGCATCCCGACATCGAGTTCTGGAGAAGCTTCCGGCGCGTCCATAGCGCGATGCGGAATCTAACGGTTCGGCTTGGATTGACCATCGGCGGCGCCGCGCTCATTGCTTTGTTCGTGCTCCTTAGCAACCGGATGTTCAACGCTGAGGGGCAGTTCTCACCAGAATACCCATTCACCAGCAGCGATCCAGAGATGACAATGAGTGCGTTGTTGATCCTTGGATCCAGCACCCTGTTGATGATGGCGGTTGTCATGCTGTATCGGCATCGCTCAATCTTCTTCGGCATCATCATCATGCTGGGTCTGACACTGTTCATCCTCACTATCGATTACACATTCGTATGGATCGAGCACGCCATAGCGGATCTATTTGCTTTCACATCCAGCGAGCGGTATCCATCGAACTCGGAAATGACAGGCCGATTCATGCGGTTCGCAATGATTGGGTCGTGTTCGCTACTGGGGGTCATCCCAGCGGTGTTGTTGGGTGGGATCGTGGATCGAAGCGAACGCAGACGGTTCCGGAGACTCCTGAAAAAACGCAGAAAGCAGAGACGCACGCATGACTGACACCAACGCACAGGGACCCCAACATTTCAGCGAGATCCGCGCCGACCGTGCGTGCATCGGGTGCGGATTCAATCTCTATGCCCAGCCGGTATCCAAAGAAGAGCACTACGGCTTGGCGATCTGCAAATGCCCCGAATGCGGGACCGTCGCGGCTCTGCAGAGCTATCCGGTGATGTCACACTGGGTCAATCGGTTCAGGGCGCTGATCGCCGCGATATGGATCATCGCACTGCTGGGGATATTCATCGCGTACACCATGTCCATCACCGGCATGGCGCAAGGCACCGCAAATCTTGCAGGCGAGAAGTTGGGCGATATCATCGGTCACGAGCATCACATCTGGTCGCAGGAGCAGGACCGTTTACGCGAGCTTGCAAAGCAAACGGGCCAGGCCGCTGTCCAGCCAGCAGTTCCCGTTCCCGCACCGGACCCATTGAGCTTCGGAGGTACGACGACCATCGTCACCAGCAACGGGGTCACCACGGTCAACGGCACTATCGTTCCGACCACGCCGCTGAGTCCGACCCAATCCGGTCAGTACAACTGGGTATGGCTCTCTCAAGGGTGGGGAGATGCGTACCTCCAACAAGTCATCGACGACAGCGGTGGACTACTCGAGAACATTGATCGACAGTTCCTCGTGATGCTGATCCCCGGAACCATCGTCGGGACACTCTTTGGGATCTTCTGGAGCGTTGCATTGCTCGGAGGCACAAGACGCAAAGCGTTGATCGTGCCGCTTGTTGCATGCTTGATCGCGTGCATGGTGCTGATCGGGATGAGCCGGCCAGATTACAACTACACCTACATCTCAGGATTGACGCAGGATTTGTACGCGCCGGTAATCGGTCCGGTGTTCATCGGGTACATGTTCCTGATCTCGTGCTTTGGGATTTGGATCGGTCGCATGGTGGCGCGTCGGATCGTGGTGATGGCGCTGCCAGCGCGGAGCCGGATCCCGCTGTCGAACCTCTGGATTCAGGACGGGCTTGCGTTGCCCAAACCCAACTAAAAAACCCGCCCCAAGCGGGACGGGTTTGATTTGGAGTCAGAACAGATTACTTGTCTTCGTTGACATCAAAGTCCGCGTCGATGACATCGCCTTCGACATTCGCGCCTTCTTCAGCGGGAGCTGCGTTCTGGGCGTCTTTCGCGGCTTGCTCGTAGATGACCTTCCCGAGTTCCATCGAAACGGTTTCGAGTTCCTTAAGTGCGGGCTCGAGTTCTTCCTTGGTGATGTGCTCGTTCTTGATCTTGTCATCGAGAGCTGAAACAGCGGTCTCGATCTTGGAGCGGATATCCGCATCGACCTTGTCGCCGTGCTCTTCGAGGGACTTGCGGGTTTGTGCGACCATTCCATCTGCACGGTTCTTGAGGTCCACAAGCTCGCGACGCTTCTTGTCTTCGTCGGCGTGTGCTTCCGCATCCGCCTTCATCTTGGTGATCTCGTCTTCGGACAAACCGCCCGAGCCTTCGATCCGGATGTCGGCTTTCTTGCCGGTGCCCTTGTCGGTCGCGGAGACCTCGAGGATGCCGTTGGCGTCGATCTTGAACGCGACCTCGATCTGAGGCGTTCCGCGTGCAGCAGGAGCGATGTCCGCGAGTTCGAACATCCCGAGCGTCCGGTTGTCCTTGGCAAACTCGCGTTCGCCTTGGAGAACATGGATCTGCACCGATGGCTGGTTATCAGCAGCGGTGGAGAAAGTCTCGGTTTTGGTGGTCGGGATGGTGGTGTTGCGTTCGATGAGTTTGGTCATCACGCCGCCCATAGTCTCGACACCGAGTGACAGCGGGGTCACATCCAACAGGAGGACATCCTTGACCGAACCGCTCATCACGCCACCCTGAACCGCGGCACCGAGTGCAACAACTTCGTCAGGATTCACGGACTTGGATGGGTCCTTGCCGAAGATTTCCTTCGCGATCTCTTGCACCTTGGGCATGCGGCTCGATCCACCAACCAGAACGACCTCGTCGATCTTGGAGATGTCGATCTTCGCGTCCTTGAGCGCGTTCTGGCAAGGTGCCTTGAGGCGATCAAACAGATCCGCACACAAAGTCTCGAACTTCGCACGGCTCAGGGTTTCCTGAAGGTGCTTGGGTCCAGTGTCTGTTGCGGTAATAAACGGCAGGTTGATGGTGGTTTCCTGCGAACCCGAGAGTTCGATCTTCGCTTTTTCAGCGGACTCTTTGAGTCGCTGCATCGCCATCGGGTCCTTGGTCAGGTCCACGCCTTCCTTCTTGCGGAACTCTTCGGCAAGGAAGTCGATCAGACGCTGGTCCCAGTCGTCGCCACCGAGGTGGGTGTCGCCGTTGGTCGAGAGGACCTCAAAGACGGACCCGCCGTCGCCGTCGTCACCGATCTCCATGACGGACACATCGAAGGTACCGCCACCGAGGTCGAAGACCGCGATTTTCTTGTTTGTTTTCTTTTCGAGCCCGTACGCGAGCGCTGCTGCGGTTGGTTCGTTGATGATGCGTTTGACGGTGAGTCCCGCGATCTCGCCTGCGTCCTTGGTTGCTTGACGCTGCGCGTCGTTGAAGTACGCCGGCACGGTGATGACCGCTTCGGTGACTGGTTCGCCGAGGTAATCTTCAGCGGTTCGTTTGAGTTCGCTGAGGATCATCGCGGAGATCTGTTGTGGTGAGAACTCTTCGCCACGGACTTTGACCTTGACGAAGTCGCTGTCGCCTCCGGTGAGTTCGTATGGGATGAGTTTTTCTTCGCTGCCCACTTCTGAGTGACGACGACCCATGAACCGCTTGATCGAGAAGACCGTGTTCTGTGGGTTGGTCACCTGCTGGTGCTTCGCTTGCTGTCCGACCAATCGCTCGCCCTTGTCGGTGAATCCGACGACGGATGGGGTGGTGCGGTTGCCCGATGAGTTGATGAGGACCTTTGGCGAGTCCCCTTCCATGACGGCGACCACTGAGTTGGTGGTCCCGAGGTCGATTCCGATGATTTTGCCCATTGCTGTGCTCCTTTCATGACCCCGAAGGCGGACCCTCAGGGAGATTGCTCATTTCTATGTACTGGAATGTATTTGCAACCCCCGTGCCAATTCCAAGCGTCTATCTGTGTGTCAAATTGCCGGGGTTGAATGCACGGGGGGCGTATTCTGGACGATCCTCGGCGGTGGGCTGCCAGACTGGCAGGAGTACGATCCTGAGTGCCTACCGATCCCCCATCAATACCGCCCGCACCAAATCACGGTACCATCGTGTGTATCGGGACGACCGGGATGCTTGCCGCGTGCACAACGAAGCTTCTTGAACTCGGATACCACATCCACCTCGTCGCTCGCTCACCCGACCGATACGCATCCAGAATCAATGAATCCCTGAGAACGCGGCTATCGACGAGTTCGTGTGATTATGCGGACGATGAAGCATTCGCTCAAGCGCTCCGCGCTGCACCGCAGCTGGTGGTTGGGGTGATTGGATGGATCCACAGCGCCTCACCCAACGCATGGAACATCGTCCGCAAGACATTCACAGGCGCGGACATGCTCCGCGTACTTGGGTCATCGCATAATCCAATCAACACCGAGACCGATCGCGTCGTCACGCTTGGGTTTGTGATCGAGGAATCCGGATCACGCTGGCTCACCCACCAAGAAATCTCAGAAGGTGTACTCGATGCTTTTCTCAGCGGGCGCGCGGCATCCATCGTCGGTACAGTCGAGCCGAGGTCGATGAAACCGTGAATTGTCGATGTTGGATTTACTGACCCTGCGCCAGTGAGAATCCACGCACGCCGTCGTACATCCGGATCGGGATGAAGTCGGTGACGGTGAACTTCTCGGCGACCTTCGCGAGCAGATGCACAGTCGGTCCCTGACCAATGACGGTGCCTTCGCGAAGCTCGAAACGCACGCAGCATTCGTTCACCAGTTCCGTGTACGGCGAACCGGTCGGCCAGACCTGCGTGCCTCGGTTGGAGATCACGGTCAGTTGGAACGGGGTGTTCTCGCACACACGCTGGAGTTTGGCAGCGAGTTCCGTTGGGATCAGTGTGTTCTCAAGGAAGATGTCGCAGCCGCAGACGGTGCTCTGGACTTGTTCGTGGGTCGTCATCATTTTGTTGACGCTCGGGCGCACTGGTAGCGTGTGGCTGATCTCGTCCTTCGGCGGCACGACACATCCTTCGATGGTCTCAGGCATCTTCCCGAGGTTCGACGCGATCGCTTCGGCGAACGCTTTGGTCCCGACCGGATCGCCGGTGCCTTTGACATCGCCGGTGTGGACACCGGATTCGAGCGTGTAGAGCAGCGCGTTCTCGATGATCGCTGCGGTTTTGCGCATCCCGATATGACGGAGCATGATGACGCCTGACAGGAGCAAACTCGTTGGGTTGGCGAGGTCTTGTCCCGCGATGTCTGGAGCGGTGCCGTGGACCGCTTCGAAGATGCTGATCTGGTCACCGATGTTCGCGGATGGCGCGAACCCGAGACCACCGACAAGACCCGCTGCGAGGTCGGACACGATGTCCCCCTGCAGGTTGGTCAGGACGATCATTTTGTACTTGTCCGGACGCAGCACGAGGTTCATGCACAGCGCGTCGATGATGACTTCTTCGGTCTCGATTTCTGGGTAGTCCTGCGAGAGGAAGTTGAAGCGATCGAGGAAGGTGCCGTCGGTCATCTTCATGATGTTTGCTTTGTGGCCACAGGTGACCTTGTCGATCCCGAATGCTTTGGCGGTCTCGAACGCGAAGCGGTTGATCTGATCGCACCCCGGGGTGGAGATGAGTCGCTTGGCGCAGTAGGAGTCCGGGGTGAGCCGGTGCTCGATCCCGCCGTAGGTGTCTTCGACATTCTCGCGGACGACATAAAAATCTACTTTGACACCCGCTTGGGAGTACACGGTTTCCACGCCGGGGAGTGATTGGAAGTGACGCAGGTTTGCGAACGCGCCGAAGGTCTTGCGGAGGGTCACATTGATGGACTTGCCGCCGCCGCCGATCGGTGTGCCCATTGGTCCTTTGTAGAGGATGCCGGTCTGCTCGATGGTCTCGACCGCTTCGTCGGTCATGCCTCGGGTATCGCCGTCTGCGAAGACCTTGTTGCCCATATCGACCTCGGTGAACTCGACATGGTCCAGCACGCCCGCGGCTTCAAACACATGGAGACAGGCGCGGGTGATTTCGGGACCGATTCCGTCGCCGGGAGCGAGCGCGATGGTGATCTTCTTGGACATGTTGGATACCTTGCTTGGTGAGACTTGGTCTTGGGTGAGCATCGTGGGTTCTCTATTGAGTAGGGTGGCAGGCCCGATTCAGTCGTTCCATCACCGCGTGCCAGATCGGTGCCTCGTTGGGTACTGTACCGTTCTCATCGTCCGTTTTTGGGGGCCGCTCAATCCATATCTCGGAAGCATTGGAAGCATCCGCTTCGTGCATCGCGTTATACAGACCTCGTGCATACCCCGCGGCATCCTTTGGCAGCGTGCTGGATCGGGTTTCATCAAAAGCGGCGACAGACCATGCGATGACATAAATATCCGGACCTGCTGAGGCGAGTTCTGTGGAATCTTTGAGAACGGTGGGTTTGCTTGGTTGGTAATGCGCGCCCGTCGTGCCTGGGGATCGAGCGATGTGCTCGTCTTGATCCTGCTTGATCTGCACATCCACGCCCAATGCCCTGCTGATCTGATCCGTCGAGATCACGCCGGGGCGCAGCACGACCGGTGCATCGCCGGTGAGATCAACCACGGTCGATTCGATCCCAGCTCGGCACGCGCCTCCGTCGAGGATCAGCACATCCTGCCCCTCAAATCCTCGCGCGACATGATCTGCGGTGGTGGGGGAGATCCATCCCGATGGGTTGGCGCTGGGTCCGACGATGGGTTTGCCGTACGCTTCGATGAGTCCGAGCGCCATCGGATGCGCGGGACACCGGATCGCGACGGTCGGGCCGCCTGCGGTGACGATGTCGGGGACCATCTCGGATTTGTTCAATACAAGTGTCAATGAACCGGGCCAGAACGCATCAGCAAGCTTCTGCGCATCGCTCGTCCATTCCTCGACGAGGTCATCGACCATCTCGCATCCGGAGACATGCACAATCAGCGGGTTGCTCGCCGGTCGTCCCTTGAGCGTGAAGATCCGTTCAACCGCGTCGTGATCGAGCGCATCAGCGCCGAGTCCGTAGACCGTCTCGGTTGGGAACGCGATGGGTTGCCCGAGTCCGAGCCGTGCGATCGCGGCGACGATTGCTTCTGGACCTTCAAGAATCTCAGTCATCGGATTGGCCTGAGTTTGCATCCGTATCAGCATCACTTTCAGAATCGGTGTCGTATTCCGCGACCGATTCGCCGGGGGTCAGCTGGTTGGCATCAGGGACGATGAAGTCGATCCGGTTGCGGTTGAGCGTGGTGCCCATCGCTTGGTAGAGGTCCACCATCGCGATGTTGTAGTTGACCGTCGCCAACGCTTCGGAGAGTTCTGAACTCGCAAGCGATTCCTGCTGGTTGAGCTCGAGGTTGAGGCGTTCGACGGAGTACCCCGCGTTGGTGAGTTCCTTCTCGACGATCAGGGCGCGGAGTGCTTCACCCTGCGCAACGCGGGAGAGCGTGCCTTGGGAGATTAGCGCGTGGTTGGTGACCACCGAGTTGAGCGCGTTTTTGATCTCCAGCACAACCGACTGCACCGTGCGCCGGTATCCAACAATCGATTGCATCCGCGCCAGACGGGCCTTGCGGAACCCCGCTTCCCCAATCCGGTTTCCCAGCGGCTGCTCGAAGGTCAAGCCAACCAGCCAATCATCAACAAACCGGTTCGAGACCGAATCGTCGTACCCATCACTGATCGAGTCATCCAATCCCAGCAATCGTGCTTGCGCGATGAGGTTGAGCGAGGGGAGACGCGCATTTTTGGAGACATTCTCGCGGATCGTCGAATCATCAATCGAGAGGATCGACCGCTCGACCTCGGGACGGTTCGAGATCCCCGTATCAATCGCGTCAAGCAGCGAGATCGACAACGGCTCAACCGACGAGCTGTCACCCGGAACAAGCAGCATCTCCGAACCCACCGGCATCCGGTCGTCGTTCATGAGTTGCTTGAGCCGATCGCTCGCATTGCGGAGCGCGGTCTTGGCGATCAGCAGGTCCGAGCGTCGGCGTTCTACGCGAGCGACCGCATCGGCGACCTGCGCCTGCCGGGCGTCTTGCACGCGTCGGGCGCGGATGTCGTCGCGGACTTCGATCCCACGATCAAGCAGCTTGGCGCGGATGATGACCTGCTTGTACGCAAGGACAAGCTGCCAGTACGCCCGCTCGGTGTCCGAGGCGGACGCGATGAGTTGGCTCTTAAGATCTGAAACCGCGGATCGTTCCGCGTTCCGCGCCAGGTACACACCCGCTTGCACTCTGCTGCGTCCGAACCCATCGAGCAAGGGCTGCTCGTATCCGACAACGAAGTTGGACGAGTTGGATGGGTTGGGGTTCGTTGCGCCGAAGAATGAGGATTCGACATTGGTGTATCCAAGGTCATGCTGGACGCTCAGCGAGCCGCCGGTGGTCAGCGATCGGCGCACACCGAGGGTACCGGTGACGGAGTCTTGTTCATTGCGGACAACACCGGTCCCGAATGCGCCGGCGCTTGCTTGGGGGATTGCCGAGTCTTGGCCTTGGACGCTCCCAAAGAGTGTCCAGTCGAACGCGGCTTCCGCTTCCACAAGCTCGGCTTGCGATATCGCGGGGCCATACTGGGCAAACTCAACATCAAGATTCCCGCGAACCGACGCTTGCACAACGCTCTGGAGTGAGACCGGGACGAGCACGGTCGTGCGTCCGAGCAGGTCGGTCCCGATCAGTTCTGCGATCGGATCGCGTTCACCGCTTTCCGCGTTCTGCGATTGGAACTGTTCCGCGTATCCATCGGTGGAGAACTCGCGCTGGATTTGTTCAAGATGATCCGGGCGGATCTCGAGTTTGGTCAGGTCGGTGGAACTGTCAAGCTCGATCGCGCTGGGGGTCGCGGAATCGCCGCGGGCGGCGTTGATTTCACGCTGAACCGAATGGACCATTGCTTGGCGGAGCTGGCCTTCAGTGCGTTTCTCAAACGGGGATTGGCATCCGCCGGCAGCGAGCATCAAGGCGACCGCTGAGGCCGAGAAACCGAACTGAAAACGCCGCTGGTTTGGTGGAGAAATAGTCATCTCCCAACAGTAGGAGGGGATGAATCCAGAGGTTGCATCCAACCACACCTCCATCCTGCCTTTCCGCAGTTGAGCGAATACAATAGTGAGAACCCCCAACCTCCACAGATCGGGAGACCGTCATGTATTCCAGACTCCATCTGAACCGATTCTTTATCATTGCCTCGGCAGTGCTCGCCAGTCTTGCTTTGCCGCTGGTCGCTCAGACGAGTGCCACCCAAGACACCAAGTGGTTTGTCGTCCAATCGGAGACCGAGCCAGTCCGGTGCGGTGATCAGGAAATCTACTACACCATCGAGGAATACAAGCGGGGCACCATGCTCGCTGTGGACGGGGTCTCAGGGGAGTATTCCAAGGTCCGATACCCCGCAAAGCTGGGGGCCTTTGTCCCAGCACGCGATGTGCAGAGCATCAAAGCGGGTTCTTTTGTCCGCCTGACCGCCGCTTCCCAGCTGAGTGCCGCGTCCATGTTGCGTGGTTTGGAGGGATCGTGGTGCCCGGTCTTTGAGGAGCCGCTTGAAGTGGACACCGAGATGATGGTGCTGGAGATCATCCGCGATGATGCGTCCGACGAGGTGCTTGGGTACCGTGTCGCGCCGCCTCGTCCACCCGCATCGGGGGCTTACCCCTACGCGTACATCCGCACCAAATCGCTCCGTCCCGCGACCGAAGATGAGATCAAATCCCATCAAGGCGGTAAGCAAATCAAGACCGGCCAGCCTTCGCTGATGCCCGCTCACCCAAACTCAAAGACCACTCCAAATCAAGCGGCGGACAACTCCACCAGCCAAAACGCCGAACCGCTGACCGACCTCCGCGAGCCGATGAACAAACCCGTTTCAGGCAAGACCGGCGGCCAGGGCGGCGACACCGCCCCTGCAGCAGAACAAACCAAGCCCGCAGCACAACCGGAAGTCATCAAGAACACGGTACCCGTCGTGACCTCACCCGAAAAATCGGGAAGCGTCAGTAGTTCCAACACCAAGCGTTCACCCGCAACGATGACCGCATCGAGCCTCGAAGCACTCGAAGCGTCGTTCACCAACGCCCGCTCAATGCCGCGTGCTCAGCTCGACGAGGCGCTCCCAGAGCTGCTCGCAGAGTTCAACAGAGCACGCGACGCCGCGAGCGATGATGATGAGTCTGTCCAGACCTCGTTGGATCAGCGCATCGAATGGATCAATATTCGGATCAAGACCCGTGATCAACGCCGAGCGATTGCCCAGGCGCTCGCGAGTGCGGATACGCAGTCCATCGAGCTGAGCCAGAAGATGGACGCGTGGAACTCCTCGCGTGTGTACTCGATGGTGGGTCGGATGATGCTCTCAGGGGTATACACCGGAGAGCACCTGCCCTTGATGTACCGCCTGCGTGCACCGGATCGTGTGACCGGTATCGAGAAAACAATCGGGTACATCGCTCCGCGCGCGGATCAAGACTTCCGTCACCTGCTGGGTCGGGTGGTTGGTGTGGTCGGGAACCCGGTCCGCGACGACGCGTTGTCGTTGATGGTGCTTGAGCCGGCGCGTGTTGATCTCATGCCGGGACAGTGAGTTGATTCCAGTTTCAGCAAGGCATCCATGAGCGAAGCGTCGTCCAAAACTGATTCGGAGAGCGATTCGCAAGAAGGCTCAGGTCTCGCGATCGCGTCTGGATTGTCAACGCTCCCCGATCCGGTCGACGCCGCGTCACAAGCGGCGGGGATGCTCAAGGAAGCACTGAACGGTTCAATCGATCTGGTCATCGGATTCATCACGCCGCCCTTTGCCCAGCGGGTCGGGATGATCGCCGACGCGATCCGCGATCAGGTCTCACCCAAGCACCTGCTCCTGATTTCCGCATCTGGCATCATGTCGGGCGATCACGAGATTCTTGGTCGTCCAGCGATCTCACTGATGGGGATGGTACTCCCAGGCGTAGAAATGCACCCGTATGTCTTCGACGCGACGCTCGGTTCGATGGACCCGCTGGAACGCGCCGCGAAAGTGAGCCACGCGATCGGATCATCCGAAACAATGGCGGCGTCGTTCTTCTTTGCCGATCCGTACTCCGTGCCTCTGGTGAATCTGGTTCCCGCGCTGTCCTCATCACGCGTCCAGTACACCGACCAGCACAAGAATCTGCACCGCATCGGGACCATCCTCGGCGGGATGGCGTCCGCCGCGACCGAACCGGGAGGTAACACGCTGTTTCTCGATGGACAGATCCGGAACTTCGGCGCGATCGGGATCACGCTCTCTGGGAACTTACAGGTCGATACGCTTGTGTCGCAGGGGTGCAGACCGATCGGTGCGCCGATGGTCGTCACCAAAGCACGCGGGAACCTGATTCTTGAACTCTCCGGGATGCCCGCGATTGAAGCGATTCGTGAGTCGCTGCAAGGGATCGGAGAAGATGATCGCGAGTTGTTGGATCAAGGGCTGCTCATCGGTCGGGTCATCAACGAACAACAATCCCGTTTCGGGCGTGGCGACTTTCTCATCCGAAACATCATGGGTGGGGACGAGGAATCCGGCGCGATCGCGATCGCGGATCTCGTCCAAGCGGGGCAGACCATCCAGCCCCACCTGCACGACGAGCGGACCGCGCGCGAGGACCTGTCGCTGCTCCTCGATGGTCAGCGTCTGTATGACCGTCCCGCTGGCGCGATGGTGATCTCATGCACCGGGCGCACGCAGGAGTTCTTTGGTCAACCAGCGCACGACGCGCGGGCGATCCGTCACGCGTTTGATCCACCGATCGACGGGGCGAAGCTTGCCAAAGCGGGGAGAGAACTCAACGCGCCGGATCAGGGCATACCGCTCGCGGGGATGTTCGCCGCTGGGGAAATCGGACCGGTCGGGGAGACCATCTTCCAGCACGGACACACCATCGTCGCGGCGATGTTCCGTGAACCAGAACAGATGGATATCCGCTAAAAACAGCCCACTTCGAGTGCGTGCACCCTAGACTCGGATATGGAACCAACGACCACCCAGACCAGCGCAAAGTACACCAACGAACTTGTCAACTCGACTTCGCCCTACCTTCTTCAGCACGCGCACAATCCGGTCAACTGGAGGATGTGGTCCGACGAAGCGTTCCAAGAAGCGATCGACCGGGATGTCCCTGTGTTTCTGTCCATCGGATACTCGACCTGCTACTGGTGCCATGTGATGGAGCGGGAGTCGTTCGAAAACGAATCCATCGCGTCGCTGATGAACGAGAAGTTCGTGTGCATCAAGCTCGACCGCGAGGAGCATCCCGAGATCGACGAGATCTACATGGCGGCCACCACCATCATGACCGGCTCAGGCGGTTGGCCGATGTCCGTGTTCCTCGAACCCACCCAGCGCCGCCCGTTCTGGTGCGGGACCTATTTCCCACCCGAACCGATGTATGGCAGGCCGTCCTTCCCCCAAGTCCTCGAATCACTCTCCGAGGCGTACACATGCAAACGCGATGAAGTAATCGAGCAAAGCCAAGCCCTTGCCGGTGCGGTTGGTGAGCAGATCGCGACGGATCAAGAACCGGTTGCCGTCGGGATCAAGCACATCCAAGCCGCGGTGTCGGGATTGCTCAGTCGGTTCGATCGCATCAACGGCGGATTCGGTGGCGCACCCAAGTTCCCACAACCGGTGTTCCTCGAACTGCTGCTCGACGCAAGGCCGTTGGTTGATGCGGATACGAAAGCCGCGATTGATCAGAGTGTGAAAATGACGCTCGATCGGATGGGGATCGGCGGGATTTTCGACCAAGCCGGGGGCGGGTTCCATCGATACGCGACCGATGAGATCTGGTTGGTACCGCACTTCGAGAAGATGCTCTACGACAACGGGCAGCTGTTGCATTTGTACGCACGCGCCGCGGAAGTTTACGACGATGCGTTCTACAAACAAATCGCGAAACGCACAGCGGACTATGTCTTGCGAGAGATGTGCGATCCAAAGACCGATGCGGGAACCACTGGTTTTTACAGTGCACAAGACGCTGAAGTAAATCACCGCGAGGGTCAGAACTACCTCTGGACACCAGATCAGATCCGCGATGCAATCGGGAACGGGGAAGACGCGGAGTTTGTCATCCGCGTGTATGGGCTCGATGCGGGAACCAACTTCCAAGACCCACACCATCCAAACGAACCAGCAAGCAATGTGCTGCGACTGGACAAGCGCCCAGACCTGATCGCCGCTGAGCTCGGGATGACCACCGAAGCGTTCCACGCGAAGCTCGATCCGCTGAACGATCAACTCCTCAAAGCTCGCTCGCTCCGGGATCAACCAGGGACTGATGACAAAGTCATCTGCGCTTGGAACGCAATGATGATTTCTGGATTGGTCAAAGCGGGTGTCGTGCTCGACAATCGGGAGTATCTCGAAGCGGCGCGGCACGGCATCGACTTTGTGCTCGACACGATGAAAACCGCGGATGGTGATCTGGCGCGTTCACGCAGAGAACACAAGAGCAAAATCCCAGCAGGACTCGAAGATCACGCGCTGATGATCGGCGCGATCATGGATCTCGCGATTGCGGAAAACGACGACACGCTCTGGACCTCGATCGAACGGCTGTTCATCACTTCACGCAAGCATTTTGAGTCCGCGCCGGGCATCTTCCACGACACACGCGAGGGACGCACGGATCTCTTCATTCGTCCGCGAACACTCCACGACGGCGCGACCCCTTCAGGAGTGGGCGTGATGACACTCGTCACGGCACGCATGGTTGCGATCTCGGGAAAGGAACGATGGATCGATTGGGCCTTGGAAGCACTGCGAGGTGTTTCTGCTGCGATCGGGAGCAATCCGATCAGCGTTTCCAACTCCACACGCGCGTTGATCGAACTGATCACACAGAAGCAGCGCATCGGGGACAAGTATGTCTTTGCAGGTGCAGCAGAGCTTCAACCCAAGCAAGCTCCGACCGGTCCTGTTGCGGTCTTTGTGTCTGAGGACGCGGTAACGGTGAGCGAGGATCATCCGGGTTTGTTCTCTGTTGCACTCGAGATTGAAGAGCCGTACCACATTGTCGCTGCTGATCCGGGGACTTCGGACGCTGCGAAGGGATTGATGCCGTTGCGGGTGGGGTTGATCGAGGGTCAGGGGGTCGCGGTCTATGCGGAATATCCCGATGGTGAATCGTTCGGAGATGGGGATGCGATGATCCGCGTCCATCACGGCCGCATTGAGTTCGAGGTCGCGATCGAGAAAGCGGACGGGATCGGTCCGACCCCTGGCAAGCCGATTCTCGGAATCACCTTCCAGCCTTGCAATGACACCCAGTGCCTTGCGCCGATCACGGTTCGGCTCCCAGTTGAACTGACCATCCAGTAGATCCTTGCGGATCTCTCCCCGGATTCCCCCGATCAACGGCCACTTTGGTGGGGTCGTTCTGATATACTGCGATCTATGGATCACAAGTACGACCATCCCGTCCGCACAATCGCACTCATGAATCAAAAAGGGGGCGTGGGGAAGACCACCACCTCGGTCAACCTCGCCGCGGCGATCGCTCGGACTGGACGCAAGGTACTGCTCGTCGATCTGGACCCCCAGGCGCACGCAACGCTGCACCTCGGAGTCGAACCCGGAACCGAACAAGACGATGAACCAACGGTCTACGACCTGCTCCTCGAACCCCAGCACGGTATCGCGGGGTGCATCCGCTCGATCGACGACAACCTCGATCTGATCCCTGCAGAGACCGACCTTGCCGCGGTTGAGACTGAGCTTTCTGGGGTTACTGATCGGAACAATCGGCTCGCGCAAGCGCTCGCCGTGCGTGATACCGATCACGAGTTCGTGCTCTTTGACTGTCCACCAGCACTCGGGCTCCTGACCCTCAACGCACTCGCGGCGGCAAACGAAGTCCTCATCCCGATGCAGGCGCACTTCCTCGCGCTCCAGGGGGTCAGCAAACTCCTCGAAACAGTGGGGCTCGTCCGCCAGCAGGTCAACCCCCAACTCCGCGTCGCGGGAGTGGTGCTGTGCATGCACGAACAGCAGACCACACACTCAAGAGAGGTCGTCGCGGATCTTGAGCGATTCTTTGAATCAGGGAGAGACTCGGGCAGCGCATGGGCGAGTGCCCGCGTGTACCGCCCGCCGGTCCGCAGGAACATCAAACTCGCGGAGTGTCCCAGCTTTGGACAGACGATCTTCCAGTACGAACCCAGCGCCCCCGGCGCCGAGGACTACGGGCAGCTTGGGGCGTCGGTCGTCGCGGAATGGGATCGCGCGTTGTCCGCGATGAAAGCGAACAACGCCGACGGGGATCTGAGCGAGGCGGAAATCAATGTCCTCCGTGGATCCTCAGCCCCTGTCCAACCTGCGCAAGCGTCATCCGACTCGATGCAAGGCGAATAAGAATGTCAACCCGAGCCAATCCGTACATTGATGCAGCGCAAATGGTGTTCGTGCTGTACACGCTCACGCTGCTGACTGCGACGCACTGGCCCGGACTTGCGATCAAAGGGCCGTTCAGCAGAACCGACCTGATCATCCACGCGGGGGCCTTCGGGCTGTGGACGCTGCTGCTGGGCGTGACGGGGTGGGTGCAATCCAAGACCTGCATCCGAAAGCAAGCACTGATGGCCGCTCTGATCGGGATCGCGTTCGGCATCTTCGACGAAACCACCCAGCCCATGTTCAATCGCGTCTTTGATCTGCTCGATCTGGCGGCTGATGCTGTCGGAGCGATCTTTGCGAGTCTGGTGCTGATGTTCTTCTGGTACAAGTCCAACGGGGGACGGTGCCGGATTGATCGTGACGATCAACACACTCCTGAAACACTGGCCTAACCCGACCCCGAAACCCGATCTTGATTCCAGTGGATCCTCAACCAACACAACCAGCACAGTCCCCTGATCATGAGCACGATCGAACGCTTGGCCGAAACACGCGCACTGTTGCGGGTCTGACACTCGTGTCTCGCGTGCTGGGAATGGCACGCGATCTGGTGACCGTCCGTGTGTTCGGGGATACCGCGGTGGGGTCCGCATTCGCAGCAGCGTTCGCGATCCCCAATATGTTCCGCAGATTGTTCGGAGAGGGCGCGTTGTCCGCAGCGTTCATCCCGGAATACACCAAGCTCAGCGATGACGATCCATCCAAAGCGGATGCGTTCGCATCGCTCACAATCGGTTTGCTCGCGCTGGTGACCGGGATCATCACCGTGCTGATCGAGCTGGGACTTCTCGCGGCGGTCCTGATGTCGTCGGACAATCCGGATCGTGTGTACTCGCTCAAACTCGTGATGGTGATGCTCCCGTTCATGCCGATGATCTGTGTCGCGGCGATCCTTGGTGGGATGCTCCAAGCGCACAACCGCTTCGGACCATGGGCGGCAGCACCGATCCTGCTCAACCTGTGCATCATCGCGGCGGCCCTCCCGTATTTCTTTATTGATGGTGCAGACCCTGCGGCGTGGGCGTATCCGATCGGGATCGCGGCTGTATTTTCAGCGCTATTACAAGTACTCTGGTCCATCTGGGCGCTGCGTGGAAAGGTCCGATGGACGCGGGGAGTGAGCGCGGTGCAAACCGAAGCACGCACCATGCTCCGACGAATGGTCCCGGTGCTGATCGGTCTTGGGACGCTCCAGCTCAACACCTTTGTCGATACGCTCATCGCGATGTACCCCAACTGGATCGGGCCGACGCTGATTGGGCGCGACTATCCGCTCGATGAATCCTCCAACGCGGTCCTCTTCTACGCGCAGCGGCTGTACCAGTTCCCGCTCGGTGTATTCGGGATCGCGGTCGCGACCGCGGCGTTCCCCGCGCTCTCGCGCGTTGCTGGGGATCCGGCGCGGTTCGGTGAGATGCTCCGCCGAGGATTGCGATTGAGTCTGTACATCGGGATCCCCGCGAGTATCGGGCTGCTGGTGGTGGGGGGGCCATTGATCCGCGTGCTGTATTCGGGATTCGGGGACGGGTTCTCCGAGGATGGGATCATCCGAGCGACCTCGGTGCTGATTGGGTACAGCGTCGCGATCTGGGCGTACTCGCTCAATCAACTCTACACGCGCGCGTTCTACGCGACGGGAGACACCCGGACGCCGATGAACATCGCGCTGGTGATGGTCGCGATCAACATCACTCTCAACTGCACGCTGATCTGGTGGTTCAGAGAAGCGGGGCTCGCATGGTCCACGGCGGCGTGCGCGATCATTCAATCCCTCTGGCTCGCGCGTGCATCGACGCGCAAACATTCTTCAGGAAAGAAGTTAGGTGATACATTCATCCGTCCTGTCGGACTCATGTTGGTGGGATCACTGCTGATGGGATTGAGCATCTTCGGCGTGGCGCAGATGTGGGAACTGCCCTCGCATTGGTCGATGCAACTGCTCCGCGTGCTGGTGATTTGTGTGATCGGTGCAGCGTTTTACCTGATTTGGTCGATACTTTGGAGCATGCAAGAACTCCGCTGGATCGGAGCCCGCTCTACGGAAAGAGCGAGCACAACGGACGGCAACGACGGAGCATAACCGATGAAACGCAACATACTCCGCGGCACAGCCAAACTCCTGTTCGCGGTCCTCTTTGCCGGCGGGATCCTCGCGATGACCGCGTGCAACACCGTCCGAGGCATCGGCAAGGACATCAGCTCCGCCGCCGATACCCTCGATCCCAACAGCAAGTGATCACACGAATGTGTTCACCCAGGTGATCAATCTCAAGAACAAATCGATCCTCATCAGCGGCGCGTCTTCCGGAATCGGAGCCGCGACGGCGATCGCGTGCGCGAACGCAGGAATGCGCGTCGGACTCTTGGCACGGCGCGAAGAGAAGCTCGAACAGATCGCCGTCAAAATCGGGCATGACCGATGCTGTGTCATTGTTGGGTCGGTTGATTCGGATGATGATTGCCAGCGTGCGTTGGAGATGTGCGATTCGGAGATTGGCCCGCTGTACGCAGTGCTTGCCAACGCGGGGTACGGTCAAGAGAAGCCCTGTTATTCGTCATCGACTGAAGAAATCCGTACGATGTTCGAAACAAACTTCTTTGGTTCACTCCGTCTTGTCCAGCCCGCGTTGCGCGGATTCATCGAGCGCGGCGAAGGGCACGCGATCATGGTGTCGAGCTGCTTGAGCAAGATCGGTCTCCCAGAGTACGGCTCCTACTGCGCCACCAAAGCGGCGCAGGATCATTTCTGCAGAGCGATGCGACACGAGCTTGCGGGAACCGGTGTGTCGGTGTCGAGTGTGCATCCGATCGGGACCAAGACGGAGTTCTTTGATGAAGCCGCGAAACGATCGGGTGGGAAACTGGGTTTGACCGGATCGAGCGAACGCTTTATGCAGTCACCAGAACGGGTCGCCAGTGCGATTGTCCGGTGCTTACAAAGACCCAAAGGCGAGGTCTGGACCAGCGTGCCGACCCGTCTTGCGCTCGCGGCATCCGTCGCGTTCCCCGGGATCACGGATTGGGCGATCGCACGAGCAAGGCACAAACGCGGCCAACACGGTTGAACCCCTGAATTCCCATCCATTTGCGTATTCTTTGAATCCGATGCATGTATCCAACGAACATATGTTGGGACATTGTGCGTGTGGCACATATTACATATGGATAGAAGGGACACTCTATGCGAATTTCAGTTCGAAACGGATTCACAGCGATTGAATTAGCACTGCTGGTAGTGGTCGGGGTCTCGACGAGTGCGGTGGTGGGGCCCGCGATGTCGAAGATGCGGTCACAAATGCAAGGCGTCACCAGCGAGGGCAATCTGCACATGATCGGTCAGGGTGCCGGGATGTTTGGGCAGGACAATGATGGGAAGATCTTTACATTCAGCTGGAGAGGGGGCAATGAGTATCTGAATATCCGTAACGGAAACACACTCTCGCCTGTCAGTGATGCGGAAGCTTCTTCGTACGAAGCCCGCGAAATCCTTTGGAACGCGACCGGGCGCATCAATGGTGTAGGTCGAATCTTTGCCCCACAAGCAAGACTGATGCACCGACGGTATTCGCATCTCGTGCTTGCGGATTATATGGGAGGCAATGTTGCTGATCCGATGTGGGCCGATCCCGCAGACGCACAGCTCTTGCATTGGCAGGAAACCCCACTCGAATACCGGGAAGAATTCAACACAATCCCGTACGGCAGGGGGTATCCAAAGTCTGATTTTTATGACCAATCCCAAGGCTGGGATGATGTTGGGGTTCGCCAGTTCTGGTCGTTCGGATCGAGCTACCAGCAGGTCGCGAGTGCTTGGTTGTTCGACGATCGAGCAACCTATATCCCGAACTACCAATCGCCGCACCTTTATTCCCAGTTCTCTGGCCCACAAGGAGCGGTTGCTCAGAGGTACTTCAATGAAGTCGCATTCCCCTCGGCGAAGGTCTTCATGCATGAAGAGTTCGATCGGGAACAGAAAGGGACGCCGTACTTCATGTATGACTTTGCGGCACCCGCAAAGCTCATGTTCGATGGATCAATCAACACCGCATTGACCGGCGAAGCAACGCTGGGTGTCAATCCAGCCGAAGAACTCCACCAGAAGGATAATGGAGAGCTGAACGCGTATTACCAGAACTACATCGCGCTCGATCAGTTCCCGCTCGCCCTCAATGACAAAATCACCCTCCGCTATCGCTGGAGTTCGGGCGGGCTCAAGGGCCTCGACTACCCTCGGAATCTGATGGGCAGCCGCTAAACTCTATTGATTCCAAAGACTCCTCACGAGACACCCCAGATTGTTCAGGGGTGTTCTTTTATGATGTACTGGACAAACTTTTCTATCCAATCCGCGATTCGGTCTTGGTGATTGAGCCTCGCTCAAGTATCATGGCTTGACCTATATATTTGTGATTGATACGAAAGGGACATCAATGAACTGGAATCTGACACAGAAACGATCATCCGGATTTACACTCATCGAATTGGCTGTGGTGATCGTGCTCGCAACGAGCATGGGTGCGATGATTGGGCCGTCACTTAAAGAAGTCCGTTCGCAGGGTCGAGCGATGTCCAGCGAGGGGAACCTCTGGACCATCGGGCAAGCGAGCGCGATGTACGCGATGGACAACGACAATCGGATCGCGTCCTACTCATGGCGCGGCGGGGAAACCTACATCAACCTTGCCAACGGTACGGGGTTCATCCCGTCGAGCGATGCGGATGCCGCGGCGTATCAAGCCCGTGACATTCTCTACCGCGCGACGGGGCGTACTGGCGGATCATTCCGCATCCTGGTTCCATCCTCGCGTCTGGTGCATCGCAGGTATTCGCACCTCATCCTCGCGGACTACATGGGGAGTGTTTCCGAACGCGTCTGGGTTGATCCCAACGATTTCAACCAAGCGGTCTGGCAAGACTTTCCGACCTTCTATGAGTTTGTCCCCTACGGGCAGGGTCAGCCTTCGTCCGCAGGGTACGACAACTCATCGAGCTGGACCTCAAGTTCGATCAAGCAGATGTGGGGCTTCGGGTCCAGCTACCAGACCATCCCGCACGCGTGGATGGGTGACTCGCTCCCGAGCTATGTGCCGATCTCCGATACGCCGCACCTGTTCTTGAGCGCTGGTGGCACACCCCATCTTGGTGATCGCTACCAGAACGAGGTCGCGTTCCCATCATCGAAGGTCTACATGTTCGAGGAGTTCGACCGCGAGCGCGTCGGCGCTCCGTACTTTGCGTATGGATACACGAACCCCGCCAAGCTCATGTTCGACGGTTCGATCAACACGATGGTCACCAGAGCGGCGAACGATTCGGTGAGTCCAATCAATTTCACAAGCGGATCTACTTGGACCCAGCGCTACCTCCCGATCGACAAGTTCCCCGTCCCCGTCGGTGGACTCGGGGATCAAACCGAACTCAACATGCACTACCGCTGGACCCTCAACGGCTTGCAAGGGATTGATTACCCGCAGCCCATGCCAAAGGTTTTCAGCCGATGAAATCCGTGTCCAAGTCAACAGAAGGCTGTAATCCCATGATTGATACAAAGAGAACGCGATTTCGGAGCGGTTTTTCGCTCGTCGAACTCATCGCGGTGCTCGTGATGGCGGCGAGTGTCACCGCCGTGCTCGGTCCAGCGATGGGCCGCATGCGAACACAGATGCGCGGCGTGACGAGCGAGGGAAATCTCGCAACGATTGGTCAGGTTGGCGCGATGTACGGCGTGGACAATGAGGATCGAATCTTCACATACACATGGAGAGGGGATGTGGAGTTTATGAATCTGAGAGATGGCCGGTATTACCTTCCTGATACAGATTTGGAAGCAGCGGGGTGGCAAGCCCAGAATATTCTCCAGCGTGCCACCGGACGATTGAACGGCGTAGGTCGAATTCTCGCTCCATACGATCACCTTGTCCATCGTCGATGGTCTCATCTTGTCCTTGCAGATTACCTTGGAGGAAATGTGACCGATCCGATGTGGGCTGACCCATCGGATCAAAATCTATTGAACTGGCAGCTCAATCCATTGGAATACTTAGAGGATGACAACAGCATCCCATACAGCGACGGGTTTCCAGATCCACGCGGATACGACGATAACGGAGTCTGGCTATCCGCGAGAATCAAGCAACTCTGGTCATTCGGCTCGAGCTATCAAGTCGTACCACATGCGTGGCAGCAGGACTTTGGAAACCAGTACATCCCGGTCATCGAAACACCACATTTGTTTCAATCGATTTCCAGCAGTGTCCAACTCGGCGAGCGCCGATTCCACGAGGTTCGATTCCCATCCGCGAAGGTCCACATGTTTGAAGAGTTCGACCGTGAGCAGGAGGGATTGCCGTACTTCGCGTACGACCACGCTCGACCAGCGAAGTTGATGTTTGATGGTTCGATCAACACCGCGATGAGTGGGCTGGCGCAGAGTTCGGTGAGCCCAGAGGATTATCTCGTCGGTGACAAGATTGTCTGGGAACAAACATATGTCCCGTTTGAAACCTTCCCGATCCCGCTCGGCGGACTCGGTGACCAGACCCTGCTCAACCAACGCTTCCGCTGGACGCTCGGCGGTCTTCGGGGTGTCAACTATCCCCAAACACTGTATTCGGGGCACGGTCGATGAGCTCTGATTACGCATGTGAAGTTGTGTGGAGAAATATACCATGAGAGAACGAATGCACAAATCGATCCGGAGCGGGTTCTCACTCGTCGAACTCATCGCGCTGCTCGTGATGTCGATCAGTGTGACCGCCGTGCTTGGTCCAGCGATGGGCCGCATGCGAACGCAGATGCGTGGTGTGACGAGCGAGGGGAATCTTGCAACGATCGGTCAGATCGGCGCGATGTACGGAGTCGACAATGACGATCGGATCTTTTCATTCACCTGGCGTGGGGGTATTCCATATGTCGATCTTGCGACAGGGAATCCACGGATCTACGGGACTGACCAACAAGCCGCAGCTGGTCAGGTCAAGGACATTCTTATCCGTGCGACGGGTCGGATCTCTGGAGAAAGCGGAATCGCCACTCCCGGTCAGCGATTGATGCATCGCAGGTATTCGCACCTTGTGTTGGCCGATTACATGGGGGGGAATGTGGTCGATCCGATGTGGGCGGATCCAGCAGATGCCAATCAACTGCGTTGGCAGATCGATCAGCCGTTTAACGCTGACGGGTATCAAAAATCTGGAATCCCGTATGCGTTTGGGTCCCCGGAAGCGGGCTACGACGACGATGGGAACTGGTTGGATATCACGATTCAGCAGCTCTGGCCATTCGCATCAAGCTATCAGGTAGTTCCGCACGCGTGGATGCAAGACTTTGGAAATCAGTATCGACCGATTGCATCGACACCGCACTTGTTTATCCAGGGGCCAGGCCCAGTTCCACTCGGCGATCGCCGCTTCCACGAGGTCCGCTTCCCGTCGGCCAAGGTGCACATGTTCGAAGAGTTCGATCGTGAGCAAGCGGGATCGCCGTACTTCGCGTACGACCACGCTCAACCCGCCAAGCTCATGTTCGACGGCTCGATCAACACCGAGATGAGCGGGCTTGCGCAGACATCAGTCAGTCCGGACGATTATCTAAATGGAAACAAGATTATCTGGGAACAGAAGTATGTCCCGCTCGACACTTTCCCGATCCCACTCGCTGGGCTTGGAGATGAGACCCTGCTCAACCAACGCTTCCGCTGGACCCTCGGCGGCTTGCAGGGCGTCAACTATCCGCAAACATTGATGCCATCGGGTCGCTAAGCCCATCGATCTGCACAATTGAAAAGCCCTCCCGGTGGTGGTCGGGAGGGCGATTTTTTCGATCCGAGTGTTGGGGGTGTCCACTGCCGTGGTTCAGTCCCTGACCTTGGCGCGTCCTTGCGCCGGGGTCCCATCCTTGGTGGGGCGTAGGGGAAACGGATAAACCCCTCACCTTCCTCAACTCGGTCCGGATTGTCTCGGCTTAGGTGGACTGGCAGGTACCACTGAAGCCGACGCTTGTGCCATTGGGTGCGTCTTTGCAACCCTCAGGCGTGATTCATTGGAGACTACTGATTTTCTCAGCAATCTCGTGCATACGGGCGAGCTTGTCGTTGAACGACGCTTGCCAGGATTCTCGGTCTCGGATCTCCAGTCGATCCCCCGCACCGATCACCACGATGTCGCGTGGGAGTTGCAGCGTCTCGACCTGCCATGCGGGCAAACGGATACGGTGGTTGGCATCCACATCCACTTCCTCCGCCGCTGAGTACAGAATCGCATCCAGCTCGGATTGGTCCGGTGATGGTGTCAGCGACGGAGATCTCCGACCCGCTGAATAGAGTTCGTTGAACATTGCGTGGGTGTAGAGCCGAAGAGTCTTGGTCTGAGGCCAAGGAATGCAGAACCAAGTCGCGCCGTCCTGGTTGGGATCCCAGCGGTTCCGGAACTTTGCAGGGATCGCCAGCCGAGTTTTGGCGTCGATCGTTGCATTGGCTTGTCCGGTAAATGGCACGGGTTGGAGCCTCGGTAGGGTTCATGAATGGGATTATGTCCCACTTCGACCCACAACGCAACCCGCTTCACCCACAGTCGTCCATTTTGAGGATTGAATGTGGATAGATTCGAGGTCTATACACACTGCTTGCTCCGTGGTGCTGTCTATAAGTAGAATAAAGACAGTATCTTGCGGGTAATTCAGGCCCAGATTGCCTTCAACTGTGAATTTATGAGAACATGGAGAAGTTCAGAGCATCGTGGGTCGAACTTGGGTATCAGCGTCGTTTGAGAGTTCTTTGGTGCCTTGGAGTGTGACTCGATGAATGAATCGAGCCAGCGAGTGATTGAGGAGATGGTCGCGCAGATCAAGCGTGGTCGGTATCTCATGACCGCGAGCTACGACGGCTCACGAGCCGGGGTGCTGGTCGAATCTGTGCAGTGGCTGATGGGTGATCCGCTGCTGATCGGGGTCTCGGTCCGGAAGGGACACGAAATCGATCCCCTGATCCGCGATTCCCGCTCCTTTGCGATCGGGTTCATCCCGGAGGACGACCGCTTCATCACACGACGGTTCGGTCAACGGCTCAACGGTGCAGATTCAGCGATCTATGTCGAGGGACTGGATCCCTTCGAGACCCTCGAAAGCAAGAAGTTAGTAACGGGAAGCCCGGTACTCTCGCAGTGTCCCACATGGATCGACTGCGAGGTCTTCCGTCGTGTGGACCTGGAGAACGCGTACGAGTACTTCGTGGGGACCGTCGTCGCGGTCCGGCACGGTGGGCAATCGGTCGTGGTCGAGCGGTCACAGCCGAGCGATGCCCAAGCGGAGCGGTAGCGTGTTCAATTCAGTACCGATGCGATCACCGCATCGAGCTTTGCCCAGAACGATTCATATGAAAACCGCAGAGCATTGATGCGACAATCGCGCGCGATGCCTTCGTGTGTTGGAAGCCGATCAAATGCGCGAGCGACTTCCGTTGCGTCTGGCTGGTCAAAGAAGGTCCCGGTCTTGGTTTCGATGACCGAGTCCAACCCACCACCCGCGCGACGCGCCACAACCGGAAGCCCGCACGCCTGCGCTTCGACGGCGGTGATCCCAAAGTCTTCAACCTGCGGCTGAATGAGCGCGGCACTGGTCCGGAACAACTCGAGGACCTGGGCATCCGGGATATGGCCATGGAACTTGACTTTGGGCTTGTTCTTGTATGTTTTCATGAGCGCCGAAGCGTGAGACCCGGTCCCGACGATATTGATCGGGCGATCGAGCAAGATCGCGGCGTCGATCGCGAGATCCACGCGTTTGTAGGGCTCGATCGCGCCGACGAACAGGAGTTCGTTCGTGCGCGGAGCATCGGGATCGCTGGGAGGGGTGAAATAGTCTGTGCGCACTGGCGGATGGATCACGACCGCATCGCGGTTGTAGGTCTTCTTGATCTCGCGTGCGATGAAATGCGAGTTGGCGATGAACTGCGTGACATTCGATGCGGTCCGCAGATCCCAGTCGCGGAGCGAGTCTCCGAACCGATCCAATCCCATAGCTCGCAACTTCGACTTGAGACCGGGTTGCGTCGTGTACTGATCCGTCTGCGACCACAGGTACCGAGCGGGCGCGTGGCAGTAGCAGATGTGTGGGATGGACTCGGGTGGCGCGAGTGCTTTGATCGCTGCCGATGATGTTGAGATCAGCAGGTCGATGGGACGCGAGCGGTGATCGGATACGAGCCGGCGGGAGAGTTGTTCGACAGCCAGCGGGTATCGAGGGAGCAGCCATCTGCGGAGGGGAGCGGGGAACCGGTTGAGTCCCGAGGTGGTTCGAGAAATCGAATCAATTGCAGGCGTGATCGGCTGACCTGAATCGAACATTGTGTAGAGCTGCGATATGCGGGTCCCGTTGTTGAGCAAATGCGAAGCGATCGCATCAAGGACCAGTTCTCCGCCTCGGCGAGCGACCAACCAATCGTGCGCCAACGCGACGGTCAGATTCCTGTTCGAATTGGGTTCAGGGGGGGTCATTTGGGGAATAACTAACCGTTCGGTTGGGTCTATGCTTTTGGCAGGATCGTGACTGATTACGAGTGAGGATAGACGGATGGCTGAACAAACCCAGATATCGGCGGCGAATCGACTCGGGCTCGACTACAGAGCGGAAGCGAAGCGATTAGAGAAGCCGGTCGTCCCGATCATTGATGGGCATGCTCATATCAATGGCAAGCAAGCCGCGAAGGTGTACAAAGAGGTCTGCGACTTGTACGGCATCGAGCGGGTGTATTCGCAGACCCAGCTCGCGCATGCGACGGATGTCAAAGAGGTGCTTGGTGATCGAGTCCGGTTTGTCGCGATCCCGGAGTACATGCACGAGGATCGCGCGTGGGCGTTTACCGAAGGGTTTTTAGAGAATCTCGAAAAATGGCACGCGATGGGGGCGCGGATGGTCAAGTTTTGGGGCGCGCCTCGGTTGCGAGATTTTTCGGAAGCGATCGGGTTGTCTCCGGAAGAAACGGTGCCGTTTGATTCTCCTTGGCGGTTGAAGATTGCGCATCGCGCCAAGGAACTCGGGATGTCGCTGATGGTGCATGTCGCGGACCCAGACACCTGGTTCTCTACCAACTACGCTGATTCGTCCGTCTATGGCACCAAGCATGATCAGTACGAATCGCTCCATCGATTGCTCGACAAAACCGGTATGCGGTGTCTTGGGGCGCACATGGGTGGGAATCCCGAAGACCTCGGATTCCTGAGCCAGCTTCTTGATCGTCACCCCGGATTGATCCTTGACACCAGCGCGACCAAGTGGATGGTCCGCGAGCTGAGCAAGCAGCCCACCGATGAGCTGTTCGCGTTCCTCACCAAGTACGAGGGACGGATCATCTTCGGTTCCGACATCGTGACCCATGACGACCACCTCGAATCGAGCGATCCCAACAATCCTGCGTTCGGGAACCAGCTTGCCAACAGCGAGCACGAAGCGTTCGAGCTCTACGCGTCACGCTACTGGGCGCTGCGGACCATGTTCGAGACCAACTACCGTGGCGAGTCCAACATCGCGGACCCGGATCTCAAAATGTGCGATCCCAATCAGTACGATGACATGAGTGCACCAGCATTGCATGGGCACGGACTTCCTGAGTCTGTATTGAGGATCCTGTACCGAGGCGCATGCAAAGGCACGCTCGATCAGTGGTACGGGGCTTGATCGGGAAGAACTGGTTCAATTTGCGTTCATTACGCGATCTAAATGGAACAGTTCGAGTTCTATGCTTGTACCGGACTACTCGAACAGGTATTCTGCCTGTCGTTTTTCACACGCTCGCATCATCCATCGTGGGGTTGGTGGTGTTGTTCACAACTCGGTTCATTTCGCTCGCAGCGCCTCGAAGCGCCGCGACAGGAGGATGGTCTCTATGCGTTCATGTCTCGCACTGCTGTCAATCGCTGGAGTCGCCTTGGGCGCACACGGCGCGGAACTCGATTCAACACACATCGCCGCATTGGAAAGCACGCCGGTGGAAATGCTCAAAGCGGATATCCGAAAGATCAGCATCCCGGTCGATTCGGGTCCTGTGATCGGATCGTTTGAACTCGGACATACTTCAAACCAGAAGCAACTGGGACACACTGATATTCAAGAAGCGGTGTGGTCCACCGTCGTCCGCGTAGAGGATGCGGCGTGGTTACGCCTTGAGTTTGCTCAAGTGGATTTGTCCGCCGCGACCAACTCCTCGCGCGAGAGCTACCTTCGCGTGACCTCGCTGCTCGATGGGTATGAGCAGTACCTCGACTTTGACGCGCTGCAGGTGTGGGGGAACACCAGCGCGTATTTCAACGGCAACGCCGTCCGTGTCGAAATCATGGCGTCCGCCGATTCGATCGGTGCCGACCGGGTTCGGATTGCAGGAGTCGAGGCATCGCCATCGGTGAGTCCTGCATCGATTTGCGGGTCGGTCGATGATCGCGTGCCTTCGAGTGATCCGCGTGATGCACGATTGATGCCGATCGGGTGTTCGGCGTGGTTGTTCTCTGATCATGGGAGTACTTTCTTGACCGCAGGTCACTGCAGTCCGTCTGGCGGGAATGTGGTGCAGTTCAATGTGCCACTCTCTTCGGCTGGCGGTGGGTACCAGAACCCGTCGCCTCAGGATCAGTATGTGGTCGATGGTGCATCGACTCAGGTAACGCCGGGGTCGATTACGCTTGGTAACGACTGGGGGTTCTTTGGAGCTTTTGATAACACCGGGACCGGGTTGTCCCCGCTTGCGGCGCAAGGTGATTCGCACACGCTGGCAACCTCGACGATCCCCAATGATGGTCGCCCGATCCGGATCACTGGGTACGGGACGACTTCATCGCCGATCTCTCCAACATGGAACGGGATTCAGAAAACACATGTCGGCCCGTTCCAGGGATACTCCGGGAATGTCGTCCGCTACACCACCGACACGACCGGGGGCAACTCCGGATCGGTGATCCTTGATGAAGACAACAACATCGCGATCGGTATCCACACCAACGCTGGATGTGGGACTGGTGGCGGATGGAACAACGGGTGCAACCTGTTCAACGCGGGTCTCCAGAACGCGCTGGCCAACCCGACCGGGATCGCGGGTCCACGCACGATTCAGGGTCAGCCCTCGCCCGCGCCTGACTATGTATCGCCTGATGGTGGGGAGCTTGTGGATCTGGTCATCTCCAACTTCCACGGGCGGACGATTGTTGGTTCGCCGATCTTGTTCGTAGACAGCGGATCGGGATACCAGCCAACGGATGCGATGATGGTCAACGCAACCACATTCTCCGCGGCTCTTCCAGCCGTGGATTGTGGTGCGGACTTGTCGTATTACTTCCAGATCACGGATACCGATGGGAACACGACGACCTATCCAGAGGGCGGTGACTCGTCACCGCTCTACACGATCGCGCTTGATGGTCAGGTGATCGGTGTGCTCGATACTTTCCAGACCGCAGCGGGATGGACCGAATCCAACTCAGGGGTCACGGCGGGGAACTTTGAGCGGCTCGCTCCACTCTCAGGTACAGAAAACGGTGGTCCATCCGCAGACGCGGACGGATCGGGTGTGTGCTACATCACCGGACGGGGCATCTTCGAAGATCTTGACGGCGGGACCACGCAGATCATTTCCAACTTCTACGACACGACCACCATCGAAGACCCCATCGTGAGTTTCTGGGCATGGGTGAATACCGAAGACAGCGAGCGGATGATCGTGGAGTTCTCCCCGAATGTCGGGATCAACTGGTACCCGGTTGACGAGATCGACGACACCAATGGCTGGGAGATCAAGCGGTACCGGATTTCAGACTTTACCGATCCAACCGCGATCTTCAAGGTTCGGATCACCATCAGCGATGAGGGTGCTGATTCGCTCGTCGAGGGCGGGGTAGACGGGTTCAGCATCTCCACACAGATCTGCGATGGAAGCGATTGCCAGGCCGACTTCACCGGTGAGGGTGATCTGAACTTCCTCGATGTATCCGCGTTCCTTTCGGCATTCGGAAATCAGGAAGCTGAAGCGGACTTTGAGCAGGACGGCAACTTCAACTTCCTCGATGTGTCCGCGTTCCTCGCAGCGTTCGGAGCGGGCTGCCCGTAAGAATCGGTCAATACAAATCATAAGCCCATGCGTGTCTCGCGCATGGGCTTTTTTTGCAGTGGTTCTTGATCACTGGATCAGTCGGTGACGGGAGCGGCTCTGCCGGCGAGGGCTTCGACGCGTGCGGCGAGTTCGTCGGCGCTCTGCTTGTCGTGCTTGGTCCCGAACTTGATGTCGATCTCGGGGGTGATAAGCGGATCGGAGAAACCCGGTGTTTTGCGTGTCAAGCGGAGCGGTGCGTTTCGGATTGAGCCGGAGATGGATCCCTTGGTGACTTTGCCTCCCGGGAGCATGAACCCGGCGCCGTCGTAGACACCGATCTCGCCTTGGGTGATGACGATCCAGCGGATCGCGGTCGAAGCGGCGGTGGGTTCGATCGGGGTGCGTCCCGGTTTGGGGTTGAGGAAGAGGTGGACCTGGGCGATGGTGCCTGTGATCTGTGACCAGTCTCCCGACTGGGTGAAGAACGCGGAGAGTTCGTCGTCGCTGAGGTCGGTGAGGTAGACATCAGCGGTGTTTTTGTCGTCGTAGTGGTACGCGCGTGTCGGGTATTGTGCGGAGAACTCCAGTCCTGCGGTGTCGCGTGTGGTGCTTGAACCGGCCGAGCCACCAAATCCGATCGTTGAACATCCGCACAACACCATCGGTGAGGAAAGCACAGCGAGGACGGCGAGAAGTTTGCTATGGACAAGATTCATGCGGGACTGTAGGGTATGTGAAGGGGGTAGGGGGGATTGGGATGCAACCGGGCGGGTGAGATGAGCGGATCTATAAGTGATCAGCCGGATTGAGTCGTCGGTGGAAAGGGTGTGTTGACATGGACGGGCGATGGAAAGTAAGCATCTTGGGGCTGCTGATGGTGTGCGCATTGAGCGGGCATCTACAGGCGCAAACGACTGTTGAAACCGGGGAGTTCCTGACGGATGATGGGAGATTGATTCAGTGGGAGCGGGTATCGACTTACTACCGGATCAAGAACTCAACGGTGTACTTTGAGAAGCCTCAAAGAGAGCAAGTCATCGAGGGCGCGGAGGGTGAGTTGGTCACCTCTGATGGGGACCTGCCAGGGCACCCGAACACTCGGATGGTTGCGTATGACACACTGCGCAAGGCACGCGACCAGCTTCGTGGTTTGTTCCGGCCACAAAGTGAGAGTTGGTCGATCCACCTGTGCGACAATCCGGAATGCGAGTTTGAGTATCGCAAAGAGATCGCTGAGGCTGGATACACCAAAAGGGTCGCGGGATGGTCGATTGGGACTTATGCCACATATTTGAATCGCAATCCTGAAGATTGGTTGGTGATGCGGGAGTTCTCGATCGCGGCTTCAATCTTCAATGACCTACAAATCGCTTCTGAGGTGATGCACATTGCGTACCTGAATGATCCCGGGCTCGCAGCCGAACCGATCGATATGGAGTTTCTGGGGATCGATGAGCGGATGACGCGGGATCTGGTTGTCAAAAGCGTCAAGCAGGCGCACCGTGACGGGTTGGCCCAAAGCTGGCTGATGGTTGCTGTGCTGATGCAGAGCGAAGGACGGCTGGAGCGTGCCACAGAGATGCTGGATCGTGCGATCGAAGCTGGGCTCGATGAAACGGTCGCTGAACACATGAAAGAGGTGTTGCAATGATCGGATTGAAGCAAGTGGTTGCGGGTTTGATACTCTTGGCTGCGGTTGTGTGTGATGTCGCGTCCGCGCAGGTGAGCGGATCAGGATATTTTTACACTTCATCTGGGGCCAAAGTCACATATACCTATTACTTCAATTTCACGCGCGGGCCAGAAAATGGGATTGTCTTTCTCAAGCCGCGCGATCTATCCCCCGTCGTTGGCCAGCCGGGTGAACTGGTCAACTCCGACGGTGATGAGCCCGGGCATCCCAATACGCGGAAGGTGGTGTATGACACGCTGCGTCGGGCACGCGATCAGTTGCGGGGGTTGCCTCGATCTATGAAAGAGGATGTCTATACGCTCCACGAATGCGACAACCCGGAGTGTGCGTATGAGAAGCGGGCTCATGCCGCCGCGGATCCGACGAATGAAAAAATCGCCAACTGGGCGGTGGGGTCGTACGGGCAGTATTTGGAGCACTTCCCGGAGGATTGGGATGTCATGCGCGAGTTTGCGCTTGCGGTGGGGCTCAGTCGGGATGTGGAAATCGCGACAGAGGTCATGCACACGGCGTACCTCAATGATCCGCAACTTGCTTTCGTACCAATAGATATGGAATTTTTGGGGGTTGATGACCGAGGACTGCGGGAGTTGATTGTCCGGTGCGTCAAGCAGGCCCATCGGGATCCTTCCGCCGAGCGGTGGTTCTTGGTTTCAGTGCTGATGCAGGGCGAGGGGCGGAAAGACCGGGCGGCAGAGATGCTCAAGCTTGCGGTAGATGCCGGGCTGGATGAATCCATCGCGAGGGAGATGACTTCGGCTCTCAATTGATGTTTGATTGGAGGGTGTTTGGGTCTCGCGGGATTGTGCCGAGCTGCTGACCGAACTACTGAATTGACAGGTGAATAGCGTAGTTGCTCTGGACTGACCGATCGGCGATGTCTAGAGTCGTGGCCCGGCGCATCGCGTGATGTGACGGGATCATTGTGAACCGTAAGAACCACTCAAGTGCTGATCTTGCCAGGATCGGGTAATCGCTGCGAGTGGGAGGTGGAGATCAAATGGCCGCTAAAGAATTAATTGAGCAGTTTAAGATCATGGCTCCGGGAGGGCAGGCCACGCCGGCTCCGCCTCTGGGTCCTGTTCTCGGTGCAAAGGGTGTGAACCCTGGGCAGTTCATCCAGCAGTTTAACGCCGCGACCGGCGCACTCAACGGCAAGGTCGTTGGTTGCATCGTCAAGGTGTACAACGACCGCTCCTTCGAGTTTGAGATCAAGTCGTCCCCGGCTTCGGTTCTCATCAAAGAAGCCGCGGGTTTGGAGAAGGGTTCGGGAGAACCACAGAACATTGTTGGTTCAATCACTGCTGATCAGTGTCGCAAGATTGCTGAAGAGAAGTTTGAAGACCTGAACTCACATGACCTTGATGCCGCGATGCTCGTCATCGCAGGCACTGCCCGTTCAATGGGCATTACGGTGGGGAGCTAAACCATGGCGATGACCAAGCGCGCGAAAGCAGACGCAGCAATCGTTCCAGTTGATGCAATGGAAGCATCGGAAGCACTCGCTGCAGTCAAAAAATTTAAAGCAACCAAGTTCGACCAGTCCGTTGAGATCTGCATGCTCCTCGGTGTTGATGTCAAGCACGCAGACCAGATGGTCCGTGGCTCGGTATCACTCCCAAAGGGTATCGGTAAATCCAAGCGGGTCATCGCGTTCTGTGCTCCTGAGCATGTCAAGGACGCACTCGCAGCCGGCGCAATCGAAGCGGGCGGCGACGAACTCGTCAACAAGGTCAAGGGCGGCTGGTTCGACTTCGATGTCGCCATCGCGTCCCCTGACATGATGCGTGTGATGTCGGTCCTCGGTAAGGTGCTCGGTCCTAAGGGTCTGATGCCTTCACCAAAGAACGGCACCGTGACCCCAAAGGTTGCAGAAGCGGTCAAGGACTTCTCCGCTGGTAAGCTCGAGTACCGTGCTGACAAGGGCGGCAATGTCCATGCGATCCTCGGCAAGATGAGCTTCTCCGAAGCTGACTTGCTCGAGAACTACAACCATTTCGTGACCACCATCGAGAAGGCGCGTCCTTCAACGGTTCGTGGTCAGTATGTCAAGAAGATCACGCTCAGTGGCACAATGACCCCAGGGGTCCGCGTTGCCATCGTGAGCGACGAAGAATAAAGGGGTCATCCGATGAGTAAACCAGTCAAAGAAATGATGATCCGTGATTACATCGAGCGCATCGGTGAGACCGAAGACGCGCTCGTGATCGGTCTTCGTGGAATCAGCTCCAACGATACCAATGTCATCCGTGACGGCTTGGCGAAAAAGGAAATCCGTGTGACCATCATGCGGAACAACCTGTTTGGTCAAGCGTTTGGCGAGACTTCCCTCGCTCCACTCAGCGGTGTGATGAACGGTGCAAGCGCACTGGCATACGGTGCTGAGTCGGTTGTCGATGTCGCTCGCGAGATCGTTGGCCTCCTCAAGGAATTCCCCGATATCGAGCTCAAGGGCGCGGTTCTCGACGGGATGCTGTTCGAAGGCGCTGCTGGTGTGAAGGAACTGAGCAAGTTCCCAACACGCGACGAGGCGATTGCTCAGGCAGTCACCCTCATCCTCAGCCCAGCACGCAATCTTGTTGGTGCCGTCAAGGGTCCGGGTTCGGGTCTTGCGGGTATTCTCAAGAGCATCGAAGAGAAACTGGAAAAGGGCGAGGCAATCGCAAAGCTGTAATGGCGGGGTGAATGGCTTGTCAATCTGTGGCAGGGCGTGTTGCTCTGTCGCTTTATGAAGCGTACATCCGTTGGCCTTCGGGTCATCGGTGAATCAAACAACCCGTAGTCACCCGACTGGCCCTGGGCTCTTTGATGAGCAGGGTTAAAGAATCGAGCGGTTCGATCCCTCTTGGGTGAACGAGTCTGGCACATCAGAGCATGTGCATTAATGAAGAAGGAGTTGGACCATGTCTGACGAAGCAACCAAAACATTTGACGCAAAGATCTCAAAGCTCGGCGACGAACTCGCAGGCCTCACCCTCAAGGAAGCCGTTGATCTCGGCGACTACATGAAGGACACCTACGGCATCGAAGCCGCCGCTGGTGGCGCAGTCATGATGGCTGGCGGCGGCGACGCTCCAGCAGCAGCTGCTGAGAAGACATCGTTCGATGTCATCATCAAGGGCCCTGGCGGCAACAAGATCCAGACCATCAAGGCGATCCGCGAGATCACCGGCCTGGGACTCAAAGAAGCTAAGGCACTTGCAGAAGAAGCCGGCGCAAAGGTCAAAGAAGGCGTCTCCAAGGACGAGGCAGACGAAATCAAGGGCAAGCTCGAAGAAGCTGGCGCCGAGATCGAAATCGCCTAATCGGATATTTGATTCGGGAATCGCTCGGCTCCATGCCGCGTGATCCTGGGTCTACAAAAAAAGGTCGGGCGTCCCGGGTACTCGGGGCGCCCGATTCTCTCATGCGAGGCTTCAGTGATCGGGCTTTGTGCGGGTACGCGGATCAGAATCGTTCGGATGGACGATCGTTGATTGGAACTGGGTGTTGATAGTTGGGAGTCTTTGTTGATCGTTTGATGCACAATGAAGTGCAGTAACACAGGATTTGTCAGGCCTTGTGAGGGGTTTGGCAGATCGGGACTGGTTTGTAGGTCTTTGTGTGACTAGACTTTGGCATCAGCCGGCAATCGGGGCATACCACAATTTATAGAGTTCTTCACATGCGAGCTGTCACTACGACGGCGTGTGTGTGTCGAGAACCAAAACGAGGTGATGGATGGCAGCGACCAAAGTGCGCCAAATGGAGCGCGAGCGATTGGTTCGGAGTTTCGCCAAACGAGGCGATGCAACGGAAGTCCCAGATCTTTGGCAGGTACAGAAAGCCGCGTACAGCCGCTTCCTGCAAGTAGAAGTTGATCCTGAGGAGCGCGAGACCAAGTACGGTCTGGAGTCGCTGCTTCGGGAAATTTTCCCAATTGAATCATACGACGAGACGATGAAGCTTGAGTATGTCAGCTACTCGCTCGACGAACCACGCTACACCTCCGACGAGTGCCGTCAACTCCGGTTGACCTACGGGCACCCGTTCAAGCTGTGTCTTCGCCTCAAGCGCGAAACCCATGGCGACCTCCCAGAAGAAGATATCTATCTCGGTGAGTTCCCCATCATGATGGGTGGCGGTGAGTTCATCGTCAACGGTGCTGAGCGCGTGATCGTGTCCCAGCTTCACCGTTCACCCGGTGTGGACTTCTCGATCGTCTCATCTGAGGCTGACCGTCCGCTCCACTCCGCACGCATCATCCCAGAGCGTGGTTCATGGATCGAGCTTGAAGTGACCAAGAAAGATGTGCTCGCGATGCGCATCGACCAGTCCACCAAGCTTGCGGCAACCACCTTCCTCCGCTGTCTCGATGAGTCCGTCGCATCCACCGATGCAATCATCGGCCTCTTCTACGAGGTCGCGGAAATCAAAGCGAAGGATGTCCACCCAGAAGACTGGGCTGCAGCATCAATCATCGATACCGATTCGGGCGAAGAACTCGTCCATGTCGGTTGCCAGGTTGGTGAAGAAGCCGCCGAAGCGATCAAGGCATCGGCGCTCAAGACCATCCGCGTGGTCCAGAACCCATCGGACTCGCTGATCCTCAACACGATCGCTGAAGAGAACCTTGAAGCATTCGACGAGGTCCCCAATGTGACCAGCGATTACGATCGCGCGATGCTCAAGATCTACTCGCGTCTGCGTCCGGGCAACCCGCCGCAGGTCGAGAAGGCGAAGCAGCTCTTCCACGAGAAGTTCTTCGATGGCAACCGCTACCGTCTGGGCAGCGTGGGCCGATTCCGCATCAACCGCAAGTTTGATATGGACATCGATCCGGACCAACTCTTCCTGCTTGGTCTGGACTTCCTCAAGGTCATCCAGTACATGCTGGACCTCCGCTCAAACCGTTTGGACCCAGATACCCAGCGTCCGGTCGCGTTGATCGATGATATCGATCACCTCGGCAACCGCCGTCTGCGTACCCTCGACGAGCTCGCGGTTGAAGAAATCCGCAAGGGTCTCCTCAAGCTGCGTCGCACCGTCCAAGAACGCATGAGCGTCAAGGACCCTGAAGAAGTCGCGAAGATTGCCGACTTGGTCAACTCCAAGTCCATCAGCTCCGCGATCGACTTCTTCTTCGGTCGTTCAGAGCTCTCGCAGGTTGTTGACCAGACCAACCCGTTGTCCTCGCTCGTTCACGAGCGTCGTCTCTCGGCACTTGGACCTGGTGGTCTCAACCGCAAGCGTGCAGGCTTTGAAGTTCGAGATGTACACACCTCACACTACGGGCGTGTGTGTCCGATTGAAACTCCCGAAGGCACCAACATCGGCCTCATCGTTTCGTTGGGTATCTACTCAACCGTCGATGAGTACGGGTTCCTCCGCACTCCATACCGTGAAGTCAAAGACGGCGCACTCACCGGCAAGATCGTCCAGCTCCGCGCTGACGAAGAAATCCGCTCGGTGCTCGCACCTGCGGATGTTCTCAACCCACAGGGTGAGTTCCGCGACAAGTATGTCCTTGCACGCATGGACGGCGAACTCGCTGAAGTGAAGCCCAAAGAAGTCAACTATGTCGATGTGTCTCCTAAGCAGCTCGTCGGTATTTCCGCTGCGTTGATCCCGTTCCTTGAGCATGACGATGCGAACCGGGCCCTGATGGGTTCGAACATGCAGCGTCAGGCGGTGCCATTGATCCGCGTTGATCCGCCATGTGTGGCAACCGGTATGGAGAAGGAAGTTGGGCAATACTCCGGCATGCTCGTGAAAGCGAAGCGCGCCGGCAAGGTCACCTATGTTGACTCCCAGCGGATTGTGATCGACAACGCGGACGAGTATGTCTTCCGCAAGTTCGTCGGTCTCAACGAGCGTACCTGCCAGAACCAGAAACCCATCGTCAAGAAGGGGCAGAAGGTCAAGGAAGGCGAGGTCATCGCAGACGGTGCTTCGACACAGAACGGCGAACTCGCGATCGGTAAGAACGCACTCGTCGCGTTCAACACCTTCGACGGTTACAACTTCGAGGATGCGATCGTCATCTCCGAGCGTCTCGTCAAGGACGATGCGTTCACCAGTATCCACATCAACTCTTACGATGTCGAGGTCCGCGAGACCAAGCTCGGACGCGAAGAGTTCACCCGTGACATCCCCAATGTCTCTGAACGCATGCTCCGCAATCTCGATGAGACCGGCGTCATCCGCGTCGGTGCGAAGGTCGGTCCTGGTGATATTCTGGTCGGTAAGGTCTCTCCAAAGAGCAAGACCGAGCTCACTCCAGAAGAGAAACTCCTCCACGCGATCTTCGGTCGTGCGGGCGAGGATGTGAAGAACGACTCTCTCGAAGTCAGTGCCGGAACCTCCGGCATCGTCATCGGAACCAAGAAGTTCTCCCGCCGTGTTCATATGAACGAGGCGCAGAAGAAGGCACTCAAAGCCGAGATGTCCGCGTACGAAGCAGAGCAGGACGCACATGCGATCAAGCTCTTCAAGGAGATGACCGAGGAGATCAACGAGATCGTTGGTACCGAGATGGTTGACCCGATGACACGACAAAAGGTCGGTGCTTCGGACATTCCTGAAGTTATCAACGAGCAGATCAAGACCTTTAACGCGAAATGGATCAAGGGGTCCAAAGAGCTTAAAGAGAAGGCTGAAGTCTCGTACCGTCAGTACTGGCCTCGTATCGAAGCCGTCGAAGCTGAGAAGCAACGCAAGATCGCGCACATGAAGCGTGGTGACGAGCTTCCCAACGGCGTTCTCGAAATGGTCAAGGTCTACATCGCGTCCAAGCGGACCCTCTCCGCTGGTGACAAGATGGCGGGTCGTCACGGGAACAAGGGTGTGATCGCACGCGTGGTTCCTGAGGAAGACATGCCGTTCATGGACGACGGGACCCCCGTCGATGTGATGCTCAACCCATTGGGTGTGCCTTCGCGTATGAATGTGGGTCAGATTCTTGAAACACACCTCGGCTGGGCAGCTCAGGTCCTCGGATTCCAAGCGGTCACCCCTGTCTTTGACGGGTGTACCGAAGCGGAAATGATCGCGACCGTGAAGGAAGCGAATCAGTACTGCCGCGATCGCTGGGCGAAGTGCGAAGAAGAAGGCACCTGGCCTCATCACCGCGAGCTTCTGGCAGAGATGCCTGAAGGTGGCAAGATCCAGCTCTACGACGGACGCACAGGCGAGGCATTCAACCAACGCACCACGGTCGGGTTCATGTACCTGCTCAAGCTGCACCACTTGGTTGATGACAAGATCCACGCCCGTGCGACTGGTCCATACTCGCTCATCACCCAGCAGCCGCTCGGTGGTAAAGCACGGACCGGTGGTCAGCGATTTGGTGAGATGGAAGTCTGGGCACTCGAAGCGTACGGCGCGGCGTACATCCTGCAGGAACTCCTGACAGTGAAGTCCGACGATGTCGAGGGTCGAACCAAGATTTATGAGTCGATGGTCAAGGGTACCAACAAACTCGAAGCCGGCATGCCGGTCGCGTTTGATGTGCTCTGCAACGAGCTCAAGGGCTTGGGCATGAACCTGACACTGGAGAAGAAGCAACTCGAAGGCGGGAGCCTGCTCTAAAGAGCAGTCCCCGACGCGGGCATGACGCCCGCACGATTCGTGTTGTTTGAATAAGAACATTCACTCCTTGACGGGAGAAACTGATATGAGCGAAAGCGTCTTTGACCGAGTAAACGACTTCTCGAGCGTGAAAATCACCCTCGCTTCCCCCAACGACATCCGTGCGTGGTCGTATGGTGAAGTGAAGAAGCCTGAGACCATCAACTACAGAACCTACCGCCCAGAAAAGGATGGTTTGTTCTGCGAGCGGATCTTCGGCCCTGAGCGTGACTACGAATGCTCCTGCGGCAAGTACAAGGGCACCAAGTACAAGGGGTACATCTGTGACCGTTGTGGTGTCAAGGTGACCCACTCCCGCGTCCGCCGCAAGCGGATGGGGCACATCAACCTTGCCTCGCCGGGTGTCCACATCTGGTTCTTCAAGTCCATGCCTTCGCGCCTTGGAACCCTGCTTGGGATGAAGACCTCGGACCTCGAGAAGATCATCTACTACCAAGATTATGTCGTCACCAAACCCGGTGACACCGCGCTGACCTTCAAGCAGGTCCTCACTGAGGACGAACACCGCGTCGCGCTCGAAGAGTACGGCAACGAGTTCCGTGCCGAGATGGGCGCCGAAGCGATCCGCACCCTGATCGAGCTGCTTGATTTGGACGCGGAAGCCGCTGAAATCCGTGCCGGTCTTGCCGCGACACGGTCGAAGCAGAAGACCAAGGACTACGCGAAGCGTCTGAAGCTGATCGAAGCGGTCCGTCATTCGGACAACGATCCAGCATGGCTCGTGATGGATGTGATCCCCGTGATCCCACCGGACCTTCGTCCGCTGGTTCTGCTCGAATCGGGCAACTTTGCGACGAGCGATCTCAACGATCTGTACCGCCGCATTATCAACCGCAACAACCGTCTCAAGAAGCTGATGGACCTCAATGCTCCAGAAGTGATTATCCGCAACGAGAAGCGCATGCTTCAGCAAGCGGTGGACGCGTTGTTTGACAACAACCGTTGTCGTCGTCCGGTGCTTGGTTCTTCGAGCCGAGCACTCAAGTCGCTCACCGACATGATCAAGGGTAAACAGGGCCGCTTCCGCGAGAACCTGCTTGGTAAGCGTGTGGATTACTCCGCTCGTTCGGTCATCGTCGTTGGGCCTTCGCTCAAGATCAACCAGTGTGGTCTTCCCAAGAAGATCGCGCTCGAACTCTTCCAGCCGTTCATCATCCGCAAGCTCAAAGAGCACGGATTGGCAGACACCATCAAGTCCGCCAAGCGGATGCTCGAGCGCCGCGATGCGGAAGTCTGGGACATCCTCGAAGAAGTGATCTACCAGCATCCGGTCATGCTCAACCGTGCACCGACGCTCCACCGCATGGGTATCCAGGCCTTCGAGCCTGTCCTCGTGGAAGGCAACGCGATCCGTCTGCACCCGCTCGTCTGTGGTGGGTTCAACGCGGACTTCGACGGCGACCAGATGGCGGTCCACCTGCCACTGTCCGTTGAAGCGCAAGCCGAAGCGCATGTGCTGATGCTGTCGACGAACAATGTGTTCTCGCCTGCGAACGGTGCTCCGATTATCAACGCATCGCAGGACATCGTGATGGGTGTGTACTTCATCACCACGACTCTTGAAGATGTGATGAAAGTCAACGAGAAAGACATCCCACGCTTCAAGGACCGCCACGAGGCGATCCTCGCGTACGACAGCGGGAAGATCAAGATCCACCAGCCCATCAGTGTGCGGCTCGGTGATTTCGATAAGCTCGTCAAGAAAGAAACCGGACCGGTTGAAGCGATGCCAGAACACGGTCGCTTGATCACAACCATCGGTCGCGTGCTGTTCTCCGAGATCCTCGGACAGGGCATGCCGTACTACAACTGTGCGATCGGTAAAAAGGGCTGTGCCCGCGTGATCGACGATACCTATGAGTACTGTGGACGCGCCGCGACCATCGATATCCTTGACAACATGAAGGAAATCGGGTTCAAGCAGTCCACCGTTGCAGGCTTGAGCTTCTCGGTCACTGACCTCCGTATCCCGGAAGAGAAGCAAGAGATCCTCGACGATGCTCAATCAAAGGTGACCCGCGTCGAGAAGAACTACGACCGAGGCATCATCACCGAGCGTGAACGCTACAACCAGCTGCTCGATATCTGGTCGCACTGTCGTGAAGAACTCACCGTCAAGCTGATCGAGACACTCAAGCACGACCGCCGTCACCCAGACGGTTCGTACGCGAGCATCCCGAATAAAGAAGGCGAAGCGTTCCTCAACCCGGTGTACCTCATGAGTGACTCGGGTGCTCGTGGTAATGTCTCGCAGATGCAGCAGCTCGCTGGTATGCGTGGTCTGATGGCCAAGCCATCGGGTGAAATCATCGAGACCCCAATCCGCGCGAACTTCCGTGAAGGTCTGCACATTCTTGAGTACTTCTCATCAACCCACGGTGCTCGTAAGGGTTTGGCGGATACCGCACTCAAGACCGCGGACTCCGGTTACCTGACCCGTAAGCTCTGTGACATCGCGCAGTCCGTGATCATCGGCGAGCACGACTGTGGTTCACGCCGCGGTCTGATGAAGCGTGCGATCTACAAGGGCGAGCAGATCGATGTTCCACTGAATGTCCAGATCTTCGGTCGTGTTTCGGTTAATGCGGTGATGGATCCCGTCACCGGCGACAAGATCGTTGACGCCAACGAGATGATCTCCGAAGAAGCATCCAAGCGGATCGAAGAGATCGGCATGGACGGGCTCCTCGTCCGTTCGCCGCTGACCTCCGAGTCATCCACCGGATGTTCGGCTCTCGACTACGGCATGGACATGTCCACCGGCAAGCTTGTCGAAGAAGGCATGGCCGTCGGTATCATCGGTGCCCAGTCGATCGGTGAACCCGGCACCCAGCTGACCATGCGTACCTTCCACTCCGGTGGTATCGGTACCCGTGACATCATGGATACCGAATACCGTGCGCTCAACAACGGTACCGTCGAAATCCGCGACTGTAACGAGGTCGAGGTCAAGGACGAGGACGGCAATGTCTGCCGCGTCTCGCTCAAGCGGAACGGTGAACTTGCGATCCTCGATGATTCCGGCAAGGAACTCGAGAAGACCAAGGTGCCTTACGGTGCGTTCATGTACATCAAGACCGGCGATGTCGTCAAACGCGGCGCCGAGTTGATCAAGTGGGACCCGCACCGTACCCCGACCCTCGCTGAGAAGCCTGGTACGGTTCAGTTCGTGGACATCGAGATCGGTGAAACCGTTCGTGAAGAGGATGCCGGTCGTGGACAGAAAGCGCTTGTGGTCATCGAGCACAAGGGCGACAAGCACCCACAGATCAACATCGTCGACAAGGATGGCAACATCCTCGACTTCCATTACCTGCCCGCAAAGGCGCGTCTTGAAGTCGCTGATGGCGAAGTCATCGAATCCGGTCACATGATCGCTCGTCAGCCACGATCCGCGGCAGGTTCAGCGGACATCGTCGGTGGTCTCCCTCGTGTGACCGAGATCTTCGAAGCACGCAAGCCCAAGGACCCAGCTGTGATGGCTGAGATCTCCGGCGTGGTCGAGATCCACTCCGACAAGCGCAAGGGCAAGATGACCATCCGCATCGTCTCCGATTCAGGGATCGAGAAGGACCATCACGTACCGAACGACAAGGCGCTGCTTGTGCACGCCGGTGACTTTGTCACCGCGGGTGACTCGCTGACCGAAGGCCCCCAGATCCCGCACGATATCCTTCGTATTAAGGGTGAAGAGGTCCTCTGGCAGTACATGCTCGATGAGGTCCAGAATGTGTACCGCGCTCAGGGCGTGCCCATCAACGACAAGCACATCGAACTGATCCTCTCGCAGATGCTCCGCAAGGTGCGCGTCGAGAACATCGGTGACACCGATATGCTGCCTCACGATGTCGTGGACAAGTACAAGTTCCGTCAGAAGAACCTCGAAATCGCGGGCATGCTCAAAGTGACGGATGTCGGGACCACCCCGCTCCGCATGAACGAGCTGTACCCCAAGGACGAGGTCAAGGAAGTCAACGCGAAAGCGGAAGCAGAGGGCGGCGAGATCGCCAAGACCAAGCGGGCGCGTCCAGCGACCGCACGGACCCTCCTCCTCGGCATCACCAAGGCGGCACTCTCGAGCGATTCGTTCCTCTCCGGTGCGTCCTTCCAGGAATCGACCAAGGTCCTCACCGAAGCATCGCTCCGCGGTGCCGAGGACGAACTGATCGGTCTCAAGGAGAATGTCCTTCTGGGTCACCTGATCCCAGCGGGTACCGGTTTCCGCAAGTACCAGGACATCCGCGTCAAGACGCTGGTGAGCCCGGAGGAACTCGAAGACTCCATGGACGACGAGTACTACGACGAGGAACTCGAAGCAGAGATCCTTGCGCAAGAAGCACTCGAGTCCGCGGCTGTCGGAGCGGATTCAGACGATCAGAAACCACAAGTTGAGATCCGCGATGTCATTGTCGGCGAATCACCAGCAGAGACCAGCGCCGAGTAATCGGACCGCTGATTGATCCATAAAACACAGGGCACCCTTGACGGGGTGCCCTTTTTTTGTCGAGGTTTTGTGTCCAAGCGGTTGCGTGCCTACGCTGGGTCTATGCCTGATGCAACACTCTTTGAAGTCTTTGAAACCCCGTCGGATTCCCCGTTTGTGATCGAACACATCGCCGAGGAGTTCACGAGCGTGTGTCCGATCACCGGTCATCCGGACTTCGGGATCGTCACCCTGCGCTATCAACCCCACCCGGCAAAGGACGGCGGCAAGTGCATCGAGCTCAAATCGCTCAAACTCTACTACCACAGCTTCCGCAACGAGGGCGCGTTCTTTGAAGCCGTCACCAACATGATCCGCGATGATCTTGTGAAGGTCATCGAACCCAAATGGCTCCAGATCGAAACCAACTGGAAGGGGCGGGGGGGCATCCGCTCAATCATCCGCGCCGATCACGGGGATGTGCCCGGTCACTTTCTAGGACGATGAGTTGTCGTTGTTAGGGAAAGTCGTTTTGAGTCCTAAGTTCTTGAGAATCTGTTTTCCAATACGCACTGCTTCAGGTTCATCGTCGAAAAATTTTTCAAGAAAAACAGGGTCATGAAACTCAGGGAATCCAATACCGAGATGTTGATCGTCATCAATCTCTAGACCTAAATCTACAATCCATTCGGGTTCTACAGTTGCGTCAATAACATCGAATAGCTTGGCTGGATACAAAGTGGGTTTCCAATCCATGTAATTTGCTTGGATTCGATAGCAATCGTAACTGATTCCAACTACTCGATACTGCACGCCATCTTCGAGCTGGTCCCAAGCGTGACCATCTTCTGCAAGACATGGGTCAATTTTCTTTCTCGAAACGATCATGGATATTCCTGCCGCGTTGGTCGGATGACCGCGTCGGAGATGTGCACGCCTGCCGGTTGGGACACAATGAACCCGATCGTCTGCGCGATGTCCATCGGGGTCAGGACCGGGGAGATGGTGTCCATCAGATCACCGAACTTGCCCTCGTCATACCCAGCGACCTGCTGGAACTCGGATTTGACGATCCCGGGCTCAATCAGCGACACACGGACCCCCTTGGGACCCAGTTCCCTACGAGCGGCTTCTGCGAGCGAGTTAACCGCAAACTTGGTTGAGCCGTACATCGAGGAGAATGGTGAGATGTGACGACCCACCGTCGAACCAAGCACCACGAGGTCCGCAGCTCCACCATCGGGCCATTCTCGGGAGTCTTGAAGGGCGGTCAGGGCGTTGCCAGCAGTCCGGATCAATCTCGCGGCTCCAAGCAGATTCACGCGAACCATCTCCTCCCATTGGGTCGTATCAGAGGTCATGACCGACCCATTGAGCCCCCGGCCCGCGTTGACGACGACAATATCCGGTGTTTGTGCTGAGTTCGGTGCCAGTTGTGTGGATGCGTCCATCATCTCGTCGATAACGGACTGGTCTGCAGCATCACCAGCGACGCTGACAGACCGAGCGGAACCATCGCTCATCGGATATTGGTCATCAAGCCGCTGGGCCAGTTCGGTCAGTTTGCTCTCCCGGCGAGCGTTGAGGATCAATCGAGCACCGAGCGATGCGAGGTGCAGAGCACAGTCATACCCGATCCCAGCGGAAGCACCGGTGATCAGGGCGATACGGGAATCCAGTGGGCCGTTGGATCGAGAATTGGTCGGATTGGATGAATGCACAGGGGAACTCCTTCGATCTAGTGTACGCGACGATTTCGACGAATAGGATGACAGCATGACGCACAGAATGCATACAACACACAACCTGAACAAGCAACTCCGGACCCTCAGCATCGCAGTTTCAGCGTCGCTGCTCATCGCAAGCGCGGGCGGATGCAAAGCGGTTCAGAAGCACCGCGCCGAGAAAGCTGCGGAGCGCGAAGCGGCGCAGATTCAAGCGATGCAGTCGGATCAGTCGCAGGACCGGACGCAGCCGGCAGCCCAGAACCCGCCCCAGACCCAGCCCTCCGAATGGATCGAGACCAGGCGTCCACGCACTGGTGAGGACAACGCGCCGGCCAGCACCAAGCAATCCGAATCACTGGATCAGGTCGTCATGGAAATCATCGACGAGCGACCATCGTCCACCGATGGATCAAACCAACAAGCTTCCAATCAGCAAGCGTCGAACCAAGCGAACCAAGCGAACCAAGCGAACCGGTCAAGCCAAACCAGCCGCGGCGTTGAGCCGATGATTGATCTCCCCTCGCCCAAGACACGCGAAGAGGAAAGCTTGTCCAAAGCGGTCGATCTCTACGCCAGCGGCGATCTCGAATCCGCGCTCCGCGAGCTCGAGCGGGCAATCGCGATCAACCCACGATTCACGCGCGCGTACATCGAATCGGGTGACATCTACATGGAACTCGCGGAATACGACAAGGCGGAGCGTCAGTTCGCCGCCGCGGTCCGCAGCGAGCCACGCAACTTCATGGCGCAGTACCGCCACGCGAGCGTGCTCCACAAGCTCGGTTCACTTGAAGAATCCAAGCGGGCGTACCTCCGCGCGTTGTCGATCCGACCGACGGACTTTGATGCGAACCTCGGTCTCTCGATCGTCCAGCTCGAATCCGGTCTCCCGGAGCAAGCGATCTCGTACGCACAGCGTGCGGTCCGCGCCGATCCACCGAGCGGGCGAGCACGCATGCATCTCGGGAATGTGTACGCCGCGATGGATCAGCACGAGAGCGCGATTGTGGAGTATCAGCAGGCCGCGGATATGCTCGAAACACCGGGCACGGGACTGCTGCTGAATCTCGCGGATTCGCTCAACCAACTCCAGCGGTACGCGGAGATGGTGGGGACCCTCGAACAACTCGTGCTCATCGAGCCTGAATCGGTCGCGTATGAACGCCTCGGTTCGGGGTACTTCCGTTTGCGTCGCTACGACGATGCGCTCTCCGCGTTCAACTCGTCGGTTGAACTGGATCCCAACTACTACCCCGGACTCAACGGCATCGCGGTCTGCGAACTCAACAACTACCTCTGGAACGGCAAGACCGACGGCGGTTCGCGCGAACGGGCGGTGGACGCGATGCGTCGCTCGCTCCGCATCGAGCGTCAGCAGCCGAAGATTATCGAACTGCTCCGCCGCTACAACCAGGCGGCGGGTTCAGAGGATTGAGCAGCCGCTTCGGGGCAGTTTACGGACAGCCTGAGCCGAACACATTTAGGAACTGTGAAACATCCAAGAAGTTGAGCTGTGCATCCCCGGTCAGATCCGCGCGCGGGTCCTGAGCCGAGAAGCGTGCGAGGTACGCGCTGACATCAAAGAAGTTGAGGAAGCCGCAGGGTGCCGCGATATCTGCGGGGCAGCCGTTGTCTTGGACGGATCGGGTAACCCATTCCATGAGGTTTCCAAGGAGGACTTGAAACTCTGGGTCGTTGATTTGGTTAATCCCGTTGGTGGTTGAAAAGTTGACGACGCGTCCGCCGCAGATGTCCCAGCCGACAATAGCCGCTCCGGTGGTCTCCCCGATCACCCAGTCCGAGTCGTAGAACACCGTCGCGTTCTCTTTGGGAACAAGGAAAGTTTCTGTACCCGAGAACGAGCTCAGTGGCATGTCAAAGCTTGCTGGGAGCCCCTCGCCAACGATGGGGTCGGGTGTGTTCTCCGTGAATGTGATGGTTGAAGTCGAGCGGAATGTGGTTGTTGGTACGACAGGCATGCTCGCGGCAAGCACCTGGAAGACTCCGCGAGCTTGGACCATCCAGACGACCCATTCGGAGAACACGACGCCCGCGCCCTGCTGCGCGTAGTCAAGGATCATGGTCTGCGCATCGATCGGCATGTCGCTCTGCGTCCAGTTCCCGTTGCCTTGGATGTAGACCACATCGTACGGCGAAAGATCAAAGCTCGTATCGAACTCCCAGTAGTTGGGGCCGATCGACGCGGTGTGTCCTTGAGCAATCAAACCCGCGACCAGCGCCGCGTCGGTGGTGGGGGAGCCGGCGGAGACAATCAACACATCGGATGCCGTCGCGGCGGATGTAAGTGTTGCGATGCAGAGGATCGCGGGGATAAGTTTCATTGGTGGTCCTTTTGCGTTCGAGTGCGTAATACGCACAGTCTACTTCCGGATTCATTCAAGTACAAGAAAAAACCCCTCTTTCGAGGGGTGCGATTTCTGGATTCGATCGTCCTGTAAAGGAGTCGTTTACGGGAAGATGCCGCGGACCTTGTAGACATCACCGATGTGATCGAGCGCGGATGCAAACGCTGCGGTTCGGAGTGAGCACTTGAGCTCGTTGCGACGCTGGAGCGTGCGTTGTGCCGCGACAACCATATGGCGGTTGAGTTCGCGGTCGACCTGCTCAGCTGACCAGGTGACTGCGTTCTTGTTCTGAACCCATTCGAAGTAGGACACGGTTACACCACCCGCGTTCGCGAGGATCGCCGGGATGACTTCGATGCCCTTCTCGTCGAGCTTGCGTTCGCCTGATGGATCACAAGGCGCGTTTGCCGCTTCGGCCATGACTTTGCAGTCGAGCCAAGAGGCCTGCTTCTCTTTGATCATCTGCTCAAGAGCACCCGGGATAAAGACATCGACCGTTGTCCGGTAAAAATCTTCTTCTTCGATGTTGTCAACACCTTCAAAGCCGCCGATGCCGCCGGTCTTCATGTTGTGAGCGTAGAGCGCTTTGCAGTCGATGCCATTGTCGTTGCGGATCGCGCCGGTGTGGTCCATGACCGCGACGATCTTGGCGCCCATGTCTTGGAGAATCTGACCGGCCCAGCCGTTCACATTACCAAACCCAAGGAGCGAGATCTTCATGTCCTTGATGGAGATGCCTACGCCTGGGAGCATTTCTGCGAGCGTGTCAGCGACACCCTGTCCGGTTGCTTTCAGACGGCCTTCGGAGCCACCAAACTCGACGGGCTTGCCAGTCACAACGCGGAGCGCGTCGTGGTGCTGGTGCGTAGAAGACATCATGTAGGTGTCTGCGAACCAGGCCATAATCTGTGCGTTGGTGCCGACATCCGGTGCCGGGATATCAACATCCGGACCGATCTGGTCGATGATCGCGCTGCAGTAGCGGCGTGTGAGTCGTTGGAGTTCGCCCGCGGAGAGTTCGCGTGTATTGACCTTGACGCCGCCCTTGCCGCCGCCGAATGGGATGCGGACAACCGCACACTTCATGGTCATGAGGAGCGCGAGTGATTTGACATCGTCGAGATGGACATCGTGGTGGAAGCGGAAGCCGCCCTTGTATGGACCACACGCGTTGTTGTGCTGGATGCGGTAGCCCTTGAAGAGTTTGTGGTGCCCGTCGTCCATCATGACTGGGAAATGGACCATGATCTCGTTCTTTGGTTGAGCGAGAATGATGCGAGTGCGGTGCTTGAGATTAATATTCTCAGCAGCTTCGAGCATCGTGTTGACGGTCTGGGTGTAGAGGTTATTTGGATCATCCGGGAACTCGAGTTCGCTGATGACCGATCCGCGCGGAAGTTCGGTGGTTGCTGTTGCAGTCATGGTTTTTTTGCATCCAGTCTTACGCTCAGGGAAACTGAGCGGGCGTTGTATCGCCGGTGTGACGCAGCCTCCCGATCGCACAGATCCGATGACGCGCTGCCCATCGTCACCGGGCAGCTGAAAAACGCATGCCGCCGGATGTCAATCATACCCTTCATCAACCACTTTTGACTCTTTTCTACGGACCTTTCGGGCGTGAATCTTTCAACAAAATTATGTTGAATTTCAGACCCAAACGCCATTGAACCCGTCGTCGTGCCCATGGCTTACGCCAGACGCTCTGAATTTGTCTAAAACAATGCCCTGACTGGTTTTCTGTACCCTGCAGAGGCACTATCCTTCTCTCCCGCTACCAAACGGACATGCTGTCCTTGCGGAATGGCCAAGTGCCCAAACAGATGGTCTGTTCGGGTGACAACTCAACCCCCAAACTGTTTCCAACGGAAACACCCACGCGAACGCTTCATTCGTAAGCACCTCGCGCGGTGATCGAGGACAGGATCGCTCGGCCAGCGTTCCAAGACCCCGATCAATCTACCCGCTCGCGGGTAGGGAAGGAACTGCACAATATGATCGATGAAAATCTAATCGCTTCACTCGGGATCAACGATGATGAAACGATGGCACTTCTGGGAGAAGCGTTCGGCGATGCCGCCGGAACCGAAACCCAGATGGATTCGATTCTTTCCGACCAAGCTCGGGACCTCACCTCAGGCAAACTCATCAAAGGCACCGTCATCGGATTCGCCGGCGATGATGTCGTTGTCGATGTCGGTCTCAAGAGCGAAGGTCTTATCGCACGCGAAGAGTTCGAGGACATGCCCTCGCTCAAGATCGGCGACGAAGTCGATGTCCTCCTCGAGTCCATCGAGAACGACGAAGGCATCATCGAACTCTCCAAGCGCAAAGCGGATCGCCAGATCGCTTGGCAGCGCATTGTCGATACCACCAAAGAAGAAGATGTTGTCGAAGGCATGGTCCTCCGCAAGATCAAGGGCGGCCTCCTCGTCGATATCGGCGTCCCCGTCTTCCTCCCAGCATCACAGGTCGATATCCGTCGTCCGCACAACCTCGATGAGTTTGTCGGCCGCAAGATCCGTGCTGAGATCCTCAAGATCGATACCGAGCGTCGCAACATCGTCATCTCACGCCGTCGTCTCGTTGAGACCGAGCGTGCAGACGCCAAGCGCCGCTTGATGTCCACCCTCGAAGAAGGCCAGATCGTCAAGGGCACCGTCAAGAACATCGCCGACTTCGGTGCGTTTGTTGACCTCGGTGGCATCGATGGCCTCCTCCACATCACCGATATGTCATGGGGCCGCATCAACCACCCATCGGAGATGCTCCGCATCGACGACAAGGTTGAAGTCAAGGTCCTCAACATCGACCACGAGAAGGAAAAGATCGCGCTTGGTCTCAAGCAGACCGAGTCCTCCCCTTGGGAAGAGATCGAAGCCAAGTTCCCAGTCGGCTCACGCATCAAGGGTGAAGTCGTCAACATCATGTCGTACGGCGCGTTCATCCGCTTGGACGAAGGCATCGAAGGTCTCGTGCACATCTCCGAGATGTCATGGACCCGTCGCGTGAACCACCCATCGGAAATCGTCAATCCAGGCGATGAGATCGATGTGGTTGTGCTCGAGATCGACAAGAACAAGCAAGAAATCTCGCTGGGTATGAAGCAGGTCGAGGTCAACCCTTGGGAACTCGTTTCCGAGAAGTACCCAACCGGCACCATCGTCACCGGTGCGATCCGCAACCTCGCCAACTACGGCGCGTTTGTCGAAATCGAACCCGGCATCGACGGCCTCCTCCACATCTCCGATATGTCGTGGACCAAGAAGGTCACCCACCCCAACGAGCTGTACTCCAAGAACGATGAAGTCCAGTGCGTTGTCCTCGAAGTGGATCGCGACAAGCAGCGCATCTCGCTTGGTATCAAGCAGCTCACCGAGGACCCATGGGTCGACGCGATCCCAGGTGCTTACCAACCCGGTATGGTCGTCAAGGGCAAGGTCACCAAGATCACCAACTTCGGCGTCTTCGTCGAACTGGAAGATGATCTCGAAGGCCTGCTCCACATCTCCGAGCTCGCCGATCACAAGATCGAGAACCCGCAAGATGTCGTCGCGATCGATGAAGAGCTTGAAGTCAAAATCCTCCGCGTGGACATCGACGATCGCAAGATCGGCCTGTCACTCAAGCGTGCACAGTGGGGCGACTCAGGCGATCTGGGCGAATCCGGCGGCTCGTCCGACGGCGCAGGTATGGGCGGCATGGGCGGCATGGGTGGTGGCTCACCATCCCGCGGCGGCATGGACGACCACGGCTCCATGGGTACCGACAAGATCTCGCTGTAAAGCAGCGTGATCCGCTCTCACAGCGGTCAGTATCTATTCGTTCCCAGAACGAAAACATCCCAAAACCTACACACCCCGGCCAGCAATGGACCGGGGTGTTTTCTTGAGTACCCAGCGGGATGTGATTCGTGGTGCAACCGCTCATGAGCGGCTACGGATATTGAAGACAATGATAAGGATCGAAAGATCAGTGATGCATGTCCCCAATGAGGGCATCACTGATTTGAACAGTGAACGGTTGTCGTTCTTGGCGTGAAGGCCTTGCAGACTAGCAGAGTGCGACGAAGCACAGGAGACTGAGGATGGCGACACGCTTGCGGAGGTCATTCATGGCGAAGATGAGTTCGATGCTGTTCATTTTGAATTCCTTTTTTTGGTTGTCTAGACAAAAGATACCCCGAGCCAGAATATGTGCAAGGACAAAGCACCCTTCTGAACAAACTTCGCGTTCCAAATCGCAAGTTTCACTTCTCGGACCGGGAGGACCGTACCGTCTCGGTAAGATGGTCAAACTTCAAACTCCAACAACCCGTTTTTTGTCGCGTATCGCGTTGCTACTCATTTCGGTTCTCGGACCAACAGTTGCCAGCGCCCAAACGCTCAGTGCGCCCGATGCGATGGATGTCTACCGGACCATCGATTCTTGGGTCCGCGGGTGGGAAGTCGAAGACGAACAGATCGTTGGTAAATCCACCCCAGCGTTCGCGTGCGTTTCGGTCACGCTCCGTCTTGATGGACGCGTGATTGGTCGAGGACAGATCGTCAACCCCGACCCAAACTCCGAGAGCGTCGCGCTGGCAACGCGGGTTGCGATCGCACAAGCCCGCTCATGGGTCCGCACCAAAGTCGATGAAGAACCCACGCAAGACTTCTGGGAATCCATGGCAAGCCGGGTCACGCTCAGCGTGGAACTCCTCGACCGCATCGTCCCGATGAGCGACACCGAACTCGGACTCCCGGCTATGGGACTCTCTCCCGGCGTTCAAGCACTGGTGATGCACCTCGGAGAGCGTGCGGAGGTCATGACCCCCGACGAGATGATCTCGCTGGGGATGGGGATCGAGCAAGCCGCATATTCCATGGCGACCACGCTCTCGAGCGACGGCGCGATGGCGCTCGCATCCGTCAAGGAACTCATCGATCGCGGATACGCATTCTCGCGTGGAGAACCCATCTGGATCGCGCAGAGTGCTGCAGACCAAGGCGGCGTTTTCCTCGACCGCGGCTCACGCATGATCGAAGAATCCAGCGTCGGAACCAACTCGGTCCGCGCGATGAGCGAACGCCTCGCGGGATACCTGCTTGCGCAGCGATGGCCCGGTGCCGAGCGGTACGGGATCGTCGGAACACGCGAGATCGTCAGCGGCCGAGCAAATCCTGAAGTCGCACTCCCCTACGAACAAGCGATGGTCGCGACCGCGCTCCTGCGATTCAGCGAACAAGGGAAGAACCCAATCCATACACGGAGCCGCGACGAAGCGATCCGGATATTGCAAGACCTCGGAGCCGTGCAACCCGGAGAGCCCGAACCCTGGATCGGGATCCACGCATCGGCGTCCCTGATCGCACTCTCGTACCTCAATGACGAACAGATCAAATCGGACGAGGATCTCTCAAGACTCAATGAACGCTGCGCCAAAGCGTTGGAGTCCCTCTACACACCAATCGACGGCTTCTCAGACTCAGTCCCGACCGGAGCAAGAGGACTCGTCGCATGGTCATTGGTCCGATCTGGGAACAAGTACGCGAGCAGCGCGGTCCGTGCCGTGTTCCGGGACACCCCGCAGGGTGAGCTGGTGAGCCAGATGCCATTCCTTGGATGGGCCGAGCTTGAGCTTGCGGGAAACGCGAGCGAGGTCCCCGCAGCGACGGCACTCAACCAGATGCGATCCCGGATGTGGGATCACCAACTGGTGTCGTCGGACCTTGATTGGAAGGACCGGGATTACCTTGGAGCCGTGGTGTTCACCAAAGGCACCGCTGGTCTCCCAACAAGCAGGAATCTGCGTCCCATCGCGATGATCTGCGCCATGCTCGGCGACCCCCGCCTGACCCCAGGCACCATTGCGGATATGGGGATCGCGTCGGAGATCGGTCACAGCGCCGCCGCGATGCGGTTTGTGGACCAGCTCGTCATGAGCGACGCGAGCGGGTTCCTGAGCAGGTCCCCAGACCGCACAATCGGAGGCATCCGCTCCTCGCTCTCGGAATGGGAAGTCAGCCCCGCATCCAGCGCCATCGCTCTCCTCGCGGCGATCGAGTTTGACCGCTCAATCAAGGCGATCGGTACCCGCCCAGTGCCGGGATTGATGCCTGAATAAATCCAGTTGTTCAGTTGTTGTAAATCACTGCAAATACAGCGGTTTTGGTGCGGTCCAAATGCGTGTAAATCGCTGCTCTGTGAGGGTTTCGTTTCCGGGGTGCGCCTATCATTGTTGACCCAAAAATTCAGCCAAAATCGAGACTCGATCTGGGTGGAGATGACCTGCTACTGGATGCTTTGGGCGACTGCGGAGACCGTGATTTATGAGCGATGACACCGGGACCAACTCACCCAACAACGATGCTGATCTGCCCGAGTCCGATCTTCCCGCCGAGGTCCCCGCGACCGGCGGCATCGTGCTCGATCTCGACATCGAACGCGAACTGCAGGACTCCTACCTCACCTACGCGATGAGCACCATCATGGACCGGGCGCTCCCCGATGTCCGCGACGGCCTCAAACCATCCCAGCGCCGCATCCTCGTCGCGATGAACGACCTCAACCTGCGCCCAAACAAGAAGCACCTCAAGTGTGCGAAAATCTGTGGCGACACCTCAGGCAACTACCACCCGCACGGCGAGTCCGTCATCTACCCAACCATGGTCGGTATGGCGCAGAACTGGAAGATGAACACCCCAATGGTCCAGCCGCAGGGAAACTTCGGTTCAATCGACGGCGACCCACCCGCGGCGATGCGATACACCGAAGCACGCATGACCCACGCATCGATGGACATGATGCAGGACCTCAAACTCTCCACCGTTGACTTCATCCCCAACTACGACGACCGCTTGATGGAACCAACCGTTCTTCCCGGCAAGTTCCCCAACCTCCTCGTCAACGGCGGCATGGGGATCGCAGTCGGGATGGCAACAAGCTTGCCACCACACAACCCAACCGAGATTCTCGATTCGATCGTCCGCTTGGTCAACAACCCAGACATCGAACTCCTCGAACTGATGACCGACGAGCTCGACGACGACGGCAATGTCGTCCGTCGCGGCGTTCAGGGTCCGGACTTCCCGACCGGCGGTCGCATCCTCGGCCGCAAGGGCATCATGGAGGCGTACACCACCGGACGCGGACGCGTCACGGTGCGTGGCAATCTCCATGTCGAAGAAACCAAACCGGGACGCGATCAGCTTGTGATCGATCAGATTCCATATTCGCTCGTGCAGAACTCGCTCGTCGAGAAGATCGTCGATGCGGTCAAGGACGAGCGGATCACCGACATCTCCGATGTTCGTAACGAGTCGGGTCGCAACGCGCAGACCCGCATCGTCATCGAGCTCAAGCGTGGTGCGGATCCAGCGGTCGTCGAGAACCAGCTGTACCAGTGCACCCCGCTCCAGCAGACCTTCTCGATCATCAACATCGCGCTGGTGAACCGTCAACCCAAGACGATGGGCATCAAACAGATGATGGAGTGCTACATCGACCACCGCGTCGAGGTGATCACCCGCCGCACGCTGCACCTGCTCCGCGAAGCCAAGAAACGCGCGCATGTCCTCGAAGGCATGATCTACGCGGTCGTGGACATCGACGAGATCATCAAGCTCATCAAAGCGTCCAAGACCCGCGAGGAAGCGATCCAGAAACTCATGGATCGCAAGTACTCGATCCCGAGCGATCACCCCTCGGCCGCGGTGATCCCGCAACGACTGATGAATATGGTCCGCAACGCGGATGGTGCGGGTGGAACGGTCCTGAGCCGAATCCAAGCGGAAACCATCGGTGCGATGCGACTGATCCAGCTCGTCGGTCTTGAGATCGAGCGTCTGGTCAAGGAGTACTCCGAGCTCGTCATCGAAATCGAAGGCTACGAAGCAATCCTCGCAAACCACCGCATGATCCTCGACATCATCGTCGAAGACTGCGAAGAAATGAAAGGGAAGTTCGGTCGCGATCGCCTGACCTCCATCGAAGATGCTGCTGGGGATATCGACATCGCCGCACTCATCCAAGAGCAGGACATGGCGGTCACGATTTCCCACCAAGGCTATGTCAAACGCGTACCACTCGAAACCTACCGCGCCCAGGCGCGTGGTGGCAAGGGCATCAAAGCATCGGACTCCAAAGACGATGACTTCATCGAGCACCTCTTCGTCGCCTCTACGCACGACGACCTGCTCTGCTTCACAGATTCGGGACGAGTCTTCAAGCTCAAAGTCTACGAACTCCCAGAGATGACGCGGACAAGCAAGGGCCGACCGATCATCAACTACATCGATCTGAAACCAGGCGAGCGCACCTGTGCGTACCGGTCCATCAAGGACTTCGAGTCCGGATCACACTTCCTAACCTTCGTCTCCAGAGGCGGCATCGTCAAACGCACCGCGCTCAAGGAATACCGCAATGTCAACCGTTCGGGTCTGATCGCTGTGGGACTCAAGGACGACGACGCGCTGTTCAATGTTCGCCTGACCACCGGACTTGACGACATCATGCTCATCGCATCCAACGGCATGTCCATCCGCTTCAACGAGCAAGATGTCCGTCTCATGGGACGCTCCGCCGCAGGTGTCAAGGGCATCGAGCTCGGCAAGGGCGCGGAAATCGTTGGGATCATGCGTGTCCCGATGGTCGCCGATGACGATGATTCTGAGGTCCGTCATACTGCACAAGAAGCCATCGATCGAGGGCTGAGTGTGCTGACCATCTGCGAGAACGGCTACGGCAAACGAACCGTTGTTGATGAGTACCGTGTTGCTCCAGAGAATGGACCGATGCGGAGCCAGTCGCGTGGTGGCAAGGGACGCAGCGATATCAAAACAACCGCACGCAACGGCAAAGCCGTCGTCGCACTGGGTGTGTACGACAGCGACGATGTTGTCGTGATCTCTCGTGGTGGACTGCTTGTCCGGATGGCCGTGGAATCGATCTCACGGATCGGTCGGGGCACGCAGGGCGTGCGTGTGGTGGGTCTCAAGGGCGATGATCGTGTGATCGCCGCTGCTCGGGTTGAAGAATCGGACGATTCCGGTGATAATGGCGATCATGCACAGGAAGCGGACCCGGGTGCCGCGGAATAACGCTTCAGGAAGGACGAGTTCCGATGTCTATTGACTGGTCAGCTGAAATAGCGATCGCCAACCTCGCCGACGAGCCGGCGTTGTCTGATGAGCTCGCGTCCATGATCGAGCAAATCGAGCAGGTTGAAAGCTCGAAGGACGCGCCGCATGTCGTGCTCGACTTCCACGAGGTCAGCTATGTGAACTCGTCGAACATCGCCCAACTCCTTCGCATCCGCAAGGTGCTCGAAGCAACCGGTCATCGCTTGGTGCTGTGCTCGGTCACCGATGAGGTGATGTCCGTGCTGATCGTCTCGGGCCTCAACAAAATCTTCTCGTTCGCGCCAGACACATTGACCGCGATCGCATCCGTTCAGATCGAAGATTCCCCCGCCTAACTTCTGTTGAGCGAACAGATCGGGACACCCCAACCCCATTCAGTTTCGTCGAAACACCCATCGCTGTCCATGCGATTCACGCCATCAGGACGCGATCATTGGAGTGCTTGGACTTCACGAAGATCGCTGACAAGCTCATCGGCCGCGGTAGATCGCTTCGAAGACGGCGCGATGAACAAGGCGGTGATGTCGTCGGGTTGATGCAGCGATCCCATCTGCAGATCAAGATTGTCTTCCAAAATCCGGACGGATTGATTCAGGTTCGCCGAGTCATTCCCAGCGGTAGATAGACGAGCGATGTAGGTCTGCGTCGGACGCTTGCGTTCGTGCTCGTCGTCCCCGCCGTTGGGGAACGCGACCTCGAATCCATCGGAATAGAACACAAGCACATCGCCCTCATCGAGCTTGACGGTGGTCTGCCCGAACTCCACATCCGCAAAGATCCCAAGCAGAGGTCCCTGCGAGTCGATCATCTCCGTCTCACCGGTTTTCGCGCGGACGACAAGCGCGGGTGGATGACCCGCGCCAGCGATGGTCACCTCGTTGGTGGATTTGTCATACACGGCGTACATCGCCGTCGCGAACCGCGCAACCTCGCTCGAGTGTGTAGACATCGTGTTGTTGAGACGACGCAGCGCCTCCGCTGGTTCGATGACTTTCATATCCAAACCGGACCCATCGAGCTTCCGCAGTCCCTGTGTGATGACCATGGTCATCAGTGCAGCGGGAACCCCGTGACCCACCGCATCGGCGAGGAAGAACGCGGATCGGTTCTCGTCGAGCTGGGTGATGTCGTAGATGTCCCCCGACACATACGACGCGGGACGGTAAATGATCCCAAGATCGACACCCTGAATATCCGGGACACCGCTCGGGAGGTATTCCCGCTGGATGCTCGCCGCGGATTGGAGTTCTTCGTGGAGCTTGGCGACTTCGGACTGCACGCCGTTGATGCTCATCTCGCTTAGACGGAGATCGGTGTTCAAACGCTGGAGTGCTGGTTGTCGTTGAGCGAGCGTGCTGAGGATCATCGCCGCGTCGTGAGGATTCGTGGTCATCGGTTCGCACATGATCCCCTCGGCATTCATGAACGCTCGAACCCTGGATTCCTGCGTGTCATAGATGACCAGCGCCGCCGCGAGCGACTGCGAAAGCCGTTCCATTACTTGGCTTACAACCCGATCGGTCACATCCGCCGCAAGCACAATGATTGCCGGCGTGTTGGATACGCTCGTTGTTTCTGGAGCATTGAGGAGGTCCTCAAGCTGGATCGTGTGCACGCCGAGCCCGAGCTTGTCGAGTTCCTTGTGGAGTGATTTGGACCAACCGGGGTACACCTGATCGATCACTTCGAATCCCGTACCGATGACCATTGGCCCATCGAAAGAGGTGCTGTGGCTGGTACCTGTCAGACGAATCGACATACGGGAGTCCTCCGAGCGTGATCAAAAACGATCAACCCACGAAGGAATCGGTCTGATGTACATGAGGATTTCTATTCAGCACCATTCGGTGGCATCTGAGTTTCGCGACCAGTCGCCCAAACCGGCCACAGCGTCCGATGACCAGCGCGAATCGACCGATAAGCATCGGAATCCGCGTGCTATTTGACGATTGATGCCAAGTACTCCAGATCGAGATTGATCTGCTCGCCTTCTTTCAGGTCCATCTCTTCGAGCCGACCACCCGCGATCTCGATCACAAACTTCGCGCTGAACCTGCTCGAGTATCGCTTGAGGCGACGCTCATAGTCAAGCTGGGACTCCGTGTCCGCTTTTGGTTCTTCGATCGGCATGTGGTGCATCGCGACAATCCGTCCTGATGGGTCGAGAAAGATGATGTCGATGTCGATCACACAATCCCGCATCACAAACGCGCGCAGCCGCGAGTCGGGGAAGACGAACAGCATCCCACCATGCTCTGGGAGTTCGGTGACGCCCCCAAGACCACGCTCGCGCGTCGCGTCGTCGGCGACGATGTCGAGCGAGTAGTCGGTGCCGTCGAGTTTGACGACCGCTTTCCCATCCACAATCGTCGGCTTGGAGCACGACGCGAGCGTGACCATGCACAGCGCCATCGCGGTCAGGAACATTCGACGGATCGGAGCGTGCATTACGATGTCAGCCATTGGTCGTCCTCTGGTGTAAAGATGATGTCCTCGCGTGGGAGTGTATCGAGATCAAACGCTCCGAGAAAGTCGCTGGTGGACATCTCTGTGCGTGTATCGGTGATTCCGCTCCAGTACCCCAGAAGCCCGATCATTCGTTCTAGGCTGGTGCCGTCTTTGCGGTAGTGGTCGATCCGGGTGTCCCCGTGCCGTTTAGCGAGTCTTCGCCCGTCTGAGCCACGCACCAAAGGCAGGTGTGTGTACCGAGGAGTGGGGGCGTACCCAAGAGCGTTGAGGATTGTGAGCTGCCGAGCGGTGGAGTCCAGTAGATCATCCCCCCGCACGATCTCGGTGATCCCTTCATGGTGATCGTCGACGACGACCGCGAGTTGATAGCTCGGGCACGACCGCTGCGTCCAGACGACGAAGTCGCCGATGGTCTTTGATGGATCGATGGACTGTGTGCCGCAGAACGCATCTTCGAACTCCACCACGCCCCTGTTGACGATCAATCTCCAGTTGGTCCCCGCGTCATGGAACTCATCGGGAATGGATTGTGGTCTGAGCGATGCGTCGAATCGAGATTCGTGATCGCCCTCGTTGGGGGCGCTCGGTGCCGCTTCGATCTGCGATCTGGTGAGCGAACATGGATACACCATGCGCCGCTCGGCAAGCGATTCCATCGCGGCGTGGTGACGAGCGAGATTTTCAGATTGAATGATCGGCCCGCTGTCCCAGTCCAGACCCAGCCAAGCGAGCGTATCAATCGTCCGCTCGATCACGCCAGGTTTCACGCGAGGCGTATCGAGGTCCTCGATCCGCAGCACGATCGACCAGTTGTTCTGGCGAGCGATCGCCCAGTTGATCAGAAAGGTGCGTGCATTCCCTAGGTGAAGTGCCCCTGTTGGCGAGGGAGCGATCCGCGTAGTGTGATTCTGGACCGATAAATCGGGTTGTTGGCTTCCTGAGTCTGTGGGGGGCGTTGTATGCACGAGGGATTGTGTGTACACTGGTGGTGTCAGGCAAGCCGGGGATGTATGGTTTCTGACAGTTGATGTGTTCGAGTGTCAAGGAGACGCGTGTGGCAGAACAAGCACTGGGAAAACTGAGCGATGACCAGATCGCCGCACAGCTCGAGAACTTCCCTGAATGGGCAGAACTCAATGGGCAGATCCAGCGGACCTTCGGCTTCGACGGTTTCGATGAGTCGATCGCATTCGTCAATCGGATCGCTGAATACGCCGAGCAGATCCAGCACCACCCCGACATCCTCATCCGCTTCGACAAGGTCACCCTGACCGTTTCGACGCACGATGCTGGCGGGATTACTCACAAAGATTTCGAGCTCGCGCGCACCGTCGACGCGATGGTCTAAGCACTCAATCCGGCAACGATTATTTCAGTTCAACCGACCAGTACGCCTCATCGAGGAACGCTTTCCACGATGCATAGCGCTCGTGGTTCAGACGCATCGAGATCAGCGGGTTCCGCTTGGGACGGATCGGTTCTTTGATGAGCTTCATGTGCGCCTGCACGGGTGTGCGTCCACCCTTGCGAGAGTTGCACCCAACACACGCGCAGACCAAGTTCTCCCAGGTATCAGGCCCGTTCTGCGAGCGTGGAAGCACATGGTCGATCGAGAGCTCTGAAGTCGGGAAGTGCTTGCCACAGTATTGACAGCGGTTGTGGTCGCGTGCGAAAAGATTGCGTCGGTTGAGTTTGACACGCTGCTTGGGAAGTTTGTCGTACCCGACCAGCCGGATAATCCGGGGCACTGCGATGTCAAACCGCACCGTTTTCACCCACTCGTGCTGGTCCGGTTCATACTCCTTGCGGAGTTCGGAAAGCTCGGCCCAAGTCGAAAAGTCATAGTTCGCATACGACCCATCGTCGGCGTGGATGACCTCCGCGCTCTCGCGGGTCAGCAACACAAACGCTCTGCGAGCGGTGACGACGCGGACCGCCATGTACAGCTTGTTGAGCACGAGGACTTTGGAATCCAGCCCAGTCAGCAGATTGGAATATTCGAGAGCCGCGGCACCGGTGTGGGGACCGATGCCGCTGAGTATCCCAGGAACTGATTCGGCACGCTGCCCACGCCCTGCACGGAGGGCCTTCGACCGCCTCGATTTGTTCTTGGGTCTTTTGGGCATAGCGTTGAATCCGTTATACCAGTTTTTCGGTACAACCACAACTCTATACGCACCGATCGCGTCAAAGTTCGGTGAAGATCGATTCGCTGAATCCAATCAGGTCATTCAAATCCAGCCGATAATGAGCGAGTCAGTGTCTGAAATGGCGAACGCCGGTCGTCAAGCAGGTCACGCCGTTCGCGTCGCAAAGCTCGAAAGTGTCCCCGTCGCGTTTGGATCCGCCGGGGTGGACAATGACCTTGACCCCCGCATCAATCAAGATCTGAGGCCCATCATTGAACGGGAAGAACGCATCGGACACCGCGATCGCGCCCTTCGAATGCTCTCCCGCTTTGCGGACCGCGCCCAAGCACGAAGCGACCCGGTCCATCTGACCCGCGCCCGCGCCGAAGAGTCGCACGCGACCATTGTCCAAGCCACCGATCAACACCGCGTTGGAAGAGAGCGCGGTGCACATCGGTTCAAGAACCGCCGCAGCATTGAGCACTTCATCGCTCGGTTTGGGACCCGCGGTATGCACCCACGACCCCGGATCGGGAACCACAAGATCACGATCCTGCACCAGCATCCCGCCTGGAATCCATTTCATCTCGCGTGTGATGCTGGGAACCGAATCACCGATCTCCAGAATCCGCAGGTTCACCCAACGCGATTTGAGCAGTTCGAGTGCTTCAGCGTCGTACGACGGCGCGATGACCACCTCAAAGAAAGTCCCGTCCGCGGTGATCCGCTCCGCGGCTTGCAGATCAATCGTGGTGTTGGTCGCGAGGATCCCACCAAACGCCGCCATTGGATCGCCTGCGATCGCGGCGTCCACAGCGTCGTGGTTTGTATCCGCACACGCAGCACCGCAAGGGTTGGTGTGCTTGAGCACGCACGCGCCGTGCTTGGTTGGAGAGGCCCCTTTGAGGGCGCGGACGAGTTCGAGGGCCGCGCTCCCGTCGTTGAGGTTGTTAAAGCTCAACGGCTTCCCATGAAGCTGCTTCGCGTTGATCAGCGTCCCGGGGAGTGCCTGTCCGGTTTGATAGAGCGCTGCGGATTGGTGGGGGTTCTCGCCGTAGCGGAGTGTGTCGATCTTGGTCATCCCGATCGAGAGTTTCTCAGGGAGTTCGGTTCTGTCCTTGGTCATCCAGGCGCTGATCGCCGCGTCGTAGTGTGCGGTTGCGGTAAATGCGTCCGCCGCAAGTTTCCTGCGGAGTTCCATGGTCGTCGAGCCGTTGTTGTTGCGGAGTTCATCGAGCAGTGCGGGGTACTGCGATGGATCGGTGACGATCGCGACGGATTGGTGGTTCTTCGCCGCGGAGCGGACCATCGAAGGTCCACCGATGTCGATCTGCTCGATCGCTTCTTCGTCAGTGACCCCTTCGCGAGCGATGGTCGCTTCGAATGGGTACAGGTTGACACACACCAGATCAATCGGGAGGATGTCGTGTGAGTCCATCGAGTCCAGATGGGACTGATCATCGCGCCGAGCGAGGAGCCCGCCATGGATTTTGGGATGGAGCGTTTTGACGCGTCCGTCCATCATCTCAGGGAACCCGGTGACTTCTTCGATCCCGGTCACCGCGATTCCAGCGTCCGCGATTGTCTTTGCGGTCCCTCCGGTGGAGATGATCTGGACTCCCAGATCCGCAAGCGTGCGAGCGAGATCAACGATCCCCGCTTTGTCGGAGACAGAAATCAGGGCGCGCGTGACTTGCACCACCGAGTCGGAGGCGTCTTTGGCGTGGGCGGTCATCATGGGGTGAGGTCCTTGCCTGTGTATATGAAACTGGTGTGATTAGCGGAGCGAGAAACGAGCGATCGACCCGGTCGGGGAGATCACATACAAGCTGCCATCGATAAACGAATCTGTGCGAACACCCGCGGCCCCGTTGAGGTTCGCTGATGTGATGACCTCTCCAGAATCCAGATCTACCGCGGCGAGCGTCTGACCGGTCCAGACCATCAACTCGTCGCCGTTGGCGATCGAGACGACCCAGCCCGTGATGGTCTTGTTGCTCCAGAGCACATCGCCTGAGATGGAGTCAATCGCGACAAGTCCGTCATCCGCGGTCGATGCGTACATCACGCCGTCGTGCATGACGGGCTGGACGGTGACTGGTTCGCTCGTCCGCTTGCGCCAGTAGCGGTAGCCATCTTCGAGCGAGAACGAGTAGATCGATTGATCGGTCGAAGGGATGATGATCGCGCCCTGATCAACGATCATGTCCGCGATCGCGCCGCCCGCGATGTTGGCTTTGAGGAGCGATGATCCGTCGTACACCGCCAATACGCGGAGGTCACCCCCCGCGGAGATCATCGCGATGGACTTCTCATCGACATCAATCGCTGGGGATTCGATCTCGCCATCGAAGCTGTAGGACCAATGAATGAAATCGTTCTGGAGCTCGAACGCGAACAGCTCGTTTCGGGTCGTCCCGAAGAGTGCGAGGTTGTCTTTGATCAATGGCTTGGTGTTGATGATCGCGCCGACCGAGTCGCGGTCGAGCGTGTTGCCGTTCTTGATGCTGATCTCGTGGAGTTCGGTGTCGGAGGTGATGAAGAGGGTTTCGCCAACGCGTGTGGGTTCAAAGAGCTGGGTGGTCGGACGGTCGAGCTGCTTTGCCCAGCGGACTTTGCCCGTGGACGCTTCGATGCAGGTGACGGTGGTGTCCGATGCGGTGGTCACGATGACATCGTCGTACGCGACGGCGTCGGTGAGTCCCGCGCCGTCTTTCATGAGCGGGAACCCGGTCCATTCCCAGCGGTAGCCAAGCTCGTGCCACGCGTCGTGGTCGATCTTCCATGACTGAGCGGTTTGTGCGGCTTGTTGGGTCGATGCCTTCTTGGGAGCACTCGAGGTGCTCTGGGTGGTCGAGCACGCGGACACAGCCCCGCCGAAACTCAAAGCGGCTACGGACACACAGCATCGGATCAGATCAGTCTTCATTCGGTCCATCTCCATTGAATGGGCCCATCTCAGCGACGACAGGCGTGGGGTAGGATAGCGCGGGCAATGGGCAATTTCGGGGTTTGGAGACCGGTTTGTGGACTCAATCAGCCCATCCGCACATCCGCTCCTAGGGTTCTGCATGTTTACAGGCATTGTGCAAGCAATCGGGACCGTCCACTCGACCACAAAGACCGAAAGCGGGCTCCGCGTTTCGATCAATCCGGGGGATTGGGACCACCAACCCAAGCCGGGGGATTCCATCGCGCACAACGGATGCTGCCTGACTTTGGTCGCAATCGAGGATGGCCCGGACGGTGAGCCAATCTGGATCTACGACGCGATCCCCGAAACCATCATGAAAACCACCATCGGCACATGGACCAAGGGACAACGCATCAACCTCGAACGCTCCCTCCGTATGGGAGACGGCCTTGATGGACACCAAGTCCAAGGTCACATCGACGGCGTAGGGACCATTCTCAGCGTGTCCACAACGGACGAATACCGCGTCCGCATCGGTCTTGCGGGATTCAACATGAAATGGATGATCCCCAAAGGCTCCGTCGCAATCGACGGCACCTCCCTCACCATCGCGGACCTGAACCAAGACGAACAATGGATCGAGGTCACGCTGATCCCCGAAACGCTCGCAAGAACGAATCTCCAAGACCGCACCGGAGCCGACGGCGTGAATATTGAAGCGGACGCAACCGTCAAGACCATTGTCCATACCATCGAGCGGATGAGTTCCCATCCCTGAGCGATTTTATGAAACGAACTCTTTGTAATGCCGTGTTGGCGTTGTGCCTGTTCCCGCTTGCTGGGTGTTTGCACGCGCCGCCAGCGGGTGCGACCCGAGGGATTGTTGAGATCAAGAACACGCAAGTGCGGGATGGGGACAATCCTGACCAGTTTGTTCTCCACATAAACACATTGACCGGGGTTGTGATTGGGGAGCATACGGTATTGACCGTCGCCCATACCTTTGCGGATGAGCCGAGTTCCGATCACCAGATCACGATTGATGGCCGAGTGATTGAATACACCATCATCGCTGATGGCTGGGGTGGACTCCGCAGCGATCAGGATCTTGCAGATAAGCCCGCAGAGATGAATGATATTCAGGAGGATTATTTACTCCTGAAAACAACCGAGTCGTTTTCGGATATTGCTCAGTTTGTGCCGTTGGAGTATGAGCGTGCCGACGAGCTCCGTAATCTATACCTGGTGACACGGCGAGTTGAGACCGGCAAAGTGGAAGCGATGCTGGCAAAGAGGGTTTCCTTTGTAAAGGATCTTCGGTACATCCTCGTCGATTTGCCCGGAAAGGCACATGAAGGTTTTTATTTGTCGGGGAGTCCGCTGATCGGGACCTATGAAGATGGCACACTGGTGCTGGTGGGTATTGTAAAGGGGACTGGAGATCTCTTGATAGAGAGCGATGGTGTAGAGAGGAAGTTCGATCACCAGTTCTTTGTTTTTCCCGCGTATCGAATCCCGTTTGATCTGATCACCGAGCCCTGATCAATCCACTATACTGATCCCATGCGTGTCCTCGGCTTCGATCCCGGCCTCTCCATCACCGGCTACGGCTGCGTCACCGGAGACCTGATCCGCCCATCCATCGTCGAAGCGGGGGTCTTCCGACTGACCAAATCGGGTCAGCCCGTGCCTCCAATCGGGGATCGTCTGGTCGAACTGCATCAGGATGTTGTTGAACTCATCGAGCGCGTCAAACCCGATCTGGTCGCGATCGAGGGGATGTTCGCGCACAAGGACCATCCCGGGACGGTCATCAAAATGGCGCACGCTCGCGGCGTGATCCTGCTTGCCGCTCGTGCGGCTGGGGTCGAGGTCATCGAGCTCAAACCGGCGGAAGTCAAAAAAGCAGCGACGGGATCGGGGAGAGCGACCAAAGAGCAGATGCAGCTCGCGATCCAATCCATGTTCAATCTCCCAGAACTCCCCAAACCAGCGGATCTTGCTGATGCGCTCGCGATCGCGGCATGCGCCCATCGTCGCCACCAACTCGGGGTGCTGTCGATCTGAGCACCTATGATTCAAGAATGACTGAAAAGGACTCCAAACACGAACCCGTTGTCGCTCAGGTACTCATCGTCGAAGACGAGATCGAGCACGCGGATGTGATCGTCGACGCCCTGCGTCGTCCCGGACACATCTGCACGACCGTCCACACCGTCGAGCGTGCGTATGAGGAGATCACCGAAGGCAAGTTCGATGTCATCGTCACCGACCTCCGCATGCCTGAGAGCGCTGGAGTCCACGGCGTCAACAGCGACGGATCAAACGCAGGGATGCGAGTCCTGGAACTCGCCGCCGAGTATCAACCCGACGCGGAGACCATCATGGTCACCGCCCACGGCGATGTCCCAACCGCTCGCGACGCGTTCAAGCATGGCGCGTTTGACTTTGTCGAGAAGCCGTTGGATCTGGTCGTGCTGCGGTCGGTGGTTCAGCGAGCCGCGGAGCAATCGGTGCTGCGAAGTGAGTCCGAGGAGTTCAAGGACCTCGTTCAGCACGAGGGGTTCGAGGGGATTATCGCGGGCGCGGAATCGATGCGGAAGATCATCGACACGGTCCGCACCGTTGCACGCTCGAACATCGCGGTGTTGGTAACTGGTGAGAGCGGGACGGGGAAGGAACTGATCGCACAAGCCGTGCATCGCAACTCGGCGCGGGATGGGAAGAAGTTCAAATCGATGAACTGTGCCGGTCAAGCGGAGAACCTGCTGGAGGACGAGCTGTTTGGTCATGTCCGCGGCGCATTCACCGGCGCGGATAAGGACCGCGAAGGTGTCTTCGAATACGCCAACGGCGGAACACTGTTCCTCGACGAGATCGGGGACATGCCGCTGACCATGCAAGCGAAGCTGCTGCGTGTGCTCGAATCCGGTGAAGTCGTGCGGCTTGGGTCCAACGATCTCCGCAAAGTCGATGTGCGTCTGGTCAGCGCGACCAACAAAGATCTCGAAGCGATGATCAAGGACGGCAGCTTCCGTCAGGACCTGTATTTCCGGATCAAGGGCACGATGGTGCATCTCCCCGCACTCCGCGACCGCCGCGAGGATATTCCTCGGATCGTGCGTCACGCGGTGAGCAGGTTTGCAAGCGAGCTCAATCCTGGGAAACCGGTACCAGATGTGTCGGATGCCGCGATGCTCCGATTGACCGCGTTTGATTGGCCCGGCAATGTGCGACAGCTCCTGAACATAATTCAGACGATGGTGGTGATGAGTTCGGGTGTTTCGGTCCTGGGTGTCGAGCATGTCCCCGATGAGGTGCGAGAAAGCGACGGTGCATCTGGGAGCAGTTCGTATTCAATTGGATCTCTCGCCGGGACGAGTCTTGAGCAGCTCGAGCGTCAAGCAATCCGCGAGACGCTGAAGCTGACCGCTGGAAACCGCGAGCAGGCGGCCAAAATGCTGGGTATTGGTGAGCGGACTCTTTATAGAAAGCTCAATGAATACGGATTGCGTTAATCGCAAGGTACCTGTCCCATAACTCATCCAAAAAAGCAAACTTAGACAGGTAAGTATCTCTCTAGGTGGTTTTACCGTGTTTTTGGTGTGTTCAAACTCGATTCAGATGTCAAAACATCCGAAATACGGTGTGTACGAGCTCGGTTGTAGAGGGCTGGTATGACAGACTCGAATTGGGAATACAACCTATGAGCAAGATTTCAATTGACACTGTACTCAGTTGTCCATCGCTCCCCTCGCTTCCAGCGGTCGCCGCGAAACTGATTGAACTCACCGGCGACCCCGATGTGCAGATCAGCGAGATTGCCAAGACTGTTCAGCAGGATCAAGCGCTCGCCGGGAAGGTGCTCAAGACCGTCAACTCAAGCTACTACGGACTTTCCAGTCGTTGCGGGTCGATTGATCGCGCGATGGGATACCTCGGACTCAACACCGTCAAATCGCTCGTGCTCGGATTCTCGCTGGTCGAAACCACCAAGAGCATCGACGAAGGCGGGTTCGACATGGTCGCGCATTGGAGACGCACACTGATGGGCGCGACCGCATCACGGATCCTTGCCCAGCAGTTCCGGCTCTCCGACAAGGACGAAGTCTTCTCCGCGGCTCTGTTCCAAGACATGGGCATGCTCGCGATCTTTACCAGCTTGAAGGATGAATACATCGAGGTCATCCAGGATATCGATCACACCCAACTCACAGAAGTTGAAGAATCGGCGATTGGGTTCTCCCATGCAGAGGTTGGAGCAAGGCTCGCACAGCAGTGGAAACTCCCAGTCGAGATCGTAAATGCGATCAGGTATCACCACTCCCCGGAATCCGCAACCGACGGGGACATCGAGATGATCCGCGCTGTGTCGCTGGGTACACGCGTCGCTGAAGCGTTGAGCGTGACTCAACCCGCTGAAGCAATGCAGCGTATCGAGACTGATATTTGCAAATGGTTCCCGGGACAAAAATTCAGTATTACCGAACTCTTTGAAGAAGTGAACCAAGCCGCGAAAGAACTCGCGACGCTCTTTGATACTGAAATCGGTGACCTCAAGGATGTTCAGCAGCTCATGTCCGCGGCACAAGATCGAGGACTCGAACACCAGATATCGATGCAACGCCAAGCCGAGTCGCTCGAAAGACAGGCGTTCACCGACGGCCTGACCGGCATCCCGAATCGCAAAGAGTTTGACAACAAAGTCGAAAGAGGGTTCAAAGAGTACACGAAGAACGGCAGCGAGTTTGCAATACTTTTCCTCGATGCCGACAAGTTCAAAATCGTCAACGACACCCACGGCCACTCGGTTGGTGACGCGGTGCTGATCGAACTCGCTCGGCGAGCTACCGATACCGTTGGAGACGATGGCACCGTGTGCCGGTACGGCGGTGAAGAGTTCGCGATCTTTCTCCCCGGATTCAATGCTGTCAAAGCAGCGGAGCTTGCTGAGCGAATCCGCGCGAAAATGTCAGCTCAACCGTTCGATATCCGCGATCTTGATGACGGGCCGGATGAGTTGGCTGTTACGGTCAGCATCGGTGTCTCCGCGGTCGATGCGGGTAAAGTGGATCGGTTGACCAAAGCGATGCAGATTGTCAGCGAAGCGGACGCCGGCGTGTACGCCGCCAAAGCCGCAGGACGGAACACTGTTCAGGTGTGGGGCGAGAAGGCGTGCGAGACTCAGCCATCAATAAAGAACTCAACACCGGCATCGGTGCCTGAGGGTGACGGAACGATCCGGAAACTCGTGCTCGTCGAAGACGACGCGCTGGCGGCAACACTTGTCCTGACCCTGTTCAATCGTAAAATGAAGATCGAGATCCAATGGATCAAGGATGGGTCAGAGGCATGCGAATACTTTAAAGCGTGTGCGGATAAATCCGAGCGTCCATGTGATCTGGTGATCTGCGATCTGAATCTGCCGGGGTGTTCCGGGTTTGATGTGTACGAACGCTTTGAAAGCTACGGATTGGCGGACTCGATCGGTTTCGTCGTCTTGACTTCTGACGAATGCAACGAAACCACCCAACAGAGCAGCTCGCTCGGCATCTCGAACTGCATCTCCAAGACCGATTTTTCAAAGAACATCGGTCACTGGATCAGTGTGCTCTCAAAGCCTGTATCCGCAGCGGCGTAGCCTGTATCGAAACTACCAGTCAAGCGTCCCTCGCCATGCGTTGGTCAGGCTTTCCACAGACGCGTCAAGCCCAAGATTGATCTCGGTGAGCTTGCCCGAACCGTTGGTTCGACCAAGGCAGTAGTGCCATGCACCTGTAGGGAGGTCATTGATCCATTCGTGGAAATCATTGGTGTCCTCAACTTCGAGCACATACCCGCACGGTGCTTCGTTGAACCCGAAGACCGCGGCGTCCCGCTCGTCATCAAAGACAAGCTCGGCACCGATCGGTTGATTCGTCGATGATCCCGCGATGAGCATCTCCGCGACCGAACACAAGAGCCCACCATCAGAGACATCGTGCGCTGCGCGGACTTTGCCGTCTGCGATTTTCGAAGCAACATACCGAGCGATCTCCGCGCCGAGTGTCGGGTTGAGTGTGGTCGTGCGGGATTTCTGCACGCCGAAGAGTTGCTCGTAGGTGCTGCCACCGAGTCCGCCGGGGTTCTCAAGGCCGATGAACAGCAGCGCGGAGTCGGTGCGTTTCATGTCGCTGGTGACGACTCGGTCGAGCGTCGGGACGATCCCCATCCCAGTAATCAGCAAAGTGGGGGGGATCTCGATGGTGGTGCCGTCCTTGGTGGTGAACTGGTTGTTGAGCGAGTCCTTCCCAGAAACGAACGGCGTCTTGTACGCCTTCGCACCGTCGTAGCATGCGTGGGCCGCGCGGACGAGCGAACCCAGGTTCTCTGGTTTCTTGCAGCTTGGCCAGCAGAAGTTGTCGAGGATCGCGATCCGGTCTGGGTCGGTCCCGACGCACACGAGGTTGCGGATGCACTCGTCGATCGCCGCCAGGGTCATCTGGTATGGGTCATCGCTGAGTCCGGTTGCAAGACCACACCCAACCGACAACCCTTGCCCACTCCCAGGCACCGGTTCAACAACCGACGCATCGCTGGGACCAATCCCACGCGGACCAATCAAAGGCTTGACGACCGTGTTCCCCTGCACCTCGTGGTCGTACTGACGGATGATCCAGTGCTTGCTCGCGATGTTCGGATGCGCGAGGAGTTGGATCAACGCATCGTTGAGATCGACTCTACCAGTTGGGAGCGAGTGGGGGGCTTCTTGGTGCGATGGTTCCCAAGTTGCGGTGCGGGTCGGGGTCGGGATGCCGTCGTGGAGGAAGGACATCGGGAGACGGCCGACTTCGGTGCTGTGGTAGTTGAGGATGAGTTCCGCGCCCTCGGTCCCGAAGTGTCCGAGGTCCGCCATCTCCACATGCTCTTCGTTGCAGATTTGGCGCAGCTGAGTCAGGTGTTTTTCGGGAACCGCGAGGACCATGCGTTCTTGTGCTTCGGAGATCCAGATCTCGTCGTAGGTGAGGCCGTTGTATTTGAGCGGGGCGCGGTCGAGGTGGACATCCGCGCCGATCTTCTCGCCCATCTCACCGACCGCGGAAGAGAACCCACCCGCGCCGCAATCGGTGATCGAGGTGAACAGCGGGCCGCCCTCAAAGTCGCGGGCGCGGAGGATCGCGTCGAGTGTGCGTTTTTCTTCGATCGCGTTGCCGATCTGCACCGCATGGCTGAACTCGTCGGCGTGCGTGTCGGTCAGTTCCGCACTGCTGAAAGTAGCCCCGTGGATCCCATCGCGTCCGGTGCGTCCGCCGAGTGCGATGATCCGGTCGCCTTGCTGCGCGTCCCCAGAAATCAGATGGCTCGGCATGATCCCGATGCACCCGCAGTACACCAGTGGATTCCCGATATACCGGTCATCAAAGGACACCGCGCCGTTGACGGTGGGGATGCCCATCCGGTTGCCGTAGTCTCGGACGCCTCCGACGACTTCCGACAAGATCCGCTTGGGGTGCAGGCATCCGTCCGGGATGTTGGTCGTGTCGGGGTGGGCGACGCAGAATACATCGGTGCTCGCGATGGGTTTGGCGGCGAGTCCTGTGCCCATGATGTCGCGGATGCATCCGCCGATCCCGGTTGCCGCGCCGCCGTAGGGCTCAAGGGCGCTGGGGTGGTTGTGGGTCTCGACCTTGATGCACACGGAATGGTCATCGTCGAACTTGACGATTCCCGCGTTGTCGACAAATACGGACTGAGTCCAATCGAGTCCTTCCTCAATCAGCTCGAAGGTCGCCGCGGCGACGGTCGCTTTGAGCAGGTTGTGGATCGTCACCGATCCATCATCATGCACCTCGTGGTGGGGTCGGCTCGACCAATCGATGCCTTCTATAGAAGGACCGGTGTAGTGGATCGTTGCTTTGAGGGTCTTGTGGACGCAGTGCTCGGACCAAGTCTGTGCAAGGGTTTCGAGTTCGATGTCGGTTGGCTCGCGTCCGAGAACCTGGTACTCGTGACGGATCGCTTGCATCTCGTGGAGGTCGAGGAACAGGTGTCCATCGCGCGATAGGGTTTCGAGTTGATCGTCGTTGAGCTCGCGGATCGGGACATGCGTGAGCGTGAAGCCGTGGTCGTGACCCTTGGGGAGCTCGTCGGGGAAGTATGGGTCCATGTGGACTGATGACACGATCGGATTGGCAAGCACCCGTTCAGCGATGGATTCGGTTTCATCAGCATCGAGCCCGTAGATTTCGTAGCGGTATCCCGTCGAGACCATCGCATCAACGCCGGTCAGCGCTTTGATCGCGGCGGCGGTCGATTGTGCTGGTGGGTCCATCACGCCGGGGAGCGGATGGATCTCCGCGAGGATTGCGTCACTGTTTGGAGTCGAGGTCCCGACCTGGACGGTTTCGACAACCGGATTGCAGAGCAGCTTGGTGACCACCTCGTCGAGTTGATCTTCGGAAAGATCCGCTTCGATCAGATAGATCCGCGCGCTGGTCGCTTTGGTGATGGTGGTTCCCAGAAGTGCCGCCCTATGGATGAACTCGCTGGCGCGTGGGTCGCCGGCGTGATCTGTTGGGTGAATCTGGATGCGATGAACACGGGTAGCTGTAGCGGATGCGTTGCTCATCCACGATCGTAGACCTATCGGACGGAGCTTTGGGGATGAGGGGTGTATGATCCGCGCGATGAGCGAGACTTCCAAGACAGCACCGAAGAGCAAAGTGAATCTTTTTACCGATGGCGCCTGCTCAGGCAATCCCGGTCCGGGGGGCTGGGCGTATCTGCTCGTCCATCCGCGAACCGGAAAGACCCGAGAAATGTCCGGCGGCGAACCCGATACCACCAACAATCGCATGGAACTCCAAGCCGTGATCGAGGGGCTTGGGGACCTCACCGCTCCGAGCATCGTCGAGCTGTACTCGGATTCTCAGTATGTCCTCAAGGGTCTCGAAGCGTGGCTTGACGGCTGGAAGAAGCGGGGGTGGAAGACCGCTGCGAAAAAGCCGGTCAAGAATGTCGATCTCTGGCAGCAGCTCGACGACCTCCGCAAGAAGCATCAGATCAGCTTCCACTGGGTGCGAGGGCACGACGGGCACCCCGAAAACGAGCGGGTGGACGATCTCGCGGTCCAAGCACGCGAAGCGGTTGCGCGTCGATAATCCGTTCGGGTCAAATCCGGTTGTTCTCCCAATTCCGGAATGCTTATCGGGTGTTGTTTGATCGAGTTTCCGGTGTGTACTGGGTCGTAGGATCGGGTATAGATTGATTTGCCCGCACAGACGGCCCCGCTTTCCCATACTCCATTCACACTCCGATCAATCGGATGCCCCATAAGGCCGATGATTTGGTTGATCGCGGTGCTCCGTGCCCGCTCAACGCTGCTTTCTGTCACACCCAACGGGAGATACCGCCGTGGAACTCGATGCCATACTTCGTCAGGCCCATGAGGTCGATGCTTCGGATGTTCACATCATCGCCGGCGAGCCGCCGATGGTTCGGATCCACCAGGTGATCACCAAGCTCTCTGAAACCCCGCTGAGCCAAGAAGTGGTTTCAGCGATGTTTGAACGCATTGCCAACAAGCATGTGCGCGAAACATTCGAGAGAGAACGCGACGCGGACTTTTCCCATGAGGTCGAAGGACTCGCACGCTACCGTGTGAATGCCCACCTCCAGAAGGGCACGATGGGCCTTGCGATGCGTGCGATCAAGACCAAGGTCCCGCCGCTGGAAGCACTCTCGATGCCCGAGGTCATCGCGCGATTGACCTACCTCCCGCGTGGTCTGGTGCTCGTCACCGGCGACACCGGTTCAGGCAAGTCCACCACGCTCGCGGCGATGATCCAAGCGATGAACGAACGCTACTCCAAGCACATCATCACCCTTGAAGACCCGATCGAATACATGTTCGACTCAGACAAGTGTCTGATCGAGCAGCGTGAGCTCGGCCGAGATATGGCCTCGTTCACCTCAGGACTCAAGCACGCGCTGCGTCAGGACCCGGACATCATCCTCGTGGGCGAAATGCGTGACCTCGAGACCACTTCACTCGCGATCAGTGCGGCGGAAACGGGTCACCTTGTTCTCTCGACACTTCACACCGTGAACGCATCGCAGACCGTGTCTCGTATTATTGATATGTACCCCTCGACGCAGCAGAACCAGATCCGATCAATGCTCTCGACGACGCTGCAAGCGGTGATCTCCCAGACGCTGTTCACCCGCTGCGACCGTCCCGGGATGGTTCCTGCGGTTGAGACGCTGCTGTGTACCCCAGCGGTGCGGAACATGATCCGCGAGAACAAGATTTTCGAGATCCCCAATGTGATCGAGACGAGCCGAGCGATCGGCATGTGCTCGCTGGATTCGTCGATCGCGGAGTTGTACTTCAACGGCACGATCAGCAAAGAAGACGCGATCGCTCAAGCGGTGTTCCCAGACAAGCTCGAGCGTCAGTTGGTTGCCTAATGACTGAGGAGTAGGCCGAATGAATAGACCTACGGAGATTATCAATGCCCAGCTATAAATACCAGGTCAAGGCTCCCGACGGAAAGGTCCGCACAGGTTTCTTGTCAGCAGATACCGCGGCATCCGCCGCGGCGGTCCTCAGAAACCAAGGCGTGCATGTCATGTCTGTGGATCAAGCGAAGGACGGGTTTGCTGAATCTGGGTTTATGAAGACCCTCAATGATCTCAACTCCAAGAAACCAACGCAGAAGAATGTGCTCGACTTCACCACCCAGCTCGCGGTGATGATCCGAGCGGGTATCAATCTCCGTGCCGCCCTCGACGGCATCGCTGATCAGACCGATCACAAGATGTTCCGCAAGATTATTGTCCAGCTCAAGGAAGATGTTGAATCCGGTAAGCAGTTCTCCGAGGCGCTCGCCAAGCACCCCAAGCTGTTCTCGCCTTTGTATGTCAACATGGTCCGTGCTTCTGAGATGTCGGGTTCGTTCTCCGAGATGCTTGTCCGTATTGCTGGGTACATCGGTCAGCAGATCGAGACACGCAAGATGGTCATCGGTGCTTCGATCTACCCCGCGATTATCGGTGGTATGGCGGTGACGGTGACGATCTTCCTCATGACTTTCGTGCTTCCGAAGTTCTATACCGTGTTTGAAGGCAAGGAAGATGTGCTGCCTTGGGCAACCAACTTCCTGATGATGCTCTCGCAGGTGCTCCGCTCTCAGTGGCCGTTCTTGGTCGGTGGGTTGCTGGTGCTTTCGGGTGCGTTCTTCGCATTCTCCAAGACCGAGGTCGGTTCGTTCTGGATCGACCGATCCAAGCTCTCGATCCCGGTCCTCAAGAACCTGTTCCGCTCGCTCTATATCACACGCTCGCTCCAAACGATGGGGCAGCTCATCAACGCGGGTGTCCCGATGCTCGACACGCTCCGGATCACCGGCGACATCTCGGGCAATCGGTTGTTCGAGGGGATGTGGAAGAAGGTTCATGGCTCGGTCAAGCAGGGCCGCAAGATCGCTGAACCGCTCCAAAGCACCACCATGCTCCCCAAATCGGTCGTCCAGATGATCTCCGCCGGTGAGGAGTCGGGCAAGCTCGGGGAAGTCCTCGACGAGATATCGGTCTACTACGGGCAGCAGCTCAAAGACCACATCAAGATGGTTACCGGAATGATCGAGCCCATCATGATCATCCTAATGGGTTCAGTCGTTGGATTCATCGCGATGGCGATTATTCTCCCAATCTTCAAGATGAGCCAGATCGTTTCGTAATCGAAGATATGGAGTGAGAGAACCCCGTTTGTATGGGATTTGCTTCAGGGAGCACACGATGTCAATGCGATCAACGCGACGCACAACCCAAGCCAGAACCCAACTCGGGTCCAAGCTCAGCACGCAGCACCAGCGCGGCTTCACGCTGATCGAATCCGCGATGGCAACCGTCATCATCGGTGTCGGGGTGCTCGCGATGGTGGATGCGCAGACATCCTTTATCACCTCCAACTCATGGTCCTCACACGCCGCGAGCGGGACCTACCTTGCCAATGAGATCCGGGAGATGACGCGAAACCTCCCCAAGCACGATCCGGTCATCGGACTCTTCATCGAAGACGACGGCAACGCGGGTGTGCTTCATGGATGGGGTCCGGATGCGGGGGAGCTTGGGGTCAATGACTTTGACGACATCGACGATTTCGACGGACTCACCTTCTCATTCCAAGGGACCGCAGGTTTCATTGACGGCGATCTCCCGGGGCCCATCAACGCGTACGGGGAAATCATCCCCGACATCAGCATCGATGGTACAGAACAGGGCACCACAACCGAAGGCGTCTTTACCGCAACCGCCATGAACGGCTGGTCGCAGCAGGTCACCGTTCAGAAAATCGATCCGTTTGATCCTTCGACCGTCTATGCCGACAACTATTTTGAAGAACCTCTCAACGACTTCCCGGGACGCGATGTGGACGATTACCCACTGCGCGTCACTGTCCGGGTTTTCTATCAAGCGGCCAACGCGATCCAGCCAGACCTCGTCACCGAGGTGATGTGGATCGTGCCTTAATGCTCGGCAGCAAAGGAACCCAACCAATGAGTATGCCTACGAGTACACGCGCACGCATGATCCGAGCACTCCGCTCGCACCGCCGAGGGATCGCATCGGTCCTCGCGATGATGTTCTTGGTGCTGTTTGGATCGCTGATCGCCGCGATGGCGGTCTCTTCGACCGGGAATATTCGCACCGCGAACATGCACCTGCAGGTGATGCGTGCGCTGAGTGCAGCAGAGACCGGATTGTCGGTTGCTGAGCACCGACTCCACGAAGCGTCCTCCAGGTTCATCATCGCGGAGAGCCAGATCGACAGTACGGTTGCGTGGGGATTGTGGACCGGGAACGGGTCGGACATCGGGACGCACCAGGTACTCCCTCCGCGGCTGGGCTACGCTGAATCAACACTCCCAAGCGGAATCGCTGAGGCGCTGATCAATATCCACAGCGCCGACACAAACTACATCGCGGGACTCGGGTACCTCGAATCTCCCGAGCTCCAGTCCGCGCCGGGTGGATTGGATACTTCCGTCTACGCATCATCCAACTGGGTCAACACACCAGCGGTGATGATCGATGCGTGGGACACTGATGAGATGCCCAACCCGCCTCCGGCGTACCAGATCCGGTACGCCCCGCTCGTGGGCGGTCAGTACATCCGCGTGATCGTCGAGGGGATTGTCTATGACCTCCAGCGGAACAGCCAGCCGATCCGCAGAACAATCATCCGTGATTACAAGGTCACCAAATCGGTGAACCAAGCAATCTTGGCGCACTCAAAAATCATGATCGGCAAGAATGTCAGCATCGAGGGAGATCTGGGAACACGCTACGACGAGGTGGGGTTCAACTATGGTGATCCGGTGCTGATGCGGTCGGATTTCTATGGTTTGAATCCGGATCTTGATGCGAAACTCGAGGATTTTTGGGCATCGCTCCAAGCCGGCGATGTGGACATGGACAACCGCCTCCGGATCGGGCACCCGACCGAAGGCGCGAACATTCCATCGGATGTGGATCTTGATGGCGACAGCGTTCCCGACGGCGCGTTCAACGATGCGACCGGTGATGGCTACCTTGACGAGTTCGACATCTTCATCCGTCACTACGACACCAACGGCGACAACCGCGTCACACTCTCGGCCGCGCTGATCGCCGGAACCCCCGCGGAAACCGCTGGGTCAACGCCGGAGTTCGAAGGGATCGACGAGGACCTCGCGCTGCTGATGGATTCGAGCACCGCTGACCGCAACAAAAACGGGGTTTCTGGATTCGTCGATCTCAATAACAACGGGATCTATGAACCAGCGACGGAGAATCCACTCGACCGTGATGAAATCCATGGCGTCTGGTCCGACCTTGAACTTGGATGGCGCGATGGATACATCGACCTGATGGACCGGTACTCAAAGGTCAGCGGCTCGATGGTCTTCAAGGTTGGGCTCTCCGACTGGGAATCCAATCAAGGCCCGGTTGGTGATCGAATCCAAGGACCGATCGATCCTGCAGAGGGTGAATCCGCGATGGTCTTTGGCGCGGATGATACAGAGCTGCCTAATATTGATTCTTCAAGCTTTGTGGATACAGAGACCGCGTTGATTGCCGCCGCAGATGGCGATCCGTTTTGGCAGCAGGTTGCGGATCAACTCTCGACTTCGGTCGGTTCACTCAACACTTGGACCCTTGCGGACAACTCAGCAAATGCTGATGATCCGCAGTATATCCCGGTGTATGACGACGCAAACTATGATGGCAGGCCCGACAACTGGGCCGAAGCGTACCACGAGAATGCGCCGTTCAACTCGCCAAGCTATTCGGATATCTACTGGAGACCCGTGTTCACCAATATGGTGTTCCGGAATGTTGAGATCCCGATGGGTCTCAATGGGTTGTTCAACGATTGTACCTTCGTCGGTTCGACCTACATCCGGTCACACACCGACAACACCCACCCGCTCTGGCAGGAGTACGGGCTTAACAAGCTTGATGGCAGCGGGAATGTGATTCCCAAGTACATCCGTATCGTCTATGGCGACAATGCCGGGGAAGACGCGTCCAACGCGCCGCCGATGCTTCCATCGTCCGCGGTCCCGCCGAACCAGTACATCATGATGATCGATCCGGGTTCGTCCCCGATTGATAAGGGTGATGTGCCCAACTCCGAGATCGGTTCATACGGCGCGGCGTACAACACGCTTCCCGAGCCATTGGTGATTGGCGGTCTCCGTGTTGTGGACACCAAGGAATATTCCAACAACATCCGGTTCCACGACACCTTGTTTGTCGGATCGGTGGTCTCGGACAGTCCTGTGAACTACACACAGCTCCGCAACAAGATCCAGTTTACCGGCGCGACCAAGTTCTCGACGGTACATCCCGACGAGCCTGAGAATCCGTACATGAACCCGGACTCGGGTGATCTGGAAGACATCCAGACCAGCTCGATGATGCTCCCGAACTATTCGGTGGATCTGGGTTCGTTCAACTCACCACCCGAGCAGGACATCCAGCTCAACGGCGCGGTCATCGCGGGCGTGCTCGATGCACGCGGAAACACTGAGATCTTTGGTGCGCTCCTGCTGACCTTCGATCCAGAATACGGAGAGGCACCACTGATCGACATCACGGGCGCTCCAATCGGCAACCCCGCAGGCTTCAACACCTCGCTGGGATACTTCGGTGGCGCTGATGGCGACTTCGAATCCGTTGACCCATCCACACTGCCAATCGTCGGGGGCGTGCCCGTCGTTGGGTACGACACCAACGGGGATGGTCTTGCGGATGTCTCGTATACCCAAGCACAACCTCCAGGGTCCACGCCCGTCCCGTTCAACGGCTACGGCAAAATCCGGATCAGACACGATCCGAACATGCGCCTGCCATCAGGTTTGATGCTGCCATTGTCCATGCCACCGGTTTCCGGTAGTTACCAGGAAGGATCAATTCATTGATCACCACAAGACAAACCTCCAAACGAGTCGTATCTCGCCGCACTGCGCGTGGATTCAGTCTGATTGAAGTCCTCATCGCGATGACGATCACCTCCACACTCCTGACGGCGACCATGGCGGCTCTCGACGCATCGTTCAAGAGCTACAAGATCACCACCGAGGGTGCTTCGACCAATGTGGTCGCGCGCATCGTGATGCAGCGGGTCACCTCGATGGTCCGCACCGGGGAAGACTTTGGTCCCTACCCGGTCAACCCGATATCGACGCCGAGCATCGAGTCCAACTGGATGGAGTTTGTGTCCTACCGCGATCCCGCAACCGGGAACCATCGCGTGACACGGCTTGAGCGCCGGGACGGCGCGGATGGAACGGGGCCGTTTGAGCTTTGGTATGTCGTGAGCAGCTTCGAGGGCGGCGACTTTGTGGCCAGCTCCGAAGCGCCGCTGCTGGTTGGTCTCAACAAGGTGTTGTTCAGCATGGAATACGATGTCGGCCCGAAGCTCCGCCGGGTGACGGTGGATCTGATTATTCAGCCCGACGATATCCAGGATGTCGCGATCAGCACGAAGCTCGAAGTCCCGACGATCCGCTTGATCGCGAGCGCTTCGCCTCGTCAGTTCGACGAGTAAGCGCTGCGGGATTCACGATTCTTGATACCCATCGGGATGGGATTGCATCCACCCAAACGCGGTCGCCACGATCGCGTCGATTTCTGTGAACTCCGGTTCCCATCCGAGCATATCTCGCACTTTGGCTGAATCGCTGTAGAGCGCCACCGCATCCCCATCGCGGCGTGGAGCCTCTTGGATCCTGAAATCCACACCAGAAACCCGCTTGACCGCATCGAGGACTTCACGGACCGAGTACCCCTTCCCGATCCCGATGTTGAACGCTTCGCAGTGTCCGGGTTGGATCGTGTTCATCGCAAGCACATGCGCGTTGATGAGATCGTCCACATGGACATAGTCGCGGATGTTGGTGCCGTCAGGAGTGGGGTAGTCGGTCCCGAAAATCGTCATGGATTTCCGGAGTCCCAATGCGGTGTTGATCGCGACGGGGATCAGGTGCGTTTCGGGCGTGTGGTCTTCGCCGAGGATTCCGGTTGCGTCCGCACCGGCGACATTGAAATACCGGAGGATCGTCAGCGCGATGGGATTGCCATCCAGTGTGCGCCTTTTCGCGTAATCCATCAGCATGCGTTCCATGTGGAGCTTCGTTGAGCCGTAGGGGGAAGTCGGATGCTGGGGGCAGTGTTCGGGGACAGGGATCATGTCTGCTGGTGGGTTGCCGTAGGTTGCGCAGGAGGATGAGAAGATGAACCGCGTAATCCCGTGTCCATCATGGGCCTGATCGCACGCTTCGAGCAGCCCGATTCCGCTTGCGATGTTGTTTTTGTAATACAGCAGCGGCTGCTCGACCGATTCCCCAACATACGCGAGCGCGCCAAAGTGCAGAACAGTGTCGAGGTTGTGGGTGTTGAGGGTTTCGAGAACGACCTTCGAATCCCCTAAGTCCGCATGGACAAACCGGAATGCGTCGGGATAGGCCGATTGGAGCAGATTCATCGGAATCCGATGACCGCGATGCAGGTTGTCCAGCGCGACCACGAAATGCCCGTCCTTGAGCAACCGCTGGCACGCGTGCGAACCGATGTACCCCGCTCCACCTGTGACCAGTATCCTCATGCGTGATTCTACGCGATGGATGAACAAGCGGGACGGGTGCAGATAGAACCGCTGGGGTGAAATTCTGGTGGCACAATACGGTACAATGGGTGTCGGCCACCGATCCCGGGGTCATTGCAGGAGCCCAGACTTTCATGGCGGAATCATTCGGTAGCGATTTTAAGCGTTTCTTCGGCAAGGGCCTCGCGATCCTCCTGCCCACCGCCGTCACCCTCTGGCTGCTCTGGCAGGCGCTCGGCTTTGTCTACAGCAATGTCGCTCAGCCCATCAACCGCGCCACGCGACTCGCGGTCATCTGGGTTGTGCCCCAGGCGCTCAGCGAGGAAAAACTCCCAGACTGGTTCAGCGTCACCAACGAAGAACTTACTCTGGCGCGGAGTGGACGGGACCCCAGCCTGGGTAAAATCTCGGAGCCGGCACTCCGCAGAGAAATCCGAACACAGTACCTCAGCAAGTTCTGGAACGACCACTGGTATCTGAACCTGTCCGGATTCATCGTTGCGGTCATGCTGATCTACCTCTCCGGCGTCCTGCTCGGGAACATCGTCGGCAGAACCATCTACGCTCGGCTCGAACGACTCATCACACAACTCCCCGGATTCAAACAGATCTACCCGCATGTCAAGCAAGTCGTTGACATGATCCTCGGCGACAAAAAAATGGCCTTCTCCAAAGTCGTCATCGTCGAGTATCCAAAGGAAGGCATCTGGACCGTCGGATTCCTGACGGGGAACTCCATGAGACAGATCGACAAGTCCGCTGGAGGCACGGTGGTGTCTGTGTTCATCCCGACCTCCCCGACGCCGTTCACCGGGTTCACGATCAATGTCCGCAAAGAACAAGCGATCGAGATGAGCATGTCCGTCGAAGAAGCGCTCCGGTTTGTGATCACCGCAGGCGTGCTCGCGCCCGGCGAGGAGGTCGATCCGAAAATCATCTCATCGAACCCCGATCTGATCGCAAAGCTCGCGAGCGATGAGCTGGAATCGAACTGAAGAATTTGGATTTCCGTTCAGATGCTTGCCGCAGGTACCATTGCCAAGCAGCGGTTGAGCCAAGCTCTGAATGATCATTTGCAAGACCAGTTGCTGTGCATCCGCATTGCATAAAAAAGCCTGCCCAGCGCTTTCACACTGGGCAGGAGAGTCCTCACACTCGTTCGTCTGTAGTTTGTATGCATGCCCGGATCATGCGTCGTGTGAGAAACGGGACCCCGCGATCAACCGCGACGACGGCGGGCGGCAAAGAGCCCTGTCATCGCCAGCACACCGGCTGACCCTGGGGTTGGGACTACGCGGAACACACTGGTCGCGTATGGGTAGGCGCCGGTCAGGTTATCACTGTTTGCGAATGCCCAGTTGTCCATGTTGAGGGTGAAGTTCACAGCGTAGAAGCCGATGCTGTCGCCGTTGGTCTGGTTTTCGGTGATCTCGAAGATCGCGGTGATGGTGCCGCTGACACCGACAGGCTCGTTGGTGGATTCGATGATTCCGGGTGCGGTCATGACGCCCTCGAGACCTGTAGCAGAGATGTTCATGGCGTAGCTGTGCCAGATCCCACCGTCGTTGAGGTTGTCGTATGCCGAGAGACGGGCGGCATCCGCGGCGCCAGCGCCGACACCTTCGACGCTCATGTCGAACTGGGTGTAGTGGGTGCCGTTGAAGGTGTTGAAGTCCATGGAGACGCTGGTGTCGGTGGACGCGTCGTCATCGTAGAGCTGCATGAATCCAGCACCGGTGTTGCCGGTGGTGTTGCCAAATCCTGCGGTGCCGCTTGCGTCGGTGGTGTACCACCACGAGCCGCCCATGTAGTTGAAATCGGCTTCTGTGGAGTCGTTGTTGGCGACATAGAGCGACAGGTCGCGGTTCATGATGTTGAGGGTTTCGATGCTGTTGGAGTTGGATTGAGCGTCGATGAGTGAGCCGTAGCGGGTGATGGTGCCTTCGTATCCGAAACGGTCGGTCGAGACCAAGCCCCCGTCGGCCGCCAAGGCGACGCCGGCGGTGAGGGTCAGGAGTGTGGTTGCTGCGATGGTTGATGTAGCTTTCATAATATTTCTCTTTCGTGTTGGGAGGTATGTGAGGAGGGCTGATCCGCTGTTCCCAAACCAGCGAAGCCCGAATCCCGCCGGGTTCATTTATGAACCCGGCGAGGTGTTTCAATACTGTTGATTACGCGCGACGACGACGGGTCGCGGAGATTCCACCAAGACCGAGCAGGGCGAGTGCTCCCGGAGCGGGTACGGTGATGCCTGCAAAGATGAAGTCCGGGTCTGATGTCTGCGATCCGGTGTCGGTGTTCTCGATGCGGATTGTAGAGATCGTATCGCCGAGTTCGAAACCGAGTGAGAAGAGATCGAAGACCAGTTGGTTTGCGTCTTCAGCAGCCCCGTCTGCGCCCATGCCTGCCCAGTAGTTCGTCGCGGTCGCGGCGGATGCTGCGATCCATGCTCCGCCGTTGATGCTGATGTTGAAGCTCAAACCTTCTGGATCAACATAGGTGTAGCTGGAAATCTCATGGATGACGAGTTGGTTGGAGGCGGACGACAGTGTGAATGGGGAACCGTAGTTCAACTGTAGCCAGTCTGGATCGACCCGGTTATTGAGCGAGACTTGGTCGCCCGGATCACCGCCGTACTGACCGGAAGCGAGTTCACCGAGCGTGTATCCGTCAACACCCGCGGCTTGGTCCCATTTTTTGCCGGAGAAGGAAACTGTGGATCCGACATCGGCGCGGTATGTGACTGCCGCGCCGTCGAACTGATTGAGGTCATACGACAGGCCGTTGATGGTGACCAGCGATGCGGATGCGGCGCCAGCGGTGAGTGCGAGGAATGCGATTGGTGTGATTGTCGTTTTCATTTGTTTATTCCTATCTGAGTGGTTGGGGAAGGTGTGAGGTAGGGTTTGTCGCTGTCCCCAAACAGCGAGTCCCAAACCCATCGGATCCCTTTGGGAACCCGATGAGGTGTATCAGATTTGATCATGCACGACGGCGACGGTTGGCGACCAAGCCACCAATTCCGAGCAGGGTGAGTGCACCGGGGGTCGGGACTTGGAAGCCCGAGACCACATAGCCTTCTGCACCGGAGACATAGTTGCTCAGCGTGTCACCGAACACCCAGGTGAAGCCATAGGCGTCGTTTGTGCCAAGCTCGCGAGGGGCACCCGTACCAACCCCGTTCCCACCAGCGATGTAGCTGGAGGGTGGAGGCGCGATCATCAATCCAGAAAGATCAGCAAAGGTCAGGGGACCAGAGTTTCCGATCAATGAGTGAACCCATGAGGTTCCGTCGCCTGCGCCGGCGGTCTCGTATACCTTGGCGACCTTGTCGGAGAGGTCTGAGAAATCCAGGTCGTAGCTGAAGCTGCCGTTTCCGTTGTCGATCTTGAGCGCTTGGAACGCACCATTGGAAGGTTCGTTTGCGATGACGGCGTAGTTTCCAATCCCATCGGTGACCCAGATGTTGAAGTATGGAGCGACCGCAGGGCCTGAGCCACCTGCGAAGCGTGTTGAGTCATCGTGGCGGGTGATCTGGAGACCATTGATGTCACCGATGCTTGAGCCGTTGATGCCGTTGGATCCCAGACCGGCTTTCTGGCTGCCTTCGCCGATCACAAACTCGATCGCTGGTGTGCCGTAAGCATTGTTGGCCAGAATATCCGGGGAACCGTTCGCTCCGTCGCGGATCACGAATGAGCTGAAGTCCGCCGATGCGGTACCCGCGGTGATTGCGAGCAATGCGATTGTGGTGATGGTAGATTTCATGAGTATTTCCTTTTCTTATTCCGGTGGGGTGTGAGGAAGGTGTGATCCGCTCTCCCGGATGAGCGGCACCGAATCCCGTGTGCAGTCTTTCGATTGCACACGAGGTGATTCAGAGTTGATCATGCACGACGACGACGGGTGGCAACCAGACCACCAAAGCCAAGCAGGGCTACAGATCCTGGTGCAGGAACGACTGAGAGCGAGGTGTTGTCAATCGCGAGCCCATCGATGTTGTTGTAGGAGAAGTATCCATAGCGGTTTCCGCCTACCTCGCCTGGGATGGTGTCGGCGGCAGAAGTCCGTGTGATGGAGTGGAGGAGCGTTCCGAGATTGTCCCGAAGATTGAGATCAACCGAAAGCACGCCGCCGACATTGTTGAAGACATGTTCGAATGTGTACCAGCCAGAGTCGATAACGGTGTGGTAGTCGCCACCGTTTGCGGTCGTGATGATGTAGTCGTTGTAGCTGATATCAGAGTTGTTTGATCCGTTGACGAGCAGTTCGCCTCCGACCATACCGACATTGAAGATAAAGTCGCGTTGGTGGTTGCCGTCGCTACCGTTTGCTGCAGAGGAGTAGTCGAAACCCTGTCCGTCGGTCCAGTTGTCTGCATCGAGGTAGATATCGAGTGAGGTGGTCCATCCGGCTCCGAATGTTGAGCTGTAGCCACCGAACTGGGTGTATGTTGCAGCACCACCAACGGATGGGTTGCCGAAGACATCAAGTACTGTACCGAGGTTTGTGATGATGGCGTGCCCGTTTCCGGTCGCGGAAGTGATCCCCGCGTTGCCCGACGAGACACGCATAATGTCGGAGTTAAAGTTGTTCCAGTTGGTTCCACCCTGAGTCCAGGATGGATCCTCGAATCCTTCGAAGTGTGGGGCCGCGAGTGCGGTGCCGGAAAGACCGACTGATACGATACTGAGAAGAAGAATGTTTGTACGCATGGGGAAATGCCTCCAATGTTGGTGCCAAATGAGTGTGAGGAATGGGTAGCGTCGTTCTTGGCGTACCGACGCGCCACGGAAACCCGAAGCACACCACAAGGCAAGCACACGGGGGAGTTCTGATTTGAATCCCGATGGGTGTTGTTGAACGCCCAACGAGTGTGAGGAGAGAGAGTTCTGGTTTTGAATCCCGCTGAGCATGGGTCGACGCTCAACGAGTGTGAGGAGAGAGAATCCTGTTTTGAATCTCGATGGGTGCCGCTAAACACCCAGCGAGTGTGAGGAGAGAGAGTTTCGTATGAATCCCATCGAGCCTGGGTACAAGCCCAACGAGTGAGAGAGAGGTCAGTTTGGGATCAGCGTGAGACATCCGTTCAGGTAGGAGAACGGGCTTCGGCTTTCTTCGGATCGAGCACAGTGTCCTCGGGTGTCAAGCTCCGAGTTGATCCTGCGTTTGAGTGAAGCGTTCTTTGCTCCACGGATCGCGAGCATCAGGAGGGCTTCGCCTGAGAGTCTGGACATGTCCTGCTGGTCTTTGCGTTGTTGTGTGGTGTTCATCTTCATCATTCCATTCCTTTGCTCATCTTGTGAATCCGTCGTGAGACTCGCTGTATTCTTGGGGAAGGCCGCTGAGACGGGCTCGGACGCTCCGGACCCTGTGCGGTGCATTCCGTGAACGCTTGCTCGCGAAGATCCATCCAAGAAGACAAGTCGCTTGCCGAGGTCAATGCCTGGGCTCCAAGCGAAGCCAACGATTGCTCGAGTGCCGGCGAGACACAAGGCACATAGCAGGCGACATGATCAATCGACTGCAGCGCGGCGAGTCGTTGTATGAGATCCGGAGCTGTCCGGATTGGTTCTGTGTATTCAACGCACACGCGTTTGGGTTCCATCGCGACACAGGCATGAATCCCGCGTATCGGATCAACACCTTCAAGAATCGGCCAGCCGTGATTTTCCGCCAGTGTGCGAAGCTCATCGGAGCATCGCCCATGACTAAGTAGCAGGCCTGAGTTTGATTGGTGAGTGGTTCTTCGCATGAGAGGAGGTATTGCAACCTCCGTGCCAAACTTTTGAAAGCCTGTGCGTCAGGTGCGAGTAAAGAACACACTTCGTGCCATTCATTTGCACTATTTTTAAAGGGTGATCATAGTGCATTTTGATTTCGATGAATATTCAGATAGACCATGTCACAGCATGTCACACGCTTGCACACCCGTCCATCCCGATGTCACACGCAAGGTCACACTTGTGTGTGACATCAACGATTTCATGCTCTAGCCAGCACATGATTACAAAGAAAAAGATCACCGAAGTGATCTGAGTCTGCAGAAAGATTGATACGGATTGATTAAACCTGTTGAGATCTCGATTCGCGTGCCTCGACACCGATCTTTTCAATCATCCGGTACAGATGCCGACGGCTGATCCCCAGCAGCTTGGCCGCTTCGGTTTTGTTGCCATCGCAGTCTTCGAGTGCGACCTGCACGCTTCGTGGTGTTGTTCTCGCCCCGATGGGCTCCGGCCGGCACCCTGTGGTCACGCCTCGGACGCGTTGTGGGAGCGTGTGTTCTTGGAGGCACTCCCCGCGAGAGAGCACCAAGGCACGCTCGATCACATTCCCGAGCTCACGCACATTTCCGGGCCAGTGGTATTCCATCAGCTGCTTCATAAACCGCTCACTCGGAGGTCTTGATTCGACATGGAGCAGTTCGGACTTGACTTCAATCAACTCCTCGACAATCTCGGGAATCTCATGCATCCGTTCCCGGAGCGAGGGGAGATTTAACTCGATCACCGCGATCCGGTAGAACAGATCCTCACGGAACTCACCCCGCTGGACCATCGCAAACAGATCCCTGTGTGTCGCGACGATCAGCCGAACATCGCACGAAACCCGCTCCGCGCCGCCTACCGGGAGTACGGTCCGTTCCTGGATAAAGGTCAGCAGCTTGGCTTGTTGCTCCATCCCAAGCTCGCCAATCTCATCAAGAAACAGCGTCCCGCCGTCTGCGGACCGGATCAGGCCAACCCGATCGCAAGTTGCACCGGTAAACGAGCCCTTCTTGTGACCGAACATCTGTGATTCGAACAATGATTCTGGGAGAGCCGCACAATCCACGGCTACAAACGCCCCGCCTGCCCGTGTGCTCTGATGATGAAGTTGGCGTGCAAACCGTCCCTTGCCCGATCCGGTCTCTCCACCAAGCAATATCGTCACATCCGATGCCGCGATCTGTCCGATCTCAGAATCATCAATAAAGTCAAGGTTGGCAGGGCTCCCCGGTGCATCTTGAGCAACTCCCGTATCCGGGTAGCTTGCGACATCGTGTTGTTGGTAGGTGGTGGGCATGTTCTACTCGAATGAGTAGGCCGCCGGCAATTCGGGTCATTTGTCTTGGGTAGGTGTATCGTCTGATTACAAAGCGGCTTGAAGACTCTGGGCTTCTGGTCAGAGTATATGTATTGAGCAACTTCAAAGAGTCAGGTAATCGATCGTTCGATCAGTGACTTGAGTTTGTATTCAATATGTTCAAGCTTATTTACACGCTGCTCGAAAGTGTATGGGGATTGATATCAACTCTACAGAATGAACCTACCCAGGCATCCCATTGCGTTGATTATGTCCCGTAGACCTTCATCCCATTGAGCAACTGAACTCGATTGAGACGGTCTCCTCTTCTCTCTTGGGGGTTCTCTCTCTTTACTCTGAGGATGCGTTCTCAATGCGTCCCAGATCACTCTATCGTGAACGATATAGCAAATCTATACGAAAAGTCCATCAGCTTCAATCCTTAACACGCTAAAATTCGTTGAGTTGGACATAAATATGTGAATATGGAGAAAATGGGCGAGAGTTGTTCATTAGTGGGGGGTCAGGACAGCCAATAGTACAAGCATATCAAAGGAGTTTTTGTATATATCAGCCAAAGCACAGATGATTCTCGGCCGAACCCTATTGATTCTATATATTGGCTGTTTGTATCCTCGGACGGGCTTGGATTAGCCGTCACGCGGCGCGACGACCACGCGCCGTGAGAGGTCGGGCACCCAGGTACCGCCCGGATTCTCGACGGTGATCGCGAAGAGTGCGACGCGTCCGACATCAATTCCGGGATGGATCGGGACGATGATCTCGCCTTCAGCGGATGCGTTGAAGACACCGCCGCTGACTTTCTGTTCGAGTCCGCGTTCGTCGATGACCCAGATCTGGTACTGCTCGATATTCGGATCGTTGGGTTCAAGACCCACGAACCGGATGTACCCTTCTTGGAGCGAATCGCTCCAGATGACATCGCCTTGGACACCCTGCTGTTCCGCAGGAGCATCGGGGAGATCAAACGGCTGCCAAGCGATCTGCACAGTATCAGGAACGGTCAGCAGTTGTCTACGATTCTCAGCAAGCTGCGCGGGATCGAGCGGGGTTTCGTAGACCGCGATCCGGTCCATCGCGTTGTCGAGCGAGGAGGTCGCGTCGGCGAGTTGAGTTGCGAGTTCCAGCTTCGTATTCTCAAGCTGAGCGAGTTCGGTCGCTTGGAGTTGTTTTTCTTCCTCGAGTGTATGGATGGAGATTTGCGCCTGTGCCGCAGCAATTCGGCTGTTCACAAGCAGCGACTCATTGTGGGTGATTTTTTTCTGCAGCGAAGCAAGCTTGCTCTCAAACTGCTGACGCGCTTGGTTGCGAGCGGAATAGTTCGAGACACCAAACACCGTCGCCCCGATCGCGATGACCGCCGCAGCGACCGAGAGCCAACGCCATGCGCTCGATTCCGATGATTGCGGAATGTTCTCAGCGGTTGCTTGTTGGAAGTTGATCGGTCCTGATCCGCCGCGGATCGAGATTGCCGCCTGCCCGCTCTTGCTGAGTGAATCAGCGAGCGCTTTGGGGAGCTGTTCTTGGTTCTCGGAATGCTGATCAAACATGACCAGAAGCTCGCCCAGAATCTCATCAGGGAGCGCATCAAGATCAGACGCGAGAAGAGCAAGTTCATCGTGTTCGGCAGGGGATAGATCGCCGAGCTGCTGCGCTGCGAGGAGTTCGATCAATCGTTCAGCGTTGTCATGCGAATCGCTCATGATGGACTCCTTTCGCATTGAAGATCGGTTGAGTCACCGAGAAGGCTTTTGGTCATCCGGATCATTGCGCGTCGAATACGAGATTTGACGGTTCCAACGGGGACATCGGTGATTTCGCTGATATCCCTATGGCTCAATCCTCTATAGACAGACATCCAAAGCGCGGTCTGTTCGTCCTTGGGGAGCTCGTGGAAGCCGCGTGCGAGTTCTTTGCGGTACAGCGGGGCTTGCTGGATGCCCGCTTCGTCGCCAGAAATATTTGGGATTTTCAGAACGGTCGCTTTGAGCTCAGCGACGGCCCGGTGCTCGTTGCGGCGCTGGGTGCTGATCTTCCGTTGTCGATCGATAATCCTCCGATGAGCAAGCGTTGCGACAAACGCGGCTTCGCTCCCCTTGCTCGGATCAAATCGGTTCGCATGAATCCACAGTTCCAAGAAGACATCCTGAACCGCGTCTTCAACCTCAGACTCCGCACGATCAAGATACCGCCTGGCCAATCGCCAGATGAGACCGCCGTACTCAGCAACGCAGTCTTCGGCGGCGGTTTGATCGCCGGCTGTGATGCGTTGGAGTATTGAGGACAAAGAGGTCTCCGTTCTGTGGTTCAAGTCGGTTCATTGGACTCGTTCCGGAGTGTATCACATATTGATTCAAAATATCTTCTCATCTCAAAAACACCCCGCCAACCGCCCCCGAAAGAACTGCGGCGGAGTGACTGAACGATCCAGAGTTTTGGACGGGACATCTCCGTGTCTACCGGCATGCACAAACATGCTTCAAATCTGAGGAGATTGGAATTATGAACACTATCACAAACAAAAATGGTAACAATACGAGCCCTCGTGTCGCAGGACGCGGCTTGGCAATGGTCGTCATCGCATGCGGAGTAGCGGTTTCCACCAACGCCGCGGCTGAACTGGTTTACGGCGTCACCGACACCCAAACACTCGTTTCCTTCGATTCCTCCGATTCGTCGAATCTGCTTACGGGCGTCGCAATCTCAGGACTCCAGAACAATGAACAGATCCGTGGAATCGATATCCGCCCTGCGACCGGACAACTCTACGGGATGGGCAGCTTTAACAACTTGTACACCATCGACGCGGTGACCGGTGCCGCAACCCAGGTCGGTGCCGGCCCGTTCGCTCCAGCGACCAACGGCTCAAGCTTCGGGTTCGACTTCAACCCGGTCATCGACCGCATCCGTGTCGTGAGCGATGCGAATCAGAACCTCGTGCTCAATCCAAACGATGGCACCTCAACCCAGGTCACCAGTTTGTTCTTCGGCGCAGGCGATGTGAACTTCGGGATGGACCCAAACATCGTCGGCTCCGCATACACCAACAGCTACGCCGGCGCGATGTCCACCCAGCTCTACGGGATCGACACCGGTCTTGATATCTTGGTGACCCAAGCAAACAGCGCGGGCACACTGATGACTGTGGGAAGCATTGGCGTCGATCTGAATGACACCCTCAGCTTCGACATCTCCGGCGCCAGCGGCTTCGCATACGCCACCGTGGTGAGCGACGATTTCTCAAGTTCAACATTCTGGCAGATCAACCTCGCCGATGGCTCAGCGACCGCGCTGGGTGAAATCGGTGGCGGTGCACTGATCACTTCGATGACCGTTGTTCCAGCACCAGGCGCTCTTGCGATGCTTGGTCTTGGTGGTCTCGTCGGTTCACGCCGTCGCCGCTAATCAACTCGTGGGCTCAATCGGAGTCCGTGTGAACGATTGAGAGAAGATCCGTCTCGGCCGAGTATGTCCCTCTCGGTCGAGCGGTCTTTTTATTTTTGACGGTTCTGAATTCCAGTTCGATGTGTTTAGAAGAAGTCGCAGTCGCAAGAGATGCCATGCGTGATAAACGAGATGGTTAATCAGAAAAACAGAGAAGGGACCAGCGTATTTGCCGGTCCCTTTGCTTGGCGCCACCCCATGTTCAAGACACGGAATGACGGGAATGGGCCTGGACAGACTCGAACATGCCCGCGTATCAGCACAGAAACACCGATTTCTGAACTACGCGGCGCAGAATGCGGCGCAGATTTCAAGGTTGCTCTCTGCAAACTGGAGGAAGTGATGAAGCATGCACTTCATCTGAAACTAGAAGAACGGAAATGGCTTGCGGAATCTCTCCACGATTCTTTCGACTTGTTAGTAGGATTCAAACCTGACAACATGGATGAATGACGATGACTTATTGCCAGGGGCGGTTAGAACTTGAAAGTGGTCATGAACCACACGCGTTCGATATCAGGCTGTGTCCTATCGCCGTCAAAGTATGCGTATTTGGCGAGCACCGACCAGTTGGGAGAAAGCTCCTTGGATGCGACCACATCAATCTCATATCCAAGATCATTGCTTCCTTGGTCCGACCAGAACTGGTGGTAGGTCACACCCCCCTTGATTCCCCAAGGCAGGTCCGCACCGATCCCAAAGTAAAGGTCTTGCAGGCCGCCTGCAGGTGTGGTGAGGAAGTTGTCTGCGAATCCTTGGAACTTGTGATTGGTACCTAGGGGGAATCGGAACGCAAAGACGCCGTTGTCGCTCCCGAGAAACTGGTATCCAGCAACAAGGTATCCGAGGTTTGGTTGAGTCAGTTTGAGTTGTGCTGCGTAAAAGTCTGCGTCGTAGCTTGTTGGATTGCGCCCAGCGTCGGATTGGTTTGCATAAGTGAGTTCATATTCTGCGATTGTATCGTCGGTCTCGTTGGGGTCATCAAAGAGCTTTCCTGAGAACCGAATGCCATAGGTATCACTTGAGTTCGCAGGGAGGTCACTCTTGAAATCGAGTAGGTAGGAAAATGCAGTGACGCTCAGCTCCGGCGCGACTCGATAAGACGTGTTGATGATGTGCGATTCGGATTCTGGGTTGAGCCCATCCGGGCCGAAGATCCGTTGTACTCCCCAGATATAAGCATAGAAAGCGCTGAAGCGTTCGAGTCCGAAGTTTGTTCGGATGCTCACCGCGTCGTAAGTCTGCTCGAACTGTCGCCAGCCGACATTGCCTACAAATCGTGAGTCATCAAGGATGATCCGTTGACGACCAGCTCTGAGATCCAGCGAGAGATCAGAGTCGTTGAAGTGCTTTGGGTTGTAGCGCAGATAGGCCTGGTTGATCTCAGTCCCAATCGGATCGGCGATGACCGTTCGTGTGGGATCACCATCGCCGGTTGCAGGCACAAAGTAGCGATCGCCGTCAAATGTGGAGACATTTTCCATCTCGATGAATCCACTGAATCCCTCAATGGGTTTGGACTCGTACCCCAGCCGAAGTCGATTGGTGACCGCGGCGGAGGATCGGCTACCGGTGGTGTTTGCGTGTTCAAAACGGAGACGATTATCGAGATGGATCTTCCCTGATGTAAGCGCATCGAAGAGATCATCCGCCGGCTCATCGGGATCCGACAACCAACCAAGCGGGAATCTTTCTCCTTGCTCAATTGGTGCCTGATCATCAGCATTCGATTCAGGAGTGGGTTCTGCAAGTGCGCTGGATGCGAGTGATACCAATAACGCAGCACGATAGAAGTGTGATCGTTTCATCTTGAGTTCCAAGTTGTTGTTGACAAATCAAAGTGGAGGTTCGCGTTTCCACGAGCCTCCGCAGATGGTTATTGGTTTCCGGATGGACGCTGCCCCTCTGGCTGCGTGACCCCTTGCACAGGATCAATCGGCAAGTCATCCGTGCTGGGTGCTTCCGGTGCACGCAATCGGACCGCAAGCGCCTGTGCTTGTCGGCTGTAGTCAATCGACTCGCCGAGAATCCGCACGGACTCTTGATCCGCGTGGAAGCCGCGTGAGTTCTCGCTGCTGATGTAATCCAATCGCCACATCGCTTTGCGTTGAAGGTCATAGATCGGTTGGAGTTCGCTCTCAGAAGCGCCCGCGGCTTTCGCTTCAAGGATCGCGTCGAGCATGTCAGTCATCGCGACCGCCGCACGATCCATGTGAGCAAGGGTTCGTCCCTGAATGGTCTCGACCTTCTCGCGAAGCGTGACTTCATCATCGTTGTGACACTGCTGACACGCGTTGTTGATGTTCGCAAGCGGACTCTGCACATTATGACTCGAGAGTTTCATCGCACCCTCTCGCTGGTACGGCATATGACAGTCCGAACAACTCACACCGCTGCGTGCGTGAATGCCTTGACTCCAGAGCTCAAACTCGGGGTGTTGGGCTTTGAAGATCTCTGCCCCCGTTTCGCCGTGCTTGTAGTCGTAGAACGCTGATCCATCGGGGAATGTTTTCGCTTCCCAATGTGCTTCGAGCTGCTCCACCTTGAGTCCATTGCCCCACGGGAACTCGAGCGTGTCCTTGTTGGCGCAGTAGTACTCGACATGGCACTGTCCACAGACGAACGAACGCATCTCTTGTCGGGTGCCGTCTTTGTTGGGATCGTAAGGGACCTTGCGATCTCCGCGTCTCCAGCGTTCAATACTCGGGAGATGCGGGGTAGGCTCATCACTCTCTGCGAGGGCCGCAATGCCGAGAACGAATCCCGGTCTGGTGACACGAATGTCCATGGTCTTTGGATTATGGCAGTCGATGCACGATACAGGGTGGGCTTCTCCGCCTTCAAAGACTGGGTGATCTTCAGGAACCACTTGCCCTTTGAACTCGCCTGTGAATCCGCCGATCGGTGCTTGTGGAACCGCAGGCTCATTTTCTCCGGGAGTGCCATCAGGTGATTGCATGACCAACGCAAGGACCTCGTCGTAAGGCAACTGGCTCACCTCTTGGAACCCACGGATGACCGCTGGCATATTGAAGTCCGCAGCGAGCGATTCTTCCGTAACTTCCTGTCCCATCGCTTCCATACCGATCCTGCGATACATCACACTGTTGGATGCATGGCAGTGGATACACGCGCCGGCTTGCGATTTTTTGGTCACCCGCTCCGTCACGCCTTGGTCATAGAGCATGTACGCGTGTCCGCGTGCTTCGCGATAGTCGATGCTGAAGGCGTAGCCGGCGTAGAGGCGTGTGAGCCAGGGGTATGTATCGAGTTTGCTGTGTGGGAGCGCGCTTGAACCGCCGTAGAACTTGTCACCAGCGGTTGCTTTCCATCCATCAAACTGATGAGGCCAGTTCTGACCCCAAGGCTCTGGATCGGTACTGATCTCAGTGACATCAGTCACACGAACAAACGGCGTGCGGGCGTCCTGCTTGTGTCCGAACATCGTTACCAGAACCCAAGTCACCGCAAGTGTTGCGATCACTGCGACAAGAAACACAAGAATCAGCAAGATCACACGCCCGTTTCTTGAACTCCGGAGCCGATTCTTTAAGGTCGTAGATGTTGTGGTGTTCATTGTGCGTGAGTCCTCTCAAGGGATGAATGCGTGAATCAGTCTCGCTTGCCGAATCCGGATTCTCGTCCGGCGTGTCCCACATCACCGTGACAATGGACGCAGTACTGCATCTCGCCGTTGGGTTTCGATGGGAGCATGTGATCGACAAAATCGTCATGGCAGTACAGACACGCATGCTGTGTAACGCGCCGGTTCCGCTCTTTGATCTGAATTGGTTCGTGGAAATCACCCGTCGTGAATGCGAGGGAATGGAAGAAGCCGTTGTCGGCTTTGGTCAGCCACTTTCCGCCAAAGTCGTGCGGAAGGTGGCAATCGTTGCAGGTCGCGACGCCGTGGTGGCTCGACTTGGTCCAAGTGTCGTAGTGGGTCTGCATGACATGGCAGTTGGCGCACGATGCTGGGTCGTTTTTAAGGTACGCTGTGCCCTCGCCGTATCCAAAGGTAAAGGCACCAAGCCCACCCAGGACACCGAGCATTAAGGCGCAGAGCAGTGCAGGAACAATCAAGCTCCGTTGTTTCGATTCTGTTGTACCCGTCGCGTTGCTCATTGTGCGTCTCGCAATCAGAGGGTGTGATACACAATAATAGATATCCGGGTCTGTTTATGCAAATCAAGTGGGTGTGATTTTGTTCTGGTTTCTTGGAATCAATCCCGTGAGCATCAGCATGACTTGCGAGGCTACAAAGATTGCGAGCCACATCGAAGCGGAGTCCATGAACCCATAGGCATGCAGGCCGACACCGAGCATGTTGGTCCCGAACCAACTCCATGCCGTAACGATGTTTCCAGCAACCGCAAGGACCGCGATTCCCTTTGCTCGGATCATGCCTCCCCATCGAGCATGGAGGATGATCGCGTTGATCAGCACAACCAGCGCCGCGCCATTCTCTTTGGGGTCCCATCCCCAGAATCGACCCCATGACTGATCCGCCCAGATCCCACCAAGCACAGTTCCTACAAAGCTCAGCAGCATCGCGAAACACACGACGCCGTAGACCATACGGATCATCGAGCGCTCCCGTTCAGGAGTGACCGCATTGGTGAGAACTCGCGCCAGCAGATAGATCATCGCGATGGTGCCTGCAAGGAAGGTTGCGGAATACCCAAGCGTGATCGCGATGACATGCGTCGCGAGCCAGAAGTTGCTGTCGAGGACGGCTTGCATCATCTGCATCGTGTCGCCATCGTTCCCCAGGTTATGTGCGATGACCAGGGTTGTCGCGCCGATAGCTGATGCACCCAGAACCGCGATTCCAAGCTTGAACAAACGCTCGATGAAGAGTCCCGCGAGAGCTGATGCCCATCCGACGAAGATTGCTGAGGAATAGAGGTTGGTGACTGGCGGGCGATCCTGCAGATAGATCCGCATCCCGATCGCGAAGGTGTGCACGAGCACCGCGACGATGAGGAGCATCCAAGAGCTTGAACGGAGCCGATCAGCAAGCAAGGTACTTTGTGATCCGGCGCGGATGATAAACGAGCCGCACACACAGAGGAACGCGAGGAGGTAGACCGCGGTTGTGGTGGTAAACAATGATGCACGATTGAACCAGACTTCGAGCCGCATCTTGCGCATCACGAATGGCATCGAATCTTCAAGGAGATCGGTGTACGAATCGACCACTTCCGAGAATCCCTTCGCATCACCAACATTGGCGGCGTTCATGATCGAGGTCAGATACGCAACGCTTGGATGCGGAATCTCGGAGGTTTGATCGTCCAAAAATGCATCGTGGAATGGTTGCCACTGTCCATCGGGTGAGAGTGGGGGGATCGCGTATGGCTGACGCATCTGCGCGTACGAAAGCACGCGGTTCACGCGATCGTGGAGTTGGATGATGGCACGCTCGAATCCATCGCGATCTTTCGGTTCCACAGCATGCGCATGGCTCGCTTGATCCGTGATCTCTTGCCAGAACGGTTCGATCTCGTCGAGCGGGATGCGGCCACTCCGTGTAGGTTCCAAATTGATCAGAGCGAGCACATCGGAATGATCTATGCGGATGAGCGGGAGGTTTCTGATTCGGTCTGGATTCGCGATCAGGTCAATAATGAAACGGACCGCAGAGACTTCGCCTTCCGCTGAATCGGTGGTCTGTTTCCCTCCAGCGATCATCATCATTGATCGCGCCGCAGTATCCATGGGTTTGATGCGACCTCCAGATGACACCGGAAGCTCCGCAAATCGTTGGGTATTCAGCTCACTTGAAGGTTGAGGTCTGAGTCCCGAACTGAACGCGATCAAGAGACCCAAACCAAAGACAAGAATCGGCAAGGCGCGATCGACGGCGGGTCTAGGAGATGACGCATCCAGAGCTGCAGAGCCCTCCCGCAATCTCCTTCGGAGGAATGCGGTAATGGATTGGAGAAAGTGATAGATCATCCCCACACTCACAAGGATGCACGCAAGGTACGGCATCAACCATCCCGGATTGCGAACAACCTGGAGTACAGTCCCGGTCCCGTCGGGTTTGTAGGACGCTTGGTAGAAAGTCCGTCCCGCATACCGGAGCGGGTTGTTCATCCAGATGCGTGCTTCACGATCGGTGCCACGCGATGGATCAATGATCCGGACATCGCTGGAGAAGTTTTTCGCGATTGAGGTGCCTGTAAATGTGTCATGGCTGAAGTCGCTGAGGTGAATCTGGAAGGGGAGGTAGGTTCTGGAGTATCGGAGTGCGATGCCGAAGGTTTGGTCATTGTGCTCGATCCGCTGCAAATCAGTGAGCATTGACGAGAGCATCCAGGTCCCGATCGGTTCGTCGTTGTGGAGGAGCGTGACATAAGCCGCGGGTGCATCGGACTTATTCGCGTCAACACCCGAAACCTGAGCAGTGCCCTCGGCGAGTGCTTCGAGGCCGATGCCTGCAGTTGCGGGATTCTGATCAGGATGGTGCTGCTGGATTTGAAACAGCTGCGCATTGGGCATCCATTGATCCACTCGGATGGAGAATGGTAATCGCTCGTTGGTAATGGTTTGTTGCGAACGCGACGCACGGATGATCATGTTCATCGGGATCGAGACAACACGATCGTGATCTGGGTGACTCGGATCAATGATCGCGATTTCGACTTCTCGGATATCTTCGAGGAATGAGGACTGCTGTCCCTCGTCGATCGACATCATTCCCTCATCCGCAAGAAACCCGGTCACAAACTCACCAAGCAGCAGCACGATGAGTCCTGCGTGAAGCACAAGAATCCCGATGCGTTTGCGATTGGCTTTGAATCGGATGATGTGAGCCGAGAGGAGATTGGCAATCATCAGTGCGGATATAGATAACCCCCCAGGGAAGGGGATGCCGATTTGGCGTGTACTTCCTCCGGTTAGGTGACCCAGATCTATCAGAGCGATCCATGAACGGAAGTAGGTGTCCACCGCTTGCCAAACACCCAATTGGGTCTGCGCAAGCGTCCCTACGAAAATAAGAACCATCGCTAGCGTGAGTAGCGCCACGGTGAGTTTGAGCGATGCGAGTATTGAGAGAATTTTTTTCAACATAGCCGGTTCCTGTCTTATCGAAGAATGGAACGAGCGAACTCGACAATCTCCGCTTCAAGCGCATCGGCGAGTTCAAGCGTTGGGAGTGTCGTGCGCACAAACCATGTTTGGTCATTGATCTCGTCATACAGTGCGACAGCAATCATCACACCTTGCTCAGATACGATCCGAGCTTGATACCCATTGGGTTCTGATTCGGAATCCTGAGTAGTGAATCGTTGGATGAAAATATCGAGTTGTGATTGGTCGATTCGTTCCAAGCCCATCTGTTCTCGCCATCTGTTGATATTTGCGAGCGTACCTCCAACTTGACCTGGGAAACGAGTAATCGCGACTTCCTGGCCACCAGCGTCGGTAGGGATTACGAAAGTCGCCAGCCGCATAGAGCGAGGCGTTGTATCAACTTCCCATCTCTCAGGGACCATCCAAGAATCATGTGTTTCGACAGGATCGCTTTGTGCAGATTGGGCCGAATTGTGTACAGGCCTATCCGTTGGGACCATGCTGGGGATTTGTTCAATACCTTTCTCAATGCGTTGTTCCTGCACAGCGTTCTCTTTGCAACCAGCGAGGAAGAGCGAGCACAAAAGCAAGAGTGAGTGTCTATAGATGATTTGGGAGGACATGTCGAATCATACCTCACTCGGATGAACTTGAATCTTCATGGTTTCGATCGTTATGAAATTGTGTTTAGGGTACAGCCGGTGTAGTAAAGAGCATTATTCAATGATCTGCCACGAGGATTCTTGATTGAGAACCTCAGCGTCTAGTGGCTCCGCGAATGCCTCAGCTTGAGACTTTGTCTCAAACATCGCCAAGCCTGATGCCATTGGTGAACGGATCTGCGTGGAATAGACGAACCAACCAACTTCAGATTTGATCCATGTCGATTCTACATACTCATGCGACCAACGACTGACGATCTTAAGATCTTTCAACTTGCGTTCAAACTTGATCTGGCAGTTAAAGTCATCGAACAGGAGTGGTTGGTAGCCGCGTTCGTTCTCGATGATTGTCGAAGTAGCGAACCGTTCGTCGCTGATGATCATGCCGCACTCTTGGCATGTCGAATCCCCGAGCACAATCGGTGGGGGGGCATCAACATCGTTGCGTCCACATGATGGAATGGTCAGAAGCAAACAAGCAGTGGGAAGTAATCGGCGCATCGGTGTCCTCATCAGATTCCTCCTCGTTTGCGGAACAGTATGAGCGCCAGCACGAGTGGGAATACGATCCATCCCACGAGGGTCAGGGCCAAAATCCATGAAAGAGAATCTCCAAAGGTGCGAGATGCATAACTCCCGACTGGTCCGAGTACATCAAGCGAAGCGTTCATGTTCACGATCACCCCCATCTTGAATGCTTGGAGTGGGTTGATGATCGCGATGGCGAAGACCTCTTGAACACGAAGTTTAAAGAGTACCGTTCCAGCCATGAGTCCGAGGTCGCTGAGAAAGACCAGTGTCAACCAACTGAACAACCCAAGTCCGGTTGCGATCCCGCTTCTTCTTGAGAGCACTGAAAGAAGCATCCCAAGCGAAAGCATCGCAAGAGCGAGCATACAGGTGAATACGATCAACATCGAGAATGAACCCAAGCCAACCCCGCCTGCATTGAACGCAAGGACCGCGGCGCTGAGCCCGAATCCGATTCCCATTGAACAACAGATTGCGACACCCAGCCCGATATATTTGCCAATCAAGAGCTCGGTACGTGTGATGGGCTGAGCAAGAAGGTACAACAATGTTCCTCGTTCCCGTTCTCCTGCGATGGAACCCGCTCCAGCGATCAGAGCCATGAGCGGCACAACGAGCATGATGAGGTTCAGGAGCCCGGCTGTTGTTCGCCCAAAGCCTGCGAATCCTTGAGAACCCGAGCCCGCAAGCGACATGTACGAAACCCCAATCGAGAGCACGGAAAACGCAACGGTGTACAACAAGAACCATCTGCTGGAAAGTGCATCAAAGAACTCTCGCTTCGCAAACGCGATCGTGCAGTACATCCTCGAAGTATGTCCAGGACCAGCGTGGCTTCGGATCTCATGTCCTAGATTGTGATCTGTTGACAGTGTGGTCATGGCTGGTCTCCATGGGATTTATTGCTGGTAGTCAAAGTGTTCATTGGGCAACCGGCGAAGTCGTGGGATTCAATGGGTTTGAGTTCTTCAAGAATCTCGAAATCACGGACCCCGATGGATGCTTGAGCGAGCAGTGTCATCGGCTCACCTTTTCGATTATGAGGCACGGAGACACAAAGCCCGTGTCCATTCAGATTCACGGTCAGCCCCGCCTGTCGCAACACACTCGCGGCTTGATCGTCGTTGTCCTCATTGGTAAGCAGACGGATGGTCTGCAATGAGCGGTGGGTTGGCCAGAGTTCTTTCGGAGTCACATCCCGAACCAGTTTTCCTCTTTCTAGCACAAGAACTCGGCTCGCAAGTGTGTGGACCTCATCAGGTCGGTGAGAAGCAAAGAGCAGTGTCTTCCCTGTTTCACGCAATCTGCTCAAGGTATCAACAACTTCTTGCCTACCCGAAGCATCAAGATTCGAGGTCGGTTCATCGAGCATGATGATGGGTGGGTCTGCGATGAGTGCAATCGCGAGCGCGAGTCTTTGCTTCATGCCTCCCGATAAATCACGGACTCGTTTCGATTCGTGACCCTGCAGATCGACCATCTCAAGCACGCGAGTCGCGTCGGCTTTCCTCTTGCCGCGTAGTTTGGCAAAGAACTGGATCGAGCGTCCGAGCCGCGCATCATCATGGAACGAGAGCTCTTGCGGAACATACCCAACCAGAGCACGCGCGAGCTTTCCGCTTCGCTGAACATCATGCCCATTAATGGTTGCTTGACCAGCAAACGGAAAGATGCCCAGCAAACAACGGATGAGCGTGGTCTTCCCCGCTCCGTTGCTTCCCCAGAGCGCGAGTGATTCAGACGCGCCAAGCTCAAAGCTCACATCATCCACGGCACACATTGAACCAAATTTTTTGACAACTTGTTTCGCATGAATCATGCGTCAACCCTCCTGGGGTGATGAGGAACTTGGGCGTCAGATTCGCCTGGCGTGTATACAAAGAGCCAGCCAATGCAAAGACCGGAAAGAAGCAACCCTGCAGAGAGCACAACCATCGGCCAAGGATTCGTCGAATCAGAACTGGGCATGAGCTGGAGCTTCGGCACACTGCTCAATGGGCTCGGGTCGGTGAACATGGGCTGCGGACTCAGATCAGGGAACGCGCGAGCCGTGAGTTCAATCGCTTGTTGTGCAGGACTATGCACAAAGATCCGAAGGTTGGGTTCCCGCGCCAGCAGGTTCCGGAACAGCGAGCATGGTGCGTGCGGCAGATCACCAATCCCATCGTTTTCAAGATCAAACCCAGCATAGTCGGACCAGAAGTTTCCGCGTCCGTCTTTCTCAAACGAGTTGAGGGTGAGCTGGCCTCCGCCGTGAACAGCTACCTGCTCTTCGTTTTCAACGAACGCGTTTTCTGTAATGACATTGTCATGCGTGATTGGTGTCGCCAGTAAACCGATCTCGTTGAACGAAAGACTGTTGCGTGTGATGAGCCCAACCGCATCTACCGAGGATGGGCTGTTGTCGATGTAGATACCGACTCGATTCGCAAGCAGCGCGTTGTCCTCGATGACGATGTCGTCGCAGTCTTTGAGTCCGATGCCGTAGCCCGAAGAACCCCGGTTGTTCACCACGCGGTTGTGTTTGAGGGTGATGTTGTTGGAGTACATCAAGTAAATCCCGACCGAGTTGTCGGTAAGTTCATTCTCGCTCATCACCGTGTTGTGGCTGTACATAAAGTGCAACCCATATCGGCTCTGTGACACCTTATTCCGCTCGATAATCAGGTCCTCGGAGTACCAGAAGACCATATCCCGGAGGTCGATCGCGGTGTTGTCTTGAATCACACACCCATGGCTCCACCACAAACGGATGCCATCGCCTCGCCGACCGAGTTCGAGGTCCTTCCCGACGAGGTGGTTGTTGCGGATGATGGTCTCCGGAGATTGGCGCAGATCGATTCCGAAGTACACATCCTCGAATGTGTTGTCCTCAATAGTCACCGGCCCATCAAACGCACGCACGCCAGCGGGTTCGTGATCAACGGTTGATCCTGATCCGCGAACCGTGAATCCTCGCAGTGTGATCCCTTCAGCGCGAAGTTCTATGACAGTCCCGTTGCCAAGCGCGTCGATCACGACATCGCCGTTTGCAAGCAGCGTGATTGGTTTGCTCACAACCAGATTCCCTTGGTAGACCCCTTCAGGAACGGTGACGGTTGCGCCATCATCCGCTTGATCAATGAGCTCCGCGATGACATCAACAGATTGAGGTTGGTCCGAGGCGATGCTGACCGGCGTGGCCAATCCAATCACGCCTATCGAGATCAACAGTATGAGAATGCGTGACTTGAGCATTGGTTATCCAGCTTTCTCAGCTTTCATCGCTTTGAAATGGGGCAAGTACGCTTTCCGGTGGAAGAACAACGCGACCAGGATCACAATCGATGAGATCGATGACAAGATCAATCCCAACCCCGGAGCCGCGACGGTCTTGAACTGACCAACCATTCCTGTACCCAGCACAGGTGGGACAAACGGTTCGACTGAGTTTGAGAGTGGTGCATCAGGGTCTAGGTTCATACCGAAGTGGCTCATCCACAAATGGAGATCCACCAAGAACACCACCGGAAAGAGCACAACTGGAAGTACGAGGAGTACCGCCCATCGGCTGTGGACCCAGCTTGCCAGTTCGATCATCAGCACAAAGAGGATCATCACATACACGCCGACGGTTCGCTCGATCTGAGCCGCTTCTCCAAGCGGTCGCATGCCGATGTAGTGGTTTAGACTATCGATCTCTGCAACATCCCCAGTCAAGTGGTTGACATACGCGATCAGATGTAGGTTCTCCGGATACTGGGGCGCGACCAGTTCCATGTGCCAGAACGGCACAAAGAGCGACACCAAAAGCATGACCCGCGCCAAGAGCAGCAGGAATCCCGGAGTCCCGTAACGGATCGCGTGCGAATGACGATCGGCGTGTTCAATGCGTGGTCCGATGATGTGATCGATGAATGAAGCCATGTCGTCTCCAATGGACTGAGTTGTGTGACCTCGGTTTGGCGAGGCGGGAATCCGATGTGTCGGCGTTGACCGATACACCGGCAAGAGGGAGATCAGAACATCACTTATTCAGCAGGCTCAACCATAAGGTAGCCCATCATTTCAAGGTGGAGCGCCGAGCAGAACTCGGTGCAGTAGAACGGGAATGTCCCCGCGGTATCCGCGATGAACTCGAACTTCGCGTATTCACCAGGTTCAAGACTCAGCGTGATGTTGTAGACTGGGATCGAGAAGCCATGGGTTGCATCGATCGCACGCTCGGTGTTGGTGATGTGCCAAGTGACCTTGTCGCCTTGCTTGACGGTCACATGCTCAGGAGTGAAGTGGCTCCGAACCGAGGTCATGAAGATCTCGACCTCGTGCTCGCCCTTGCGCTCGATGCGTTCGGACTTGGGACGAGGCGCCCATGGATTCACGGCCTGAATCGTCGGATCCCAACCAACCTCTGGATAGACCGACCATGAATGGAGTTTGTCCGCTTTGATGATCTGTGCGTAGTGGGGCTCACCGATTCCCATAGGCATGTCGTAGATCACAGTCATCTCGGTCCCTTGCTCAGAGATGTCCAGCAACTGGAAATTCTGAGGCATCAACGGCCCGGTCTGCACGAAGCGGTCAACCGACCACTTGTTGTACGCAACAAGGTACTTGCCATCAGGGTCAACCGTGTCGCCTTCCGCAGCACCGAGGTGGCCGATGTTGTAGTGGACAGGTGTTTTCTGGACAAGTGTCCAATCTGGTTCAGGGTTGAGCTTGCCGTAGTCGCCACCGAGTGTCCAGCGTGCGACCGCTGAATCGAGGAACAGTGAGGTGTATGCGTATCCATCAGGACCGAACTGGGTGTGTAGCGGTCCAAGGCCAACCTCGACCTGTGCTTCCATGACGCTGTCAAAGTCGAGGACCGGGACGCCGAACTCGTCTTCACCTGAGAAGGTCTTGTTCGCGATTGCTTTCTTGATCTTGTCTACAGAGTAAATCGTGGTGTGCGGATCAAGCTTGCCTGAGACGACCACGAAGTCACCCTTTGGCGAAACATCAACGCCGTGGGGTGAGCGTGGTTCTGGAGTGAGGTGGAGGAGTCCCTCAGCGATCGCATCTTTGAGCGAGATCACCGGGAAGTCCTTGATCATTGTGTACTTGCCCGCTTCAAAGGCTTTCTCAGCCTTCTTCCAATCGATGATGTGAAGATAGTCGGTCGCGTTCATACTCACGCCCGCTTCAAACGGCGGATTCTTCTCGCCCTCGACCCCAAACCCGCCGGTTGCGAGTTCTGTATTAATTGAGTTGAGGAAGAAGTACCCATCGCTCGCGAGCTTGCCCGCATCTGCGATGTCCTGCCAATATGGGGGGAGCTCGATCGCGAAGGATTTTGCTTTGTCGATGCGTCCCTTCTTGCGATCAAACTTCCACATGGTCACCGCGCCACGGAAGTTCTCTTTAAACTCCGACATCGGAGCATGGTCCGCACCCCAAGGCACATTGTATTGAGCGGTCTCGAAGATGTACTCGGTGTTTGGTGGGACGAACGCGCCGCCGTGGTCGTTGATGAACAGTGGATTCTTGACGATCTGTTTGGTTTCAAAGTCTCTGAGATCGATCACCGCGATGCGTGCGTTGGACTTGTCGTTGATGAAGAGCCAATCACCGTCGTAGTCGCCGTTGGTTTCGGAGAGTGCTGGGTGGTGTGTGTCTCCCCAGCGGTTTTCTCTGCCGCTGACATTGCCCTCATCGAGAACTTCGTTCCCGACTCCGTAGCCCCAGCCTTGCCAAGATTCTGGAGTAAACACACCGATGGTGCGGAGAATACGCATGGAAGGCACGCCGATGACGAAGACCTGCCCTGAGTGTCCACCAGATGAGAAGATGACATACTCGTCTTTCATACCAGTGGGGGTGTAGGTCTTCGCAGCCGCGAGAAGGTCAGTTGTGCTGAGCCCTCTTTCTTTTGCGATCTTTTGGACCTCGCTGATGGATTGTGCATGCGTGTTTCCCGAACCAATCGCGAGAAGCGTGGTCGTCAGGAGCACCTTCGATTGCAATGCATTGAGTCTCATGGTCTTTCCTTTCCTGCATATTGCTCGATGAGCGGTTGTGCTTGGTCTGATCTGTAAATGAGTCGTTAATCGTCGTTGGCGGAGACTGAACGGATGTATCCGATGATGTCAGTAAGCTGGTCGTCGGTGATCGCTGGGTTGCCTCCCTTGGGAGGCATGTCCAGACCTGTTGTGTTTGCAGGATCCCAGACAGGGCGCCCCATCTTGATCATGGTCATGAGGTCCTTGTCAGAACTCGATCTGACAAACTCGCTGGTGATGAAGGATTTGCCCAGCCCCTCGATCCCCTCCGCGTTTGTTCCATGACAAGCGGAGCACGATGCGAGGAACGCTTCGCGCCCAGGATGATCCAGGAGAGCGGGGTCAGTCGTTGGTCTGCTTGCCGTCTGCTCAACGACCCAGTCTTCCATGGACACAGTCGGCACGGAAGGATCTTGGATCTCGCGGAGGAACCCAACAACTTTGACGATCGATTCGTCGCTGATGTTCTGCGCTCCGCGGGCAGGCATCAGCACGCCTGTCGTGTTGAGGGGATGATCTGGGAATCGCCCATTGGTAATGACATCAATGAGTTCTTGATCGGTGCTGTTCTGGATGTACGCGCTGTTGCGCAGGGGTTTGCCAAGGTGAGGAGAGCCCTGCGCGTCCGCTCCATGACAGAGCATGCATGTGTTCTTGTACACCGTTTCGCCTGAGACGAGTTGGGTGGGGACGCCTCCAATGGTGCTGATCGATGTGGAACTCGCTGTGGGTCGTGTCGGCTCTGGAACTCCAACAAGGACGGCTGAGATCGCGATGATCGGCGTCAACAGAATCATCGCGCCAACAGCAAAGGAAGGCCACTTGTTTGGATCATGACCAAGAGAAGTCGTTCTGGGAGAAGCGTTTCTGAGAGAGGCGTTGTTTAGTTCGTGGGGTTGTCGATTGGATTCCATCTTGAGACTCCTGTTGCTTGTGGGGGAGCTGTTGTGGAAGTGTACACAAATGGATAGTAGAGTCCACTATCTATAATAAAAACTCTCCGTGACCCCTCTGAGAATGATTTGTATTGAGGTTTGAATCGTCGTAAACCGATTTCGTGAGTGATATTGGATTCCGAGCCACACCCTTGACTCTTTGGTCCGTGCCTGGTATAGTGGATAAATGTACCCAGTATTCCGCGAAACTGAACTCTGATGATTAACCAAGCCGGCGAATATGCACTTCGGGCCGTTGTCCATCTTGCTCGTCGGGATGGTCTTCAGCCAGCTTCAGCGAGCGATATCGCGGAAGCAACCAAGGTCCCACAGGCATATCTACAGAAAATATTGCGGACGCTGACCAAGCAAGGCCTGCTCACTGCTCAACGAGGGATGGGTGGGGGATTCAAGCTCGCCAAACTCCCCTCAGCGATCAGCGTGCTCGAGGTCCTCAATGCATGCGATTCAGGACCAAGCCGAATTGAACGCTGCCCGCTCGGAATCACGGGGCACACCCAGCTCTGCTCGCTCCACCGATTGATCGATCAACAGACCGCGTCTGTTGTATCAGTATTTGCCTCAACATCAATCGCAGATCTCATTAACAATCAAGACCTGATCCGCCCACTCTGTGATCCAAACACTTCGTGCTCTACAGCTGTGGATATCAAAGTTTCGGGCAATCAGCATGAAAATTGAACGACTCAAGTTTCGAGAGTAGATAAAGAGCCTTCTGCGTAGGTGCATCGATAGCGTATCAAAGTCGATTTCGAGCAAAGGGCGTAGGAATTTAGGAACGAATGAGTCGTTATTGTGAGAGAGCAGTCGTGTAAGCCAACGACTTGACTCAACTGCAAGCCGCAACGACTGGCAACAGGCACGAAAACAGCATGCAATTAGAGAAGGGACCAGCGTGTATGCCGGTCCCTTTTGCTTGGTGCCACCCCGGTCTTTGCAGACATCGGAATGACGGGAATGGGCCTTGGCAGACTCGAACATATGGCCTTGAGACTGTGTTATCTGGGTTTTTTGAGAACCGTGTCGCAGAATGCGGCGCAGTCGTGAAGGATTCTGTCTCAAATGAGATCCACGAGTATGTCCAGCAGATTATCAAGCTCGTTGAGGCGTGGGATTCGCTACCCCATTCCACTCGTCAACTGGACTTGGCGGCGGTATCCAGCCATACCGGTATCGCGAGTACGGGAGCTGATCGTACAATTCAGTGAGTATCCTCTCAGATTGAATCGCCATGTATGCCGTGAGTGCAACTTTATCGGATGCCTTGTGAGCGAATCTGAGCCACGTGGGATGCTCATTGTACATGTGCTTCAGCGTGCGTTTCTTGATCTTGGAGTGTCATTGACGCACACCGAATCGATCGCGGTGAGGTCCGTGATTGAGGTGAAGATTAGATCATTCCTTCAGATCGCGTAGGGCCTCATACAGCTGTCCTGGACCAAGCAATATCTCTAGTAGATTCTGTTGGAGTAGCTTTGAGCTGAGTACCTGTTTGCTCATCAGTGTGTGAGCATCGTCAGCAGTGATCGTTGCTTCGATGAGTTCTTCATACAAATCAGGCGAGTTGGAGAACTGCCCCTTTGAGTTGTTCGCCGCTTGCTGACGAAGTTTCTCCGATTCCATGAGCTTGCCTCGGATCACATTGTTGACATAGACCAGTTTGTCACTATCACTCAGATCGCCGTCAAAGAGTTCATTGACCTTTTCGATGATCTGAGCAAGCAGTGCCTTCTGTTTCTCATGGACATCTCCGCCACCCGTCTCAGTGATTGGTTGAAGCTTATCTGCTTCTCCGTTCCCAAGATTCATGCCTTGCTTCCCGAGAGGACGCAGGTTGTGATGGGTTAGCACGATTTTCGAAAGATCGATCCCATCACGCTCTCGTCCGAAATCAAGAAGTGGTATAAGCCGGCGATAGAAAATCGATCGCTTCTCGATTTCCGTGTTACCGAAATCGAAGATCTGCGACAAAAATGTATACACCCTTACAAACGACCCCATGTCTCGCTTGAAGAGCTGGAGTGAATCAAGAATTGCCTGTCTCTCAGTCTCTGCGGCGGTGTCTTTCGTTTCCTGCGCAGACAGCAACTTCTTTTGTGCTTCCTGATACTTCTTCAGCAACCGATCAGCTACCGGTTCGATTGCTTGGACTAGTTGTGCCTGCGTCCCGTGTGGATCCAGCTCAACCCTCACGACGCGATCGATCTCGTGCTCATCGTAATAGCCCTGCTGATCAAGCTTGTTCCGTAGGTCGAAGACCATATTCGGATCGCTCTCCTCGGCGAGTTCAGCAGTCTCGTAGTACATCTTAAATGCGGTCAAAACCTCTCCGCCGTCGTTGGTGAAGTCGAGCACAAACACCGTGTCTTTGGTTGGGTATGCCCTATTCAGACGCGAAAGAGTCTGGACCGCTTGAATCCCAGCAAGTCGCTTATCAACATACATTCCGCACAGCAACGGCTGATCAAACCCAGTCTGGAACTTGTTCGCAACGAGCATGATCTGGTACTCGTCCGTATCAAACGCATCGCGCAGACTCCGGCCCTTGAGGCCGGGGTTCATGCTGTCGCTTCTTTCTGTGAATTGATCAGGACCCGACTCGGAGTCACGCACTTCACCTGAGAACGCCACCAGTGTGCCGAGGTCATATCCGTTTTTGTGAATGTACTGGTCGATTGCGAGTTTCCAACGCACAACCTCCTGACGCGATCCCACAACCACCATGGCTTTGGCTTTCCCTTTGAGCAACGGAGAAACATGCTCGCGGAAGTGCTCCACAACAATCTCGACCTTCTGAGCGATGTTGTAGGGATGAAGTTTCACCCAGCCCATGACCTTCTTCATCGCTCGGCTTCGTTCGACCTCCTTGTCGTCGAACTCCTTGCCTTCGTGAGCAAGTTTAAAGGCCATCTTGTAGGTCGTGTAGTTGGTCAGCACATCGAGGATGAAGCCTTCTTCAATTGCTTGACGCATGGAGTAGACATGAAAGGGCTCCGGCGGCTTCTCAGGAGTGGGCTTGGTCCCAAAGAGTTCCATCGTCTTCGCTTTGGGGGTGGCGGTAAATGCGACAAATGTAATGCCCGCGTCCTTTGCCCGGCCCGTCATCTCCGCCGCGAGCAGGTCGTCCATGCTGAGCTCTCCGCCATCCTCAAGAATCTGGAGTTCTTCTGCGGAGAGTAGCTGCTTGAGTTTCGCGGCTGCTAATCCTGACTGCGAGCTGTGCGCCTCGTCAGCGATCACCGCGAAACGCTTCCCCTCCGTTGCTGCCAGCTCACGGACTTTCTCCATCGCAAACGGGAAGGTTTGGACCGTGCATACCACGATCTTCTTGTCGCCGGAGAGAGCTTTGGCGAGTTCGTCGCTCTTGCTCCCGCTCTCACCCTTGATCGTTGCCACAACCCCGGTGGTGCGTTCAAAGCTGAAGATCGCTTCCTGCAGCTGTGTGTCGATGACATTACGATCGGAGACCACGATCACCGAGTCGAACATCTTCTGGTCACTGTAATCGTGCAGATCCGCGAGGAAGTGTGCCGACCAAGCGATCGAGTTTGTTTTACCAGATCCTGCAGAGTGCTGGATCAAATAGCGTTGTCCAGGTCCTTGCTCGAGCACCGCGTGGCGCAGCTTTCGCGTCGCGTCGAGCTGATGGTAGCGAGGGAAGATCATTTTCTTGATCTTCTTTTTTTCATCACGCTCAGCGATGATGTATCGTCCAAGGATCTCGAGCCAGCTGTCACGCTGCCAGACGCGTTCCCAGAGGTGAGCCGTGCGATGTCCGTGCGGGTTGATCGGGTTGCCCTCGCCTCCGTCGCTTCCCATGTTGAACGGCAGGAAGTGGGTCCCCTCGCCCATGAGCTTCGTGGTCATGTACACTTCACTATTACTCACTGCAAAGTGAACCAGCGCACCGCTCGCAAAGGTCAGGAGCGGCTCGGACGATTGCCCTGCAGGACTCGGATGCCGATCCTTCTTGTACTGGAAGATCGCATCAGAGACGCTTTGGGTGAAGTCCGTCTTGAGTTCTGCAGTCGCGACCGGGATGCCATTGAGGAAGAGCACCAGATCGATGCTGTTCTCGTTGGAACTCGAGTACCTCACTTGACGCACAACACGCAAGCGGTTCGCGTTGTAGCGGGTCAGGATGTCGGGATTCAGACCAGATGCCGGCTTGAAAGCGGCGAGCTTTAGTTTCCCTTTGAGTCCGAGCACCTCGACTCCATGACGGAGCACCTCGATGGTCGTGCCCTTGTTCAGCGTATCACGCACGCGACTGAGCAGTGTGGATTTCGCGCTGGATCCGAAGCTCTTCTCGAGTTTCTCCCATGCTTCGGGCTGGGTGGTCTTGACCCAGTCCACGAGATCTTCAGGGAATAACGCGAGCGTGCGATCATACCGATCATGAGCGCCTTCCTCGTACAACCAACCATTCTGCGCGAGGTGGTTGCAGATGTCGTTCTCGAAGTTGATCTCGGTGTGGATGCTCATGCGTCGTTATCCCTTTCGACACTCGCACGCTCGATGTCGTCCAGTGTACGGCCATCTACCGTTTTCCAAGTAATCCAGCCATTCTTTGAACCGCCGGTTAAAAACTTCGCGGCAGCACTCGGGGATTGAAACAGTCGATCAACTTGCATTGTGAACTTGTCGCCATGAATATCGATATCAGCGCTTTGTAGTATTTTGTTTCTGATATTCGCTGACGCAGTACTCGCGAGCGCATCCGTCATCGCTGTTCGTCCGATCGAGCCCTTGAGAATCACGAAACCGTCCGGGGTATAAATCCCTCGCCCTTGCGTATCTGAAGCGGTACAGAAATAAACAATCGGCTCGCCCTCGTCTTTCGATGGAGTTGACACGATGGATGAGAAAATCGGATACCCAAGCGTCGCCAGCAAGGTCTTTCCTGTATCGAAGATCTCATGACAATCCGCTTCCATCGGCGGTGGGGTGTACGGCTGACTCCCGCTGTTTCCGTTCTCATCTGTGAATCGTCCCGCTTGACGCGAAATCTGCAAGCAGTGCCATTCAAGGAACAGGGCGTGTGTCTGTGTCATGCTGTTGGTTTTGCTCACCAGCACCAATGCGCGTTCCCAGAAGTCCTTGTTGGTGTTGTGGCTCTTGAGCCGTGCACGCAGGTCGCCCGTTTGCCCGATGTAGACACGCTGACTGTCCTCGTCCTCACTTGTGCCAAAGAGGAAGTACACCGCGACCTGGCCACTCTCGGGCATCGCGAGGAACTCAGGGAGCAAACTCCGAGGCACCTCGATCACCTGCACGATGCGTGTCGTGATCTCGGCGATGCGGATGCCGCGTGGATCACCCGAGGGGAGGAAGATCTGGATCGTCTTGGGTGTGGTGTTCATTCCTCGGTCCTTCGGTATTTCTCTTGAATCACGGAGTAAGTCATCGGGTACGAGGCAATTATGCGGTGAGCTTGCTCGACAACTTCTACAAGCTTGTTCCACTCGATCCCTTGTGCAGGCGGATGTGAGTGTGCGAGATTGTCTCGGATGGTGCCAATACGGTTCACAAGATCTTTCAGTTTACTCTTGCTTTCGGCAAACAATGAATACAAGTCGCGGTGCTTGCTAATAATCGTCATCTTGTCGCACAGCTGCGTACAACTGAGAAGATCAAGTTCCTGATTCTTCTCAAGTCGTTTTCGATGTAGCTCTTCATACATGTTTTTTCGGTCTTCCGAGAGATACAACGGCCATTCGGTAGAGGTACAAGCGTGCGTAACAGTCGCATGCATGACCATCTCCATCATCGAGACGATGCCGAAGAGCATGAGTCGAGATGGCTGTTTGTCTAGGTCAGCGACCGTGACGATGCTGTCAACCTTGCCATCTGTTCGGACAAAGAGCACCTCCTGGGTCACGATCTGTCTGAGCACACTCCACAGTGATGCATCCGCATCGACAATCCGATCCTCTTGGATCTCGGTTGCGAAATCCGCAACGCTGCCCAAGGCGAGCTGGGAGCGTTCGACGAGATACGGGCTGGCGTCTGACTGGTCTACTCCGCAGTAATCAAAGCCCTTCTCTTCAAGAAGTGAAGCAGCTTCCTCCGCTGGGGTGGTCGCTGGCAAAGAAAACAACGGCTCCGCGACCAGCTCGACACGAATACCTTCGTCGATTAGCCGAAGCAGTGAGCGTATCTGTGTTTCAGGGCGTTTCATCGTTGCCGTCCTCCTATCGCTTCCATGATGCTGCTCATGCGAGGACTCCCTCGCTGGTCGGGGCGTGGTTGCGGACATCAATCTTGCCGGTGACTGCCGCGGAGATCAGGGCGGTGCGGCGCTCTTTGAGATAATCAATCAGTTTCGTGGCTTCTGATTCTAAGTTGGAAAAATCGGAAATCGATTGCGTGATATGGTTAAGCAAAAGATCTTGTTCTTTGATATCTGGTATAGCAATACGCAATGCCTTTACCAAATCAGTATTCAGATTTGGCTGTCCAGATCCCTGCTTGAGCCACTCGCGGATTTCGCCTGTGATTGTCGAAAGGTAGTGGTATGCAAACCCAGGTCTTAATCTAGAACTTAGATCAAAAAAACCAACTACGCCGTCATTAGCACATGCTTTGATGGCGAGGATTTTGGGCACGCCTAGCGTTGCGCCACTGTTACTGTAAATCAGTGTTCCAGCTTGAAAAATACGACTCTGAGTTACTCCTTCTTCCGTCAAGCATGTGGCTGTAGATTCAAGAACTGTATTCCTGTCTTTGGTTATCTCTGATACTGTAACCCACGGCAAGCTCTCGCCATTGAAGTACTTTGGGTCACCTGCTGGGCGGGGAGATGATCCACGGACAATATTCGCCAGTGCCCTAAACGGCACCACCTCCCAATGCTCCGGCACCTCCCCCAACCACTCCACGCCCGAGTCCTTCATCGGGGCATCGGGGTTGAGGCCCTTGGTGACGGCGTGGGAGATGACGGCCTGCCGCTTCTCCTTGAGCAGCTCGATCAACCGACGCTGCTCATCCACCAACGCGTCGATCTTCGCCGTCTCGTGATCGAGGAACGCGGCGATGGTGGATTGTTCAGTCTTGGAAGGCGTTGGTGTCGGCATGGCGCCTACAAAGTCCCAACTCGCACGAGGCATCTTGGCACCGAATGTTGACCCATCAACGATTTCGATAAAGACCCGATTCAACATGGTGTATTGAAGAAACTTCGGGTCGATGTCCAGTACAGGTCGGAGGACATGGAAATCTCCGACTGCTTCCCCCGCGAATTCCGGAAGAAACACCTTGGCCAAATACGGACGCAGTTTCCCAAACAGAATGTCATCACACTCAAACGCTACTCCAGCCCCTTCGAACTTCGTCTCGGTTTGAATGTACTGGCCTGTCCAGCTCTTTACGCTTTCGAGGCCCACTTGGTTGTGTTTAGTCTCCGCCTTCTCCGTCTGCAATGACGCATTGTACTTGAGCGGCTTGACCTCCCAATGCTCCGGCACCTCCCCCAGCCACTCCACACCCGAATCCTTGTACTTCTCGTACCTCGGAAAACTCATGACGACAGCCCCTGGATCATCTCGACGATGCGATCCGTCACGCCCTTGAGTTCCGCGTCGATCACATCCAGCGAACGCGGGGGGGTGAACACATAGAAGTGACGATTGAACGGGATCTCGTACCCGACCTTGGTCTTGTCCTCGTCGATCCACGCGTCCTCGACATGCGGGAGCACCTCACGCTTGAAGTACGCCTCGATGTCCTCGCCCAGGGGGATATTCTCAGTGTCACGCAGCTTGCTGTCGGGTTGGGGCTGGCCCTTCTTCTTGCCGCTCTTGCCGAGGATAATCTTGCCCTTGTCGTCGCGCTGGGGTCGCTCGACGGTGATGGTGTGGTATCCGAAGGATTGGTTCTCGAAGATGCGGCTGATGGGTTTGCCGTCGATCTCGGCTTCTTTGAAGCCGCCGAAGAGGTTGACGATGTCGGTGATGTGGTCCGCGCTGAGTTCCTTGCGTTTGGATCCAAGACTCTTGCGCATCTTCTGCCAGAAACTGCTCGCGTCGATGAGCTGGACCTTGCCCTTGCGTTGCTTGGGCTTACGGTTGGTGAGGACCCACACATAGGTGCTGATCCCGGTGTTGTAGAACATGTCGGTGGGGAGACCGATGATCGCTTCGACGAGGTCGTTCTCGAGGACATAGCGCCGGATCTCGGATTCACCTGAGCCCGCGTTGCCGGTGAAGAGTGGGGATCCGTTGAGGACGATTGCGAAGCGTGACCCGCCGTCCTTTGCGGGGCGCATCTTGGAGATGAGGTGCATGAGGAAGAGGAGCGATCCATCGCTGACGCGTGGGAGTCCGGGTCCGAAGCGTCCGTTGAATCCCTTGTCCTTGTGTTCCTTGTTGACTTCCTTTTGGACCTTTTTCCATTCGACCCCGAACGGGGGGTTGGAGAGCATGTAGTCGAACTTCTCGCCGTGGTGTCCGGGTTCGGAGAGGGTGTTGCCGAAGACGATCTTGGAGATGTCCTGACCCTTGATGAGCATGTCGGCCTTGCAGATCGCGTAGGACTCGGGATTGAGTTCCTGTCCCGACATGACGAGGCGTGCATCGGGATTCATACTGCTCAGATGCTCGTCAGCGATCGAGAGCATCCCCCCGGTCCCAGCGGTGGGGTCGTAGATCGTGCGGACGATGCCGGGCTTGGTCAGCGCCGAGTCGTCCTCGATGAAGAGCAGGTTGACCATCAGCCGGATGACTTCACGCGGCGTGAAATGCTCCCCGGCGGTCTCGTTGGAGAGCTCGGCAAACTTGCGGATGAGCTCCTCGAAGACCAATCCCATGTCGGCGTTGGAGACCCTGTCGGGGTGCAGATCGACCTGCGAGAACTTCTCGGTGACGAGGTACAGGAGGTTGGCTTTGGTGAGCTTATCGATCTGGTTGTAGAAATCAAAGGATTCGAAGATGTCTCGCACAGCTGGGGAGAAGCCGAGGATGTAGGCGCGGAGGTTCTCTCCGATGTTGTCCTGATCACCCATGAGCTTTTTGAGATCAAGCGGCGAGGTGTTGTAGAAGTGCTGTTTGGATACCCTGATCAGGTACGGCTCAAGGGCGACATCGCTCTCTTTGCGTTTGGCTTGCTCCTTGAGCACGGCCTCCTTGGTGGGCTCGAGCACGCAGTCGAGGCGGCGCAGCACGGTGAACGGAAGGATGACCCGGCCATATTCCGATTGCTTGAAATCTCCACGGAGGAGATCAGCAACGGACCAGATAAACGACGAGAGATTGGATTCTGACATAGGTTGATCAGTTTAGGGCATTTCGAGTGCCCTTGTAGCCATATATCAAGGGATCTGTCATATTGGGTCGCATGGTGGTCGCCGACCGGCAGGCCGATTGGGGATCACCATTCGCGCGGGATTGAGGAGGGATTGGCGGGTACTTCTGATTTCTGGAGGACGGGACCCAGACCTCATCTTGTGAGGCATCCCGATTTCCTCGCGCGCGCACGCGTAGTTGTGCACGAAGGGTTGGAAATTACCACTGAACAAGGTGTCGGTTGTGGTTCACAACTTGCCGTTGCGCACTATCATGTCATGCAGTACGGGGCAATGACCGGAATTGGCCGGCGATGCTCGGCGGGGGTACTCGATCGGAGGGGATTGGGTGGTCGCTGGGTGCCTCAGGAAGGCAACGGGGAATGGTTGATGCACAACATGCGGAGCGTCGGGACACTTTGTTTGTTCAGGCGCGTGGGCTGATCAATGCGGACAAGCGGCAGTTTGGTGAGGCAGGCAGGACACTCGAAACGCTGTTCAGTGAGGAATACCTCATCGAGCAGGTCCCGCATCTTGAATCTGCATCGGCTGGGGTGAAGCTGCGGTATCGACTGGATATTGCCCGTCGGACTGTGATTCGCGATGAGGACTGGGATGCACAGTCGCTGATGGACTTCAGGAGGGCAGGAGACGCTGCTGCAAGGCAACGGGCGGCTCGATTGGTCGTGATAGCAATCATCCTCTCAGCCGATCCTGATGCCTCCAGGGCGATCAGTAAAGAGATGTGTTCGTTTGCGGCAGTGCCATGGGAAGGAGATTGTCGGATGGGTTCCGACACTTGGCTTGCTGGGATCGATGACATCAGCTGGCTTGAGCGTGGGTGGGACGATCGCGACAACCCTTCTCCACGCGTGCTTGATCTGCTGGAGGAGGCGATGGGTGTGGTTCGCACTGGGACCAATGCAGCCGAAGGATCGGTGATTCCCAGCGGGGATGGTCGTCCGTGTGATCAGCCCGGTTTGAATCCGCACGACGAGCTGCATAGGGCGCTGTGGGATCTGGTTCGGCATGTCTCTGTGTTCGAAGGGAACGCGTCGCAGTGGTTGGAGACGCATCAGTATGATTTTGGCAAGAAGCTTGAGGAACAGCGGGAGTGGTTGCTCGACTACACGAGGCAGTGGTGGGTGACCTGGGAACCGGCGGTCAAACGGGTGCGGGATGCGATTCCCAATGTGCAGCGTCCTGAGTTCAAGGAGATGAACGCCGAGACGCTCCGGTGTCTTGCGAAACTCAATGGAATCTTTGGTGGGCAGTTGTGTTTGCCCCACGAGATGCCTGGGGATCATTTGTTGGTGCGTCCATTGAGCGTGCTGGGGTTCCAGCTTGAGGACGATCGGTATCTGGTGAGCAACTATCCGCGTGAGCGGGTGGGTGAGGCGGTGAGGCCGATTCAGGAGCAGCTTGAAGCGTTGGCGTTGTATCTTGAAGAGGATGCCATCCTATCGCAAGACCAAGCCGGCTCTCCAAAGCAACCGAGTCGCAAGCGCGTCAAGAAACGATCCGAATCCGAGAAGATGCGTGACGAAGCAGCGATCGCTATATATCTCGAGGAAAATCCCAAGACGACTAGGGATCAACTGGCAAAGGAAGTAGATATCCCAACAGGAACCGTTTCTTCGAGTATGGCATGGAAACGGTTCACAGCGATGAAGAGGCAGGCCAGAAAAGAAACTCAACCAATGAGTGGTTGTGATCTGGACTCATTTGCTGATCCAGAGTCGTCGAAGATTCGTTCGAGCGACGGCGGGATGGCTCAAAAAGCGCGATCGATATCGGGATCCAACGGCCGACATTGACGGCGCGTCTTTTTATGGAGTCTTTTTTGCGAATATTATCATCGATTTTGAGCCATAAACGCGGGTTTGAAGGATTTTTCGCGCCGTCATTCTGCCGTCATTGACGAGACGCCCATCGGGTACAGGTCTAGTGACTTTCCGGTACCGACTACCGGGTCAATGGGCTGACACAAAGATGGAGGCCTTTCAATGGCGGACAAAGTCAAGACAATTTGGACAGTCGCACGGATCGCAGAGCACCTCGGGGTGCAACGGCATCGGGTGGAGTATGTGCTCGACAGCAGGGGGATCGAGCCGATCGGCAGAGCGGGGATCGCTCGCATCTACAGCGAGGACGCAGTGGACCGAGTTGCATCGGAGTTGGTGCGGATCGTGTCGCTGCGGGATTTAGGGAACGCGTCAGACACGCAAGGGGGTGAACTTTGAAACAGAACACTACAACACAGAACAGCCAGCGGATGACACTGCGACCACGCGAAGCGGCGGAAGCGCTGGGGGTCTCTGAACGGACGCTCCGGTCGCTGATGCGGTCCGGGGAGATCCCGTTCGCTCGATTGGATCGCGCGGTCCTCATCCCGGTCTCGGGATTGGAAGCGTTTATCGCGTCGAAGATGAAAATAGCTGAGGGGGACACTCAGGGGCAGCATGAGTCACAACTCGACCGGCAAGAAGGTGAAGGGGGGCAGTGATGAACAATGAACACATGAATCCAACACAACGGGTGCTCGATGCGCTCGAAGAGTGCGGGAACCACGCAACGCGTTCTGGGACGGGATGGGCCGCACGATGCCCGGCACACGATGACCGGAATCCAAGTCTGAGCATCAGCGAGGGAGAGGAGGGACAGACGCTCGTGCATTGCCATGCGGGATGCGGGTTCGAAGACATCGTTGAGGCGTTGGGTCTCCAAACCAATGAGATGTTCCCTGTCGCATGCGACACTTCCCGCGTTCCAGCGCGTTCAAAGCCACAAAGTGTCGCACGCGACACCGGGCGTGCTTGGAAACCAACTCCCAAGCCACCAGCAATCTACCCCAATGCACACGCGGCACTATCCGCGGTCGAAGCAATGATCGGATCGAGTGTAGATTGCTCATGGGAATACCACGATCCGCAAGGCGAACTCCACGGATTGATCCTGCGGTTTGATCTTCCAAGCGGGAAGACGATCCGGCCGATCTCGCGGCAAGTCTCTGGTCAAGGTGGTGGCTGGTTTCTGGGTGGTATGCCTGCACCGAGGCCGTTGTATGCGTTGCGGGAGATCATCGATTCGGGCGAAGTGGTCTATGTGTGCGAAGGGGAGAAAGCGTGCGACGCGGCGCGGGCGATTGGGTTGGTCGCGACCACCAGCCCACACGGCGCTCAGAGCGCTTCCAAAGCGGATTGGTCGGTGTTGCAAGATCGATCGGTCGTCATCCTCCCGGACCATGATGACGCGGGGGAGCGGTATGCATCGGATGTTGTTGAGCTGCTCCATGAAGCGGGGGCATCGCGCGTGCGGATTGTTCGTCTTGCAGAGTTGTGGGATGAACTCCCGGCTGGTGGTGATCTTGCGGATGTCATGGAGATTGAAGGGGGCGATGTGAACACAGTGCTTGAAGGGGTGGAGCGGTTGACGGATGGTGCTCTGGACATTGAGAACCAGGCAGCGCAGCATGCAAATGAATCTGACGAGTTCATGCCGTTCCCGGTTGAGTCGTTCCCTGAGCCGATCCGTTCGTATGTGATCCAGGGGGCTGCGGCGATCGGGTGTGATCCTTCGTTCATGGCGCTGCCGATGCTTTCGGCGCTCGCATCAGCGATCGGCAACACGCGAAGAGTGCAGCTCAAACGGACATGGACGGAGCCTGCGATTGTGTGGACCGCGATCGTGGGGGAGTCGGGGACCGCGAAGAGTCCAGCGATGGAGCAAACGCTGCAGTGTGTGCGCCAGCGTCAGATCAATGACATGCGTGCGTACAAAGCAGAGCTGGAGCAATGGGAGAGTGATCACGCGATCTGGGAAGCAAAGCAATCCAAATGGAAACAGGCGGCGGCGAGCGGTAAGACAACCGAAACCATCCCTGAACCGATCCGTCCGACCTGCAAGCGCACATGGACCGACGACGCGACCATCGAAGCGCTGGTTGGGAAGCTCATGGAGAACCCGCGAGGGATGCTGATGGTCCGTGATGAACTCTCAGGATGGTTCAGCTTCGGTCGTTACGCAAGCGACAAAGGAGGAAGTGAGGTCGCACATTGGCTCGAACTCTTCGGCGGACGCGAGATGATCGTCGATCGCAAAGGCAGCGGCACAGAGTATGTCCCACGCGCTTCGGTCAGCATCGCGGGGGGGATCCAGCCCGAACTGCTCCGCAAGTCCTTGACCGACACCAACAGGGAGAACGGACTCGCGGCAAGAATCCTCTACGCGATGCCTCCACGAGAACAGAAACGCTGGAGCGATGAAGATATCAACGCGGACATCGAAGCACGCGTTGCCGAGGTCTTCGAGCATCTCTACACGCTTGAGCCAGAGACCGATGCGGACGATCCCTCGGATCTCATCCCCAAGCTCATCACGCTCGATGCGGATGCCAAAGCACGATGGATCCGCTTCGTCAACGAGCACGGCTACGAACAGATGGAGCTGACCGGAGACCAAGCGGCGGCATGGTCCAAACTGGAGGGATACGCAGCGAGGTTCGCGCTGATCAACCATCAGACTCGGATAGCCAGCGGCGATCAATCCATCGCAAATCCAGCAATCTTGGATCTGGAGAGTTTGGAAGCGGGCATCACGATGGTTGGATGGTTCGCAAGGGAGACCAAGCGGGTGTACGCACGACTGGTGCACGCAGGGAGCGAGGAGTCTGCACGCATCCGAAAGCAGTACGCCGAAGTCATCAAGTGGATCCGATCAAAGGGAAGTCAGACAACAGCGCGCGATCTCTCACGCGGCCCAGATGAATGCAGACCCAAAGGCAAAGCGAAGTCATCACTCGAAGAACTGGTGCGTGCTGGACTTGGAAGATGGGAATCGGGGTCAAAGGGGCGCACGCATGTGTTTCATCTCATCGAGTAATCCGCACCAGACCCGGAAGAAGTCACACAGTTCGGATTGTCGCATGCGACAGTTTGGGCCTTAAACGCACCATAAAGCGGGAAGTGTCGCAAGCGACAACCAAGTTCAGAGCAAAAAGGCGAGAATGTGCTCGCTCGTAAATTCACAGAGCGGTACAATTTATCCAAGGAAGGTACATACCAATGGCATCACTCTCAAGGGACAAGAACGGCACCAAGCGGATCATGTTTATGGATCCAACAGGCAAACGACGCACCATCCGGCTCGGCAAGATCAATGTCAAGACCGCTGAAGCGTTCCTCATGCGAGTCGAGCGTCTCATCGATGCATCGCGAACCGGGACTTCACTGGATGCACAGACGACGCAGTGGCTTTCAGAACTTCCCGACGATACCTTCAACAAGTTCGTCGCCGTCGATCTCGCGAAGCCGAGGAAAGCGGAATCGAAACACACGCTCGGCGAGTTGCTTGAGGAGTACTTTGCTACTCTGAGCGTGAAAGACTCAACGCGGACCAGGTATATGCAGACCCGCCGGCTTCTCTTGGAGCTTATTGGTTCAGGTCAATCGCTTGAATCCATCTCGACGAGAGATGCAGATCAGTGGCGTGCCGAGCTCGTCGCAAAGGGGTATGCGGATGCAAAGGTGTCCAAAGAAGTCTCCATCGCTCGGATGTTCTTCAAGCAGGCGGTCCGCTGGGAGTTGATCACTTCAAACCCATTCGAAGGGGTCAAAGCAGGCTCTCAAACCAACCGGGATCGTTTGTTCTACCTGAAGCCAGAGGACGCTCACAAGCTCATCGACGCGGCTCCGAGCAGCGACTGGAGGTGCATCATCGCACTCGCTCGGTTTGGAGGACTGCGATGCCCGTCTGAAGTGCTGGGTGTCCGTTGGGGCGATGTGGACTGGGCAAACAATCGCTTGCGGGTTCGTTCTCCAAAGACTGAGCGGCACCTAGGCAAAGCTGAACGCGTGATCCCGCTGTTTCCCGAACTCAGGGAGGTGCTGATCGATGCTTTCGATTTGGCTCCAGAAGGGACCGAGTTTGTCGTGAATCAATATCGGGATGCATCCGTGAATCTGCGGACGCAGATGAACCGGATCATTGAACGAGCCGGGATGGTCGCGTGGCCTCGTCTCTTCAATGCCCTGCGTGCAAGCCGAGCGACCGAACTCGCGGCTCAATATCCAGCAGCAGTCTGCACCGCTTGGATGGGTCATACCCAAGCCGTAGCTGAAGCGCATTACCACATGGTGCGCGATGAGGATTTCGCCAAAGCTGCAACCACGCCGGCGAGTGGAACTGATGGAATGAGTGGTTCTGAAAGCGTCGCAAATTGCGGCGCACTTGCGTCGCAAAACGCGTCGCAGCAGCAAACGGCAACGACTGGCAACACGAGCGAAAATGGTGCGCAAATAGATAAGGGACCAGCGTTTATGCCGGTCCCTGTCACTTGTTGCCACTCCTTGCGGAATGACGGGAATGGGCCTGGACAGACTCGAACTGTCGACCTCACCGTTATCAGCGGTGCGCTCTAGCCAACTGAGCTACAGGCCCTCGGGTCACGAGTATACCCCGCAAAGCCCCATTGGTCACGCGTCAAGGGGGGCAGTTTCGCACTGATCGCAGGAATCCGTCCCAGAATCTTGCTCCGGGGATGTTCTTCGGACCTACGAGTCGTAAAATAGACCAGCGGGACCAACCAATGGACTGGCCCGGTCCCCCTTCACATGAGGAGCCCACCATGCGAGCCGACATTCTCTACAACAATATTATCGATGGCGATGAGTTCGAGCGTGCCCAGAAAGCCGCGGACGACTCCGCTGGACTCCCTGCGGATCAGATTGACACCGAGTCCTTCTACATCACCCAGAACTACGAGAAGTACAGCCAAGAAAACCACGATGTCTGGAAAATTCTGTGGGAGAAACGCTGGGATGTCCTCGAGCAACAAGCGTCCAACACCTACCTCGCGGGTCTCCGTGCGATCAACCTGAACCCCGACCGCGTGCCTTTGCTCTTCGGGACCGTCCCCGATCCATACGACCCCTCCAAGACCATCACAGGCATCAACGAGTATCTCCGCCCACTCACCGGCTGGCAGTCCCGAGGGGTCCCCGGATACCTCCCCGCCAAAGCGTTCTTCAGCTGCCTGTCTAGGCGCGAGTTCCCGTCCACCGTCGTCATGCGTCCGATGGACAAAATCGACTACCTCCCAGAACCAGACATCTTCCACGATGTCTTCGGACATGTCCCCCTCCACGCGGACCCCGTCTTCGCGGACTTCCTCCAGACCTACGGCAAAGCCGCACTCCTTGCAGGACCAGAACACGAAGAAGCACTCGCAAGACTCTTCTGGTTCACCGTCGAGTTCGGGCTCGTCTCCGAAGACAACAAGCTCAAAGTCTACGGCTCAGGAACCATCTCCTCGCACGGCGAATCTGAATACGCCCTCAACGCTCCCGAAGGCAAAGGCGGACGCGACAACGGACAGATCGAACGAAGGCCATTCGACATGCAACGCGTGATCGAAACCCCGTTCGAGATCGACCACTTCCAAGACATCGTCTATGTCCTCGACAGCTTCGAACAACTCCGCGACGCGATGAATGATTACGCGAATCGCGTGCTCGAAGATTCAAAGGTCAATGCCTGAGCCGATGATGTCCCAAGATCCGAGCAATACACAGGTCCAGATTGACCTCAACGCCTACCTCACCCGCATCGGATACGACGGCCCGGAAGGAACGCCGCCAACGCTCGAAACGCTCCGAGCGATCCAGCGCGGCCATGTCTGCAGCATCCCCTTCGAGAACCTCGACGCGGTCTTGGACAAACCGATCAGACTCGATCGTCAAAGCGTGCAGCAGAAGCTCATTTTTGACGGACGAGGCGGGTACTGCTTCGAGCAGAACGGCTTGCTCATCGATGTCCTCACCCAACTTGGATTCGAGGTCGAGTCCCAATCCGCACGCGTCCGCTTCTCCGCAACCAGAGATTTCACGCCTCCACGAACGCACTTGTTCGCAAAGGTCACCGTCGAAGGCATCCCGTATGTTGTGGACGCAGGCGTGGGGGGTCTATCCCCAACCGAGCCGTTCCGGATGGACATCGAAGACCCCCAAAGCTCTCCCCACGACACACGGCGGGTCATTCTGGACGACGCTTCGGGCAACTGGTTCCACCAGGTCCAACTCGGTGAGCACTGGAACGATGTCTGCGAGTTTACAGGGGAGTCCATGCCGATGATCGATCGCGAGGTCGCCAACTGGTGGACGAGCACCAACCCCGATTCCAAGTTCCGGAAGAGCATCATGTCCGCGATCGCAGACCCAGATGGATCACGCCACACCCTCGGCAATCGACACTACACCCACCGCCAAGACGGGAAAGTGATCGACGAACAACACATCGAATCCACCACCCAACTGCTCGAAGTCCTCGCAACCAAGTTCTACATCCACCTTCCGAGCGATACCGTCTTCGGGATCGATGGACTTTGAGTCAGCATCTTGGCGTGAACTGATCAAGATCCATCCAAGTAGTGTTTCAAGTCATCGGGAATGATTGCGAGTTCACTTGTGTTGTAACTGAAATCAGCCAAGATGATGTCCCGTCCACATTCTGGACAAAGCGCCTGCGGCGTCTGGTGCAGCGGATACTGGCACTTGGGGCAGTTGAGCGTGTTCTCTTTGAGAAACTCGGTAATGATCCCCGTCGGACCGCCCGTTTCAGCATTCCGGCGTTCAATCTCATCGATGAACCAGTTGTAATCGTCATCCGAATCGAAAGCACGGTTCGGGATGATCTGCAACTTGAAATCGATGAGCTTCAAAGCGGTCCAGTCCTTCGTCCGCCGGACATCCCATACGCACGGCCAACGATACAGCGACGAAGCGTGCTTGGTATTGATGAAGAACCCATCGTCAGAAACTTCTACGGAACTGATCCCATCAATACCCGGGCCCTTTAAGCGGCACGAGAACTCAAAGATGCGTTTGATGAAGAATTGATGGGCACTCCCCCCGATGACATGCCGGTAGAGCCAGAGGAAGGCCCAAATGAGCATCGTCGCGATATAGATTGCGTGGAATGGGATTGTCAGTGGGATACCGAGAAGCGTGAGAAGCAGCGAGGATGCCGAGAGGGATACCAACAGAAACAGCCCACCTAGGATCAATGCCGTCCGTCTTTCAGAACGGAGTTTGGGTCGGATAGAATCGAGTCCAAGCTCAGAGCGGATCATCTCGAACCGCTCAAGAAACTCGGTTTCAAACTCGATTTGCAGGGGTCTCTCTTCCATCACGACCAGTATACCCGCTTGTTCGCACCATCCACCCACATGAACGAATCCCAGCTCCACATCCACATCTACCACCGATCTGCTGATCTCACCATCGGGGGTGGCAACCAACTCATCGTCGGACCGGGAGACGATTGTGCCGTGTACCAAACCCCATCGGGAGAGCTGACACTCATCACCGTCGATCAGCTCGTCGAGGGTCGTCACTTCGAACCAAGCACCAGCATCGATCTCATTGCTCGCAAAGCGATCGCACGCTCCGTGTCCGACATCGCCGCGATGGGTGGGGTGCCGTCGTGGTCGCTCGGGACCGGGGTGCTCCCCAAAGACTATCCCCACGCCGACGAACTCTTCGACGCGATGCACAAGTGGGCGCTCCACTGGGGATGCCCCCTCATCGGTGGAGACATCGCTTCACACGCATCAACAGACCACCCGCTCACCCTCACCGTCACCGTCGGAGGGACGATGCCCAAGAACACATCACCTGTCCTGCGATCAGGAGCCAAGCCGGGTGATGAGCTGTATGTCACCGGACAAGTGGGGGGGAGCTTCGACTCAGGCTGGCACCTGCTCTTCGAACCAAGGCTCCAAGCAGGACAATGGGCAGCGGGGTCAGGAGTTCACGCAATGATGGACCTCTCCGATGGACTAGGACGCGACGCAGACCGCATCGCCAAAGCATCCGGACTCATCATCGAGATCGACGCAACCAAACTCCCCATCAGTCACCACATCACTCGCGCAAACAAAGACTGGAAGCACGCCGTGAGCGAGGGCGAAGACTACGAACTGCTCATGTGCATCGATCCAACCACAACCATCCCAAGCATGAACCCGCCAATGCAAGGCCCAATTGGCACCTGCCGATCGTGCAAAGACAACGAACACCCCGGCGCGATCATCATCGATCCGCACGGGAAGCATCACGACGCCTCAAGCATGGGATGGGATCACTAAACGAACCCGATCAGTTGTTGATCCGGTCAAAGATGTACCCGCCTGTGGGAGCGCCCCAGACCTGCTCGTTGCGTTCATCAAACCCACGATCCCAGGTGATCAACCGGTCGTGATGCAGGTACACCTCGCTCGTCGCGTAGGTGGATCCTTGAAGTGTCGATTCGCAGTCGCGTCCGTTGGTGGATCCGATGAACGCCTTCTCAGACGCGTCCCAGCGGACGGTGATCGCGCAACCCTGACGGACACTCAGATCCGAAGGCGACAGCGACGCGAGCGGATCGGGCTCCATATACGCACCAACAAAGCCTTGCGGATTCTCGAAGGTGTAGACCGCCGAGACAAACTCGTTCTCCCCCGTCTGCGTCAGGTGGTACACCCGCTGACGGTACGGCTGATCCGGAGATCCCGCGGCTGCCTGCTCAACATACAACCAAGGCCCATCGGTCCGGTCCGTCCAGATCGGAACCATGTGCAACTCGATCTCGTAGTACTCAGGATCATCCTGCGCCTGCTTCAGCGAAGAGAATGACCCCGTCAGGTGCTGCTCAAACCGCAACATCCCAAGCGAAGGCCGGCGTGCCTTCTTGTTCCACGCAAACTTGTTGTCTTTCATCGAATACGCCGGGGTTTCTTCGGCCGTCTTCGAGTCATTGCTCTTGAACATCCCTTGCCACTTCCCACACGCCGCCGCCGTTGTCAGCAGCATCACTGATGCGGAAATCAAGAGTGACTTTGTAAGAAACGAGTGTTGCGTGTTGGCCATGATGGTTCCTTGTCTGTTGTGCGAAATGAGGAAAGGGTTCTGGAAAGATTGGGACTACGGATTCTTGGGTTTGCCGTTGCTCTTGCCCTTGCCCTTGCCGCCTGTTTTGGGTTTGTTCTTCTTTTTCTTCTCACCGGGACCCGCTTTACCCGCCGCGTCGCGCCGGTAATCGGTCTTGCCCTTGTCGCGTGATTTGGACTTCTGGCTCCGCCGCTGTCCGCCCGGCGCCTTCTTGAAACCAGCGCCCGCGCCTTCCGCTTCGCCAAGACCACCAGCGGTGTCGCTCCCGAGCTTGAGACCCACCCCAAGCCCGCCCTTCGCCTTGCCCGCCGCTCGACGATCCGGGTTCGAGATGAGCAGATCCATCCGGCGCATCGACAAATCCACCTGAGCAACCGTCACCGTGACGCGGTCGCCGATCGAGAAGCTGCGTCCCGAATGGATGTCAACCAGCGCCCCGGTCCGGTCATCAATCTTGAATGAAGGCGGCCGTTTGTCGCGTGTGGTATCGCCGGGGAGATCGTGCTTGGCGATCATCCCGTCCGCGAGGTATTTTTCGATCTGGACATACACACCCTTGGGAGTGATGCCCGTCACGAACCCCTCGAACTCTTCGCCGATGTGCTCAGCCATCAGCTGGAGCACGAGGAACGCACGCAACTCACGCTCGGCTTGCGCCGCGTTGACCTCGGTGTTGGAACAGGTGTTCCCGATCTCTTTGAGTGCCTGTTCATCGGGACACAAGGGATCATCGCGGAGTTGTTTGCCCAGCGCGATCTTCGCGTCGTCGTTCTTGGGGAAGTTCTCGCCGTTCTTGGTGCGTTTGAGGTACGCGAGGAGCGCTCGGTGGAGCGTGAGGTCCGGGTACCGACGGATCGGGGAGGTGAAGTGGGAGTACGCCGTGGACGCCAGCGCGTAGTGGCCGATGAGCGCTGGGGAGTAGACCGCTTTGGTCATCGTCCGCAGCACAGCGGTGTGCACCGCGCGAGCAGCGCCAGTCCCAGCCGTCGCGTTGAGCAGCGTCTGGAGTTCTTCGCGTGATGGATTCTTTGGAATCCGGAACCCAGCAACCATCGCGGTTTTCTTCAGGTCTTCGACATCGCCTGGGGTTGGTTCCGGGTGCGTTCTCCGGAGGACCGGCACCCGCATACCCTCGAAAAGCGTCGCGAGCGATTCGTTCGCTTCGACCATGAACATCTCGATGATCGTGTGCGTGAACGCATCGTCTTCTTGGTGTGCGTCGATGACCTTGCCATCCTCATCAAACACCAGCTCAACCTCAGGCAGATCAAGATGGATCATCCCCGCCTTCTCGCGACGAGCGCGGATCAGCCGAGCGAGTTTGTCCATGTCCTTGCACACATCAATAATGTCCTGCGTGTGCGGCGTGTCCGTCTTCGCGTGTTTCTTCGCTTCTTCCATGTCCCCATCGATCAGCGCCTGCGCCTCGAGGTAGGTCATGCGCTTCGCGGATTTGATCAGCGATTGGCACACGCCTCGGGATTTGACATTCCCCATCTTGTCGTAGCGGATAATCGCGGTCTTCGCGTACCGCAGCACGCCCTCTTGCAGCGAGCAGATGCCATTTGATAGCACCTCGGGAAGCATCGGGATCACCAATCGAGGCAAGTACACCGAGTTCCCACGCTCCGCCGCTTCTTCATCGAGCGCTGTCCCCTGATCGATGTAGTGCGACACATCCGCGATGTGAATCCCCAGCTCCCAGTCCCCGTTCTCGAACCGCTTGAGCGAGATCGCATCGTCGTAATCCTTCGCGTCAGGCGGGTCGATCGTGCAGATCAGATCCCCGGTCAGGTCTCGGCGCATATCCAGCGCCTCGATCCCAAGCTTCTCATACAACGCCATCTCTTCATCAAACCGCTGCGTCGCTTCGCGTGCTTGCTGGACACACGCTTCAGGGAAGTCATTGCTCGGGAGTGAATACGCCGCGATCACGGCCTGCGTTTCTACATCCGGATCACCAGCAGCGCCAAGCACTTTGGTGATCACACCCTCCGCGAGATACTCGCCCTCCGGATAGTCGATAATCTCCACAACCACCTTATCGCCGGGCTTCACATTCTTGGAATCCGCATCGCGGATAATGATCGGATCGGTGATCTCGCGTCCGTCGGGATACACCAACCAGCGTCCATCCCGCTTGTCGATTTCGCCTGTAAACGCGGACCGCTTCCGCGCGACGATGTCGATGACCTCACCAGAATACTGACGCTCGAGCGTCCCGAGCTTCCGCTCGCGTCGTTGGTCGCGCTGGTAGTAGATTTTGACCGTGTCCCGATCGAGCGCGCCCATCGTCGAGTGCGCCGGGATAAACACATCCCCGCCATGCGTCACCTTGGATGGAGAGAAGAACCCGAACCCGCTCTTGGTCGAGCGGAACTCCCCGATCGCTTCCCCATCATCCTCGCGGAACGGGAGCATGATCTTCCCCGCATCGTCTAGATGCACAATGTCCTCGGCAGCAAGATGCCGAACGGCAGCCCCAAACTCCTCAACATCCTCGATGTTCAGGTCGCGAGCAACAATGGGAATCTGAGCGGGCTCGTAGGACGAGTGCGAGATATGAGCGATTAATCGTGGGCGGTAGCGTTCTGGCATAGTGGGACTGTATCGACCAGTCGGGGAGAATGACGGCACAAACCGCATCCGAAGCACGATCTTGTTCATATCATCCCCCGATGCCTTTAATCGGAACCAATCTGTGCTATGCCTACCCACGATCCCCGATGGTCTTGGACACGGTCAGCTGCTCCATCGAGCAAGGCGCGATCACCGCAATCGTCGGCCCAAACGGCGCTGGAAAGTCCACCCTCCTCCGGCTCCTCGCCGGTCTGACCAAACCGAACACGGGACAGGTCCTGATCGACCAAAGACCGATCCAGCAGATGGCCGCCAAGGAGCGTGCCCACCACCTCGCGTACATCGCCCAGCGTTCATCCCTCGCGTTCGATTTCGATACCCGGCTCGTCGTGTCGTTTGGTCGATTGGCCCTCCGCAACGATCCCGCAGCGGTGGACCGGGCGCTCGTCCGCTTCGACCTTGCTGATCTCGCATCCAAACCGATGGGGACGCTTTCAGTAGGACAACAGCAACGCGTGTCCCTCGCCCGCGCCTGGGCGCAGCTTGATGGGCTCACCGATGTGTACTTGCTCGCAGACGAACCCACCAGCGCGATGGACCCCAAACACCAGCTCGACACCATGGAGAGCTTCCAAGAACTCGCCCAACGAGGGGTCGGCGTGGCAATGGTCGCCCATGACCTAACTCTCGCATCGAGGTTCGCGGATCGCGTGATTCTGCTCAACAGCAACGGCACGGTTGAAGCACAGGGACCTGCATCCGAGGCACTCAATCCCGAGAATCTCACGCGAATCTTCGAAACCCCATTCGTTTCAGGCGATATACATGGACATCCCGTCCTGCTCCCGCTCACAACCACGCTCCAGAGCTGATATACTTTACACCTATGAACTTCCAGTCGATCATCGGATTCTTCACCAGCCCGCTCGGGTTCATCATCATTGTTGGTGCGATCTCAACATTCGGGCGGATGATCAAATCCGCACAAGAACAGCAAGCCAAAAAACGCGCCATCGCGATGCGCAGGCAAGCCGACCAAGATTCACTCCGCACTGGTGTCCGCGCTGAGTCTTCGCAAACAGCACCGGTCCCACTCGCTTCAAGCAAGAACGCAAACTGGGATAACAACCAACAGCTCCGCCGCGACCGGATCGAAGAACTCCGCAATCAACGCGTCGATCAACTCAAAAAACTCCGCGAGCAGCGCAGTGGGGGATCATCCCCCATGCCGGTGCAGTCATCCGCGCCAACCGCCCCGCCGCGCCAGCGGCCCGTCCAACCGATCGCCCAAGCCGCCCCGCGCGTGACCCCGCCGCGAGCAACCCCCAGCCCCGCGCCCGTCCGAGCCCAGCAGCCAATCCAGCAGCCGGTCGCTCGCCAATCGCGCGTCCTACAGCAATCGAGCCCCAAACCAATCGCCAAGCAAACTCCGCCCCGCCAGCGGGCGCGTCCCGCGATTGTTTCGCCCATCGCTCAGCAGCAGATCGATGAGAGCCGTCGGATCTCGCGAACCGCAATCAAAGCAAAGACAAACACCCCGATCATGGACGGCTCAATCACCAAGAAGCAGATCGGTTCAAACTCAAGCATCCGCGATTTCATCCGCACCGATCTCAAGCGTGCGATGGTCGCCAAGGAAGTCCTCAGCCAACCCATCGGTCTCCGGCCACCCAATGCAAACCCGATGGGGCTCGTTTGAATAGCACCCAAACCCGGTGCAGAATGCGATATACTTCCACATGATGTCTATTGAACCCACACGCACAACCCGCCGACCACCAAGCCAGAAGCATTGCCAAGGGGTCGCGATGGGTTCATTGCTGATCGCGTGTGTGCTCGTCAACTCCGGCTGCGGCGCGATGGGCAACGCCCCGCGTGGTGCCAAGAGTCTCCGCGACATCATCGCACCGCAAACTTCCCCAACCACCGCCGCGATCCTCGCGACCGACGAGTACAACGCCGAGAACCGGTACCGGGGCACCACCATGCTCGCGTCGGCGCCCTTCGGAGGCGACGCGATCTACCTCGAACTCTACATCGACGGCACCAGCGACGCGGACCCCGGCGTCCGCGCCACCTGCATCCGAGCACTCGGACGCCACGGCGACCCGGCCCACGCCTCATACCTGATCGAAGCCCTGAGCGACACCGACCGCAAAGTCCGCATCGCCGCCGCCCGTGCGCTCCAGCGTGTCCACACAGATGATGCGATCCCTTCACTGATCAAAGCGGTGAAAGAAGCAAACGAACCCGATGCGGATGTCCGCGCCGGTGCCGCCGATGCACTCGGTCAGTACCGCCAGCCCTATGTCGTCCAGGCCCTGATCGCAGCACTCCGCGACAGCCGTCTCGTCGTCAACAACCGCGTCCAGCATTCGCTCATGATCATGACGGGTCAGGATTTCGGGGTCGACCACGCCGCGTGGCAGAACTGGTACACATCGACCAAGGACCTGTTCGCAGCGGGTCAGGTCTACACCTACCCGGTCTTCAATCGCAAGAAGAAGATCGTCGAATACCTCCCGTTTATGGGGACCCCCCCAAACGAGACCACCTCAACCCCGGTCGGACTCAATCCCGTCCAAGAGTGATCCAGACAAGCCCCAGCACGCACAATCGGCGTTCTACAGTCCGAGAATCATCCGGTTCTCGACCCATGTTGGCATTCTGATCGTATCAAACCGATCCTTATATGGTGCGTGCACTCCGTCTCATCCAGAACCAGCCGGTCCTCACTGATGGCCACCCCGATCCTGTCCGGCAACCCGGACACGCATTGGTGCGCCCGCTGTTCGTCATGATCACCCCCGCAGATCTGGGCGTTGCTCGCAACCCCGAAACCCAAGGCGTGATGGGTCACCAGTTCGTCGGGATCGTTGAAGACTCTGACACGAAGTCGCTCATCGGTCAACGCGTCGTCGCGGATGTCAACATCACCGACCCAGCATCCACCTTCGCCCAGCGAGGTCTCGGTCACCACGACCCAGAGCGCAAGATCCTCGGCTTGCGCGGATTCGACGGCTGCCTCTGCGACCGGTTCGTCATCCCGGATCGGAACCTGATGATCGTCCCAGACGAGATCGAGAGCGAGCGTGCGGTGTTTGCGGCCCAGCTCGCCGCCGCGATCCATGTCTCCCGCGTCCAGCGCGTCGAGGGCAAGACCTTCGTCACCGTCCTCGGAGGCGACCTCATGGCGCTCCTCTGCGCCCAGATCATGGGAACACTCAACACCTCCGTCCGCATGATCACCGGACGATCCGACCGCTTAGAACTCTGCGCCAAGTGGGGGGTCAAGCATCGGAATTTGGGGGAAGTCGGACGACGAGCGGACCAGGACATTGTCATCAACACCATGTCCGAGCCCGATTCGATCGCGACCTCCCTGCGGATGGTCCGTCCTCGCGGCGCACTGATTCTGCAGAGCCATCCGACCATCGGGATCGAAGAACAGCACATCGCCCACGACGACCTCTCGCTCATCATCGAACGCGAACTCCGCCTCTACGGCTCCCGCTGCGGTCAAATCAGCGACGGGATCGCCGCGCTTCAGTCGGGGCGCGTGGACCTGTCTGGTTTAGTGACCAAACGCGTCCGCTTCGACGAAGTCATGAGCGGCATGCGTGCCTCTATGGAACCCGAGCACATCGGTGTGCTGATTCAGATGGACTGAGTTCGCACGATCAAGGGATCGCAGGAATCGCAGTTGCAAGATCGGGCCACATCGCCGCGAAGATCCCAGCGGTGATCAGCGCGAAGATCACGCCGTCGATGAAGCTGGTGATGATGAAGCGTGTGGGTTTTCCGAGGAAGAAATCCCCCGCGAATGATCCCATGCAGAATCCAAGAATCGCCGCGGTCCCGACGACCCGAAACACATCCATGTACTCCGCGCCCGGCCCAAGCCCGATCCCCGCGAGGTACCCCGCCATCGCGGTGATCGCGAGGTACGACAGGAAGCACTTGACAAGATTCATCATGAAGTTCGGTGGAGCACCCATCACCGTGATCATCCCCCAAGGGCCCGCTTTCCATTTGTCCATAAACGCTTCGGATTTAAAGTCTTTCGAGTTGGCACAGTTCGGGTACATGTACAACCCCGGCTTGAGATTCAAAGGCTTGATCGCACTCGTAAACTCATCCTCATTGGGGATGAACTTGATATCCGCCTTGTGGATCGGCAGCGCCATCCAGATGACCGAACTGGCAACAAAGACCGCAACCGCTGAAATGAGTACCGGCATCCAAAGTTCTGCAAGACCAACCATGCTGTCCACCTTTCGTTGTAGGAGTTGTGTGCTGATCCCAGTATACCAAATGTCTTCAGATTCTGGTCAGGCACGAAAAAACCCGGTCAATGACCGGGCTTTCGTTGGTTTGGATTGGACTGAGAATCAGCCCGCGTTGACCGGCATCGATTCGAGAACCTCGTCGATCAACCCGTATTCGACCATTTCCTTCTCGTCGAGCCAAAGGTTGCGGTCGCAGTCCTTGTGGATCTTCTCTTGGTCCTGACCCGTCGCGTTCGCGTAGATCGCGTACAGACGGTCACGCAGACGCAGCATCTCTTTCGCTTCGATCTCAAGATCGGTCGCTTGCCCTTCCATGATCCCGGAGATCAAAGGCTGGTGCATCAGGTTGCGTGCGTTCTTGAGCGCGTAGCGTTTGCCCTTGGCGCCCGATGCCGCGATCACCGAACCCATCGAAGCCGCCTGTCCCATGATGTAGGTGCACACATCGGGCTTGACAAAGTTCATGGTGTCGACGATGCTCAATCCCGCGGTGACCGAGCCACCCGGGGAGTTGACATACATGTAGATATCCGCCGTCGGATCTTCGTTGGCAAGGAACAGCAGCTGCGCGACGACGAGGTTGGCCATGTCGTCCATGACACCCCCGGTCACAAAGACGATACGGTCCTTGAGGAGCCGAGAGAAGATGTCGTACGAGCGTTCGCCTCGACCTGTTTGTTCGATGACGATGGGGACCAGATGGGCGCTTGGGTTGGACATATGTATTTCACCTGTATGGGTGTGGGGGTCTTAATGAGTGATCTTGATTAGCTGCCGGCGATGGTGTTCAGGTCCTTGGGTGGTTCAACGAGCACTTCATCGACCAACCCGTATGCCTTCGCTTCCTGAGCGTCAAAGTACTTGTCGCGTTCAGAATCCTCGCGGACGCGTTCTTTCGACTGACCGGTGTTTTCTGCGAGGATGTCGATCATGGTCTGCTTGGACTTGATGATCTGCTCGGCTTGCAAGCGGATGTCTTCCGCTTGACCGGTGATCCCGCCGTACGGCTGGTGGATCATCACCTTCGCGTGCGGGAGGATAAACCGACGGCCCTTGGTCCCAGCAGTCAGCAGGACCGAGCCACCTGAGTACGCGCGACCGATGCAGTAGGTCGCGATCGGTGAGCTCAGGAACCGCATCGTGTCGTACAATGCGAGGGTGTCATCCACCGCCCCGCCTGGGGAGTTGATGTAGAAGTTAATTTCCTGGTTCCGGCGCTGGTTCTCCAGATACAGCATCTGCATCATGACGCGCGAAGCCGAGGCTTGGTTGATTTCACCGATGAGGAACACGATCCGGTTTTCGAGCAAGAGCTCGTCGATCGACATCTCACGGGTCCGTTGATAACTTACTGAAGCTGAGGCCATAAGTCGTTCCCTGACATGAGTCAAGAGTAAAAATAGGGAGGTCCGGCGGACCTTATCAATACCCAGCAAACCGGGCTGATTCCCGTATATCTATCGGAAATCGACGCTGTGAGCATGATATTCGCTGCTTATTCGATGCGAAAAACAGATCCCGGTCTCCCGTTATTCCTGAATCGTCCATTTCGTACCACCAATACCATCATCAGGGTCCCAAATCACCCGCATTCATTGCCAGACAAGCCATAGGTTTCTACAGTTCACGCCCTACGATCGGGCTGTGTGAATCCGTAATTTCGTGTCCCTATAAAGGTAGGGATGATTGAGAAAAGAGACGACCCCGTGCGAACCGCAGTCCTGAGTGATATCCATGGCAACGCCGTCGCGCTCAAAGCCGTGCTCGCCGACATCGAAAAACGGGAGATCGACCAAATCGTCTGTCTCGGAGACATCATCGGATACGGCCCAGACCCCCTCGAATGCGTTGACCTCGTCCAAGAGAAATGCGTCTGGGCGCTCATGGGCAACCACGACTTCGCCGTCTTCTACGAACCTACCAACTTCAACGCCCCCGCAGAATCCGCAGCATACTGGACACGCGACCAGTTCGACGCCGAACCCGACGAAGCAACCCGCACCCGCCGATTCGAGTTCCTCGGATCACTCAGGGTCCGAGCCGTCGAAGACCTGATGGGCAACGGGACCACCATCCTCTCCGTCCACGCGTCCCCAAGACGACCGATCAACGAATACATCTTCCCAGAAGACGCGAGCGACGCACCCGACAAACTCGAAGCGATCTTCGACCGCGTCGAGAACATCGCCCTCGTCGGTCACACCCACCAGCCCGGCGTGTTCTCCAACGAGCCGGACTTCTACCCACCCTCCGAGATCGGGAACGAACCGGTGTTCCGGTTCATCGAAGACGAGAAAGCAATCGTCAATGTCGGGTCGGTGGGTCAACCCCGCGACCACGACCCGCGTGCGTGCTACACGATCATCTCACCCGGACAAGTCGAGTTTGTGCGTGTCGAATACGACATCAAGCAGACCGCTGATAAAATCAAATCCATCCCCCAACTCCACGATTGGCTCGGCGACCGCCTGTTTGAAGGCCGCTGAATCGAGTTCGTATCCATCCCAAGAATCCTCAGGCACCAAGAGTCTGAGTACAGCGAGACAGCAGTTGCGCCACTCCACCCTATCAATCTCGTGCCTTTCCATCTTGTTGACGCTCATGACGCTGGTCAACCCATCGCTGGCGATGCAGGACGATCAGGTCGAGGAGCCGACCCTTCAAACAGATCCAGTTCCACAGACCCAACAAGATGCGCCGAGCACGGTGCAGTTCACAGCGCTCCCCGTATCGAACGATGAGCAATGGGAACCCCTCATCGACAATCACGGCGAGATCGAGATCGTCTTCAGCAAACTTGGCGCTGGAATCGAAGAGCTCATCCTCCTCGACGAGTTCGAAACCGTCGCACTCGTAGAGAATATCCGCCTCCAACAACGCGTCGAGAACAGCAACCACTTCTCCGCAGTCCCATTCTCCCTCGCGTGGATCAAAATCGACGATCAAGATGTCGATATCTCCGGTTCAAGGCAGAATGTCTGGACACAGCTGAGCCCCGGCGTGTTCGAAGCAACCGTCGTTGATGCGGATGGAACACCAGTCGCGAAGGTCACACGCCGGTACAAAATGCGTGAGACCGCCCACGCGTTCACCATCACGCAGTCCATCGAGAACCTCTCATCCCAGACCCACACCTTCCGCTTCCTCCCGACCGCGATGGTCGATATGCCCAAAGCAAAGAACGGCTACGCCGGCGACCGCCGACGAGTCCGCTACGGGACGCTCCTCTCACCAGAGCAGCAGAGAAATTCCGTCAAGGTCAATGTCGATGAGAAACTCGCCAACCGAAGCAAACTCCTCGGTTCAAAGATCAAAGACACGAACGGCAACAAGCACTACGAAGAAGGTAAGGTCGTTTGGCCAACCGAAAAAACCATCGAGAGGGGATCCCGCCTGAGCTGGATCGCGTTCTCGGATCGGTACTTCAGCGTCGTCCTCCACCCGATGCTCGATCCGATGAGCACCGATCCCGACGACCGTCTGCTCGGTTCGTCCATCGAATCCGTCAGCAGAATGCTCCTGAGCACCTACGACACCGCGCCCGACACCACCATGCTACTCGGGACCATCAGCCCAGAGTTCACCGTTGAACCGGGCGATACCGCGACCATCACCAACGGCGTCTACGCCGGACCACGCACCAAACCAGTGTTCGCCGCCGATCCAATCCTTGCCGCGCTGAATCTTCCGGACATGGTCGTGTACAACATCGGTGGATTCTGTGCCGGATGTACCTTCGATTGGTTGACCAACATCCTCATCGCGGTCCTCCGCATCTTCCACTCCGTCTCAGGCGACTGGGCCGTGTCGATCCTGCTGCTCGTGGTGCTCGTCCGCTCGTGCCTGCACCCGATCACCCGCTGGTCGCAGATCCGCATGCAACGCTTCGGTGTCCAGATGCAGTCCATGGCACCAAAGCAAAAAGCACTCCGCGAAAAATACAAAGACGACCCAAAGCGGATGCAGCAAGAAATGTCCAAGCTCTGGCGCGAAGAAGGCATCTCCCCGATGGGCATGCTCGGATGCCTCCCGATGATGCTCCAGTCACCGGTCTGGATCGCGCTCTACGCAACGCTCTTCTTCGCGGTTGAACTCAAGCACGAACCCGCGTTCTACGGCATCTTCCAGACCATCTCCGGAGGATCATGGATGTTCCTCTCCGACCTCTCCAGTGCAGACGGCGCCATACCCCTACCGACCGCCATGCACTTCTCCTTCCCGCTCTGGGGGAATGTCTCCTCGATCAATGTCCTCCCGCTCCTGCTCGGCGTCGTCTTCTTCGCGCACCAGAAATACCTCACCCCACCAACCCAAGCGACCCTGACCCCGGAACAAGAGTCCCAGCAAAAAATGATGAAGGTCATGATGGTCGTCATGTTCCCAGTGATGATGTACACCGCACCATCCGGACTCGCGCTCTACTTCCTGACCAACTCGACCATGGGCATCATCGAGAACAAATGGATCCGCGCCCACATGAAAAAGCATGGCATGCTCGAAATCGAGAACATTCGCGCCGAGAAAGCCAAAAAGGGACCCGGTTTCATGCAACGCATGAACGAAGCCGCGGAAGCGAAAAAGCAGCTGATGGAGAAAGGCCCCCAAGCCCCCAACCCAGCCTCGCGCCGCAACCAAGGCAAGCACAAGTAACCCACCATGCCCACCGGCGGAACCATCGCAGCGATCGGAACCCCGCAAGGTCACAGCGCCCGCGCCATCATCCGGATCTCAGGACCCGACGCACGCGAGTGTATCGAATCCATCACCACACTCACTGATCTGACGCGAGGAATCCACCACGCACGGATCCGAATCGACGACCGGCACGCACTCCCCTGCCAAGTGATCTGGTTCGACGGCCCACGCAGCTACACCGGAGAAGATGTGGCCGAGTTGGTGCTGGTCGGGAATCCGGTCATCCTTCAGCGAACGCTTGATCGGATTTATGCAATCCCAGGACTCCACCGCGCCCAGCCGGGGGAGTTCAGCGCGCGTGCGTATCTCAATGACCGATTGACCCTCGCCCAAGCGGAGGGCGTCGCGCTGCGGATCGCCGCGGTGGGGGACGAAGCCCTTGGCGCCGCCGCCAAACTCCTTGATGGATCCCAAGGCGACCGCTGCAACCAATGGGCCGAAGAACTCGCGTTGCTCCTCGCGCTCGTTGAATCCGGTGTGGACTTCACCGACCAAGACGATGTCGTCCCCATCGCGCCAGACGATCTCGCGGATCGACTCAGCCAACTCAACAACCAGCTCATCGCCGAGATCGGGAGTGCAGCGGGTTCGATCATCCACGCAACCCAACCCAACGCCGTGATCTGTGGCGTCCCCAACGCGGGAAAGAGCGCACTCTTCAACGCGCTCATCGGACGACAGCGAGCGGTCGTCAGCGACCGCGCAGGCACCACCCGCGACGCGATCAGCGAACCCCTGAACCTCGAAGCGGACATCCCCGGCGCGGGCTCAATCGAACTCATCGACCTCGCGGGACTCGCGGACCACGCGATCGACGCGATTGATGCCCAAGCTCAGGACATCGCAAGGCAGCGGGTTCAGGATGCGGATGTACTCCTCTGGTGCGACCCCACCGGACGATTCTCCGATCGGGACGGATTCGAGACGATGGGCAAGCCGATCATCCGTGTTCGAACCAAGTCGGATCTGATCCTCGATAGCGATGAGCAGTCCAGTTCGATCAGCGTGTGCGCCCTCGATGGTCACCACCTCGGGATCCTCAAGCGGGCGATTGCGGATGCCGTGAGTGATCGGACGCAGATGGGAGTCGGCGCGTTCGTCCCCAGACACAGGCGTGCGATCACCCAAGCAATCACAGGCATCCACGCAGCACTCCAATGGATCCCCCAAGGCGCCCCCTCCCTCGATGCGCCCGAACTCGTCGCGAGCGGTCTCCGCGATGCCCTGGATTCGCTGGGAGAGCTTACCGGACAGGTCACCCCCGACGATGTCATCGGGAGAGTCTTCGCGACTTTCTGTGTCGGGAAGTAACCGATTATCGGCATGTTTCGTTCCAATACGATCCGTTCGCTTGCAACCGATTTTTCCAGTTTCTTCTGACTATTCGACCGCACGCGATTGTCTGCGTCGTTGAGAACAACCGCGACGACCAAGAACGCAAACCCCGCACAAAATCGAGCGGTCGCTGTCGATCCAAGCTGATCGTTCGTCGATCTCTCAACATCGTCGCCGCCGAGGTGACTCCAGACCACCACGCTTGATTCGAGCACACAGTTGGACCATGCCCACTCGGGCACCCATCACAGGGGAGAACACACAATGGCATTACGACTCGGAGATTTACTCGTTCAGTACGGCGTCCTCACCCCCGATCAGCGTGAACTGGTCATACAAGAGCAGGAAACCAATCCGCGTCCATTCGGTTTACTCGCCGAGGAACTCTTCGGGATCGATCCCGGGATTATCGAGCACGCATGGGCCGTCCAGTTCGCGATGATCTGTCCTCGCGTGGATCCTTGCACCATCGAACCAAGCGATGACCTGAAATCCGTCATCACTGGCAGGCAAGCGTGGCAGTTTGGGTTCATCCCGATCGAACGCCACGCCGACGGGGTCATGTGCGTTACCTCCATCGAATGCCTCGCACGCGCGTTGCGGTTCGTGGGCTGGCGTGTCGAAGAGCCTTGCTCGTTTGTGATCTGCGACCACCACGCGCTGGAAGTGGGTCTCTCGATGCACTATCCGATGGAAGGCGTGGACTCGGCAATGATGGATCGATTCCTGAGCAGACCTCCCGCGGCCTAACCCAATCCAAACAAAAAACGGAGCCGATGAAACATCGGCTCCGTGGAATGGCATTGGGACAACGGTCCAAGGCTGATCATTTCTGATCGACCCAGAACCGGATTACCGGCGAGTCGCCTTGCGGCGGGTTGCCTTCTTCTTGGTGGTGGTCTTCTTCGCGGCCTTCTTTTTGGTCGCTTTCTTCTTAGTAGCTTTTTTCTTAGTGGCTTTCTTTTTCGTAGCCTTCTTCTTGGTCGCCTTCTTGGCTACCTTCTTCTTTGTAGCCTTCTTTTTAGTGGCTTTTTTCTTAGTAGCTTTCTTTTTCGTAGCTTTTTTCTTGGTCGCTTTCTTCTTGGTGGCCTTCTTAGCGACCTTCTTCTTGGCTACCTTTTTACGGGTTGCTTTTTTCTTGGTTGCCTTCTTAGCGACCTTCTTCTTGGTGGCTTTTTTCTTGGTTGCTTTCTTGCGGGTTGCCTTCTTGGCTACCTTTTTACGAGTTGCTTTTTTCTTCGTCGCTTTTTTAGCGGCTGCTTTTTTCTTAGCCATGGTGGCTCTCCGTTTCGAACCCAAATGCTGTGTTGTGGTTCCGAGTGTTCGAGATCGGGACCACATTCCGTTATTTGACACTTACATGCTCATCGGAGCCGCAAGGTCAACGACTTGAGCGAACCGTGCCAACAGCACACACTTCGCTCACCATCATCATACATCAACAGTCATTTGTCTGCGCATTATTTCAAGTTTCTGAAACCAGCCGATCTCGATGAACATGCGCCGATCTTCAACAAACATCATCGAATCACATCGCGATTGGTATCCACATCATGATCACGAAGTGGCGCAGCGAACCGGGAAGAGCGCGTCACATCGTCAAGCTCAATCACAGTTGTCGATGTGGCCGTTGCTCAAGACGCAATATGGAAACAGATGATTAAATTCCAGAATTCGCACCACGATCGGTGCAGTTCGTTGCGCAATGGGGGCGCATTCGCGAAAGAACGCATGATGCGATTTTTAAGAATTCAAGATTTTTCATCTTGGTGAGTGAAGAATCATTCCCATTCCACGCTCTTCAACATCCACCAAGAACCGGACCACCCATGACCACAGCACACGAGACCATCACGCAAGCAACACTCGACAACGGACTCCGAATCGTCATCGAACCCAACGACTCGATGCGTTCGGTCGCGTTGCGTTTGATGATTCCGAGTGGAGTTATCCACCAAGAAAAAAATGAACTCGGAATTGCATCAATTTGCGCGGAGCTCCTCTTGCGCGGTTCCAAGTCTCGCAACTCGCAGCAACAAGCCGATCAGTTCGACCTCGCCGGCGCGGTCCGTGATGCGTCCCCATCCGCTCGCTCGATCGGTGTCTCGATGACCACGCTCGATAATCTTTTCGAGGACGCGATCGAACTCACCGCCGACATGTCACTCAATCCCGCGAAGACCGACGAGTCGTTCGAAGCCTCTCGCGTGATGGCCCAGCACGCCCTCGCGTCGCTTGCCGATGATCCGCAGCAACGCGCGGTCCTCGCCGCCCGCGAGCGCCACAACCCAGAACCATTCAACCGCAGCACCTACGGCACCGAAGCTTCCCTCGCATCACTCACCGCTCAACGCACCCGCGAGTGGTGGGGGACCTACGCGAATCCAAACGGCGCCATCATCTCCATCGCCGGTGGAATCAACCCCAAAACAGGCATCGAACTCATCACCAAACACTTCGGACAGTGGTCCGGGCAAGCGGACGCCCCTGTCATCCACACCGCCGCGCCACGCGGATACGCGCACGAAGAAGACGACACCAACCAGGTCCAGATCATCATCGTTAACGACGCGCCCGCCGCCGGGACCGACCACGAGATGTACGAGCTCCTCGCCGTGAGCGTGCTTTCGGGAGGGATGTCCGGACGACTCTTCACCGAGGTCCGCGAGAAGCGCGGTCTGTGCTACTCCGTCTCCGCGAGCTACCGCGCCGAGAAAGAGTTCGGCCTCGTCACCAGCTATGTCGGGACCACCCCCGAGCGCGCCCAAGAATCACTCGATGTCCTCCACGAGCAACTCCTCGCGATGCAAGCGGGTGATGTCACCCACCAAGAACTCGAACGCGCCCGCATCGGTCTCAAGAGCCGCGTCATCTTCAGCGGCGAATCCACCGGCGCCCGCGCCAGTTCATTGATCGCCGACATCGTCAAACGAGGATCACCAAGAACCCTCGCGCAGATCGCACAGCAGATCGATGCGGTGGACCTCGAATCGTTCAACAACTACCTCCGCAAACGCACACTCGGAGAAGTCACCATCCAAACCCTCGGCCCAACCGCCCTCACGCCGCCTTGCTGAGCCAACAAGGAATCAAGCACATCGAATCCCGCGATTGATGGTGTTCATCGACCGATCAAGCCGATATTGTGCCTGATGATGACCCACGATTCTTCCCCAATCCCCGGCACTTCCGCCGATCACTCCCGCCCAACCCCCGGATTCAACATCGGGGGCACCTCGCCGTACATGATCGGCATCGGAGGATGCGGCATGTCCGCGCTGGCGCGGATGCTCAGCGGCGCAGGTCTTCATATCCAAGGATGCGACTCCACACCCTCACCCGTCACCAAAGCATTGACCGATTTCGGACTCAAGGTCACCTTCGATGAATCCGCGGCTCAGCTTCCGGAAGATGTGGACATCGTCCTCGCATCCGCAGCCGTCCAACCAAATCATCCGATGGTCCTCGAAGCGATCAACCGAGGACTCAGCGTCCTGTCCTACCCCGAAGCACTCGGCGCGTGCATGACCGGACGCACCGGGATCGCAATCGCCGGAACCCATGGCAAATCGACCACCACCGCGATGCTCGGATGCGCCATGACCGACGCAAAGCTCGACCCCTCCGTCATCGTCGGCGCGACCTGCATGCAGCTCGAAGCGGGCGCACTCGCCAAACCAACCCAAAGAGTCGGATGCCGGGTCGGTGGAGATTCAATCCCGCAAGGGGATTGGATCGGCAAACCCGGTCTCCTCGTTGCTGAAGCGTGCGAGTTCAACCGCTCGTTCCATAACCTCCGTCCAACCATCGCGTCGATCAGCTCGATCGAAGCCGACCACCTCGATGTCTATGGATCGCTCGACGCGGTCGTCGAATCCTTCACGCAGTTCGCCCAGCTCATCCCCAGCGCCGAAGAGGGTGGCAAGCTCATCATCGGACACGACGGCGCGTACCGCCGCGAGGTGACTGCTGGATTGACCTGCGATGTCGAGACCATCGGATTCAACCCCGGCGCGGACTGGGTCGTCGGATACACCGATGGCGTGACCACCGTCCAATCCCCCGATGGACAAACCCATTCGTGGACGCTCTCCCTCCCTGGTGAACACAACGCGATGAACTCCGCAGTTGCCTTCGCGCTCGCGCGATCCGTCGGAGGCGATCCCGAACTCCTCGCCCAATCCTTCGACGCATTCGCGGGTCTCGACCGCCGACTCCAGCACCTCGGTACACGCGACGGCGTCCGCGTCATCGACGACTACGGACACCACCCAACCGAAATCGACGCAACCCTCCGCGCCCTCCGCACCTCACAAGACCCCGCAAAGCACGGCGGACGGCTCATCTGCGTCTTCCAACCCCATCAACACTCCCGCACCCGCTTCTTGCTCGATGAGTTCGCAACAAGCTTCGAGCACGCGGATGTCGTGATCGTGCCCCATATTTACTTTGTCCGCGACTCCGAAGCCGAGCGTCACAAGGTCAACTCCTCGGATCTGGTCGACCGCCTCCGCGCCCGCAAGGTCAAAGCGATGCACTTGTATCCATTCGAAGCGATCATCGAACAACTCGAAGGCATGTGCCGACCCGGAGACCTGCTCGTGGTCATGGGTGCCGGTCCGGTCTGGCAAGTCGGTCAAGGATTCCTTGACGCGGGAAAGAATCAATGACCACAACCACCGATCACCTCAACATCCAATCTGACGCACCCATCTCCACATGGTTTCGTATCGGGGGACGAGCGGACCGCCTCGCATCGCCTGAGTCACGCGAACAACTCCAGCAATGCCTCGAGCTCGACGACCAGTCCCTCGTTCTCGGCGAAGGCGCGAACCTGCTCGTCGATGACACCGGGGTCGAGCGCCTCGTGGTTTCGATGCAAACCGAGGGATTCAAAAGCGTCGAGATCGACCCAACTACAGGATTGGTCTTCGTCGGTTCCGGGGTCGCACTCCCCAGACTCATCACCCAGACCGTCAACGCGGGACTCTCAGGATTGCAAGGCCTCGCCGGATTCCCCGCAACCATCGGCGGCGCGTGCATCATGAACGCGGGAGGCAAGTTCGGAACGATCTCCGATCACCTCATCGAAGTCCACGCGATGGACCGCGCCGGTCGCATGCACGGGCTCAAAAAGTCCGACATCGACTTCAGCTACCGCCACTCCGGTCTCAACCACCTGCTCATCTGCTCCGCGATCTTCGAACTCCAACCCGCAGACACCGCAACACTCAAAGCGGAACTGGTAGAGTGCATGAACTACAAAAAAGACTCCCAGCCGATGAATGAAAAATCAGCCGGGTGCGCCTTCAAAAACCCAACACTTGTTGAGTCCATCGAAGGCATCGGAGAAGCGGACACCCGCGTCAGCGCAGGGATGCTCATCGACCGGGCGGGATGCAAAGGCATGACCCACCACGGTGCATCGGTCTCCACACTCCACGCCAACTTCATCACCACGACGCCCGATTCCAAAGCCCACGATGTCATCGAGCTCATGAACCAGGTCCGCTCCCGCGTCTTCGATGCCTTCGGAGTCACCCTCGACAACGAGGTCGTCGTCTGGTCCCGCGATCAGGAGCCGAGACCATGACCAAGGTCCTCATCCTCGGCGGCGGTCCCGACGCCGAGCGCCAAGTCTCCATCGACAGCGCCACCGGAGTCCACCAAGGATGCCTCGACGCGGGACTCGACGCGCAGCTCCTCATCGTCGATGAGCCAACCGTCCAAGACATCCAATCATGGGACGCGGACCTCATCTTCCCTGTCCTCCACGGCAAGTTCGGTGAAGGCGGGCAACTCCAACAACGACTCACCCAAGCGAACCGGACCTATGTCGGTTGCCAAGCCCAAGCCGCGCGGATCGCGATGGACAAGATGGCGACCAAGCTCTGGGCCGCCAAACTCGGGATTCCAACCACCCACGCCGCGATCCTCGATCCCGATGCGGTCAATAATCCGGTTCACGCCGTGTGCCCGATCCTCCCCCCATTGGTCATCAAACCCGTCGCGGATGGTTCAAGCTGTGGTCTTTATATATGCAAAGACCACGCCGCGTGGACAAACGCACTCACCGACATTTCCAAATCCCCAAACCCACCCATCTCCATGATCGAACCCATGATCACGGGAAGCGAGTACACCGTCGGGGTCATCGACGACGGCCACGGCACTCTCAAAGCACTCCCCATCATCAACATCACCCCCGCATCAGGGACCTACGACTACCAAGCGAAATACGAACGCAGCGACACTGTGTACACCGTAAACCCCGATCTGACCGATGATCTGGTAGCCAATCTCAAGGATTGGTCGCTGTCGTTGTGCAACGCAATCGGCGTGAGGCACCTCGCCCGAGTCGATTTCATGATCGACGACAACGCAAACGCTTGGCTCCTCGAAGCCAACACCATGCCCGGCTTCACCGCCACCTCGCTGCTCCCCAAAGCCGCGAGCGCTGATGGACTGAGCATGCCACAACTCTGCAAGCATCTGGTGGAAGCCGCACTGCGCACCCACCAGACCGCACCGACCCGATAGAGAGCGATACCCATGGCGAAGAACAAGAAAAAGAAGAAGAAGTCCAACCCAGAAACCACCGAGCGCAACAAGAAGATCGCACTGATCAGCGCGATCGTCCTTGGAACCGCAGGCGTCTTCGTCAGCGCCGGGATGGGCATCAAGACCCTCGACCAGCGTGCCGCCACACTCGTCACCGATCAAGATCCACAAGTCCAAATCAACTGGGGACAAGGCGGCAACGGACACATCTGGATGCCCATCGCAGAACGCGACCGCATCGAGAGCAAAGTCCAAGCGTCGCTCACCAACAGCAAAGCACTCAGCTGGCACCCGCTCTACCAAGCGTCCAAAGCCCTCGAAGCCACCGGCTGGGTCAACGGCCAGCCCACCGCGCGATGGACCGACGATGGTTCAATCATCATCGACGCACGCTGGCGCGTCCCCGCCGCCGCGGTCCGCAAGAACGGGCGTGACTACATCATCGACTTCGATGCCAATGTCCTCCCGCTCGAGTACCCCGCGGACCAGAGCAACCAGCTCATCATCCACAACCCCGCGCTCCCATTCCCGGGAACCGGGAACCAGTGGAACGAACCCGAGATCCGCGACGCGCTCAAACTCTTCGGCGAACTCCAATCCAATGACCTCCTCTCCCAAATCGTCGGGATCGACCTGGGAACCCAGCAAGAGCACGGCATCCTCCAACTCCTCACCGACAGCAAATCACGCATCATGTTTGGTGGTGGACCGGGTCGCTCGCGCCCCGCAGAAATGCCATCGTCTGTGAAGATCGATCGCCTCGCCTCCTTGCTCCACAAAACCGGACGAATCGACGCGGGCGCAATGATCCTCGATGTCCGAGGCCCAGACATCAGCATGCAACGCCGTGAGAACTAGCCGTGAGAACTAGAAACGGTCTTTCGGCGAGCACCGCTCCCGGCGCATAAACTCCCGCGTGAGCGAATCACAGTTCAATCCCGGCCCATACCCCTTCCCCGCGCAACCCACCAAGCGTGAGCGGGATCTGCTGGGAAAGGAACCTCCGGGGGATCTCATCGACTGGTCCCACCGCAAAGGCGAACCCCGCGTGCTGGCGCTGCTGTGGATGATCTACCTGCTCATCGCGACCACCCTCATGTTCTCGAGTCTTGCCAGCGGATATTCAATCTCCCCATCCATCTCCCGTCCCGCATCCCGCGAGATGCTGGTCATCGTTATCTTCGGCATGACCGTCCTCTGGCCGATGGCCCGATTCTCCCAGACCATCGCCCCCCCAAGCATCGTCGGCGCGAGCGTCCGCGACTTGTTTGTGATCTTGGTCCCCATGCAAGCCATCCTCTGGCCGCAGAGACTGATCGTGCTGGGTGGATGGTCTACCGAGGTCGTCTTGGCACTGGTACTCCACTCCGCCGCGTGGGGACTCGTCACCGCTGGGGTGCTCGCGGTCGGATCCATTCTCATCGCTGGATCAAACCACCACGCGCGAACCCGGGCCCTCGTCACCCTCGCGTCCATCGCCGTCGTGGTGCTGGTCCCATTGGTTGAGCTGATTTCGCTCAAAGGAGCCCCCCTCAGCGTGGCCCACGCGAACCTGGGTTGGATGCTCTCCCCGATCACCGGGATCATGGAGATCACCGCCGACCGCAGCGTGCTGGGTCAGCCCGCGATGGTGTTCCGAGACCATTTCCGGATCATCGCCGCCGTTGCCTGCGTCGGATTGGCACTCTTGGTGTTCGGAAGGGCTTTAGAGAACGCAAAATGGGTGGCACGACGCAGGATCGACCCCTAAACTATTCTTTGCGCATGGATGTACCCAAGCGGAAAGAATGACTGGTTCACACACGCGGCCAAGAGTAGACCGCACCAAAGCCAGCACTCAACAAGACGGAGCACACCATGGATGTCATCACCCCAGATGAACGCGACAACATCAAGAAACGCTGTGATGCGCTGATCGCCAACCGGTCCGTCATCACCGAACGCATCGCCGAAGCCCGCGCCCTTGGTGACCTCAAAGAGAACGCTGAGTACCACGCCGCACGCGAACTCCAAGGCATGGAAGAAGCCGAGATCAAGCGCCTCCAAACCCGCCTCGCGTCCGCGCATGTCGTAGACGAATCCAACCTCGCCGACGGCGTGGTCTTCATTGGTTCCACCGTCAAACTCCTCGAAGAAGACGAGGACGAAGACGAGTTCGAGCTCTACCGACTCGTTGGAGAAGCCTCCGGCGGAATCGACGGCGACATCATCGAAGTCACCGCGACCTCCCCGATGGGTGAAGCACTCATGAAATCCCGCGTCGGTGAAACAGTCCGCGTCAACGCCCCCAGAGGCGTCAAACGCTTCAAAATCATCGAGATCATGTAATCCAGCAGCGATTGAGCCCATCCCGCTCGATTCCATGCGAAATCTCAACATCCTGAATCCCACCAACTGTCAGCCGGTATCAATTGATGCGGTACGCTATCGTTGACAGACATCCACAGGAGCACCCCATGCCAGCTTTCAATGCACTCGCCGTCCTCGGTCTCACCGCAGTCATGTCCCTCACAGGCTGCGATACACTCGCCCCCAGAGTCCACGATCAGCGCGTCATGAAGGTTCGTCATGTGCAAAATGCTCCACTGGACATCGTCACCGCCAACGGCTCCATCCGCGCCATCCAAGAATCACGCAACGATGTCTCCATCGAAGTCGATCTCTTCGGCAGAGACGCCGAACGACTCAGCTTTGCGACCATCCACGCGGACCGCCAAGGAGACAACACCCTCCGAGTCTGGGTCGACTGGCCCGGTGGCAAACGACTCGATCACGAAGGCGCGAAGATCGAGCTCTTTGTTCCAGACGCAGAAGGTGTCGCTGCGAAAACTTCCAACGGCACCATCGTCATCATGGGTCTCGCAGGAAACGCAAAGCTCCGCACAACCAACGGCTCAGTCCAAATCAAAGATCACAACGGACCGATGGACATCACCACCACCAACGGCCCGATCCGCGTCGAAGACTCCTTCGGTGATCTCAAGTTCGACACCAGCAACGGACGAATCCTCGTCTCCAACGCCGACGGACTCGTCGAAGGAGATACCTCCAATGGCAATGTCTATGTCTCTACTACCGACGACTCGAAAGGCCCCATCCGAATCCGCACCACCAACGGACGCATCGAGCTTGATCTCGGTCAAGGATACGAAGGAATCCTCCGCGTAGGAACAACCAACGGGCGCATCAGCACCGACGGACTCGTCGGAACAAACCTCATCGAATCCTCAAACAACTCGCTCGAAATCCAGCTCGGTCACAGCGATACCATCTCCGCAGTCAAAACAACCAACGGCCCCGTCCGGGTCCACGGCCGATCCGACTGAGACCAGTCGCAAGTTAAGCCGCCCGCTGAATCGAATCGCTGGACTTGGGATCGCTCATCACCTGATGCACGCGAAGCACCCACCCAGGAGAGTGCCGGTGTAGCGAGAGGATTTTCTTCTTCTTGCGCCAGTAGTACAGCGCGGTCCCGCCCTGCATGACAAACGCGCAGACGATCAACACCGCCGACACCCCGATGCTCAGCAGGTACTCGATCTGCCCAAGCTGTTCGATCGTCCCCGCCATCTCAGGCATCGACGCAATCGTCGGATCCGAAGCAAGCGAACCCGCAAGCACGGAGTTCGCGCTGTCGTAGATCGCAATCTTCCAAATCGCGTACATAATCAACGCGCCACCAAGCGCCAGCTGATTGATCGCAAGTTGTGATGGGGCGCGAAGATCCAGCGCATCAAGCCGACGCGCCAGTCCCAGCTCACGCATCCCGATCCCCGTGAGCAGAATCCCGAGCACCATTCCCGGGAATGATCCCAACGAAAAGAACACGCTCAACCCACCCGCAAAGAGCGTCATCCATCCCGAAGCCCTCGCATACCCCGCGGCTTTGCGGATCGGTTTGGCAGTCTGCACGCTCGACCCAAGCATCCGCATCTGGATTTCAGTCAACGGCGACGAATCAAGCCGATCAACTCCGGCATCGGTCGCGGTGATCGGGAAAGCGGGGGGTGTGTGTGCATTCATACACTGCAAATCGGCGATAGAACGGGGATTCTGAGCCATCATCCGGTGTCGCACGACGACAAGGTCCCACAAATCCGAATATCCAGACTCTACAACCCGAGAACCGCCCAGAAACCACATTCATAGCCCAAATCAGCTGGTTTTCATGTAAAACGGATATTTGTATCAAATATTGCCGCAATTGGTCGATTCAGAATAAATACTGTTCTACCATATTTTTTCCTATTGTAGATAATCAGGTCGCATTCGGAATAACTGTTCCAAATCCGACCCAAAAGCAATGTGACGGCAACCACACTGAGAGAACACGGGCACGGTGCCCAAGCTTCTACTGAGTCACAGAATCTGGAGAATCACAGTGACTGAGCACGCGGTTCAAACCGACTCGTCAAAGCAAGGACTCGAATCCTTCGTTTACGACGACAAGATCGTACGGATGTTCTCATGGGCAACCATTATCTGGGGGGTGGTTGCACTCTTGGTGGGGGTCATCATCGCGATTCAGCTCGCATTCCCCGCCGCGGGTTTCGGGATTGAGTTCCTGAGCTTCGGTCGCTTGCGTCCGCTGCACACCAACGCCGCGATCTTCGCGTTTGCGGGAAACAGTGTGTTCGCCGCAGTCTACTACTCGACCCAGCGTCTGTGCAAAGCCCGCATGTTCTCCGACCTGCTCTCGCGTCTCCACTTCTGGGGTTGGCAGCTCATTATCCTCGCCGCCGCGATTACCCTTCCTTTAGGGATTACCCAAGGCAAAGAGTACGCCGAACTCGAATGGCCCATCGACCTCGCGATCGCGGTCGTCTGGCTCGTCTTCTTCGGAGGCAACTTCCTCGGCACACTCATCAAACGACGCGAGCGCCACCTCTATGTCGCGCTCTGGTTCTACATCGCCACCATCGTCACCGTCACCATGCTCCATGTGTTCAACAACATCTGGATCCCAGCGGGACTCGTCCACCTCATCAAGACCGGCGAGTTCGCGGGTCCAACCTTCCTCATGAAGTCCTACCCCGTCTACGCAGGTGTACAAGACGCGCTCATGCAATGGTGGTACGGGCACAACGCGGTCGCGTTCTTCCTCACCACACCGTTCCTCGGGATGATGTACTACTTCATGCCCAAAGCCGCCGAGCGCCCGGTGTTCTCGTACAAGCTCTCCATCATCCACTTCTGGTCGCTTGTCTTCATCTACATCTGGGCCGGTCCTCACCACCTCCACTACACCGCACTCCCTGAGTGGGCATCCACCGTCGGCATGGTCTTCTCAGTCATGCTCTGGATGCCGTCATGGGGTGGCATGATCAACGGCCTCCTCACCCTCAAAGGTGCATGGGACCGCGTCGCCCGTGACCCGATCCTCAAGTTCTTCGTCGTCGGCGTGACCTTCTACGGCATGTCCACCTTCGAAGGACCACTCCTTTCTATTAAAGTCGTCAACTCGCTCAGCCACTACACCGACTGGACCATCGCGCATGTCCATTCCGGTGTGCTCGGATGGAACGGGTTCATGACCTTCGGCATGCTCTACTGGATGATGCCCCGACTCTTCCAAACCAAGCTCTACTCCACCAAACTCGCATCCACCCACTTCTGGATGGGCTCCATCGGTATCCTGCTCTACATCTTCTCGATCTACACCGCAGGCATCACCCAAGGCTTGATGTGGCGCGCGTGGGACGAGACCGGTCGCCTTGCATACCCAGACTTCATCGAAACCGTCACCATCCTGATCCCGATGTACTGGATCCGCGTCGTCGGCGGACTGCTCTACCTTTCGGGTGCGATCCTCGCGCTGTACAACTTCTACATGACCTGGAGAGGTCGTCCAGATAAGTACGAAGAAACCGTCCATTACGCAGCGCCGTTGTCGCGAAACTACGCCGGTGATCCACCCGCCAAATCACGCCTGACTGCAAACGCCGGGTTCGGACACAAGGGCGACAAGTTCCTCCAAGGCAACTGGCACCGCAACTGGGAACGCAAACCTGTTCGGTTCACCATCTATGTCCTCGTCGCCGTCTCTATCGGCGGTCTAGTTGAAGCGATCCCGATGTTCATGATCTCTTCGAATGTCCCGAGCATCGCGTCGGTCACACCATACACACCACTGGAGCTTGCAGGACGCGATATCTATGTCGCTGAAGGTTGCTACAACTGCCACTCGCAGATGATCCGCCCGTTCTACTGGGAAACCAAACGCTATGGAGACTACTCCAAGCCGGGCGAGTTCATCTACGACCACCCATTCCAATGGGGCTCTCGCCGCATCGGTCCCGACCTAGCGCGCGAAGGCGGGCGCAAGAGCCACCTCTGGCACTACGAGCATTTCAAGAACCCCGCGGACACCTCGCCCGGTTCGATCATGCCCCGTTATCCATGGCTGCTTGAGAAGAACATCAACTTCCCCGCGATCCAAGGACGCGTAGACGCCAACGCAATGCTTGGCGTTCCCTACGGCGAGATGGTCAAATACAATACCGAGACCGGGATTGGGTACGCCGTCGAAGCCGCTCAGTTCCAAGCCGCGACCATCGCGATGGAACTCGAAGAACAAGGCGGACCACCGATGGCCGAGACGATGGAGAAGCAAGTCATCGCGGTCATCGCGTACTTGCAACGACTCGGTATTGATCTGTACAAAGATGCCCCAGCGGTTGAAGAGGAGGTCTCAGAATGAAAATCACCGACATCATGTCCAACATGAATCTTCAGATCTATCCCATCATCGCGTTGGTCCTGTTCCTCGTCGCATTCTCGCTCATCATCTGGGGCGTGCTCCGTACACCCCGCTCGATCAGCACCCACCAAGCGCATTTGCCGCTCGAGGACGACGCCGCGCACATCGAGTCATCGAACAAAGAAAGCAAGGGGGTGAGCCATGGCTGATCCAACCAAGAACAGCAACGAACCCGAGATCCTCGAACACAACTACGACGGCATCCAAGAATACGACAACCCCACCCCGGGCTGGTGGCACCTCATCTTCTGGGGCACCATCGTCTGGTCGGTCATCTATGTCTTCGTCTGGCACCTCACCCCGCTGATCCCGACATACGCAGAACGGCACGATGCAACACAAGCGAAAGCCGTCCAAAAACAGTTCGCGGCTCTTATGACCATCGACGACAATATCGAGAAAGTCCGCATCATCATGGGTGACGAGAACTGGCTCGCGCAGGGTCAGTCCGTATTCTCCGGGACCTGCACCCTCTGCCACGGACAAAGCGGCGAAGGACTCATCGGTCCAAACCTGACCGACGATTTCTATAAGAACCTCGTTGACCTCGATGGCATGGTCAATGTCGTCACCAATGGAGCCGCCAACGGCGCGATGCCCGCCAACAAGAACCTGCTCTCCGAAAACGAGATCGCGCTGGTTGTCGGGTATGTCGCTTCGCTCAGAGGCAAAAACCTCCCAGGCCCACGCGATGAGCTGGGTCCTGAAGGCGAAGAAATCCCACCATTCCCAGAACCCATCTCCGCCGACGAAGGCGGTTGATCCACAAAGCCAATCCGTTGCGGTGCTGGAAACAGCACCACAACGCTTCGTGATCCCGCCGGCAGGACGGGATCAAAACACCCGGGAGTCTTGATGTCTGAATCCCTACTCAAACCAAACGAACGAGTGCTCTCGACCCTCAATGAAGACGGCACCCGCCGCTGGCTCAAACCCAAACTCTCACCCGGACGCTTCTGGAAACGACGCCGAGTCGTCGCGTACTTCCTGATCCTGCTCTACTCGCTCCTCCCCTTCATCCAAATCAACGGCAAACCCGCGATGCTCTTCAACATCATGGAACGCGAGTTCACCCTCTTCGGGAAGACCTTCCTCCCGCAAGATACGCTGTTGTTTGGCTTGTTCATGATCATGGTCTTCCTGACCATCTTCCTCGTCACCGCACTCTTCGGACGCATCTGGTGCGGATGGATGTGCCCCCAGACCGTGTACCTCGAGTTCCTCTACCGTCCCATCGAGCGGCTCTTTATTGGTGCCCCCGGACGCAAGACCCCTAAAAAATTCATCGGCCTTCGCCGAGTCTTGATGTACGCCACCTACCTCATCATCTCCCTCCACCTCGCCCAGACCTTCCTCTCGTATTTCGTCGGGACCAGCGTCGTCAATGACTGGATCTTCGGCTCACCCATCGATCATCCGGTTGCCTTCATGATTGTCATTGCCACCACCGGACTGATGATGTTCGACTTCGCGTTCTTCCGCGAGCAAGTCTGCTGCGTCGTCTGCCCCTACGCCCGATTGCAAGGCGCGCTGACCGACCAAGACTCCCTCGTCATCACCTACGACAAAGAACGCGGCGAACCCCGAGGCAAAAAAAGACGCACCCCCAAGCACGAATCAACCGATTCCCCAACCATCGCACTCCCCGTCCTCGGCGACTGCATCGACTGCACCATGTGCGTCCAGACCTGCCCGACCGGGATCGACATCCGCATGGGAACCCAGCTCGAATGCATCGGGTGCGCCCAGTGCATCGACGCGTGCGATGACATCATGGACATGATCGATCGCCCGCGCGGGTTGATCCGCTATTCATCCGAGAACGCTGTTGAACACAAAGGACAACACCTGCTCCGTCCACGCGTGCTCATCTATCCGTTCATCTTGCTCCTGCTGTTCGCGGGTTTCGTAGCCGTGCTCATGAGCAAGAACGACACCAACATCTGGATCGGTCGCGAAGCCGGTCTGCCGTTCTATACCCTCCCAACCGGAGAGATCACCAACCAGCTCCGCACCCGGATCACCAACCGGACAGACACCCCAACCACCTACACCATCTCGATCGTCGAACCCGAAGGCATCGTGCTCGGAGACGGACAAGACTCGCTGACCGTCGAGCCCGGTGAAGAAGCCTCCACCAAGTTCGCGATCATCGCCCCACCCCAAGTTTTCACCAGCGGCCAAATCCACATCACCATCCGCATCACCGACAACGAGGGGTTCACCAAGGACACGATCTTCGAGATGAAGGGTCGGAAGTACAAAGAGATCCCCGCCGATGACTGATCCAACCCAATCCAACCCGGCTCCCGACCAACGAACCTTCTTCGAGCGAGGACTCCATTGGCCGCTCGGTCTCGTATGCCTCTTCCTCGTCTCCGCAACTTTCGTCATCACCACCGCGATCATGGGCGCTGGGAAAGGATCACAAGCCGTCGAGCCGGACTACTACGCGCGTTCGATCGATTGGGACGCTGAAAAAGATCGCCTCAACACCGCCGATCGACTCGGATGGGTCGTCAGCGTCTCCGCGAGCCCAACCGTTGATCCAGTCGGGACCCGGCATGTCTCCGTGATGCTCGTCGACGCAGACACCAATCCAATCGAAGATTCACTCGTCGAGATCGTCTGCTTCTCCCAAGCCAACGCGCACCAACCCTTCACCAAGGTCCTCCCCTCGATCGGAGCGGGTCAATACCAAGCCCGAATCCAAGGCATGCACACCACCGGTCTCTGGGAGTTCCGAATCTCCATCCGCCACGCCGGGGAACAAGCACTCGTCATCGAATCTTTAGAGCTGGAGGGATGATCGATGATCCAGTATGACCCCATGCTCATCCTGATCGGAACGGTTCTTACCGCCTCCCTCGTCGGATCGCTCCACTGCGCCGGAATGTGCGGCGGGCTCATGCTCTTCGCACTCGGTGCCGACGGCACACAACAAACCAAATCCAGCAAAATCAAACTCCAATCCGCATACCACGGCGGACGACTCCTCACCTACACCCTCCTGGGAATCATCGCCGGAACCATCGGACAAGCCCTCGACTTCGGAGGTTCCTTCGTTGGATTCCAACGCGCCGCCGCGATCTTCGCTGGGATCTTCATGATCGGGTTCGGTCTCGTCGCACTCTTGCGCATCAAAGGCATCCACATCAAGCATGTCCGCGCCCCCAAGTTCATGCAAAGAGCGGTCGAAAGCGGTCAACGCCGCGCGTTTGCGCTCACACCGTTCAAACGCGCCATGACCATCGGTCTCCTCACCACCCTGCTCCCCTGCGGCTGGTTGTACGCCTTCGCATTCACCGCCGCCGGAACCGGTTCACCACTCTGGGGCGGACTCACCATGTCCGTCTTCTGGCTCGGCACCCTCCCCGTCATGGCTTCACTCGGAGCAGGCATCCAACTCCTCGCAGGACCACTCCACGCGAAGATCCCCGCAATCAGCGCATCCGCCGTCGTCCTCGTCGGCGCATTTACCGCAATGGGACGGCTCCAAGCACCCGAGATGTCCAAAGAAACCCTCGGCCTCACCAATCCCTCCGCAGTCCCCACAAACCCAGACGAAACCTGCCCACTCTGCGAAGCGGGCATCCCGATGGACACCACAGCGGATACCCCCAAAGATCCGTAACCCATGCCTTCTCCACCCGCAGCAAACAACCAGACATCCTGCGACCACTGCGGTCTCCCCGTCCCTCAAGGACTCATCGAACCCGATGCAACGCACCAGTTCTGCTGCAACGGATGCAAAACCGTCTACACCATCCTCCACTGCTCCGGTCTAGAAAACTACTACAAAATCAAATCCTCAATCAACACCAACGCCGAACCCGCCGCGTCAACCGGTGGTTCCTACGAAGAACTCGACGACCCCGCCTTCACCACCACCTGGGTCACCCAGTCCGACGACGGGACAGCAGAAGTTGAACTCCTCCTCGAAGGCATGCACTGCGCCGCATGCGTCTGGCTCATCGAACGACTCCCAAGAGTCGCGACCGGAGTCCTCGACGCCCGCGCCAACATCCGAAGGCGCACCGTCTGCGTCCGCTACCAGCCTGAGCACATCAAACTCTCGCAGGTCGCCCAGTCCCTCGACAAACTCGGATACGCCGCCCATCCAGCGCGAGGCAAAGAAGCCCGCGAGATCCGACTCCGCGAAGACCGCAAGTTCCTGATCCGCGTCGCCGTCGCCGGAGCGCTCGCAGGGAACATCATGCTCCTCGCGATCGCCCTCTACGGCGGATCATTCTCCGGAATCACCGAAACCTGGCGCACCACCTTCCGCTTGTATTCGATGGCACTCGGGATCGTCGTGCTTGTGTGGCCGGGACGCATCTTCTTCACTGGTGCCCTCGCTGCACTCAGAACCCGCACCGCGCATCTCGACATCCCTATTGCACTCGCACTCTTGACCGCAGGTCTCTGGGGAACCCTCAACACCATCCGAGGCGTCGGAGAAATCTACTTCGACTCCGTCTCCGTCCTCGTCTTCCTCCTCCTCGTCGGACGCTGGATCCAGCACCGACAACAACGCGCCGCATCCGATTCCGTCGAGCTCATGCTCACCCTCACCCCAAGCAGCGCAACGGTTATCGACGACGAGGGCAACACCAAACGCATCCCCATCGAGACCCTGCAAGCCGGAATGTCCGTCCGCGTCGCCGCGGGAGAGTCGTTCCCCGCTGACGGCATTATCATCGACGGATCAACCACCATCGACAACGCGCTGCTCACCGGAGAATCCGAACCCATCCAATCAATCCCCGGCGACCAAGCACTCGCCGGCGCGACCAACCTCAGCTCACCCGTCACCGTCCGCGTGCAAGCGGTGGGGGAGCACACCCGCGTCGGCAAACTCATGCAACTCGTCGCCAGCGCGTCTGAACACAAATCCCCCGTCGTCCGCATGGCAGACCGCATCGCGGGTTACTTCGTCATCATCGTCATCGTCCTCGCGATCGCGACCTTCGCAATCTGGACCATCAAAGACAGTGTTTCAGTTGGCATCGAGCACGCCACCGCACTCCTCATCGTCACCTGCCCCTGCGCCCTGGGACTCGCAACACCCATGGCGATGTCCGTCGCGCTCGGTCGCTCCGCCCGCGCCGGGATGCTCATCAAATCCGCAGCCGTTCTTGAGCAAATGGCACGCACCGGTCGCTCAACAGGCACCATGATCCTCGACAAAACGGGAACCCTCACCCAAGGCGCGACCGCCGTCGTCGACACCTTCGGCGACCCCGATCTCTTCAAAGCCGCCGCCGCCATCGAGCAATCCTCAAACCACCCAATCGCCAAAGCAATCGCCAACCACTTCACCGATCCTCAAACGAATCTCCCAGCCGCCACCAACATCACCCAGACCACCGCCCAAGGCATCACAGGAACCGTCAACAACGAAACCATCACCATCGGTTCCGTCAGCTTCGTCACCAAGCACGCTTCAACACAAGTCCCCGACGACCTCCAACCCAAGCTCGTCCGTCTCCTCGACCGAGCACTCACCCCGATCCTCGTCCACGCCTCCCCGTCCAACCGCGTTGCCCTCATCGGGGTCGGTGACCAACTCCGCGACGACGCCGCGGAATCCATCGCGTCCCTCCAGTGCCGAGGATGGACCCTCGAAGTCTGCTCCGGAGACCACCCACGGATCGTCGAGTCCATCGCCAAACAGGTCAACATCCCAACCCATGTCGGTGGGGTCACCCCCGAAGCCAAATCCCAACGCGTCGCGGACCTCAAAGCCGCACGCACCAACCCATCCGCCCCCATCGTCATGGTCGGAGACGGCGTCAACGACGCCGCCGCCCTCGCGTCCGCCGATGTCGGGATCGCCGTCCATGGCGGCGCAGAAGCATCCCTCGAAGCCGCGGATGTCTACCTTGTTGAACCGGGAGTCGCCCCGATCGTCAAACTCGTCGATCTCTCCCGTTCAACCATGTCCACGATCCGCGTGTGCCTGATCATCTCCGTATGCTACAACTCCATCGCCGCGTCCCTCGCGATGATGGGATTGATCAACGCGTTGATCGCCGCGATCCTGATGCCGATCAGCTCACTCACCGTCGTCGCGATCTGCACGCGTGCAGGGAATCGCATCAAGCCGACGCGCACCCCGGAGCCCCGCTGATGTCCGTGATCTACCTCATGATCCCCGCCGCCCTCCTGCTCGCCGCCCTCGGCGTTGGCGCGTTCATCATCGCCGCCAAAAAAGGCCAGTTCGACGATCTGGACACCCCAGCCCTTCGCGCCGTTTTTGACGACGACGAAACCCCAACCGAGCACAAAAAAGAAGCAAGCGTCACCACAAAGAATGACGCCTGAAACCTCAATGGAGCGGAGGAGATTCGAACTCCCGACCTTTCGATTGCGAACCGAACGCTCTACCAGCTGAGCTACCGCCCCGATCAGCGCATTCTACGCATCGTGTTTCGGTGAGTCGATTGTGTGATTCACCCCGCTGAGCCGCCCCGTCGCTTGTTTCTACTGCGACCGATCTCAATAATCCACAATGCCCCCCGCCGAGCAACCAGCCGTCGAAATCGACCATGTCTCCTACACCTATCCCTCGGCAGGGATCGGCACCGCCGCGAACCCCGCGATCAACGATGTCCACTTCTCCATCGCACAGCACACCAAGCTCGGAATCCTCGGCCCCAACGGTGGAGGAAAGTCCACACTCATCAAACTCATCCTCGGCATTCTCAAGCCCACCGCAGGAACCCTCCGCGTCTTCGGACACACCCCAACCCAAGCCCGCCGCAAAGGACTCATCGGATACCTCCCCCAACGCATCGAAGCCGACCGGGATTGGCCCATCAGCGTCCACCAGGCCATCGCCCTCGGCCGTGCCTGCCGTCTCAAACCCTGGGAGAAACTCGCCCCAGAAGACCACGCCGCGATCGACCAAGCAATCCAACTGGTCGAGCTCACCGACCTCATCGACCGCCCCATCGGTTCATTGTCAGGCGGTCAACTCCAACGCGTCATGATCGCCCGTGCCATCGCAGGATCACCCAAACTCCTCGTCCTCGACGAGCCCACCGTCGGGGTCGACATCACCGGACAGCAACGCTTCGGAAAGCTCATCGACACCCTCCACAAAGAACTCGACCTCACCGTCGTCGTCGTCTCACACGACATGCGAGCCATCGCCGCCGTCGCTGATCGCGTCGCGTGCCTCTCGCGCACACTCCACTTCCACGACACCCCCGAAGGACTCACCCCCGCCGTCCTCGCGCAGGTCTTTGCCCATGATGTCGCCGGAGTCTTCGGAGACATCCACATCGACGCCCACCTTGCCGACGATTGCCAAGACCCAGCACACGACCACCAGCATCAGCACGACTGCGGATGCGGTGACAATACTTCCGACGGCAGCAGGGGGGAATTATGAACCAACTCGCCCCCGCAATCATCGTCGCCCTCGTCATCTCGATCATGGGTGGTGCGCTCAGCATCTTCGTCGTCCTCAAACGACTCGCGTTCATCGGTCAGGGAATCTCACACGCCGCATTCGGTGGAGTCGGCATCGCCCTCATCCTCGGCGTCAACGGCGTCTCAACCCCCGGCACCATCGGGCAACTCCTGATCGTCGTCGCGTTCTCTATCCTCGCAGCACTCTGGATCGCCGCACTCTCTCGCTCGCACAAAGGACGCACCGACACCGCGATCGGGGTCGTCCTCTCCGCATCCATGGCTCTCGGTTTCGTCCTCTTCACCCTCGCCGAATCCCGCCACGCCCACGACGAGCACGGCCACGCCGCGCACGGTCACGAAGACGAACACCACATCATCGAAGAAATCCTGTTCGGGAACATCCTCAACACCGACTGGACCAAAGCATCCATCGCGATCGGTGTCTCCATCGCGATCCTCGCGCTGACCTGGTCCCTCCGACGCAAGCTCATCTTCTGGGCCTTCGACGAACCCGTCATCGACGCCTACGGCCTCAACTCCAACCGGCTCACCAACATCTTCCTCTCAACACTCGCCATCGCGATCGTCATGTCCATGCAAATCGCAGGGGTCGTCCTCGCAGCAGCAATGCTCGTCCTCCCCGGAGCCGCAGCACTGAACATCTCCGCCAAACTCAGACCCGCATTCACCTACTCGGTGCTCATCGCGGTCAGCGGAGCGGCGATCGGAATGCTCATCGGCATCCAAGCCGAACTCCCCGTCGGTCCCGCCATCGTGCTCACCCAGAGCATCATGTACCTGATCACACTCATCATCAAAACCATCGCCATCCGATCCTGAACGGAGCTTACGAATATGAAAGCCGAAACCTTCCTCGCCCAACTCAACACCATCCGCAAAGACCTCGACGAGGACAAGTCCGACATCGAATGGCTCACCCTCCATCATGTCTTCTGCTTCGTCTCCTACAAGATGGGTGACTTCCAAGAGTACATCGACGACCAAGCCAAACGCGGTGCGTTCGACGAGTTCGAAGACTAATCCACAATCAGAATCATCATTTTTAACACAGCCAGCCCGGTTTTCAGCCGAGCACGGCATTTTGCTGCATCCGCATTTGCACTTTGACCGAAAATACTCCAAGATACTTCAATCGTGAATGCCATCCGGGCGCCGCTCTCGCCAAAAGCCCAGAGTGAATCCGGAACGCACCACGACGACCGCTCTCAGGACGAGATCGGGCGATGAGCCCCGAGCGACGGCAAGGGGAAAAGAAACCCAGCGGCGGCCAACTGATCCGCGACGGCCGGGACAAACAATGTACTCAAAGGAGGTGATTCAGTGAACGATTCAGTCTGTACCAAGGGGCTACGCCTCTGATGAGCACATGCTCGACGGAGAACATTGATGCTCCGGCGTAGTCCATGCAGAAATCTTGCTGAGACAACTCAGCATCCTACGGCCACCTCCCACAAGGGGGTGGCTTTTTTTCGGACAGATTCATTCTTAGATCTCCTCCCCCGGGCCTCCGGGGGAGGTGCCGCGTAGCGGCGGAGGGGGTCTTCATACTTCTTGACCACAGCGCACAAAAAAACCCCGACGCCGAAACGCCGGGGTTTGAAGTATCAATCAGTCCGAAGGACTCAGATTCCGAGCATGCCGCTGAGGATGTCGCCGTAAGCAACAATCAAACCAGCAAACACAACCGAAACGATCGAGATCAGCTTGATCAAGATGTTGAGTGCAGGACCCGAGGTATCCTTGAACGGATCACCAACGGTGTCACCAACAACGGTCGCCTTGTGATCGTCCGAGCCCTTGCCGTAGACGATAAGACCACCATTGCCCGCAGCAACAGCATCCTTCGCGCGAGCCATGATCGCATCACGAACCGTCGCAGGCACCTTGGTCGAGTTGCCGCTGCCAGCAACCATCTCGTCAGCAGTGGTCGCGCCGTAGGACTCGAGCAACTTCTTCGCGTTGTCCCAAGCACCACCAGCGTTGGCCATGAACACCGCGAGCGCGAAGCCCGAGGTCAAGCCACCAACCAGCATACCCATCACACCAGCGACCGAAAGGGTCATGCCAACCGCGATCGGAACGACAATCGCCAGAACCGATGGGATGACCATTTCCTTCTGTGCACTGGTCGTCGAGATCGAAACACACTCAGCGTAGTCCGGGTAGTGATGACCATCGAGGTCGACACCCTTCATAGGCCAGTTGTCCGGATTGGCAACATCAGCTTCCGACATGCCCTGGTTCCGAAGCGCCTGACGGATAAATCCGAACTGACGACGGCACTCGCCCATCATCGCGTACGCCGCACGGCCTACCGCGTTCATGGTCAACGCACAGAACAGGAACGCAAGAAGCACACCAATGAAGATACCACCAAGAAGCTTGGGGTTCGCAAGGGTGACATTGTAGAAACGAAGAACATCCTGAATCATCCCGCGTTCAGATGACGCGAGTGATGCGGTCCAGCCTTCGCCAGCAATGTCGTAGCGAGCATCGTGATCACCGGTGATCGCGAAGGTATCGCCGGCTTCAACACCGTGAAGCTTCACGCCGTGCGACCCGTCTGTCATACGGACATCGAGAAGCATCCCGCCGTCAACATTCATCTCGTCGCCCATACCGGTTGAAACAGCAAACTTGCCGTAACCTTGGTATACCGCGTATCCCAAATCGGCATCCGCTGGTGCAACATACGAACCGCCATCAAAGAAGTCCTCGGCTTGTGTGCCGATCTGGACCTGAACGATCTGGATGTACGCCGCGAACAGCGCCATCGCGGTCAACGCCGCTGAACCAATCGCAAAGCCCTTACCAGTCGCAGCGGTCGTGTTGCCGAGCGAGTCGAGCATGTCGGTGCGTTCACGCACGAATGCTGGCTGACCGGTCATCTCTGCGTTACCACCAGCGTTGTCCGCGATCGGACCGTACGCATCGGTTGCGAGCGTAATACCAAGAGTCGAGAGCATACCGACCGCCGCGATACCGACGCCGTAGAGACCCATGAGGAATGAGTCGCCGCCGCCCGCGAACGAGAACGCCGCGATGATCGCAACAACAACAGTCAGCAGCGAAGCCCATGTGGACTTCATGCCTTCAGCAATACCAGCAATGATGACGGTCGCAGGACCGGTCAACGCTTGCTCAGCGATGCGCCGAGTTGGTGCATGCTCGTACGAGGTGTAGTACTCGGTCGCGTGAGCAATCACAAGACCCGAGATCAGACCCGAACAGATGGAAAGACCCAAGCCCCACCAAGTGGTGATGCCTTCGAGTTCGGTCGCATCCTTGAGGATGTACCAGAGCAGGCCAAACGCGCCAAGGACGATGAGTGCCGAAGCAACATACACACCCTTGTGCAGACCCTTGAGAAGCTGAGCAAAGCTCGCGTTCTCTTTCGCCTTCACGGTAAAGACACCGAGGATCGAGCAGAAGATGCCCAGTCCAGCCAGCGCCATCGGGGTGACTGCGAGCTTGATACCAAACGCAGCAGCCGCATCGCCCTTCGCGAGGGTCATCGCAGCAGCAGCACCGAGCGCCATCGTCGCAAGGATCGAGCCGTAGTACGACTCGTAAAGGTCAGCACCCATACCCGCAACATCGCCGACATTGTCACCGACATTGTCCGCGATCGTCGCAGGGTTGCGTGCGTCGTCTTCTGGAATACCAGCTTCAACCTTACCCACAAGGTCCGCTCCAACATCCGCGGCCTTGGTGTAGATACCACCTCCAACACGAGCGAACAACGCCTGTGTCGATGCACCCATCCCGAAGGAGAGCATGATGGTTGTGATCTGGGTGATGTCGCCACCGATTTCGAAGTGGTTAAAGATAAAGAACCACGCCGAGATGTCGATGAGCGCAAAGCCCACAACATTCAGACCCATGACTGCACCGGAGCGGAACGCAACGGTCAAGCCTTCATTCAGAGAAGACTTCGCGGCCCAGGTTGTGCGTGCCGAAGCATTCGTCGCCATCTTCATGCCGAACCAGCCACAAAGACCCGAGAAGAGACCAGCAACCGGCACACCAATCAAGGTGAACGAAGACTGGAGTCCCATCGCGTACATGATCCCGAGGAAGACGATCAGCAGGACGAACACGCCCGCGACCACCTTGTACTGACGCGTCAGGTACGCCATCGCACCGTCGCGGACCGCCTGAGCGATCTCGATCATGTTCTCGTCGCCTTCCGATTTTTTCATGACGGAGAGCTGGAACATCTTGGCCATAATCAGGGCAAGAACGCCGCCGATCGGTGCAAGGTAATACGCCGGGGTGATTCCCGACATCGAAGCCAATGTTGGCATGAGTTGCATACTCATAGTGTGCGTGCCTCTGGGTGGTGGTGGAATTCCTGCGTTTCCTGTGCATCACCCAACTCAGCGACAGGAAAGACTCTAACTACTACTGTTTAAACAACTTTATTGATCCCCGATTCGGGGGTCGCGATTCTAGTGCCCGCTTACAAGAAAAGCCCGGGCCTTATACTCAAAAACGGCATTCACGCCCCAATCTCAACAAAAAAACCGTCCCATTTTCAGGACGGCATTCAAATCAATTTCAACGCATCGCCGGATTCAATCCAGCAACACCAATCAGTCGCGGATCGGACCACGCTTGGAAGCACGACGCTTGCGCTCCGAAGGCTTCTCGTAGTACTCTTTCCGCTTCACATCCTTGACAAGACCCTCTTTCTCACAAAGCTTCTTGAACCGACGCATCATCTGCTCAGCGCTCTCGTTACCGCGGGTTTTGATCCGAATTGCCATCAGGGCTCCATTCTCTTCAAGGACATCAACTGCAACACTCGCTGCAGGGCCCCTATCAAAGGCACCATCCCCCCAGCGGTCAAGCAATCCACACCTCCAACCACCCCAATTCCTCCCACAACTGCAGCCCAATCCCCAACATCACCGATGCAATGCCAATGAATTCCACCCTCAAAGCCATCACACTCGCGATCGGTATCTGTTCAGTCTCCCTCCTCCCCGCCTGCGAATCCGTCCCCGCGATGCGGAAATCCACCGCATGGCAAGGCCAAACCCCCATCTCCGCCTCCTACCTCTGGGGAACCCTCGAAGCGGAAATCCCACCCGGTATCCGCACCGAGTCCGTCCTGATGGCCGCCAAAGCCGAACTCCTCCGCCAAGGACACATCATCGACAAAGAGAACATCTCCCCCCAAGGCGGCAAACTCCTCGCCCTCTCCCAGCCCGACGCGCCCTACTCCCGCATCCACATCAACACCTCCACCCAACCCTCAGGCGGCGTCAAACTCACCATCAACATCGACCCAGACTCCGAATCCCGAACCCGCCTCGTCCTCGACGCGATCCTCAATCAACTCGGAATCTAAGCTTTTCCAAAGCGAATCAAAAAAACATCGCACCCAAACACGCTTCGCGTCTAGTCTTCCAGCGGCACTTTCAAGCGCGCGGAGGATTCTGGTGTGCCCCAAAAAACCATAGCCGTATGCATCATCTCGTACAATCAACGAGCGTATCTCGTCGAAGCAATCGAATCCGTGCTCACCCAAACCCGGATGCCCGACCAAATCATCGTCATCGATGACGCTTCATCAGACAACACCGTAGAAGTCCTCCAAAGCTACCAACGTCAATACCCCACGCTCTTCACAATCAAAATCAACGCAGTCAACCAAGGCAACGGCACCAACCGGCACCTCGGGGTTTTAGAATCCAGATGCGACCTCACCACCTACCTCGACGGCGACGACCTCTACTACCCCGAAAAACTCAGACTCGAAGAACAACACCTCGCCGACAATCCAGACGCCGGGTTTGTGTACTCAAACTTCAACCTGATCGATTCAGCCGGAGAACTGATCCGACCATGGGCCACGAACCCCGAAGAAATACCGGTCGGCAATGTCTTCGAACCCCTGATCGCATTCGAGTTCCCCCGCGGCATCCAATGCCGATGCCCACTCACCGACACCCACGCACTCATCGAAGCCACCAAACACGCACAGGGCTTTATCCTCTATGAGGACTTCATCATCGTGATGCACCTCTCGCGATCCATGAACGCCGTCGTCGTCAATCAAATAAATCATGGATACCGACTGCACAACGGATGCGTACACCGATCCCACCACGAGGGGCACAGCAATGTACTCGAACGGATCTACACGCAAAACAAAGCACTCTTCGAGAATCTAGACCCAACCGACCGAGCGCGGATCGAACGAAAGTTCCGCCACATCCTGAGCCAATACGCCTGGCGAGCAGTCCGGGACCACGCCAAGCAACCCTCAACAGAATCAAAGAATCAGGTGATCAAGCTCGCCAAAAGAGCGATGCACCACGAGCCGCTCGCCCTGCGTCCAAAGCATGTTGTCCGGGTCTTGGCAACACAGCTCAAGTCACCAAAGTATCCCGCGGCAACAATATCAAACTGATACCGCACACTCTGATCCGAGCATCGTGTTCAATCATCGACAGTAAAGACAAACCGCTCTTAAGATCGAAGATTACCGCTTCTCGATGGGAACATAAGCCACATCGTGCGGGCCAACATAATCAGTCGTCGGACGGAACAACCGGTTGTCACCAAGCTGCTCGATCACATGCCCCGCCCAGCCCGCGATGCGTGCGAGCACAAACATCGGTGTGAACAGATCAAGCTTCAGACCGATGCAGTGGTAAGTCGTCGCGGAGTAGAAATCAACATTGGGGTAGATCCCCTTCGACGCGTACTCACGCTCCATCACAAGCTCGATCGCGTGCGACTTGTTGTACAGGTCCATATTGCCCGTGTCCTCAGCAAGCTGCTTGGCAAGCGTCATCAACTCGCTGGCGCGAGGATCTTTCGACTTGTACACACGGTGACCGAACCCCATGATCCGTTCTTTGTTCTTGATCATGTTCATCACATGCTCTTCCGCGCCCTCGACATTCGGTATCTGGTTGAGCATCTTCATCACGCCCTCGTTCGCACCGCCATGGAGCGGTCCACGCAGCGAACCGACCGCCGCGGTAATCGCGGAGTACACATCCGAAAGCGTCGAGATCACGACGCGTGCAGCGAAGGTCGAGTTGTTCAACCCGTGATCCGCGTGCGTAATCATGCAGATATCAAACGCACGGATCATCGCGGGGGTTGGTTTCTCGCCATTGAGCATGTACAAGAAGTTGCCCGCAAAGTTCAGTGACGGATCAGGCTCAATAATCTCAAGCCCGCGGCGGTGACGATCAAACGCCGCAACAATCGCCGGCGCAGTCGCCAAGATCTGCAGCGACTTCTCGCGTGCCGCCTCGACCGAGTTCTCGTTGGGGGATGAATCGTCCATCGCCATCGAGCTGATCATCGTGCGGATCACATGCATCGGTTCCGCATCAATCGGGCACGCCTTGATCCGTTCTTTGAGCGCATCGCACAATCCATAGTTGGCACGCAGGTCGGTCGTAAACGCGCCCAGTTCTTCAGCAGTCGGGAGCCGTTTGTTCCAGAGCAAGAACACGGTCTCTTCAAATGAACTCTGTGAAGCGAGATCGCCGATCGCGATCCCCACATACTCAAGGATCCCTTCGGAACCATTGATAAACGACATCTCAGTCTGTGCGGCAATAACGCCCTCAAGACCCTTGGAGAAAGTACTTTGCGCGGTGCTCATCTGGCATCCTTTCGAGTTCAATGCGGCTCTTCATTTCTCGCCAGAACACCGGTCAACCTTGAGAGGAATACCCAGCATCACGCGAGAACCCAACTATAGGCCAGACACCCCTCCAACGACGATCCGCCCCCAACAACCAACCCCCGCAGTTCGGAAGGGTACCATCCCCGATGCTCATCCCCCTGGGAACAAACCGCCCCCTCGCCAGAAAGACCCGGATCGTCCCGGTCCTCATCGCCATCAACATCGCCGTCTTCGTCGTCCAGATCGTCCTCCAGTCCCAAGACCCCAAGCTCGCCAACGAACTCCTCGACTTCGGACATGTCTGGGGACGCGACCTCACCCCCTGGGGACCCATCACCTCCGCCTTCCTCCACGGCAGCTTCATGCACCTCGCCGGAAACATGCTCGCCCTCTTCGTCTTCGGCCCACCCGTTGAGGACCGCTTCGGACGACTCGGATTCACCATCTTCTATCTCCTCGGCGGCATCGGATCAGGACTCATCCACGCCGCCGTCTCAGACTACCCCGCGATCGGCGCATCCGGAGCGATCGCCGCCGTCACCGGCGCGTTCCTCGTCCTCTTCCCCAACTGCAAAATCAAGATCCTCTGGTTCTTCATCCTCATCCAGATCCTCATGGCCCCCGCCTGGTGGCTCATCGGTCTCTGGATCGTCATCGACCTCTTCTCCCAAACCTTCCAACCCAACAACGGCACCGCCAACGCCGCCCACCTCGGTGGGTACGCCTTCGGGATCTCCATCGCCCTCATCCTCCTCTGGACCAAGATCCTCGCCCGCGAACCCTACGACCTCTTCTCGATCCTCAAACACAAACACCGGAAGCGTGCGTTCATCGCCGCAACCAACGCCGCCCCCAAAGGCCCGCGCAATCCATCCAAGAAAGCCAATCCCAAAGTCGCCGAGCTCGCCCATCGCCGAGCCAGCATCTCCGAACGCCTCACCGAAGGCAACCTCGAAGACGCGGCCGCCCGCTATCTTGCCATGCTCGACTACTTCGGAGACGACGAAGACTACCCAACCACCATGCACCGCGATGCGCAGTACCAGATCGCCAACCACCTCTACGCAACCAACCAACGCCGCGAAGCCCTCGACGCGTACCAAGCCCTGATCAAGGCGTACCCGCATGACAAGGAACGCGATGTCATCTGCATCCTCCGCGCCCGCATCAACGCCAACGACCTGAACAACCACAAAGCCGCCCGCTCAATCCTGAGCCACCTCATCGAAACCACAAGCGACGACGACATCAAAGCCCTCGCCAAGTCCGAACTCGCAACACTCGAAAGCCCACCACAATGACCCCAACAACACACGCCCGAACCCGAATCAAAATCTGCGGCATCACAAACCACGAAGACGCCCAAGCCGCCGTCGATCACGGCGCCGACGCGATCGGATTCGTCTTCGTCCAAGACTCCCCAAGATTCATCGACCCCGCAGACGCCGCCGCGATCATGTTCGAGCTTCCGCCGATGGTCTCCGCAGTGGGAGTGGTCCAAGTCACCGACATCGACGAGTTCTGCACCATCGAACAAATCTGCCCCGCCCACACCTTCCAACTCCACGGCAAAGAACCCCTCGAACTCGTCAAACAGTGCGGACCCGGCGTCATCAAAGCATTCAAATACGAAGAGGTCACCATCCAATCCCAGCTCAACCGCTGGGCCAAAGTCGAAGAAATCGACGCCCTCCTCCTCGATGGATCTGATGGAGGACAGGGCCAATCCTTCGACTGGACCAAACTAGCCCCCCTCATCGTGGACTACCCAAAGAAGATCATCATCGCCGGGGGTCTCGACGCAAGCAATGTCGGTGAGGTCATCAAAGCCCTCCGCCCCTTCGCCGTCGATGTCTCCAGCGGCATCGAATCCGAACCCGGAATCAAAGACCACGCCAAAATCGCCGCCCTATGCGCCGCCGTCCGCGCCGCAGACGCAAGCTGATTACACCCCGGCCTTTGCCAGTGCAACAACCGCTGCAAGCACAGAGTCCAGCGAAACCTGATCGACATGAATCACCGACTCCGCAAGATCCATATACAACGGATCCCGCTGCGCATAAACGGTTTCGATCTCATCAAGCACATCCCCACCAGTCAATGAAGGCCGATCCGAGTTGTCCGCTGATTCCAGCCGCGCCCGCAGCGTTGTCGGCGACGCCTTCAGGTACACCACCCAGCACCGCCCATCACCCTGCACGCTGCGAAGCAAAGCATCACACCCATCAGCAGTGGGGGTCCCGCCCCCGAGGGCGATCACCCGACCAAGCGTGCTGAGCTGAGTTTCAAGCGCCGTCCGCTCCGCAGCGCGGAACGCATCCATCCCATGCTGAGCGATCGCCTCCCCGGCACCATCGCACCCCAGCACGCGAGCAGTCACATCATCCAAATCAACAAACCCACACCCAAGCCGCTCAGCAACCCGAGCCCCAAGCGTGGACTTCCCCGAACCGCGCAGCCCAATCAAAACCAGATTGGGACCAAGCACAGTCAAGTTAATCTTCCTTGACCCGCGACATGTACGAGCCATCCTCGGTCGAAACCCGGACCTTCTCGCCAATCGCAATAAACGGCGGCACGCGCGTCTTCAAACCCGTATCACACTCCGCTTCCTTCAGCTGGTTGGTCGCCGTCGCACCCTTGATGCCAGGCGCGGTGTCGGTGATCTCAACAGTCACCGACGAGGGCAGTTCGATCGCAACAGGAGTCCCCTCATGGAACATCACTTCGCAGGTGCTGTTCGCTGACATGTACAGCAAAGTATCGCCAAGCAGGTCGGGGGTCAGCTCGACCTGGTCGTAGTTCTCCATGTCCATGAAGGTCCCACCGCCAGCGCCATCGGGGTACAAGAACTCCATCGAGCGTTTATCGAGCGTCGCCCCGTCGACAACTTCCGAACCCGAGAACCGTTGTTCCTTCATCCCCGATCCGTCCACCGCACGCATCTTCGCTTGGATGTACGCCGGACCCTTCCCAGGCTTCACATGCCCGATCTTGACCACAACATACAGTTTCCCGCTCAGATTCAGAGCAATGCCTGGACGAATTTCGTTTGCTTTCATAGATACAGATTCCCGGGAATGATCGCTTGGCGACCAGAGTTCACAAGTTCAGACGCCCAGAGACCATTCCCAGAGCGACCCTATCATATCCTCATCGGACGCCCGCACACAGGAGATGCCCCCAATGCCTAGCCAGAACAGCCAATCCACCCCGCACCAAACCCCCCTCCAATCCATCACACGCCGCGATTCGCTCAAAATCATCGCCGCCACCACCGGGTACCTCTCCCTCACCTCCCCAGCCCTCGCCACAATCCTCCACTCTGCGGCCAAGTCCGACCCCCTCCTCCCATGGACCGAGCTCAAACCAAACTTCCACGCCTTCGTCGATCTGAACACCGGAGGCAATGTCCTCCTCCGCACCACCAAAGACTCGATCGTCATGATCGACACCAAATACCCCCACCTCGCCGGGGCAATCAAAGCCGACGCTGAAGCCTTCACCCGCGCCGATTCAAAGAATGGCTCTCCAAAGCTCATCCTCATCAACACCCACCACCACGGCGACCACACCGCCGGCAACCCACTCATCATCCCCCACGCCGACGAGTCCTACGCGCACAAAAACGCGATCCCAAGAATCCAATCCCAGCTCGACACCACCAAAGAGTCCGGAAAAAACGCCGTCGACCGCATCAAAGGCTTCAGCGACTCCAAAGCACTCAAAGACCTCGCCCAACAAGCCGCCGATGCCTCGGGTTCATGGACCAACACAGAAGTCACCCCAACCACCACAGTCGATGCCAAAGCCACCGACATCCAAGGCACCGACATCACCCTCCATCACTTCGGACCGGGACACACCGACAACGACCTCGTCGTCGAGTTCAAAGACGACAATGTCATCCACACCGGCGACCTCGTCTTCTCAGGACTCCACCCATACTTCGATCCCACCGCAGGCGTCTCCGCAATGGGCTGGCTCGTCGCCGTCGGCGTCCTCTACCAACTCTGCGACAAAGACACCATCGTCGTCCCAGGCCACGGCGAGCCGGGCGACCGAACCATCATCCAAAACCAAATCGACTACCTCACCCAGATCCTCATCGAAGTCCAAAAACAAATCGACGCGGGAACCTCAAAAGAAGACACCGCGTCGATGGAATGGGATTTCATGAAAGGCCTCGGATTCGAGTCCATCCGCGAGCGAGCCATCAACGCCGTCTACGACGAACTCGCAAGCTGACACGCAAGCCAACGCACACAAGCAAGATCAGCCCTCCGCCGGTGCCTCAACCAGAACCTCCGTCTTCACGGAGTTGGCAATAAAGCAAAGCTTGTGCGCTTCGTGGTGTAGATCGTCGAGCACTTGCTGAGCAGGTGCGCCGTCACCGCCGAAGGTGATGCTCGGTCGCAGCACGACCTTTGCGATCGACATCCTGCCATCGTCGCTCTTCGTCATGTAGCCGATCGCCTCATCGATGTACGAATCCACGACGAGTTTCTCCTTCGTGCACAGCGCAAGAAATGTCAGCATATGGCAAGACGAAAGCGAAGCGACAAACGCCTCCTCAGGATCGACGCACGATGGGTCTCCTTGATACGCAGGTGCCGCAGAAGCCCTGACGGATTCACCGCCTTCGAACTTCCAAGTATGCTCCCGGTTGTATGTCGCGTATGCGAAATCGTCGCTGGTTCGTTTCCATTCGATCGTTGCGATATGCTCTGACATGTCCATGCTCCCTATATCCAAGTCCGACAAACTCACTTGTTCGACAAGCATAGCGACGCCGCTGAACGATCTCGTGAGTTGTCAGATTGAGTAAACTACACCAAGTCAAACAACATCAACTCACTCGCTTCAAGCCCGCGGATCAACACCGTTGAATCGCCCGAAAACGACACCGCATCACCACTGCTGAGTTCACGGCCATCAACCTCTACCTTCCCGCGTGCAACATGCAAATACCCATGCCGATCCGCAGGAATCACCGCATCGAGCGAGCGATCCGCACCAAGCACCGCAACCGAAACCTCTGCCTCAGCATGAATCTTCAGCGACCCGCCGCGTGCCTCTGGTGACGCAAGCAACTGCCACTGATCCGTCCGACCCGCAAGGTCAAACGACGCCTGCTGATACCCCGGCTCAACCCCAGCAACACTGGGTTCAATCCAGATCTGCAGGAGGTGCGTCGGCGCATCATCAAGCCCATTGAACTCGCTGTGCTGAATCCCGGTCCCCGCCGACATCAGCTGCAAATCGCCGGGGACAATCTCGCCGCTCGTTCCGGTGCTGTCTTCATGGACAATCTTCCCATCAAGCACCCAGGTCAGGATCTCCATCTCGCTATGCGGATGCTTCCCAAACCCTCGGCTCGCTTTAATCACATCATCATTGATCACCCGCAACGACCGGAACCCCATCCGATCCGGATCAAAGTACCGACCAAACGAGAACGAGTGCGACCCATTGAGCCACCCAATCTCCGTCCGCCCACGCGTCGATCCATCCCATACTTTCAGTTGTGTTTGTACTGTCATTGCTATTCTCCTATGTCATCTTCTGACACAATAGAGAACGCCCAGCAAGACACCGTTATTCCACAGGCTTATCCAATCCAAGCCGTCTATGAAAATCTCGAGTGAGCCGCCAGTATGTCTACGGACAGTTTGAAAGCTCTTGTAAAAATGTGTGGATGTCCAAGAAGTTGAGAGTGCCATTAGAGTTGAAATCCACAGCAAGATCCCCTTGCTCGTACATCTGAACAAACAGAAACAGATCAGCCAGATCAGCACGAAAGTCACCTGACAGATCCGCCTTGCAGGTAAGCGCAAGACTCCAGTAATCGGAATACTTGAAGACCCGATACGCGAGTGGAGAGTCCGTCTCTGGAAACTCATAGGATGAGAAGCCCCCAAAAATTTGACCGCCAGCGATGATTTTCCAAGAGTCTCCGAGATTTGGAGAGTACCCATTGTCGATCGTGACTTCTAATGTGCCATCTACTACAAGTGAACCAATACAAACGATTCGACCAAACTCATTGTTGTTTGTTCCGCTGATTTCAATGGTCAATCGTCCAGTGTCTCCGAACTCAAAGTCGTCTACTTCAAAATACCGAAGCTCGCCAGCCGGTCGTAAACTGCCATTGAGTAACACATCACCCAAGATCATTCCGCTCCCGAAAAGATCTTGATCCGGCCCGATTGTGACAAAGGCGCCCTCCATCGCAATAAACTGTGAATCCGGCACAGGAGCGGTTCCCCCAAACTCGATGAATCCGCTTCCACTGATGAAGACATCCTCGACGAGCCGAACCACAGCGGTCCCATCCTGGACCAATGTCCGCATTTCAATCCGGCCGTTATTAACAAACTCCCCAGCGAGAGTCAGAACGCGACCCCCCTGGACGGCAAAACGAGCACTGCTGGTGATGTCCCGCAAAATAGTAACAGAATTTCGCGATTCGATATAGCCGTTGCCCGAAGATTCAAATCGCAAGCCGGTCATTGCTTGCCCATACAGATGCAAAGACGAACCATTTTCAGCTTTGAACACACCTGTGCTTCCGCCATAGTCTCCAGAAAGGCGCATATACTCACCTTCAGTCGAGCGGATCAAGCCATTATTGATGATTCGGCCGTTAATGATCCCTCCACCAGACACCGTTTGTTCTTCGCCAATTGTCAGGCTCGAGTCGGGCCGGGTCCACAACCCGGCAGGAGAAGATGAATCCCCAATGATGCGGACTTCACCTGTCCCATCGATAACAGCGTTTCCACCGAAGTACATTCGCCCAGAGAACGAAGAGAACGAATCGGGATCCAGTGTTAATATCCCGTCATTCACAAAGGTGTCTAGAAATGTGAGTGAATATGCAGAAGCTCGAATCCGCATATGACCTCGATTGTGAAATCCAGATATGGGTTGTTCGAAATTACCAGCGCCCGCAAGTTCGATCACACCGCTCTCAGTGGTATCGAAAACAAACTCAGTAATCGGGTCATGCTCAATATCTTCCCTGTTTAAATTCAACATCAATACCCCGTCGTCGGCAAAGAACTCCCCGTCAAACGGGAACAGGCCGTGAACCTCAAGCCTTCCGCCCTTTGCCCAAAACCGTCCCGATCCAGTGAACTCTCCATTGGCAATCAACGGAGTATTCGGATCAGTTCCTATAAGCGATCCATGAATAGCAATCTGCCCACCCGGTTCAACCTCAACAAATCCCGAGCCATCAAGGACTTGGCCATCCCCAAGAGTCAATGTCGCCCCGGATTCAACCGCAACCTGAGCACGACGAATGAAGTTCCCCGTGCTCTGTAAATGGATTCTCCCATCCCCCCCGATTGTTGTGTCTGAAGAGATGCGGACCTCGGCATGATCTGTGCCTTGATTGCTGTTGATATTGATCGACCCATTGTTATTCATCGTGCCAGATAACTGAACACTCCGAGATTGCCCGGGGATATTTAGCGTTCCATTGTTGCTCACATCTTCAAGAGTGAGCGTTGCCAGCGCCAGTAACTCTCCATCGTTCTCTGTAAAGAGCGAACCCCCCGTAACGCTGGTTCCAGACCGAAAGATGAGTGTGTCACCGATCGCCCCGATACGCCCGGATTCGGATTGACTGATCGACCCAGAAAGAATGAGGCTCACGCCCCCCGGGTCATTCGCAAGAATGTCCCCATTGTTCTGAATGAGGCCGTTGATCAATCCCGACCCATGAATCGTGTGCCCGGATCCATTGGTGAATGTCTGGGCCTCAGATACAACAGATGCATTTTGAACTTGATCTGTTGCCGCAAGCTTCAAAGAGCCATTGCCAACGATGGAGGAACTGAGCAAGAAACGCAAACTGCTGCTATCTGTAGTACTCGATTGAAGAACAACACGGCCCTCGTTGGTAAGGGACCCAACGATCTGAGTTGAAAAAGGAGGATCTAAAATCAGTATGACATCCGGATTCAGGATCGAAAATCCGCCAAGAATCAGATCGTTGATGGATGTGACCCTGTACGCCCCTTCCAATCCAAACACTGCATTCTCAAACTCGCTATCAGGTATCAATCCGTTTGCCCAGTTGCTCGCGGTGCCCCAGAACCCATCTGTAGGCTGATCCCATTCAATCGCTTGTGAAAATGCATTTGTCCACGACAACGCGACGGTACTACAAAACACAACTGTGAACCGAGTGTAAATACTGATATTCATCGTTTGAGATCTCTAAGAGTTATTTCGTGCAAACATCGAAATCCGAGTCTACATGAAAGCGATCTCAAATACTAGTAAAAACGTGTGGTATTGGTCTGAGAACTCACCAGCGTCTGGAATTACATAGCCTCAAAATGAATAATACAACAGCGCAAAAAGCAGAGTTTCGCGTAAAATCAGTAAGAGCAATCTCTAAACAGAGCCCGGCTCAAGAATCATCAACCGCTCAAGATGCCCGCGAATCTGCGACGCCGTGCATTTGGTGTGGTCGATCTGCTCCGCGTTCCAGCCAAATGCCCGTGCGGCTTCGATGTGCTCGATCGAGTCATCAAAGAACAACACCTGAGGCCCAGCCGCATTCACCCGACGCTCATACGCCGCGAAAGTTTTCTCGTCCGGCTTCGCAAGTCCGAACAAGTGACTCCCATGCTTGTGCTCAATGCTCCAAGCACTCGGCGAATCATTCTCCATCCGTTCCCAGTGCAGCGCATTGGTGTTGGACAGCAACCCAGTCGTCAAGTCCGCGTACTCGTTGAGTTCCTCGATCAGTTCCCCGACCCCGTCATACTCCTCAAGCAACCACGCGTGATGCACCGCTTCGACTTCCTCGATGCTGTACACCTCATCGCACGCCTTGGAGATCGAACGGAAGAACGCCTTATCGCTCATCTGCCCGGTCTGGTAGCGCGGCTCGATCGCGCGCATCTTCTTGTAGCACGCGGTACCAACTTTCTTAGGTTGTTTGGGCACACCAGCTTGGGTGCAGCCCTCTTCCCAGGTACGACAGATTTTGAGTATGACACCACCCCAGTCGAAACAGATGTGCCGGATGTCATCACTCATTGGTCGTTCTCCTGCTCGTCGTCGGAACTTGTAGGTCCGGGTGCCACTTTCATAATTTCGTCCATCACGGTGGTCGCAAACGACCCACGCGGGAGCTCAAATGCGCACCGGATGTACGCCCCGTGTTCGTCGACGCCGCCTTCGACTTCCGGATCAATCACCGGGATTCGGAGCGGCCTGCGGTCGCCCCCGATCATCGGGAAGCGGTCGCGTGATTCGCACGATTCTAAATCTTTGATCGATACTCCAGTGTTGGCAAGGGCTTGGAGTTCATTCGCGTCAATTTCCCCGGCGGCTCGACACATCGTTGTGCCCCACATTGGGCCTGAGGCACAAATTTCGCCACTCTGGAGCCGTTCTAGGGTTTCGGGATTTTCGAGCTCAGATTGTTCCACGGGGAACAATCGGCGCGAGTTGAGGATGAATGCCTGATCGCCGGCGAGGAGCTGGTCGTGGGTCCCCGACTCGACGCGGTCGTTGAGGACCTGGTTGAAAATCGCGGATTGATACGCGGAGATGTAGAATCCCGCGGCGGTCTGGTCGATCGCGGCGACGGCTTTGGCGGGTTCGGTGCCGCTGGCGAGTTGGCTGAGGATGCGGCGTTCGATTTTGAAGACTCGGGGCATCGCGTCTCGTGCGGCGAGAAAGTTTCCTGCCGCGTACAACTCGCGGGCTTCGTGTTGGTTTTCTGGCGCGAGGTCGTGGGGGGCGCAGAGGAGGTCGATGACGAGTTGGGGGTTCCCCATGATGATCGCTCGTCCGACTTCATGGTTGTTCTGGATGAGTCCGAAGCGTTGGGGTCCGAAGCGGTTGGGGACGCCTTGCTTGTTGAGTTGTTGGAGGGATTTGTTTGCTTGGAGGACAGCGGTGGGGGAGACATCGCGGACTCGAATGGAGAAGCGGTTTCCCGCGAGGTGGCCGCGCTTGAGTTTGTTGGTGTGGAGGTCGACCCATTGGACGGTGAGTTTGTCGTGTTGGAGGGAGGGGAAGTCTTCTGGGGTTTTGCCGGGGGTGTGGATGGAGAAGGTTTGTTGGGTGATCGCGTATTTGTCTTTGAGTCCGGCGTGTCCGATGGATCTGCGGTGGACTTTGAAATGACGCGCGAGGATGTCGCGGAGTTGGAGTGTGGACATGCCTCGTTTTTCGATGTACATGTAGATGTGCTCGCCGTGACCTGCGGGCTGGTAGAGGGGGAGTTCCTGGACGAGGAAGTCTTCGGGGCGGTTTTTGATGGTGCCACCGATGCCTGGGGTTTCACGGGTGAGGTAGACGGGGGCGGCGACGGCGGCGTCGAAGGGGGGGAGGGCGTGAGTTGGTGTGGTGGGGGGCATGGGAGGGGATTGTAGGATCTCAGTTCATGCTAAATGAAAGTGCCCTGCTTACGCATCGCGAGAGCAGGGCACTTTCCGAGTTGGTCAGTTTAAAGTTTGGTATCCAGTTAGTTCATTTCTTTGATGTCTTGATAGCTCCCAGTCGCGGTCAGTGTAATTGTGATGGGTGTGTTTGAGCGGTTTTTCCAGTACCAGCCGTGGTTGCCGTCGAATGCGGCGACGAGGGTGCCTTGCTTTGATGCTGCGGTTCCTTTTTCGTAGATGTGGTAGCTGATGTCTTTGGAATCGCCGTGGAGGTCGTAGAAAGCGGGGGCGGCGTTTGATGACCAGTTAAAGTCTACGGAAGAATCCTTTTGCATGGTGATTTTGATTTCGGTGCTTTCCCCGGCATCTAGGGTAACGCTCATGGTTTCGGATCTTTGTTGATCGCTGCTAGGAAGTTCGTCGGGAACTGTTTCCTCATCGACGATGACTTGGCTTGATTGATCTGCTTCGAGTTCTTCGGCGAGTGAGGTTTTGATTTCTCCCATCCGCTTGAGTCCTGTGAGTGAACCGATGCCGGTTGGGTCAACACCATACTCGGCGGGGAGGACGATGGTTACGAGGATGATTGCGGCGGACACGATGGCGATGATTGTTGATTTG